>Ga0210248_100276_pt1 | contig 43913 bp, 19 predicted proteins | sample ChrtobMetP3_32mM_FD_155493 | JGI IMG/M metagenome (GOLD analysis project Ga0210248, IMG submission 155493) | Chrysochromulina tobin associated microbial communities from unialgal haptophyte culture, Seattle, Washington, United States - P3_32mM | ecosystem: Host-associated > Algae > Haptophytes >...
TCTTCTCCATGTCGTCCCAGTTGGTCACGATGCCGTGCTCGATCGGGTACTTGAGCGTGAGGATGCCACGCTTGGACTGGGCCTCGTCGCCGACGTACGAGTCCTTCTGGCCCATGCCGACCATCACTCCGGGCTGGCGGGGACGGCCGATGATCGACGGGAAGACCGCGCGGGGCGCGTCATCGCCGGCGAAACCAGCCTTGCACATGCCGGAGCCGTTGTCCACCACGAGAGCCGCAACCTCGTCCTCTCCGGACATTGTTGTTGGTTCGTTTGTCTGCTCAAGCAGACGGAATTTGCGCGCGCGGACACAGTGAGCCAATGAGGGCGCGCGAAGAGGCCGCGTCTTTTGGGGCGGCTCTGAGGTGCTGCGTGGAGGGTGTGTAGCCCATCGTGGGACTCTGAACGTGCGCTGGCACGCGCTCGGAGGTAGGTGGCAGAGGGAGCACATGGCATCATGAGGTGAGGGCACCTTTTTCGTCTCGGATCATTCGAACAGGGGGCTTCACGAAAAATGGCGCGAAGAGAGACTTTCAAAGTCGATCCTGTGAATGGTGGGCGAAGCCAGATGGCCTCATCACGGTGAAGTTGTGATCGCGCACAAAAGTTGCGTACGTTTTGTAAGTCGACACTTTTTCACTTCGGCTGCGCGGTCGGTCAACCGCCATGCCTGCGCCATCGTCGTTCACGCTCTCGACACAGGAGACATCGACCGAATCGCAGCTGCGCGAGCTCGCACCCTTACTCTCCGAGGGCGTGACGGGCGCACTCCGCGACCAGCCGTCCGATCCGGCCGCCTATCTTTCTGACTTCCTCGCGAGCCGCTCGAGCGGCGCTGCTGAGACGGTCAAGCAGCGGCAGCAGGGACAGACGGTGTATCAGCTCGATTTGGAGATTTCGGCACTCAAGGACCAACTGGACGCTGCGCGCCAGGAGCGCGCCCGCCGGCGGCCGGTGGCGCACGAGGCGGAGGCAGCACGAGATGCGGCGGTTGCGGCGGCAGCTTGGGCTGAAGTCCGCAGGCTGAAGCGGCTGACTCGCACCATCAAGTTGAAGATCTCTGAGCCACTATTAGTAGGCGACTGGCCGCTTCCTGAGGGTGTGGTGCTCGTGCAGGCGCCTCCCGGCTTTGGCGTCGTGAGCAAGCTCTGCCGGCAGCTCGCGGCAGACTTTGGCATCACCTTTGTCCAGGCGCAGGCGGGCCGGCATCGCAACGGCGCACCCGCCGACGTGCTCGCTACGGTCGCGGACGCGCTCAGCCGCCAGCCACAGGCCACGGTGCTCCTCGAGGGCTATCTAGCTGGCTGCGACGGCGCTGCTTCTGCCGAACGGCTCAGCGACTGCAAGTACAACGTCGGGCATCCCACGGCCTTGCTGCTGCTGGAAATGGAGCACGCCGAGGAGCTCATACGCCGCTTGCAGGAGGACGCCGCCGAGAGGGGCGAGAGGCTCGCGCCGACAGCTGCAGTGGAAATTGCCACCGCCTGGCGGGACGAGTTGGCGCAGCTCGAGGAGAGTGCGAGGCTGAGTATGGTGCCCGCCTTGCGTGTTCGGATGGACGGCGCCTTCAACGAGCAGATGACGGAGCTGCTCGCCGCGCTGAGCCTATGCTGACTGCGGGTTTCTGACCTAGTAGGTGCATCTTTTAGTTTCTATAGTGGAACATTGGATACCTATGGCCTGGAAAGTTATCTATATGGCCTGGCGACATCTCCGGCGCGCCCGCCCGCGCCCGGCCGCGCCGGGCGGCGGCGGGCGCCGGGCGCACACTGACACTTAAAAACGGGACTCTAAATGGTCTTAGCACTCGACTCATCGATGTGTGTTATATGTATGTTATACGCGCCGCGGCGCCCCCGCAGCCGCGCCGTCGGTGACGTCCGGTCACGGCGCGATATGATTTGTTCTGAGTTCGATTCGCCACGGCGCACACGGAAGATGTCATCCCATCGCGCCGTTTCCGAGCAGGATCTGGCTGGCTGGCATGTTGACAGTCGCCGTGAGCACGGGTACGCGGCTCTTGATGGAGCACACATAGACGCGCACCGTGTCTGACGCGCCGTTCTCGTCGATGCAGTCGAGCTCGGCGTCGACGCGGTGTGCCACCCCCGGCACGAGCACGGGCACCGTGAACACGCCCCCCTTCACCTTGTAGATCAGCGCGTTGTAGTTGACGACGACCGAGAGGTCCTGCACGTGCTTCGAGCCCGTGTTCTGCAGCGACAGCTTGATCTTGAAGCGCGGCCCGAGCCCCTGCACCTGCGCTGTCAGCCGGAGGGCCGCCCCGGACGAGTACGAGAGAGGCCCTTGTCCATCGGTGATCATTTTGACATATGCCCGCGCAGTCGAGAGACGCAGCTTGCAGAGGTCGCGCTGGAAGATGCGGTGCATCTCAGTCGCCTGATCGCGCTCGCGCTGCGTCTGCTCCACATACAACTTCGTCTTCTTCGGTATGCAGAGCGGCACGTCCTGTTCGGGCGGCGGACCGTTGACCGCCGCCTTCGAGTCGAATTTGCACGAGCGCTGCAGGATTTTGATGGTGAGCCCCCCCGAGCTGCCCAGGATGGCGAGGCAGCCCTCTTCGCGCCCGTAGCACCCGAAGCGGCACGCCGTCACCGGCTCGCCGACGCGCAGCGTCGCAAGCAGCGACTTCTCGACGTACAGCCGGATCTCGCCGGTAGACATCGCCACCATCAGAGCCTTGGCAGAGCGCGTGCGCTTGAGCTCGAGGAGTTCCATGTTGACGATGGGCGCGGGCAGGTAGATGGAGTACATCTTCTTGCCGCGCAGCGAGAACCCGTGCACCGTGTTCGACATGCAGCCCACCACGATCGCCTTCTCAAGGCGCACTAGACCGCACGGCAGGGATTCGAGCTCGATCACGTTGCCCGCGAGTCCGTCACCCTTGATCGTGTGCACTTTGCCGTCGCGGCACGCGACGACGATGCGAAACTCGACGTCTTTGGTGCCCGTGATCGCCATGTGCGTCGGCGCCGACGGCAGCTGCCACTGCTTGAGGATGGAGCTGCCAGCTGTGTCGAGGATGAGGATCTGGCCGTTCTCGCACCCGACGACGAGCATCGAGACAGCGTCGTCCTCCTCGAGGTCCTTTTTGATGACCTCCATGCACGTCGCCACGGTCGGCGCCGTGAGCGGCTTGTCCCGCTGCTCCTCGATAAACTGTGCAGCCGCGGCGGGCTCGTCGATCGCGAGCAGCTCCTGCGACGTCGAGCTCAGCTGCGTGCCCGCGTCGCGCGCGTCGCTCAACATCTTTTTCGCTTCCGCGATCGTGCATTTGCTGCCGTGTAGGCTGGCCCAGGCGTGGGACTCCTGTTGGCTCGGCTCACGCGTCGGCAGCGAAAATTTGTACCACGGACGCAGGTTGCGGTAGATGAAGACAAAAGGGCCCGCCGCAACGCCGACTGACGGCACGCGCGGCTTGGTCTTCGCGTCCGGATAGAAGGTGCAGATGGCCACGGGCGCATCGAGCATGATACTCTCGGAGAGTAGCGTCGTACCCGTATAGATCTTGAGCTTCTTGTCCGAGTTGGCCACTATCAGCTTGGAGTCGCCGTCGCCGCTTAGGTCGGCGAAGCGCACGCACGGCGTGTAGGCCTTGAGGCCAGCGACCGGGTCGTGCCACGCGTGCAGCCACACGTTCCGCGCGGCACGGTCCTCGGCCTCCTGGACCGCCTTCATAATCTCCTCGCCAGTCGCCATTCGCACAGAGCCGACAATCTGTACACAGGCGCGCGCGCGCGCGCCTGAGCATCCAGGCTGTTCATACTCGCATAGTGCAGGGCATATTTCGTTCGTGATCGTGTGTGTCATCGTTGATGAAATAGCCAAAAACCGAGTCTTTTTCGGACATTCAGGCCGCTTCCGCGCCTGGCCCGAACCACTCCTTGGCCTTGGTGTCCACGCAAATTCAGTAACCACCCCCGGAAGAGGAGTGCCCCCTCAAGACTCTAATATTGCTTCCGCGGGTGAGGGAATTTGACTTGAACATGACTTGACTTTTGACTTGACTACGCGCGAGAAGTTCCGGCTCGCACCGCCTCGGCCGTCTGATTCCTGCGAAGACGAGGCTGCTTCCATCTGTAGTGCGGCTGCTAGCGAGCTCTCGGCCTGCCACTCGCCACGCTGCGTCCCTCTCCCTCTCGACGCCGCCAGCAATGCCACTCGTGGCCCCATCTCGAGTCCGCACTCTCAAGGATGGCTCCGTTTCTACGTCTAACGTCGGCGGCGTGATTTATTGGATGTCAAGGGACCAGCGGGTCCAGGACAACTGGGCGCTCTTGTACGCGCGTGAGCTTGCGTCCGAGAAGAAGCTTCCGCTGACGGTCGTGTTTTGTCTCGTACCCACCTTTCTGGAGGCGACGATTCGCCACTACGGTTTCATGCTGAAGGGGCTGCAGGAAGTGGAGATGGAGCTGCGCTCGCTCCGGGTTCCCTTCGCGCTCCTTCAGGGCCTGCCCGCACAGACGCTGCCCGCCTTCGCAAAGGAGCACCGGGCGGCTGCGATCGTCACCGACTTCAGCCCAATGCGTGTGCCTATCGCATGGAAGCGCGACGTCGCCGCCGCGCTGCCGAGCGGCGTGCCCGTGTACGAGGTGGACGCGCACAACGTGGTGCCCGTGTGGGTGGCGAGCGACAAGCAGGAGGTGGGTGCGCGCACGATCCGCACGAAGATCACCAACAAGCTGCCCGATTGGCTCCTCGAGTTCCCGTGCTTCGAGGCGCTCGACGCCACACCACCGCCCAGCATCATGAAAGCAACTGCGGCGGCCGTCGACTGGCCAGCAGTGCACGCGGGGGTGAAGGTCGATCGCTCGGTGGGCGAGATCGACTGGTGCACGCCCGGCAGCGCCGCTGCACACGCCGCCGTGGCCGCCTTCTGCGCCGAGCGTCTCAAGATCTTTGCCGATAAGCGCAACGATCCGACGGTGAACGCGCTCTCCGGCCTGTCTCCGTATCTGCATTTTGGTCAGCTCTCGGCGCAGCGCATGGCGCTCCTGGTCAAGGCGCACGCGCGCAGCCATAACGAGAGCGTCAAAGCGTTCCTCGAGGAATCTATCGTGCGGCGCGAGCTCGCCGACAATTTCTGCTTCTACAATCCCAACTACGACAACCTCAACGGCGCGGCTGGCTGGGCACGGGAGTCGCTCGAGTTGCATGCGGCTGACAAGCGCGAGCACGTGTACACGCTCGAGCAGCTCGAGGCGGCGCAGACGCACGAGGATATTTGGAACGCGGCGCAGCTTCAGATGGCGCGCACGGGCAAGATGCACGGCTTCATGCGCATGTACTGGGCCAAGAAGATTCTCGAGTGGTCGCCCGATCCAGCCGAGGCGCTCCGGCGGGCCATCTACCTCAACGACCGTTACTCCATCGACGGGCGCGACCCGAACGGGTACGTGGGCTGCGGCTGGGCGATCATGGGCGTGCACGACATGGGGTGGGCCGAGCGCGCCGTCTTCGGCAAGATCCGCTATATGAACTACGCGGGTTGCAAGCGTAAGTTCGATATCAAGGCCTACGCGGCCACGTGGTGTCCGACAGCGGATGGGGCGGCAGCAGGCGCCTCATCGTCATCGCAGCCGGCAAAAAAGAAGGCGAAGACGAAGAACTAGTAGAAGACGAGGTGGCATGCGCTGCCCTGATGCCTCCCGTCGTTGATGCGAGTGTACTCTGCTTTCGGCTCCCTCATCCGGTTTCACCATTCGATTCGGCACGAGACTCGAGAGTTCACGGCATCGCGTATTCGTCTCAGACACTGCGCTGTACGGTAAAGAGCTGTAAGTAAACATTGCGTAGTATAGCTGTACGTAACACGACAGGGGGACGATGAGAATGCCCCGTACACCAGCAGTGCGATGATTAACGCCCCGTCGTCCGCCCCATAATGCATAAAACGTGCATCTTGTTTGTTTCATCGACCGGCTGTCGTGTCACATCACTTCGTCCTCGTCCTCCTCCTCATCGATCGCCTCGGGGTCCACCTGCAAGCTGCGCTCGCCCAGGCGCGCGGCGGCCACGTGCGGCTCAAAAGTGCCTTCGACGACGATGCGGTGCACGTGCGTCTGGCGCGTCTGCCCTATCCGGTGGACGCGTCCGATCATCTGCTGCTCCGTCGCCACATCGGGCTGCGGCTCGACGATGACGACGTGCGAGGCGGCGGTGAGCGTGAGGCCGGACGCGTCGCGCTGTGCCGAGAGGAGCAGCGCCTGTACGTTCATCCTCTCGAGGAATGCTGTGAGCTCGTGATGCGCACCGCCGCCGCCGCCGCCCTTGCTGCCGTATTGGACCGCGCTGATGCCATTCATCGCACACGCGGCCGCAAGCAGCTTGAGCACAGCTTCCTGTCTCGAGAACACGATGACCTTGGCTGCGCCCGGGTCGCCCAGCATCGTGGCGCGCGCCCTGAGGGCCAGCAGCAGACGGACAGTTTGGTCGACGCGCGAGCCCCAGGAGCCATGCACCGCCACGTCTGTCACGTTCACATAGGGAGGCGCGCCCGGCACCGCCAGCGTCGGGGCGGCCGGTGCGGCAGCTGCTCCTCCTTCGCCGCCCTCGTCCCGTCGGTAAAAGGGGCGGCGCGGCCGGCAGCCGGTGACACGAAAGCCTTGCGCCTCGCTCAGCCGCTGCCCGCAGATGCGCTGCATGCCGGCTAAGGGCGCACAGCATTTCGCCTTGCGGGCAGTGAAGCGGTGCGCAGAGACGCGCTCGATGGAGGTAGACATGACCACGTTCCACATGCGCTCCGAGAAGCAGTGGCCGCACTGCGTGACGACAAGGACGTCGTGCGGGAAGGCGTCGCGCACCCACATGCCACGCCGCTCGTGCCACGTCCACGGCCCTGGCTCGTACGAGGCACCCGACACCTGCCCGTCATACGTGCCACGCACCAGTACGGTGCCGTCGAAGATCCTCTCCTTCTCCTCCTCGACGGCCACCACACAATCGACGGGATCGCCGTTGGGTAAGGTCCAGCGAGTCTCGTGCACCACAGTCGCGCCGAGCCGCGCATCTGGGTCCTCTGGCAGTGACGGCGCCGCCGGTGCCGCGGCCGGGTCCGCCGCCGCCCCGTCCGGCGCCCCGCCTGCTGCTGCTGCTCCGCCCGGCAGCGCTGCGGCGACTCCCGCCTCTGGCAACTCCCGCCTCTCGCACGGCACGGCGACGCACTCTGGCAACTCCCGCAGCAGCCACGCCGCCACAAGCTCCCTGCCCGCGGCCTGCCGCCAGTCGAACCCCACCTGTGCAGCGCAGTAACGCACCGCGTCGAGCTTGCGCTGCATCTGCTCGGGTCGCGTGCCATAGAGCGCGCGCCGCGCGTCAAAGGAGCCCGGGGGCACGGCCTCCTCGGCCTCCTGCTGAAGCCACTCAGCAAGTGCGAGTTGCAGTCGTAATGTGGCCGCACAGCTGGTGCGCGCCATCGCCGCCGCGCTCGCTTGCAGTGCGTCTGGGCCGACGAGGAAACGGCCGAGTGCATCGCCGCCGCCGCTACCAAGGCGGCCCATGCTGCCAGTGCTGCCCATGCTGCCCAGGCCACCTCCGCTGCCGCTGCCGCCGCTGCCGCCGCTGCCGCCGCTGCCGCCGCTGCCGCCGCTGCCGCCGCTGCCGCCGCTGCGCCCCATGTGGCTGGGCGGATGCAGCTGTGTGGGTGGCCTCGAAAAGGGTCCGCTCACCCACTCTTCAAGTGGGATGCAAGCCGCGCGCTCTGCGAGGCAGTCGCGCGCCCGCTGCACGTACAGGCTCTGGATCTGCCGCTCGAGCTCAAAGCAGTGGTCTGTCTGTGTGCGCATCGCGCGCAACGTGGCGCCCAACTCGGCGCGAAGGGCGGCCTCTTGCTCCCCCGTCGTCTCCAGCGAGCTCAGGCGCTCGGGCACCGGACGGTCAGCCTTGCCCTTTTCAATCTGCGTGTCGGCCGTTTCATTCTCAAGGCGCGCGAGCGACCCTTGTGTTCGCAGCCGTAGCTCGACCTCGAGCTCGCGCAGCACGGCGCTCCAGAGCGTCGTCGTCGCGGGCACCGGTCGCCCCGCCTCCTCGGCACCCTTGCGCACTTCGCGCAGCCGGCGTTGCTCGGTGCGGAGTACCGCTGCCTCGGCCTCGGCTGCCGTGAGCAGGCGTAGGTGCTCGAGACGGCGCTCACGCTCGTCCGGTTCGAGCGCCTCATGCTGGCACAGCGCGGCGTACTCGCGCACGTCCGCCTGACGCTTGCGTTCGGCGCCCTCCTGTTCGAGGACGCTCACGTCCCAAAAATCGACGACGCCCTCGGCGCGCCCCCGCCGCCCTCCACGCCTACCGCCGCCGTCGGCGGCATCGCCGCCTGCGGCGCCTGCGGCGGCGGCGGCGGCGGCGGCGGCGGCGGCGGCGGCAGCGGCGGCCTCGGCCTCGGCCTCAGCCTGATCATCATCACCGAGACGCGCGGCCGCCGCATGCAGCTGTGCCACCGCTTGACGGCGCACCGTGCGCACAAGCGCAACGATGCGACGAACCTCACGGACCCACTCCATCGCCGTCACCCACTCCTCGCCCCATTCCCCCCCCCCCCCCCCCCCCCCCCTCCCCTCCCCTCCCCCCCCGAGGCTCTCGAGCCACGAACGCTCAAAATCCGGCGCGCGCTCTACGAGCGCCGTCCTGAGCGCCCGCTGGAACGCCTCCATCACGCGAAACCGCGGCGGGTTATGCTCGACCGTCCTGTGCACTCTGATCACCCCGTCAGTCCCCGTCAGGCGGCTCACCTGCGGTAGCAGCGCGTTCAGCGCGGCCGTCACCCTGCGCAGCCCGCGCAGCACAGCCTGGAGCCGCTCACTCGACTCCTCAGCAATCTCCACCTCCACCTCGCGAAGCTGACTCGAGGCGTCATCGGCGGCGTCGTTCCGGCCGGCGTCGCGGTGCAGGCAGAGGAGCCGAAAGAGAGTGTGGCAGCGCTCCAGCCTCCATCGGCGCAGCGTCTCTTCGGCATTATCTTGCTGGTCGCCCGCACTCTCGTTCTCGACGATGCCCCACTCGTAGATGCGCAAGACACGCTCGTGGAGTGATCTCGCCTCATCGAGCTCGCCGAGGACCTTGTGCCAGCTGGCCGCCGTGTTGAGCTCGTGGCACAGCTCGAGCTCCGCCGTCTGCTTGCGCCGGATCAAGAGCTCCGCCGCGCGCTGCAACTGCTCCAGGTGAACAATGGAGGTGCCCGTCTCGAGCTGCGCCTCCGACCGCCCAAGCGCAATCCACGAACGGGAGAGCTGTACGTGCGTCAGAGCGCGCTGCAGCTCATAGCGCGGCGGTGGCGGCGGTGGCGGTGGTGGCGCCGTAGATGGCGCCGCCGATGGCGCACGCCCTGGCGCGTGGGGATCAGGCGGCAGCTCGCGCCCCGCCTCCGACACGCCATAGTCGAGCATATCGCGTGTGGCCCATGCAAGCTCAGCACAGGTGAGGCTGACGCCGACCGCATGCGCCATCGGCGGCGCGATCCCGAGCTGCTCGTACGCGTAGGCTTGCGAGGTGCGCCAGGTGAGAGTCCGCAGCAATGCGAACACGGCCTCTCGACTACCCCCCCTCTCGACTACCCCCTCTCCTCCCTCCCGACCACCCTCGGCCACGCCATCCTCCCCCGAGGAAGGCGCCGAGGAAGTTGAGCTGCCAGGCGGGCGGGCGGGCGGGCGGGTGGGCGGGCAGGCGGGCAGGCGGGGGGGTCCGCCCGCCCACCCCTCAAGCGCGCTCGCAAACTCGGAGCGGCTCGCCGCAAGCGGCGCTGTACAGCCGAGGAAGCGCAGCAGGTCGTACGCGTCGATCATACCACGCTCTTCGGAGAGGGGGGTGCCTGTCACGCACCAGCGGTGGCGCGCTGCGATGCGGCAGGCCATGGTGGCGAGCTGGGAGGGCGTCGCGGTCTTGTGCTGTACTGCCTGAGCCTCGTCGAGCACGAGCCGCCAATAGGTGCGCATCAGCAGCGGCGACGACGGCTGCGGGTATTTTTTGACGCCACGCAACTGCCGCCCCGCGCCGCCGCTCGCGCCGGCGCCGGCGCCGCCGCCACCGCCGCCGCCGCCGCCGCCGCCGCCGAGTACGCCCTGGTAGTGCACCTCCTGCTGCAACACGCGGTACGTGGTGAGCACCACACGAGCCCGATCGACCGCTTCGATGAGCTGCGCGGTCGATGCGACGTGATGAGCACCCGCGGCTCCGGCGCCGGCGCCCTTGCACAGCTCGCGAAGGCCTGGGTACACTAGCACGCGCGCGCTCAGGGTAGGGGCGTGCTTGGCGATCTCGTCCAGCCATTGCTTGTGAATGGACGAAGGGGCCACAATGAGCGTCGCGCCGCACAGAGAAGTAACGCCGAACCCTGCCTCCAGGCCAGCTCCCGCGGAGTGTGCGAGTCCCGGCACACCCGCGGCGGTGGCGGCGGCGGCGGCGACGAGCGCGGACGCCTCCTCACGCGGTCGCTTGATTCGAATTTTGAAGCCTGACAAGTTGGCGGCGGCACAGGCTGGCATAGCTTGCGGGGTCGTCACTGCCCTCTCGACGGTTGTGCCGAGCTTGGCGACTTTGGGTTGGCTGGGGCCGCCGAACATCTCGTCAGCAAAGCTCACCGCAAGGCGCCGGCGCAGCGCTGCAGGCGCCTCAGCCGCTGCGGCAGCGTCCGACTCGAGCGCGTCGCCGTCGGAGGCGGCGGCCTCCGTGGAGTCCAGGCTTACATCGGAGGACGAGCGCGCGTGCTCAGGCTGCACGCACACGGCGCTTGGCTGGTGGGGCAGGAAGCACCAGCCGCAGCACACGAAGCCGGTGCCCGAGGCGACGTGCACCGTCTCGCTCGCCATCGACTTGCGCCCACAGACGTAGCACGGTTCACCACCGCACGACGTGCGCGGCAGCAGCAGCCCGCTGCAATGCGGGATGCGTCCGCCAACTGTCGCCTCTGGTGGCGGCGGGTCGTGCAGTGGGCATGCGTGGCTCTCGACGAGCGCGATGACCTCTATGGACTTCCCGAGTCCCATTTCTTCGGCGAGCACGCCGCCGCACACGCCGGCCTCGTCGACGCCTGCCTTTTCGCGCGCCATCGCCCATTCGACCGCCTGCCGCTGGTAGCTGTGCAGCGTGCTCGCCAGCCGGCGCTCGCATGGCAGCACCGTTGGCGGAGGCGGCGCGGCGCGCACGTCTGGCGAAAGCGAGGCGAAGAAAGCGCGCACCTCCGCTTTCGGGTCTGCGGTCATGCTATTGGCTGTGCTCGGAGGCTGCGCCGCGCGCGCGCGCGCGCGCTCGTCCCCTTGCATGAATCTGCTGCTGTGAAACACGTCCGCATTCCATTTCATGGACGTTGTCACGCACGCATTGCATTTATAAAACATTTTATCCTCCTCTTCGTCCAAATTTCTCACACGAGTATTGCCTTGACGTGTGCTTCGATCCGCGTTCAGTGATCCACGTGCTCACGTTCCGAGTGATCCCGTCCCGATCTCACTTGGGCCGTCAAGGTAAGCGATCCCGCATTGATCTCGCTCTGCCGCCGAAGGTTTTGGGGGCCCCACGACCTGCACAACGCGTCTCGGCTCCTTTTTTTACCACCCGCAGAGGCGTGGTCGAGACCGAGACACTGAGGCTCATGAGCGCTCATTTTTTTCTGGCCGGCCGTAAGGCGGCAGACATCGGGGCTTTGCTTTCTAAGTGCCCGTTTTCTTTGTTTTTGTGGCTGGCTGTCTGGCGGCCTTCTCTGGTACCTTTGGAGGCACATGCGGAGCTCCCGGGGTGATTGCCCCTGGGAGGGGAGAGCTCGAGTGGTTCCCTGTCTCGAATCCGGCTCTATGCCGGGTCGTTGGCATGCGCGAGGACGGACGGAGCATGCGTCTCTTCAGGGGGCCGCGACGTACATACTCGTTGCCCCTTGGCTCGCCCAACTGGGGGTTCACCGCCCACGTCGGCGGGCGCGCTCCCTCCCGAGTTCATACATGGGTCTCGCCGATCTTCTCCTTAGGCTGTTTCTCAGCTTCTGTCTGCATGTGTCTCATGCGAGGCCTGGCCTGAATTGTATTGTATTGTCTTCACAGCTGTGCTGCTTACGTGTTGTGTGTATTAACATGAACATTACGAACACGACAGACGCGACAACCGGACGGCGTGTGTGCTCGCAAAGAGGCTCGCGATGGGCAATGTCGAGTCGTGTGGAGCTCGCGACAAGCAGCCCGAAGGTTTGGAAACAAAGGCGCTCACCCTACCGGTCTTCCCTAGCAACACGGAGGACCTGGGCACTTTGAAAATGCTCTCCAAGCATGTCAATCTAGATGTACTGAGCAGCGCCTTCATCAGAGCCGCTGGGCCTGACAGCCGCATGGACAAGGAAGAGTACCTTCGGTTCGTGAAGAATATCAACCTGCCCGAGTCGCTCCACATTCCTCTCTGGGACGTTCTCGACATCAACAAGGACGGCGTCGTCACCGCGGTCGAGTTCAACGACGGCCTCCTGAAGATGTTGAATTCGCGTGCGTGGAATCGGTTCTGCCCAGCCTGTCAATACGACAACACGTGCGGGTTTTGCGTCAAGGTGAACAATGAGTGTAGCACCTGTGACAACGAGCGCTTCTGTCCAGTCCACTGGGTCGAGCACCCTGGCGTGAGGCCACAGAATGTGAGGTAGCCCAATGGGATGCATCGCCTTCAGATACACTACGAGTGTTCCACGTGCTACATGACTCGTGTTCAACCCATTTTTATCAAGAACAGGCAGATCGTCGCACTCGTCCTAAGTGGCGCTTTGTGAAAAAACCTGCGCGCGCGCATGCAACGCTGCCCTCCGTTTTCATCCCCTTTTGGTTCGATGACAAATAGGAATCGATGATCCAAATCCGGCCCTTTATACGCCATGATCTGTCTCTCGGTACTGCTGCTCATCGGCGTGCCGAGGCAAATTGATACGAGCTCAATGGCGCCTCTGGCCAAGGAGACGGGCCGCGCGCAGGTGCTAGTCGTCGTCTCCGACCACGGAAGCGGAACGTCGAACTTTGGAGAGTCTCTGAAAAAACATCCTTGCGTGTTCGACGTCGGGGAGTCGTTCGGTGCAGGATACATGTTATGGTCGACGAGCAAGGTCGCCGAGTGCGTTGGCAAGGCCGTGAATGACGCTATGTTCGACTCAGTCTCGGGCGCCCTCATGCACGCGGATAACTCAAAGATGACGATGAAGATCAATAGCGTGCTTCAGAACATCCAGGAACGTATGAACATCACGCGGTCGAAGCGTGAAGACAAGCTTGACTCTCGCTCGCTGTACGATAGTCTGGACTACAACCTCGCCGACTACTTCGTCCGCACCCGCAATCTCATCTGTGCGGCCGTGCCCGCCGACGTGTGCCCCCCTTCGGACTGCACGATCACGCTCAAGATGTTCCCGCAGTTTGTCGACGGCATCACTTTCGGAGTTCGCACGTTGGTGGACAATACACACGTCGCGTGCCAGAACGCGCAAAACGAGATGGCGATGGTGGCATGGAAGGATGCCCTCACATCGTTTAAGCGGAACCCCAAGGTCGCGGCGATCACGCTCGAGCGAGATGAGCTTCAACGGCAGTTCTCCATGTTCCACCGAATGGATCCTCTTGGCACGGATTTTGACTGCAGCATCCCGCGCGTCGCCACCGCGTTCGCAACCGTGTCGAAGGACTACACGGACGCCCAGATACAGGTCGAGGACTGCTGGGGAGGTGCCAGGGGCGCCAGCAAGTGCCTCGGCGACTCACTCGCACTAGTTGGCCTGTCTGTCAAACTCGACAGTGAAGGGACGGCAGACATGACAGGCGAAGTCGCGGAGCGGGAAAAGGCGCACGAGATGACGAGCAAAAGTTGCGCCACAGACCCCCTTGCCACTTTCAAGCTGCTGAAGAATGACCAAGTGGGTCTGATCTCCCAAAGACCCACCGGTGGCGCGCACTCCACAGTGGCTGCTTAAAATGGCACCGGCTAGGAATGGTCCGGCATATGTTATCCGGCAAGGGAGAGGCATATGTTATCCGGCAAGGGAGATGAAGACAGAGAAAGAAGAGGATCCCGTACAATGCTTCCGCGTTAATTGTAAGTACGTCAGTCAGTCAGTCAGTTAGCAACCAACAGTACAACATTTTGTCTGTGCCTTATATGTGACCGTTCGCTTTCACCAGCCTCGGTGTATCAACACCCGTCTTGACTTTTGGTTTTGAAACAGAGTCCGCGACACGTGTTCGCTCGGCGAACAAACTTACGCCCCGACTCCAATGTCGCGCTTTGCATTCGTCGCTGCGATCCTCGCAGTCGTCGAGGCCGGTCCGAAAGTGACCAACAAGGTCTTCTTCGACATTGAGATTGACTCGAAGCCCGCTGGCCGCATCGTCATGGATCTGTACGGCAAGACTGTGCCCAAGACGGTCGAGAACTTCCGCGCCCTCTGCACGGGTGAGAAGGGCATGGGCAAGAGTGGCAAGCCGCTGCACTTCAAGGGCAGCATCTTCCACCGCGTTATCCCGCAGTTCATGCTTCAGGGTGGCGACTTCACCCGCGGCGACGGCACCGGCGGCGAGTCCATCTACGGCGAGAAGTTTGCGGATGAGAACTTCAAGCTCAAGCACACCGGCCCAGGCACCCTCTCGATGGCCAACGCTGGCCCGGGTACCAACGGCTCGCAGTTCTTTATCTGCACCGTCAAGACTGGTGCGTAGCGAGCGTGCAATCGAACCGGAGACTTGCCCTTCTTCCCGTCTCCCTGGCCACCCTCGATTTGATCGCGATGTGTCGCCTTCCTTGCCTGGCCCTCCCCGTGCGCCGACTCGCAGCGTGGCTCGACGGCCGTCACGTTGTCTTTGGCAAGGTGTCGGATGACGAGTCGATGAAGGTGGTCAAGGCAGTCGAGGCCGTCGGCAGCCAGTCGGGAAAGACCTCCAAAACGGTGGTGATCGCCGACTCTGGTGAGCTTGAGATGCCGCCGGAGGAGGAGGGCGAGAAGAGCGAGTGAGCTTGCAGTGTCGGCTGAGAGATCCGCAGCCCATCGATCGACGCAGCTATGTGGTCGCATAGCCTTGCTTGGTGGAGCAGCGCTTGGGCCACGGGCGGCGGGTTACGCCACCAATCCATCAGGATCTTCTCTATGGAGTCCCGTCCCCGGTCACGGGTCGGCTCACGATCTCGCCTGAGGTACGGTACGGCTGTGCAGTGGTCCTCATGTGAGAGTATACAGAGCTCTGAGGTGGGGATGGTTGATGCATGAATTCGTGCTGCGACGCTGATTGAAAGCCCACACGAAGATGTCACACACGCGGAGAGGATCCGCCTTTCCTCGATCCCGGGTACCGACACATCCAGATCCACTACACATCATCGGTACATGCCGCCCCGCCCCCGGCCCGGCCGAGCATCCTCTGGCGTACTCGTGTCTTCAGTTTCCCCTTGCTCATCGCCCCTGCATGGCGCATGGTCCATGGTCCACCGCACGGCCCGCGTCGCCCTGCCTCACGCACACATCGCACCGCTCACTTCATGTACTTGGCAAGGAGCTTGGTGCGTTGTTCGTCATTGGCGTCGGTCTCCGAGTTTGCGTCGACGGCCTTTTTGACAACGTCCCTTGCCGTCGTCTTCTCGATGCCCTTGGCGAACGAGGGCATCTTGTCGGCGCACCACATGATGGTGCGGTTGACCCACTTGAGCGGCGTGAGTGAAGCGTGGAGGTCCTCAATCTCCTTGGCGAGCCTCTCCTTGTCATTGCGGATCTTCTTGGCCCCGTCCATGTCGCCCGCGTCTTTGCTACCAAGCAGCTGGTACTCCTGAATCTTGCTCTGCATTTCTCCGATGATAGCCTGCAGCGAGATCGGGCACGTGTACTTCATGTTCTGCACCTCGAGCTCCTCGCGGCTCACCCAGATGTGACCGGGCAGCACATCTGCCTCGTTCTCAGCGAGCATGCCGAATAGGAGCAGCTGGATGTTGTTGTTCTCGTCGACGAGGAGCAGCTCGCGATCATACTGCTTGCCGATGTTGTCGGTGCCGAGGCGTGCCTTGGCCTCGTCGACGGCCCACCAGAGCTTCTCGGGGAAGGTGGCGCCGTCCTCGCCCGACATCTCGGGACCCAGCCAGCCGCGGTTGGGTTCTTTGCCCTCCAGCAGGCCGACGCCGAACATCTCCTGACGGATGCGCACGCCGTGCATCCATGTCTTCTCGTCGCCGTCAAGCTGTGACTCGGTGAGGAAGATCATCGGGATCGAGATGCGGTTGTGTTCGTTGACCATGATCTTGAAGCCATCAGTCGACGAGAGCACTTTGAAAACGCCCAGGTACACGCCTCTTGAGGGCGCCTTCAGGACCTCCTTGGTGAAGAGGGTCACGCCCTTGAACCAGCGGAAACCAACGGGATTGGCCGCGAAAGGATTGAACTCCTCACCCTTGGCGGGCGGCTTGACCTTCGCCGGATCGTACTTCTCGTCGTACTTGGCGTAGTGAGCGTTCTCGAAGACCTCGTGCTCGACCTTGCTGAGGCCCGGGATGTCGGGGAGCGAACTCAAGCTCTTGACGCACACAATGCAAATGGTCGAGGTTCCGCCCTTGCTCATCTCAATCTTCAAGTCGTACACCGAGCCGAGGGTCTCTCCCGGACCGATGCCCATGATCTTCTTGAGCGCGGACGCACCCTCCTTGAAGTTACCCTTGAACGAGCCCGTCTCCTTCTCTAGCACCGTAAGCGGGGGCAGCTCCTTGCCCAGGCCCATCACCCAGCTCCAATCGGCGTCGCTGATGGTCAGGTCACTCGACAGCTGTACGCCCGGCAAGTCGTTGGCTGCGTCGACGAGCACCATGCGTTCCTTCAGTGTGTCCGTGAACCAAGCGCAGCACAGCATCACCTTTGACTTCTTCCTCGCATCCCACGCGGCGGGCCCCGTCTTGACACCCGAGACGCCCGTACCCGCCGAGATGGCGGTCAGCTTGCTAATGTCTGCCTTGGCGAGCTTGCGCAGGTTGTCTTTGAGGATGATGTCGAAGACGGACTCCATGACGAAGGCGATATTGGTCGTATCAGTCGCACAGGTCGCGTGAACGTACACCTGGCGCACCATAGGGTCCTTGTTCTTCTCGAGGAAGCGGCCCTTGAGGTACTTGACGCACTTGTCGTAGTCCCTGCCGCATGCTTTGGTCTCGGGCGTATTCTCCCAGCACGTCAGGTCTTTCTTTTTGAGCTTCTTCTCGAAGAGGTCGCGCTTGTTGAGGAACAGGATCATTGACGTCTTCTTGAACGAGGGATGGTTGCAGATCTGGTCAAAGAGCACGAGTGCCTCGTCTATGCGGTTAGTATTCTCGTCCTCATAGAGCAGCTGATCGTACTCGGAGATGGCAGTCACAAAGATCACGGCTGTCACGTTGTCAAAGCAGTGGATCCACTTGCGCCGCTCGTTACGCTGGCCACCGACGTCGAACATCGTGTACTTCTTCTCGCCGATCTGGAAGTTCTGCTGCACAATGCCGGTGGTGCGCACGCGCGCGCGGAGCACGTCCTGCTCGGTAGGCGTGTAGTCGTGCTTGAGCAGCTCGTCAGCACGCTCCCAGAAGTAGATGGTTGAGTCGTTGAGCTGGTACTCGGCCGCTCGCTCGATGGCTTCGGCAGTGCCTGGGTCGAGGTACATGTCCTTGAACGCCGGGGCGTACGACGATAGTGGCGCATCACCGGACGGCTGACCGTCTGCCGGGGCAGCCTTGAGCATCGCGCCCGCCAACGCGCCCTTGCCCGTCTTGAAGGTGATGCCCAGCTTCTCCATGCCGTCCATGACTGCGTGTGCATTGCCAAAGAGGTTGGCGCGGCAGATCATGATGAACTTGGCGGGCGGATCGGGCAAGGAGTAGAGGATCTTCATCTGCTTGAAGACGGTGGATTTACCTGACTCGCCTGTGCCAAGCACGAGCAGCTTGATGATGGCGTTCTCCTCAGCCTGCTGCTTCTCGAGCTGCTTCTCGAGCAGCTTTGACGCCTGGTCTGCCACTTCATCACGCATAGCCGAGTCCGATCCCGCAGCATGAGACGAGGCGCAGCCCATCCTTGTGAAACCTTTAGGGCGGTTTGCGGGTCAGATCGAGCGCAAGAGGCGATTGGTGCGGCGAGAGCCTGTCTGGGCGAGCTGCATTCTGACTGGATAGTTTTCATAGGCCCGCGTCACGTGAGCAAACCAGAACTTTGCTGACCTTTCAGAGACGCTGAACGCAGAAGTTCCGAAACTTCGCGCCAATTTGCGAAGAAGGGTCACTCACGAACGCGCGACCTGGGCAACGTAAAAAGGGTCGATGTGCATTCTGCCGAGACGGCGCTGCCGCGAGCAGGCAGCCGCGACGTCGACGCTCGATCGGTGGACTGCTCACATGCAAACCTCACTTGCCTCCAAGCCGCGCGTCGGCAAGAAGCGGCTCGCAGATCGCATTGGCGTTAACACAGCGCCCATAGTCGGCGCTGATGGATTCGGTGCTGATCCCAAGGCGAAGCGACCCAAGTCGGCCGCTGCGGAGGCTACTGCTAGCGCTTCCGCCCCCACAGATGCGAACAGCGTCGCCCAACCACGCGGCCGCGAGTGGACGGTGACGGTCGCACTTCCCGGATCGATCGTCGACAGTGCGCAGACGCACGAGCTGCGAAGCTACCTCGTCGGCCAGGTCGCGCGGGCCTGCGCCATCTTCAACGTGGACGAGATCGTGCTGTTCGCGACTGAGAGCGACACACCCGGTGGCGGCGGCGGCCGTCACGGCCGCCGCGACGGCGCCGAGCCCGACGGCGCCGTCGAGCGCAAGGGGCGTTCGGACGGCTGCGTCTTCATGGCACGACTGCTACAGTATATTGAATGCCCGTCGTACTTGCGTAAGCACATCTTCCCACACCATCCAGACCTGCGCTGCGTCGGCCTGCTTGCGCCTCTCGAAGCGCCGCACCACCTGCGCATCGACGAGGAGTCCGAGTACCGCGAGGCAGTCGTTATTGAACCCGGCACCGCCCACAGCCAGGGACGCGGCGGCCCAACTGCCGGTGCCGACGACGCCGAGGCCAGCGGATCTGCGGCCACCGCCGCCGCCGCCGCCTCCACCGCCGATGGCAAACGCGGCCCAGCGATGAGCTCGAGCGTGTACACGGGTCTGCGCAAGGAGCTCAAGATTGGTCGCCAGCTGCCCACGGGCACGCGGGTGACCGTGTGCATGCCGGGCGCTGGTACAGGTGCGGGCGCGGCAGGCACTATGCCGGGCGCGGCAGGCGGACGTGTAGCGAGGGTGGTGCCACCGCGTGAGCCGCGCGAAAAGGCGGGACTTTACTGGGGGTACGAAGTGCGCGTCGCAAGCAGCCTCGCCGCTGTGTGGGCCGAGTGCCCGTACCCGGGTGGCTATGACCTCAGCGTGGGCACCTCTGAGCACGGTAGCAAGGCTCTATATGCCGAGGGCGGTGCGGCATCCTTCGAGTTGCCGTGCTTCCGACACCTGCTGATTGTCTTTGGCGGCTTCGAGGGCCTCGAGCCCGCCATCGCCGACGAGGACACCCTTGCCGACTGCGACGAAGACGCGGCCTCGCTCTTCGACCACTACCTCAATCTGTGCCCTGGACAGGGCTTGCGTACCATTCGTACGGAGGAAGCTCTGCTGGCGGGCCTGGCGGCGCTGAAGCCGTACATCGCGCGCGCGGCGGCCCGTGGTGCCGAGTGACCCTCGCACGGTCACAGCGACAGCCCGCGATCCCCTGAGTGAGACGTGGCCATGGGATGCGAAAGCGAGCGCTTCTCAAGCCCACACGACTCTCTCTCGTGTCTCGATCGCAGAGTCTCGACTGTGAGGCTAGGGCGGCAAGTGTCTAGTGTGCGCCACTCGAGCGCGTCGCGAGAAGGGCGAGAGAGGTGGCACTACAGCTTTAGAGTGCGAACCGGGGAGGGATACCGCACATTTTTGTCAACGCGCGGTATCAGTGCACAGTAGCTCATTCGTTACGGGTCGGCGCTAACCCGCCCAGAACTAGCAACTTCTTCCAACTACCCTACTCGTCCGCTCGAAGCGTGCAAGGCCTACGAGACATCAGGCGCCTACGAGACATCAGGCACTTCAAATGCTCATGCCGTCGCCCCGCCCCCGGGTTCTTCAACCGGCTATCTCGACGACGACGTGCAGGTCGTCTTTAAAGGCGGAGACTCGCAGGAGCACGTGGACTAACCCGTCATGAGGGGTGCGCGATTTATTCGCGCACAACAGCTTGTGCTCCGTTACGGCAAATTGGGGCCAGCGCGTCCCGACGCCTCGTAGACCTGCAGCAGTTCGGGGAAATCGGAGATTGGGTTGATTGCCGATCGCAGCCTCTTCGCGGCCGCAGTCGCTTCCACAGCGCCTAGGCCCGTCTTGTTCATGATCAGCAGCACGCCAGTGGTGCCCGCACGGTGAGCGCCAGCCAGACAGTGTACCAAGACGTTCTCGCCCTTGGCTAGGGCGCCGTCCACAAACGAAAAGAGAGATGAGTAGAGCCAGGACACGATTTGCTCGTCCTGCCTCCGGCTAAAGTCACCTGAGATGCCGCAGCTCTGCCAATACGACACATTGAAGTTCAAGTATGCCATATTGGGATTCGATTCACAATAGTTCGGAATGTCATCGGTGCAATTCACAACGTGTTTGATGGTCTCGGGGTGCTTGTCTGCTCCTCTGGCCGCCGTCTCGTTGCCCACATAGATTTTGCCGCCCGTCAATGGATCCTCCCAAATCACATTCATGGGCTGGTAGCCGTATCCATGTGCTGCCTTCTTTCCAGCAGCTTGCAGCTTGGCTAGGAGTTTACGACCCTCCTCCGAGTAATCGACACGGCCCTGCATGTTCGATGCGCCGAATTTCGCATTTTCGACTGACAGTGTGCAGGCTGCTGTGAAACACAAACGCGCACAAAGTACGTGTTCACAACAACGCGATGAGCCTAAGTGGCAAGTTGGCCAGATCCAGGGTAGGATCCTGGGATTCGTTGGTGTCAAACTCCACTTCCGCTTTGGTGCAGAGTCTAGAACCTAATATGGAACAGTATTGAATGCATGCGCGAAATGTGTTCAAGTTCAAGTGCAAAGTCTAGAACAGTTCACAACGACGCGATGCTCAAGGTGGCAAGTTGGCCAGATCCAGCGCGGGGGTGTGTGGGGTGGGATCACGTCTAACTTCCGCTTTTCCGCATGCGAACTCTCTTCCTTTTTTGGTCACAGAATTTTGCTTTCCTAAAAGAGGACCTGCAAGGTGACGGCACGGTCGAACTCGTACGCGCGTCGGTGCGCACGGTTGGGCGCGCGTTCTCGACAAGAATTGTGTCAACTACGACAAGAAACAGCACACTATGCTCTTCGTCCTACAAGTTGCGCTCTTTGGCCTGGCGCTGCAGGTGGAGCCCGATGCGGCACTCCAGCTGCCAGGTCGCAATGAACCGGAGAACACGGAAGCCTTGCACGGAAGCCTTTCCTTCAAGGAGTTTAAACAAGCCTTTATTGGCAACGACTCAAGATTGGCTACGGTGCCTCCTCTTGTAGGCTCAAACTCCGACTTTTACGACGAACAGGCCATTGCCGCGAAGGAAGCTGTTGAGAAGGCGCTCTTTGAGAAGGCCGCCGCCGCGAAGAAAGCGGCCGCAGCCGCGGTTGCCAGGGCTGCTGAGAAGGCGGCAGCTGCCAAGGCGGCGGCCGAGCTGGCGGCGGCCGCGAAGGAGCTGGCCGGCATCAAGGCGGCGCCAGCACAAGCACCGGTGCGCCAGCCGACGGCGGCTCCCAAGCCGGCGCCACGCACTGCTCCTCTCCCACGGGCGCAAGCACCGGTGCGGCAGCCGACGGCGGCTCCCAAACCGGCGCTAGCAAACACCGCCCCTCTCCCGGAGCCGACCTACGAGTTCGACATGATCGTGCCAGCTGGCGTCGGCGCTGACCGCAAGATCAACTTTGACGTCGACGGCGTCACGTACTCGATGATTCTGCCCGAGGGGGTCGCGGAGGGCGACACGTTTCGCGCGAGCATCACCGTTTGGGAGAAGGAACAGGCAGAGAAAGCCAAGAGAGCGGCCGAAGCAGAGGCGGCGGCCGAGAGGGCGGCGGTCAAGAATGCGGCGGCCGACAAGGCGGCGGCTGACAAGGCGGCGGCGAAGGCGGCGGCGGCCAAGGCGGCGGCCGAGAAGGCGGCGGCTGAGAAGGCGGCGGCTGAGGCGGCGGCGGCCGAGGCGGCGGCGGCCGAGGCGGCGGCGGCCGAGAAGGAAGCGGTCCGGTTAGCAGCAGCCAAGGCGGCGCAGGTACTCGTAATGATCTCCGACCACGGCAGCGGCACAACGAACCTCGGGGCAGCACTCAAGGCCCACCCCTGCGTGATGGACCTTGGCGAGCCCTTTGGGCCAAGCTTCATGTTGTGGGCGAAGAGCAAAGTCACCAAAGAGTGCCAGGATGAGCTCAGCCACGACGCGATGTTCGACGCGGATACAGGCAAGCTCGAGCACGCCGAAAACCCAAAGATGAAGGAGAAGATTGATGACGCACTCTTCCGTGAGGATTTCACGGATGGATCGAAGAAACCGAATATTGACACGAGCAAGCTGTACAAGGGCCTGAAATACAACCTTGCCGACTACTTCGTCCGCGTGCGAGATCTCGTCTGTGAGAACGTACCCGAGTCCGTATGCCCAAGGGAGGAATGCACAGTCTTGCTCAAGATGTTCCCGAATTACGTCTACGGCGATACTGCCACGCCTCCTGCTGACTGCGGAGCTCGCTGCCAGTGCATGAAGGAACAGAACAAGAATGCGCTGAGGGCGTGGAACGACATGCTCACGGCGTTCGAGCAGGAGCCAAAGATCTCGACGTTCCAATTCAACCGGAATGAACAAGCCAGGCTCTTCTCGATCTTCCATCGGTTCAGTCCTACCGGCGAGGAGTTTGACTGCAGCATACCGCACCTCCCCACCCCGTACGCACTCGCAGCGGCCGACCACACCGATGCCCAGCTGCAGGCCGAGGACTGCTGGAAAGACCCTGCTAAGTGCCTCAGCGATGCCCTGGAGCTCGTCGGCTTGACCACCGAGAAGATGACCGACGAGACGATGGACGAGATGATGGCCGAGATGCTGGCAGGGCCTCAGCAGACGCACCTGGACGCAGACAGTAGAAGTTGCTCCACCGACCCTAAGGCCACCTTTAAGCGGCTGGCCAACGACCAGGTGGACCTCGTCCGCAAGGGGCCCAAGGATGACAAAGATGACAAAGATGCCCTGACGGCCGCCGCCGCCGCCGCGATCGAGATCGCCACGGAGAACGTCGTGATGGCTGCAGTCGAGCTTGAAGATGCACCACAGGCAGCTCGCCCCGAAGATCGAGATGCACCAGCTCACACCGTCAGAGAAGATGGAGTACCTTCACCAACCAAGGCGACCAGATTCACGATCGCAGCACCTGCACCAACAAAGGCGGCCATCAGAGCACCTGCACCAACAAAGGCGGCCATCAGAGCGCCCGCACCAACAAAGGCGGCCATCAGAGCGCCCGCACCAACAAAGGCGGCCATCAGAGCGCCCGCACCAACCCAAGCGAGCCGCGCGCAGGTGCTCGTCATCATCTCTGACCACGGGAGCGGCACGACGGACTTTGGAGTGGCACTCAACACCCACCCATGCATACTTGACCTGATGGAGCCGTTTGGCGACCAGTACGTGTTGTGGTCCTCGAGCAAGATCGACGAGTGCGAAAACAAGCACCCTCAGAATCCTGCGGTCTTCGACGCGGACTCTGGCGTCATCATGACCGCAAGCAACTACAAGCTCAATATGACGATCGAGCGCGTGCTCAATAAATTCGCCGAGCCCCCGGCATGGGCAAAGGACATCAGCCCCACCTACATCCCGCCTGCATCTATAGACTTTGACTCACTGTACACGGGACTTAACTACAATCTCGCCGAGTACTTCGTCCGCATCCGCAATCTCGTGTGCAAGGAAGTGCCCGCCGACGTGTGCCCCCCCTCGGACTGCACGATCGCGCTCAAGATGTTCCCGCGCTACGTCAACGCCATCACGGAAGGGCAGAGCACCAAGGAGGATGTGCCGAGCGAGTGCGAGACGGCGCAGAACGAGCGTGCGATGGTGGCGTGGATGGCTGCGCTCGCCTCGCTCAAGGCGAACCCCAAGGTGGCGACGGTGCAATACAACCGAATTGAGCTCGACAGGCAGTTCTCCGACTTTCACCGCTTTGCTCCTGCCGGCACCGAGTTTGACTGCAGCATCCCACGCCCTTCGCACGAATTCACCGCCGTATCGAACCTCAATACTGACCTCCAGCTGCAAAGCGAGGAGTGCTGGGAAGGTATTCAGGGTGCCAACAAGTGCCTCGGCGACGCTCTTAACCTGGTCGGCCTCACTCTCGAGCCGATGAAGGGTAAGGGGGCGGAGAAGATGGCGGGAGAGCTGGTGAAGCGGGACGCCACGAGCAAGCTGGCGAGCAAGAGCTGCTTAACGGACCCCCTCGCCACCTTCGTACGGATGCCGAATAACGACGTTACACTTAAGTATGAGCCAGTCAGCACGCAGACACGTACGCGCCCTGGCGTACAGCCGAAGCCCTTTCCGCTCAGCGTCCACGACCCCCAGGCGTACCCGGGGCCAGTGCAGGCGCGTCTCCATGAGTCCCAGGCGTCTCCTTGAACCCCAGGCGTACCAGGGGCCTGAGTAGGGCCTGAGAGGGGGGGCGTGATAAGCATGTGATGAGCATAAGGAGCTTGGGGGCGTGACAACGCTGACGCTGGTTGGCGTGACCTCCCAGCCGATGCGGGGGCACGACGGGGGATGCAGGAGGTAACGGCAGGCCAGGGCAGCCCTGCAGACGTGCCTACTAGTACTTACATTTTCGCGTGTGAGCGCGTCGGGTTGTGATCGTGTTGGTGTTTTCGAATTGAAACCAAGACACGATCTCCCGGACCACTCCCTACACGCTACAGGAAACGCTGTTTGCTATGCCTTTGGTGACCGGACCATAATTTCTAGCTACACGCACGCACCCAACGTTAGCAGGGTTAGCGTACCACCTCCCCGAACAATATGGGCGCCCCCTTTGTGAGAACCTACACCTCGAACTCCGCTTTCGCCCGACGCCGCGACGGGGGGTGGGGTGGGAGGTTTTGTTTTTGCTGGGGCGGTGTTGGACGTCGTAGAGGGGGGTGGACCTTGGGTGGACCACTCCCTACACCAGTACCCGTTCTCCAGGCTCCAGGGCCAGGAAGCAGGTGCGGGCCCTAACCCTCGCCCTAACCCTAACCCTCACCCTAACCCGAACCCTCTGCGGCCCATTCGCGCGCTGATGTAGAGGACGTGATCATGAGAAAGGCAAACGAGCAAGCAAGCAGTGCTTGAGCAAGGCCCTGCAAGATGGGCAGTTGCAGGGTATGCATGCTTCGTGTAACGGAAAACTATTTGGCGTCGAGTTTGGGATCGCAAACATCGAGGGTTTTTGGCCCCTCGAAACCAGCCAGGCCCGGCCTGGTCCTCGAGCGCTACTCGAGCGCATTCGTGGTGTGTTTGGGTTGAGCGGTCCCAGCAGGGTGGCGACTAAGAAGATGGCGCCGAAGCAGCCAGCCAAGCCGAAGACGCCCGAGCCGGCGGAACTGCCGCAGCAGGATTCAAAGCGTAGTGGCGGCAAACTCGACTCGGATCGCGCCAAAACATCCCTGCCAGGCAAAGGGGCGCCTGCCGCAAAGGGTGCGCCGCCAGCCGCGCCGACTGGCGGTGCCCCAGCTGCGCCAGGCAAAGGGGCGCCACCGGCGCCACCAGCAAAGGGTGCGCTCACCGCGGCTGTCGCGGCAGCCGCGCTGGCCGCGCCTGCGAAAGGGGCGCCGCCGCCGGCAGCCGCGCCTGGCAAAGGAGGCAAGCTCGCCACGGTCGTAGAGCAGCCAAGCGCGCAGCAGGGTCCCAAAGCGGGGACCCCTGCTGTCAAGGTCATCAACCCGTCGAGCGGGAAGAAGGTTGATTACCTGTCCGAGGAGATCATGAATCGCAAGCCTCTTGCACCCAACTTGCTGGACGCCCTCATCAAAAAGTGCGGCCCTCCGATGCAGGAAGTGAAATTCGACCGCAACGAGGCGAAGCCGCCGCCCGGTCGCAACGATGACCTGGCGCCCTCGCGTCATGAGCACGTGCCACCCTGCCGCATCGTTCTCATGTTCAACTGCTTCGAGGCGAGCTTTGAGCTTTCGTATGGCGACATCTCGTCGCTGCCCGAGGCAGACATGACAGAGATTCGCTCACTCACGAGCGGCAAGATCATTGGGCGTGTGCGCCTCTCTCCTGACAAGGGGACCCCCCTCGCCGAGCGTGTGATCTTCAACGATTCGTGGTTCCTCGGCTCGGAGCATGGGCTGGAGCATGACGGCTTGCAGACCGACGGCTACATTTTCTTGCGCTTGGATTGGCGAGACCAAAAGTGTGACCAGCCGCGCGCGGCGCTCGTCCGAGTGAACCCGTGGCTTGCGTACGGCTGCGGCGAAGGGGCGCGCGTAGGTCTTCGCAAGCCCGGAGCCACCGAGAGTACGGCGGCGACGGTGCAACGGTGGCTGCGCGACGACACTGTCGTCTCGAAGCGCGACGGCACCGACAACGAGGTGACTGTCGACCCGACGCCCTTCACAATGGTGCTCAGCTCGAACCCTCGCTATAAACCGGGCACCCGGCTGCTCATTCTCTACGAGGGAAGTTGTGTCGATGCAATGGTTGAACCCTTTCCGGTCGATCCGACCTCGACGGGCGAGTGGGACGTCAAGATTGGCTCGCGCCATTACCTCAAGGTGGATGGAAAGCTCATCTCGGGCTGGATCACCTCGAAGACCGCCGACGGGTCCGTCAACCTCGACGAGGTGCCTCAGCCCGGAGGGGAGGCCGTGCCGGAGGACAAGAAGGTGTGGGCACTCAACCGCAAGAAGGCGCTCGTAATGACCTCCGGCTGCAACGCATCCGACTCGGAAAAGGTCGGCTCCCTCACGAACAAGATGCAGGTGAGGATCCTCGAGGCACGCGAGATGGAAGACAAGAGCACGCGCTGCTACGTGTGCACCATCCCGTCCCAGTCCAGCCTCTACGTGACCATCGCGCTGAACGCGTTCAACCACAGCCCGCAGCGCTTCCCCTCTGTGGCAGAGTACGAGTCCGCGCGGTGCAACTACTGCGAGGACATCGTGGTCAAGGAGGCGATGGTCGAGGATGCAATCACGGGCAACCACCTGCGCATCAAGGACCAGACGCTGCACATCTCGACGGCGACGGAAGCCCTGGATAACACGCGTGTGATCCCTGCCGAGTGGAAGGTCAGCAGTGTGCTCGATCTCTGCACTCTGCTCCTGGTGCCCTCGCCCAACCGCGCGAACGGCTCGCATGCATCACAGCCGGTGCTCGTGCGTGCCGGGCCGGGCACTGGCAAGACCTGGATGGCCAAGCAGGCGGTGTACACGCTCGCCGATCGGCTACTGCGCGGCTCGGGCATGGGTGATGGCATCCGGCTCGTGCCGATCGTCGTCTTCGTGCAGCGTATCATCTACCTGCTGCGCGAGAAGGACGACAAGAAAGAGGTACAGGGCCAGGGCGAAAGGAAGCCAACTCTGCTTGAGCGCTACATCGAGTCCGTGTACAGCGGCAAGAAGTACGAATCGTGGTGCACGATGCTCATGCAGGCGTACGACATGCGCGCGCTCGTGGTGCTCCTTGACGGCGTGGACGAGGCCGCGGGCCTGCGCGACCAGATTGAGGAGTTTGTGCACAAGGAGGTCGTGCCTTCGGGCAACCGTGTGCTCGTCACCTCGCGCCCGGAGGGAGTCAGGCTCGAAACGTACAACAAGACCTTCATCGTGATGAACCTCAACCAGCTCACGAACGAGCAGCAGCGGCGCGTCATCAATATCCAGATGGAGGGTAACGTCTTCTTCGACCATCTGCTCTCGCTCGGCGAGGTGCGCAAGAATCTCGACGACGCGTACCGCAAGATCGGCGCTGTCGTGCGCAACGACCTCGAGACGCTGTGGGGACCCCACGCCTGGCAGTACCTTGTCGATGGAAAGCCCATGTGGGATCCGGCTCGGCGCCAGAAGAACGCGTTCGGGTCGAACTTCTGTATGCCCGTGCGCAAGCCGAGCTGCGAGTACCTGATCGACCTCGACAAGAAGATTGTTCTCCCGAAGACGGCCACCGGAGTGAGCCCGTTGGGCCGCGTCGAGATGATCTGTGCGACCAAAGCGTATGTGGAGGGCGAGTTCGAGGCGGCGATTCTGGAGGGCTTCTGCAGCCTCGCGGACATCAACAGCCGTGAGAACCTCCCCATCAAGGTAGCCGTTCAGCTTGGGGTCCTCTACATGAAGCAACAAGAGAAGAAGCGGCTTGCGACCTTGGCCTTGCTGACGGATACGACGAAGAGCAAGAATGCCAAGACCAAAGCGGCTGAGGCCGCGGCCAAGAAGGCGGAGGAGGAGAAGAAGGCGGCGGCCAGGAAGGCGGCTGAGGAGAGGGCGGCGGCGTTGGAAGCTGGCGCGGAGGGCGGGGAGGCGACGGAGGGCGGGGAGGAGGAGGAGGAGCCTCTCGAGCTGCTGGACAACCCGACTGGCCTGTGGAAGTCGATCATGCTCCGCACCGATGAGCTCTATATCGTGCACGAGAAGATGAATCCCACATGGAAGGAGATTCTCAAGAAGTTTGTGATCGAGGTAGCCCGCGATGACCCTGAGTGCAAGAAGCTCGAGAAGGACATCCAATTTGGCGATTTGAAGGACCCCATCAAGACCCATACGAAGGCATTAGAACTGTATGCCGATCGGTTCAACGACAATATCGTGCCGGAGACTTGTGTGAGCGACGTGACACGCGCGCGCATCGTGCTGCAGACAGGCACCCAAATCAAGGATCTCGTCAACCGTCTCACGGACGGCATCGAGCTCAGCGCCGAGACGCGCGCCCCTGTGTATCCGAGCATGCGAGCAGCCCAAAAAGAGAAGGAAGAGGCCGATCTGGCGGCTGTCATCCAACCGGGCCCGACCGTCCTGCAGGTCAACTGCATGTTCATGGACAACAAGTTTGACCACCTCGACCCGACGCACTTCCGGTTTGCGCTCTTGCAGATCGAGGTTGCTGAGAAATTGGGCGTCAATTTCGTCTCGATCTTCTGCGAGCTCGAGGTCCATTTCCACGAGATCCTCACTCTCGGGCAGCAGTCCAACGGGGTGGCTCAAGGGCTCGGTGCCCGTGGCGGAGCTCGATAGGCTGCTCGAGGAGAAGCTCATCTTCCTCGTGGACGCGACTGGCATCCCCGTGCTGCTCTCGCTGCTCGTGCTCATCTTCACCTCGGGGGGCGAGGACCTGACCAAGCTGCCCTCGAACCGCATCGAGCTCTATGAGATCGGCATCGATTCTGCCGTCTCGAAGCGCCTGCTTCCAGGCAACCGGGCCTCGACCGATCTGCTGATCCACGACTGGCTGCGCCTCTTCAACCTCGACCGCTCGGCCTTGTCCCAGACCGTCGATATTGTGGGCCCGGTTGGCGGCGACGCGAAAGGCGGCGACCAAAAGCAGGAGCGCAAGGAGCGCGAGCACCGGCCGACTCGCAAGGCCGCGCTCTCGATGGAGCTCGCAAACGACACTTCCTTCAACGAGAAGAAGGTACAGGAGGAGTCGTCGAAAGAGGCCAAGAAGAAGAACAGCGATCAGTCGGGCAATAAGGATAACAAGAAGCTGCTCAACCTGGACGCCAAGGAGGTGTATGAGGTCTTCCGCCACGGCTCGCACTATCTGCGCGAGGCAGCCAAACCCGAGGTGCAGCGCACCGAGCTCAACCGCATCGAGCTTACGATGCCCAAGAAGCTCGTTGACACGGTCATGATGCTCGTCAATGCGAACCTAAAGATGCTCCTGGGTAACCGCGCACAGATGCTCGGGCTGACGATGCTTCGACACATAGCCGTGTCCAACCAGCTCGCCGGCCGGCGCGAGTTCTCGGCAGTCCACGTCGCCACGGCGCTGCTCATCGACCAGGTGAACACGGAGGGGCTGACGCTGTGGATGCACCTCAACAAGGAGGACGCGGGGATCCCGCTCACGAAGACGCTCGAGGCGCAAACCGAGCTCGCGCCCGCGCAGTACCAGTTCAAGCACCTCTCCTTCCAGGAGGGCCTCTTCGCACAGGATCTCTTGATCAAGGCCGAAGCGGGCTGGGAGACGTGGGAGACGGACCTGACCGCTGCAGAGTTCCTCAACAACCCGTTCATGAACAACACGTGCCGCATCGCCGCGGGCTACCTCGGCACGCGCCTCGCCAAGCGCCGTCCTAATTGGGACTTTTCGAAGAAGGAGTGCAAGCTGTCCGAGGTTGGGCTGATCGCGCTCTGGCTCATCTGTGAGAACAATGAGAAGATCAAGCAGCTCGACCTGCGCAACAACGGCGTGGGCACCAAGATCGAGGACTCGACTGGCCTGTCGCGCATGCTCTCGACGAGCACGGCGCTCACCGTGCTCGATCTCGGCAACAACTGCCTCGGAGACCTCAAGGGATACTTACGCCCCTTCGGGCGTGGGCTGAGCTCGAATAAGACGCTGATCCAGCTCGACCTTCAGAACAATCGGCTGCTGCCCGACGGCATCAAGATCGTGTGCACCGCGCTGCGCACGTGCACCGCCTTGAAGATCCTCAACCTGAGCAACAACTCTCCCGGGCGTGAGATGACGCTCTCCCTGCTTCTCCAATTCCACCCGACGCTGCAATCCGTGGGCGTGATTGAGAAGGAGCCCACCACGCGTGCCGAGAGGACCTGGTGGCTCGACACGCGGGCCAAGGAGGCCATCGGGAAGGCGCTGCTCCTGTCCAAGTTCGCCTCGATCCACTACGTGCAATGCGACGTGTTCACGCTCACGGACAAGACGGAGGTTCTCTCGTGGACGTCGCAGGCCAACTGCGATGCGATCGTGCTCGCCGGCGTGCTACGCTCAAACTCGGTGCTCAAGGCGCTCAATATCGGCTCTACGGGCGGCGAGATCGGTGACTACGAGCGCGAGGCCATCGGGCTCTCCTTGATCGCCAACATCAACGGCAAGCTGGGCTACTCGGACATGTACGGGCTCAAGGAGAGCATGAGCCCGACGCACCGGGTGGATCTGAAGGAGAAGGACCAGATTCGATCTCGGCGCTCGTTCACGCTGTTCGCGGGGCTGCTACGTGCCAACTCAACGCTCACCACCCTCACGCTCGCGTCCTTGGTGCCCGAGCAGATCGAGGTGCTCGCAGACGCGCTCTCGACCAATACGACGCTCGTCTCGCTCATTCTCGAGCAGCCGAGCAAGACGGGCGACACCGCGTTCGCGTTGCTGCCTATCCAAGAGCTCAACGGTATGAAGAAGATGGAGTTCATCGACCTGTTTGAGAAGGGCTACGGTGGCCTCTGCGTCAATGACAACCCCGCCGCCGCCGCCGCCGCGGCGGCCAGCGCGACCGCCGCGGCCCTCGCTGGAGGCCCTACCATCCCGATGCACAGGCTGGCGTGCGCCTTTGTCGGCGCCATCCTGGGCGCCTCGATGGCGCCCAACCGTACCATCCAGCGTCTCAAGATCAACCCCGGAGGCGGCTCGGAGGGCGGCGCGGTGCTCGACCACCTGCACAAGGCACGCAGGTCGTCGCTCCTCGTCCTCGACCTGACGGACATCGGCCTCGGTGAGCGCGGCGGCGCCCGGTTCTTCGAGTCGATGCTCGCCGGCAAGTGCCCAATGCTCAAGGCTCTCCACTTGGGCTCAAACAAGCTCACTGACCTGTCTGTGGGCCAGTTGATCGTCGAGGTGCTCCGCTCGGACACGTGCAACATCTCGACGCTCGACCTGCACGACAATCAGCTTGGCGCGCCGGTGATGGTGCAGTCGTTGAAGTACAACCGATCGCTCACCTCGCTCAACATCACCGGGAACCCGATCGACGATGATGGGTTGTTTACCATCGGCGGTCTGTTGCTCGAGCAGGATTGCAAGTGCGCCATCAACTCCATCTCAGTCGCCCCCTTCGAGATCCCCCACGGCTCTGATAAGATCGCCATCCACGAGCAGACCCTTGGCGCCGGTGCAACTCGTCTCATGTTCGGCGTGCTCAAGTACAACACGCTCATCAAGAAGCTCGACCTCAAGAACCGCGGCATCACGCCCTCCGCCGCCTCCATCCTCGCCGTCGCCGTGACCGCCAACACCGTGCTGCAGTCCATCGACCTTTCGGGCAACCCCATCGTCGAAGTGTCGCAGTACACGGGCGATAAGCCGCAGAGCGATTCCAAGGGCCTGCTGGCCCTGTCCATGGCTGTGCAGAAGAGTTCGTCGGTCGAAGCAATCACGCTCGAGGGCGGCACGCTGCCAGTGGACCAGCTCAAGGGCGTAAAGAAGGTACGTATCCTCGATCTGTCGCGCAAGAACTTGTCGCTGATCTCGGCCTACTTCATGGGCACGCTGCTCTCGGGCAACAACTACATGACCGAGCTCGTGCTCCACACCAATGACCTCACGCCAAACGGAGTCAAGATCGTCGTGAAGCAGATCACGACCGCGATGAAGACCATCGACGTCGCGAACGCGGTCAAGCGTGACGAGAAGGCGAACAAGGACAAGGGGACGAAGAGCAAGTGGGGCGGTGCAGTGTCGGCGGCCAAGGAGATGGACGTGCCAACTCACGAGCTTGAGCAGATGTGGAGTGCGATCTCCGATTTGCCCTGGCTCGACAAGCTCACGCTCGACAAGGACTTGCTAACGGCCTTGCCGATGGTGGGCAAGATGATTGGCCTGAAGCACCTGAGCGCCGCGAACAACAAGCTCAGCATGCTGCCCTCAGACATCAACCTGATCCGCGGCATGCGCACGCTGCAGCTGAACGGCAACCATTTATTCGAGCTGACGCACGCAGTAGGCGAGCTCGAGCAGCTGGAGCGGCTGGACGTGCGCGTGAACAAGCTGCAGTACCTGCCCACGACCGTCTCAAAGCTGCGCAGCCTCAAGCAGCTCGATGTGTCAGAGAACATGCTGCAGACGCTCGACCCGTCGATCTGCGACCTGCACGCCATCGAGAAGGCCGAGTTCAAGGACAACCCGCTCGTGCGCCCGCCGATGGCGATAGCTCGCCAGGGCCTCGGCGCAGTGCGCAAGTACTTCCAAGAGGTGGTCACCGCCGTCGACATCCGCTCCTACTCGGCCCGTTGCGTGATCCTCGGCCATGCTGAATCGGGTAAGACCACCCTCGTACGCGCCCTGAAGCACAACATCGCCCAACTGCCCTTACCGGCTCCGAGCGTCTACGAGTCGACAAACCACGTGTCCATCGAGACGATCACACTCGGGGAGGGGGCGGAGCAGGTGGCGCTGTCAGTATGGGATCTCCAGGGCTCTCTACACGGCGCGTCGACGACGATGCGCTACCTCTCCGAGAACTCGTTGTTCATGCTGACCGTCCCTGCGCTCAGCGTGGTCCAACTGACGAGGGAAGGGACGGAGTACGTGGAGCGGTGGCTGAGCTACCTGCGCCACTGCGCGCCGACTGTGACGGTCATTCCCGTGCTGACCAAGTGCGACATCATCAAGGGGCATGAGGTTGGGCAGGGCGGCTCGTCGGTGCCTCTGAGCCAGCAGCTCGAGAACGCTGCGGCGCCGCAGCTCGCCTGGTTCAACGAGCAGCTCGACAAGTTTTTGAAGCTGCATGCGGGCCCGCCGGGCACGAAGACCATCAAGATCCTGCGCCCAATCCTTTGTGTGCAGTCCGTCTCGGGCGGAGAATCGTCAATTGCGCCGCTCAGGGAGAAGCTCGAGGGGCTGATGAAGGGGCCCTTGGAGGAGAAGCCGTTGCCACACGTGGGCCAGATCGTGACGCGCAACGCCTTCCTCACAGCAGTCTTCATTCGGGCCCTGCGCGATGGGCGCGAGTTCATCGACTCGGCGCGGGCGGCCGACATTGGTTACATCCCCTCCACGATGTCTGCCGAGCAGAAGAACTCGCCGAAGCCATTTTTGAGGTTCGAGGACATGGCGATGACGTACGTCAACGAGTTCGTGCCCGCACTCAAGCTGACCGGAGCGGACGAGCGCGTGCTCAGAGACCAGCTGAAGCTGCTCCAAGCTCAGGGCGAGATTATATTGGATCCGACTGGAAGGGTCGTCTTCCTTGACCGAGAGTACCTGATCCGCATGTTCAAGCCGATGTGCGACTCCCGGTTGGGGAACCGCCTCTGGCTGTCGCGCACGATCGCGGCGCAAGACGCGCTGCGCGCCCTCTATGGGCGGCCGCTGTGCACCGAGTTTGAGAAGATTGCGCTGGGCAACTCTGCCGAGAACTTCGAGAAGACGGGTGAGATCCACGAGGAGCTCATCATCAACATGTGGGACGCGCTCGGGTTGCCGGTGCGCCGTGAGGACTATGGGCAGATGATCTCGATGCTGTGCACCTCGGGCCTCATCTACCTCGCGGACAAGGACGTGGCCGGTGGGCGGCGGTGGGTCGTCCCGATGCGAGTGCCCCCTCCGAAGGCGGACCTGCTCAAGGAGCAGTGGCTCAGCGCGACCGCCGAGGCCTACGAGAACGAGGGCAAGGCGAAGACGGTCGAGGTGCTCACGATCGCGCTCTCCCTCGGTCGGCTGCCGGTGACCGGTCTGTTCGAGTCGCTCATCTCCTCCTGCGATGGCTTGGGCTCGTGGGTCGAGAGCTGGCGCACCCCTTCGGGCACGGGCGCCACCCTCAATGCTAAGGCGGTCTTGCCGGGCGTCTCGCATCTGATGATCGAGATGCGACCGAGGACCACGAGCGAGACGAAGGATGGGCTAAAGGAGTGGGAGCTGGCCATCGAGGGCCTCTGCCCAAAGACGACGCGGCGTGACGCGTGGGCCTCGGTCATGTTGATCAAGAGCAAGGCGCAGTCGGTCATCGACTCAATCGTGGGCGTCGCCGAGACGTGCCGCGCTTCGTTTGTCTGCCCTGGGTGCAAGGGCCTCAAGGACCCCGAGCCGTTCTCGTGGGCGCTCGAAGACGTGCTCGCCCGAGCCAAGACCTGCGAAAAGTGCAACGAGCAGGTCCAGCTGAACACCGCGTCGCTCAACAGCGGTATCTCATCGCCCAAACTCCTCGTGATGGAGAAGGCACTCAACTCGGCGCCGCGCGAGATCAAGGTGCGTGACTGCCTTTGAGCGGCTCTCTGATCTCGCCTCTTTGATCTGCTTCTCTGATCGCCTCTCTGATCGCCTCTCTCTGACGGCCTCTCTGATCGCCTCTCTGATCGCCTCTCTCTAATCGCCTCTCTGAGCGCCGCTGACGCCTACCGCGAGTGCTGCCCTCTGCAGTTCTGCCTCGAGAAGCTGCGCTTCGGCCGGCCCCTCGAGTCTGTCTTCCCGTTGCATGTGCTCCTCGGCCTGAACTCACAAGAGGAGATCGACAAGGCTCGAGCCAGTGGTATCGACGGCATCATCGCCGAGATCATCGCTAAGCCCGACCCCGCGCGCTCGGATACTACGGAGACGCGCAACACCTCGGGCTGGTCGAGCCTCGAGTGGCTCAAGTACGTGGATGACCCTAGGATGACCCCGCTGATGCCTCTCTGAGTGCTCCTCTGAGTGTTTCTCCCCCTCTACCCCCCTTGTCGGATGGCAGGTACCTTGCGGGCGACGCGGCAGAGCTCGCGGTCCAGGCCGCCGCCGCCGCCGCCGGCGGCGCCAAGTCGCAAGAGGAAGGCGGCGCGGCCAAGGCGGTGGCGGAGTCGCAAGAGAAGCTCAAGAAGCAGGCCAAGGAGCATGGTATCGATGCCGGGCGTGACAGCGTCGACCTCGGCGTCTTCGTCAAGATGCCGATCTGCGCAGCGGCGGGCCTCCACCGTGGCCACGTGCTCGCTTTGCGCCTGTACTCGAGTCGGATGGCGCACGCGATCAACATGCCGCTGCACGACGTCTGCTCGCTCGAGCGACCGCACCCGTACCCCACGCTCTGCGTGCTGCTCAACGACGCGCTCTGGAAGCTGCGCGCCGCGCAGATTGAGCATCGGAATATGTTGCTCAAGAAGGCGGTCGTCCTGATGGAGGCGCACAAGAAGGCCAAGGAGGAGGGCGACGACGACGTTGCCGTTCTCAAGCTCGCGGAGGCCAAGGAAATCGAAACCGCCGCGAAGTCGCTCGAAATGTAACGTCCTGCCCTGAGATGCCCTCTAGATTGCCTCCGAAAGTCCCCTCTGGAGATGGCCCCTGATGATGGCCACTGATCCACTCTGATGACCTCCCTCAACAGGTACTCGTTCTGGACGGGCGTGAACAACATGGGCCACTACGAGTTCAAGCTGCGAGGTGCGACCGAGGTTGGCTTCTTCTCCGTCGCCAAGACGCGCCCTGATGCGCAAGCGGCGTCGCATCAGTCGCAGCTGCTCAAGCAGATCAAGCACCTCGATGACGAGTTCGACGAGGAGCGGATCCACCTTGCGCTCGCCCCCGACTGGAAGCGAGGCATCGCGGGCGTCTCGGATGAGACCACCAGCGGGGTCACGGTGGCGGTCCAAAAGGGAGGCAGCCAAGTCAGGGAGGTACGTCTGCTTGCCACGGATGGCCTCTGATTGCATTTGATGACGCCTAATCGCCTCGCTCATCAGGTACCCGTCCTCATGTTCAATGTGGCTACGTCGAGCGACACGGTCAACCCAACGGACATCTCCTTTCTATCGTGCTTCCCACAGGAGGGTGAGTGCGTTTTTGCCCCGGGCACCTTCCTTGAGCAGACGAAGATTGTCGAGACCACCTCGATGAACTTCGACGGCGAGTACCTGCAGTACCGCACCCTCGAGGTGGCGCCAACGCTCGGGCGCAACCTGAGCGCCAAGGGGCGCGCGCAGGCGGACCTGTAATGAGTGGGGCCAATCGAGCGCTGTAATGAGCGTGGTCATCCGACGAGCTACATCCGAGCGCCAATCCGAGCTACATCCGAGCTACATCCGAGCTACATCCGAGCGCCAATCCTGTGTGCTTGTCCTATGTGCGAATGCGTCTGCTGCAGCTCGGAGCTCGAAGCGGAGCACGAAGCGAAGCTGTAGCACTCCTCTCGCGCCGTTCGCTGTGCGTGTATGCATGATGCTGTCATCACCGTGATGATGTTCCAGTGATACGGACAGCGAGGCGGACAGCGAGGCCATGAGGCAGGAGCTCTTCCATGCAGTGTGTGTGGTGAGAAATGTGTGCGCTGTCGCTGCGCTGTGTGGCGAGGGGTAGCGCCGGCGGCCTGGCGCCTAGCCGGCGCTGCCCTTGGGGTCCTGGGGGAGGGAGCGGCTCTTGGGGTGGGCCTTCGGCCCCCCCGGCGCCTTGGTGGTAAGGGGTAGCACCGGCGCCGGGCGCCGCCCTGTGTGGGTGTGCGTTCACGTCGTGTGGGGGGTGCGTTCACGTGGGGGCTGGGGCCCGCCGTATCTCGTGCTTCAGTGTGAATGTCATGTATTTCACGTGAACGTGTGGTGTTGTTGTGAATCCATGTCGTGGTCAGAGTTTTATTGCGCAAAATGGCTTTCAACTACCCTGTGCCGATTTCATCGTTGGACATTGCGTTCAGTTGAACAATGTACAATCCGCGGTTGCGTCGGCGGCTCCAAAGGGACCAAAGTTCATGCTTCGTTTGACGACGGTTTGTGTGAAGGATGAAGAATTCTCTCCCGAAAAAAAGACACCGATTCACATTCACACCCGTGTGACCGGGGAACCCCGCGCGAGAAAATGCAGCCGCAGTCCGATACGCCCTCGGCACTGTACAAGGTGGGCGATAAGCTCGTCCTCGCAGCGCCGGCCCACACGGGACTACCCAATGGCGCGGCTGCCATGGTGATATCGCTCCACCCGTTTGAGAGAGCGAGCGGTTGGTGCTACGGCGTGACGCTCATGGGATGTGGCGCGGACGGAAGCGGCATCCAGTTTGTCAAGTCGGTGCGTGAGACATGGCTCCGCACCGAGGGCCGCATTGCCACGGCCAAGTCGTGCGCGGCGATGTCCTTTGGCGCGTTTATGCGCCTGGCCCCGCAGATGGTCGTGCCGCTCTTCCAGAGGAGGTACTGCTGGGGAGAGCCGCACTGGAGGCAGCTGTGGCGCGACATCGTCTCGCCTCGGCATCTCGTCTCGGCCAGCAATCCACACGCGATCGGGCGTGTGGTTATCGCACGCGAGTTGGGCGGCACCGGAGCGAACAGACGCGAGGCGCTCGTGCTCATCGATGGACAGCAGCGCACGACAACGCTCATGCTGCTACTGTGTGCCGTGCGCGACGTAGCGCGCAGAGTTGATGCGCAGGCGGCGGCGCCGCTCTTGTCTGCCATCAACCACGTACTGCTGAGCCGCACGCGGACCACCCGCCTGCAGCACGGCGCTGCCGCCACCGCTCTTGCGACGCCCCTCGGCAGCGGCGGCGGCGGCGCCCAAAACGGCGCCCATAGCGGTGCCGCCGCCGCCAGCCGACACGAGCTCATGTCGTCCACCATCGAGCAGGCTAAGATTGGTCTCGAGAGCCTCGCTGGTGCAGAGACGGTGAGACTCATACCCACGCGTGACGACCGTCTGCCTTTTTGCTCGATAGTGCTCTCCGCGCCGTTTGATCGCGCAGCCTCAGAAGGTGCGCGGAAGATGAGCGCATGCTATGACTACTACACGGCGCAGCTGCTCGCCTGGATGAGACACGATGGCCTCGGGGCCACTGACGAGGACACCATGAGTCAGACAGCGAGGAGCCATACGCCAGCAGGAGCGGCACAGGGCGCGGTGCACGGCGAGACGGCCGCGTGTATAGACGGCGGACTACCGCACCCCAAGCTCGCGCACCTCGGCTGCGAGATTCAATCTCCGGCGCACCTCGACTGCGAGATTCAATCTCCGGCGCACCCCAAGCTCGCGCTGCTCGACCGGCTGCTCGAGTTGAGCCTCCAGAAGCTCAGCTTGGTCGTCTTTGAGTTGCAGGACGGTGTGGCGCTGCAGAATATGTACGATCTTTTGGCGCAGCGGGAGCTCACCCTGAGTCACTTCTTTGCCGAGACGGGCGGCCAGGCGATGCGCCAGTCCGACTTGGTGCGCAACCTGCTCCTCGGCCACATTGCCGACGAGGACGAGCGCTTGCAGGCGTATGATGACTGCTGGCGACCGGTAGAGCAGGCGAATGACGACGGCGACGCGCATTCCCTCGACGGGTTCCTGACGGCCTTCTTGCAATCAAAGCTGCCGGAGCCCGAAGGGAAGGGCAGTGTGGCAAAGGGCACTACGCCGGCAGGCGTGTCGACGGCGCTGCTCGAGGGCTTTGGTGCACTCGTGCGTGCGCATGGTGGCACCGCCGGCGCGATCAGACTGCAGGCCGTAGGCACCGTCGCGGCCAATGCGCCGGTTGTCGACAGTGACGCGGCGAGGTGTGCGGCTCTAGATCTGCTCAATCAGCTTCGAGATGCTGCAACGCGAACCCGTAGTGGCCATTAAAAAAAAAAAAGAGGGCAATTATTGCGTCTGTCGTGTTCACGTTCACACCTCCGGAGCATCTCGGACTGAGGATGGTGATCCCGCTACCCCTGCTCGCTATGGGCGCGCTTGTGCTCTCGAGCTCCCGGCCTGTGCTGACACGACCGTCTCGATCTGAGCTTGCATCCGCCGCCATCACCATGCGTACCCATCGCCACCCGCTTCTGTGTGCGACCAAGGAGGCGGTCGTCTCACCATTCGTAGAGGCCGCGCCGGCAAAGGATGCAGCAGCAGCGCCCGCAGCCCCGAATGGCTCGAAAACGGGCCCGTTGGAGCTGACCTTGCCCAACGTCGAGCTCGTGCTCGACGAAATGCGGCCGTACCTCATCGCCGACGGCGGCAACGTCGCCGTGCGCTCCATCGAGGGCGGTGTCGTGAAGCTGGAGCTGCAGGGCGCGTGCGGGTCGTGCCCGTCGAGCACAATGACCATGAAGATGGGTCTGGAGCGCGGGCTGCTCGAGCGCTTCCCGACGATCGTCTCGGTCGAGCAGGTCGCGCAGGAGGGGCCGGTGCTCGACGAGGCTGGCATCGAAGCGGTACTGCAGGAGATCCGACCATTCCTCAAGATGACGGGCGGCACGGTGGAGTTGCGCTCGCTCCAAGGCGATGGGCTGCAGCCGACGGCGCGCCTCTCCATCACCGGCAGTGGCGCGACCATCAACTCCGTGCGGGTCGAGATCGCGCAGCGGCTCAAGCGCAAGGTGTGCCTCACACCCACGCCCAGACGCGCCCAGTGGCCTGCACGCGCAACTGCTCACGGAAGCGCGCGTTCGCGAGTCTCGCTTGCAGTTCCCGACGCTCGCAAATGTTGAATGGGAGTGACGTCGGACAGCTCAGGAGATGCCAAGAGCGCACGTGGCACATACTCCGCTCCTAGCTCTCGGTCGGGGGACTTCTTGTCTCTCGGCGACGGGGGTCGTTGCCCGAGCCGCACGGCTCGCAACACTCCGCGAATCCACGTCGCGCAAACATTGTCCCTGCTTCTTTAATATCATTCATGCATCGCACACTCAGCCACCGTACTCACACGACACGCTGACACATATGTTAACGACCCGCACCGACCACACGGTACCATTGCACGGTACACGCTCCCCACGCTGATCGCATGGCTGACGTGATCCCGCTGTCCGGTCGCTATCCGGCCCGGCTGGAGTCGGCTGCGTGGACGCTCAGGCGGGAACGCCGAGCGGGGAATCTGCAATCTCCCCTGGCTCTCTCTGCCCGCTCCGCGCTCGCACCACTGCTTCCCGCCGTGCGGAGATACTTCGACACTTCGGTGAAACGACATGAACGCGGCGAAATGACGTCGACATCCCGACCCATGTGCAGTACAGCGGAGTCCACATGTGCCCAAAACAGCGCTATCACGAGAGTTCCCATTCAAATCCTAAACAGACAGGTGTAGGGTCGGGCCCTCTTTTAAACATGAAAAATAGTAGCCACTCCCCCTTGGGTCAACTCCGCATTGGAACTAAGCGTTCAACTGGGCATCCAAATGCCGTGCCGCTGGCGCCACCTGCCAAGCACCAACATGCTTGCTCATCCCCTACCGGCCGTTTCACATGGCCATGGGCTGAGCGTGTGTGGTCTCTCCGTCACTCTCTCCGGGGCTGCCAGCCATTTGCATTTCACATTTTCATTTCCACATGGCCATGGGCTGCCACTTTCTCACTCATCATGCTTCCTTAGGCCCCGGCAAAGTCGAGGTCGGTCAGTCTGAAGAAAGTCGAGGCCGAAACGGGCGCAATGACTGCTGCAAGCACACCGGAACCACAGAGTCGATCCATGCCCTTGGTACATCGCGATCCCTACTCCCCCGTGCCCCCTTACTTCCGCCATGCTCCAAACCTTCCGCTTCAGCTCTTGATCGACTTGATCACCTCAATCATGATCGTGACCAGCAGGTTGAGCGATTCGACGATGACCTCGCCGCACAGGTTGGCGCAGAACGCGCTCGCGAATAGCATGGGCAACCCCTTGGATGCGAGGATGATCATCGGCTCGTTCAAAAAGAACCGCAAGCCACAGGAGAAAAGCCACGTCCTGATAAGCTCAACCGTATCGCCCGGTACGTGAGTCGAGACCTCGCCCTCCTCGAGAGGCGGCAAATATGGATTCTTGGCCGGATCTTGCGGCTCGAAGAGCGAGCAGCCGAAAAAGAGGGTCATCAACAGGAAGATCCCAAACATCCCGATGGACAGGCCCCAGCCGAGGAGGATGTGCCTCACCCCAGGCCAGTCCTTGTTCCTCCATGTATACGAGAGCGACGCCTTCAGAAGCCCATCGTTGAGGCTCTCGTAAGAGAAGCTCCTCGCTGCCGAGTTGGCGGCCAGCCTGGGCGCCTCGGCCTTGTCGGCCTCGCCCTTGTCGGCCTGGTCCTTGGGGGCGGTTTTACGCACATTGACGCCGTGTCTACCGACACGCATGTGCGCCTTCGTTTTCTTCGGCACGGGCGCTGCGGGAGCCTCGTCGGCGGCGCTCAGATCGTGAATGACCTGCGCAAACTCGCTCAGGTCCAGCTTTCCGTTGGGCTTGTCGTCGTACACGCTCATGATGCGCCCGGCCTCGGCGGTGCTTAAGTTGAGGCCGTGGTGCTCGAGCGCCTTGCGTAGCTCCTGGATTTCGAGGTACCCGCTGTCATTTGCGTCGAAGCGCGCAAAGGTCTGCTTCACCTTGGGAGCCTCGTCGGCGGCGCTCAGGTCGCGAACGGTCTGCGCAAACTCGCTCAGGTCCAGCTTGCCGTCGGGCTTGTCGTCGTACACGCTCAAGATGCGCCCGGCCTCGGCGGTGCTTAAGTTGAGGCCGTGGTGCTCGAGCGCCTTGCGTAGCTCCTGGATTTCGAGGTACCCGTTGTGATTCACGTCGAAGCGCGCAAAGGTCTTCTTCACCTTGGCCGACACGGGAGGCGATGCGCCGGCGGCGGCCGTCGAAGCTGGATCAGCGTCTGAGTGTTCGGCGACCTTGGCGCTCCTGCGCTTGCACATGACGCGAAGCCATTTATAGCACTTCTCGAGGCGCTTCCAGACGAGCCAGTATGGCCAGCAAAGGTAGAACCACGCCATGTTCTTGCTCACGTTGACGATGATGATCGGATCGAAGAGCCACGTGAGGATCAGACCCATCGGGATGCAGATGGAGGCTGCGACGCCGGCCCCAAAGATCATGGCGATCGGGTTGATCACGACAGCGGGTCCCTCCGGCTCGATGGGCACTCCGGTGACATTGTCCGTAGGCAGCGGCGGTGGCGGTGGCAACAAGAGCAGGAGCATGACGAGCTCGAAGGCGAAGCCATTGACTAGGATCATCACCGTCTGGGCGCGTGTGAAGCCCGGGACCCCCCTCGTCGTGATGCCTGCACAGAGCGAATGGTTATACATGCATGCGAGGAACAGGCGCTTCCACACCCTGTCGACGTCCTTGTGCCAGCGCTTGGTGAGCAGCGTGGCGTTCGTCTTGTGCTTAGCTTGCTTCCAACGCTGCAGCCCAGTGGGCTTGGCGCCGCCGCCAAAGGCAGCAAGGACGGAGGCGGTCGCCGCCGAAGGGGCGGCCGCCGGGTCCGCGGCGGAGGCGGGCGAGGGGTCGCCGATTGCGCCGGCGCCAACTACTGGACCCACAGCCCTCGTTGGTGCAGTGGCGAGGGCAGCCATGGCGCAGGCTGGTTTCTTCGATGGCGTGGCCACAGGGTCAGAGAGGGATATGGTCTCTGTCGAACCATCTGATTGGGCCGGGGAAGTGGAAAGGAGCTCGGTTATGCGTGGCATACGCGACGAAATAAACTGGGGAGCGTGCACGGTGGCCGACCTCGACGTTTTGGTCGTCGAGGTCGTCGTCTCCCTGAGCTCTTTGGTGATGGTAGTGACGATGGTCGTCGTCGTCGTCGTCGAAACGGTCTCCTCCTCAGCAACGTGAGCAACATGTTCGGGTGGCGATGGCGGCGGCGAGGCGGTGGCTGACGCAGATTGTGGCGCCACCTTGTGCGCACTCATCTGAGACGACAGAGCTCCCATCGATCTGAGAGATTTCAGGCCAGTAGCCTTTGGCATCGTCGTCGTCGCTACGATTGCGCCTGGTGCCGCAGTCTGCCGTCGGCGCAAGGTTCTCTTTTCCATGGACGTATTCAGCTTTGCCTGGCGCCTGCGCTGCTCTTCTCTCTTCTTACCCGAGAGGAGGGCGAGCGTGTCGCGCATCTGGCGACGGTCGTTGCGCACTCCGTGGCCGACCAGCACGATGAGCATGGCTATCAGCAAGAAAATGAGGTACCAGACGTTGCGCACTGTGTGCCACGAGCGGTAAAACGCGCACTCGATGTCACCCATGTCCAGGCTGTTGAACGCGACCGCTTCCAGCAGGAGTGCAAGCAATTCTTCGGCCGACGTCGGGAACTCGACGGCGATGAACTCGGTCAGGTGGGTGCACGAGCAGCCTA
>Ga0210248_100307_pt1 | contig 42753 bp, 32 predicted proteins | sample ChrtobMetP3_32mM_FD_155493 | JGI IMG/M metagenome (GOLD analysis project Ga0210248, IMG submission 155493) | Chrysochromulina tobin associated microbial communities from unialgal haptophyte culture, Seattle, Washington, United States - P3_32mM | ecosystem: Host-associated > Algae > Haptophytes >...
CCTCGATCCACATCGAGGAACTGGTGGTGATGGCGCGCGACACCAAGCTGGGCGCGGAAGAAATCACCCGCGACATCCCCAACCTGGCCGAGCAGCAGCTCAACCGCCTGGACGACTCCGGCATCATCTACGTGGGCGCCGAAGTGCTGCCCGGCGACGTGCTGGTCGGCAAGGTCACGCCCAAGGGCGAGACCACGCTCACGCCTGAAGAGAAGCTGCTTCGTGCAATCTTCGGCGAGAAGGCGTCCGACGTGAAGGACACCTCGCTGCGTGTGGACCAGGGTTCACAAGGCACCGTGATCGACGTGCAGGTGTTCACCCGCGAAGGCATCACCCGCGACAAGCGCGCCCAGCAGATCATCGACGACGAACTCAAGCGTTTCCGCCTGGACCTGAACGACCAGCTGCGCATCGTGGAAGCAGACGCCTTCGACCGTATCGAGAAGCTGCTGATCGGCAAGCTGGCCAACGGTGGCCCGAAGAAGCTGTCCAAGGGCACGACCATCGACAAGGCCTACCTCGACGACGTCGAGAAGTACCACTGGTTCGACATCCGCCCGGCCGACGAGACCGTGGCTGCCCAACTCGAGTCGATCAAGAACTCGATGGAGCAGACGCGCCACAGCTTCGACCTCGCGTTCGAAGAGAAGCGCAAGAAGCTCACGCAGGGCGACGAGCTGCCCGCGGGCGTGCTCAAGATGGTCAAGGTCTACCTGGCCGTCAAGCGCCGCCTGCAGCCGGGTGACAAGATGGCCGGCCGCCACGGCAACAAGGGTGTGGTCTCCAAGATCGTGCCCGTGGAAGACATGCCTTACATGGCCGACGGCACCCCCGCCGACATCGTGCTCAACCCGCTGGGCGTGCCTTCGCGCATGAACGTGGGTCAGGTGCTCGAAGTCCACCTAGGCTGGGCCGCCAAGGGCCTGGGCCAGCGCATCGGCGACATGCTGCAAGCCGAAGCCAAGGTCTCGGAGCTGCGTGGTTTCCTCGACACCATCTACAACCAGGCCGGCAAGAAAGAGTCGCTGGGCGACATGAGCGATGCCGAAGTGATCGAGATGGCGGAGAACCTCACCACCGGTGTGCCGTTCGCCACCCCGGTGTTCGACGGTGCTTCGGAAGACGAGATCCGCACCATGCTCAAGCTGGCGTATCCCGACGACATCGCCGAGATCAAGGGCTTGACCGCCACCCGCACCCAGGCGCAGCTGTACGACGGCCGCACGGGTGACGCTTTCGAGCGCAAGACCACCGTGGGCTACATGCACTTCCTGAAGCTGCACCACCTGGTCGACGACAAGATGCACGCCCGTTCCACCGGTCCTTACTCGCTCGTCACCCAGCAGCCGCTGGGCGGCAAGGCGCAGTTCGGTGGTCAGCGTTTCGGCGAGATGGAGGTGTGGGCACTGGAAGCCTACGGCGCCTCGTACATCCTGCAGGAAATGCTCACCGTCAAGTCGGACGACGTGCAAGGTCGAACCAAGGTCTACGAGAGCATCGTCAAGGGCGAGCACACGATCGAGGCGGGCATGCCCGAGTCCTTCAACGTGCTGGTCAAGGAGATCCGCTCGCTGGGTATCGACATCGAGCTGGAGAGAAGTTGATCCCCCTGCGCCGCTCTGCGGCTTCCCCCCAGGGGGACAGCACCTGCGGCCCGGCAAAGCCGGTTCCGCGGTGCTTCTGGGTCAAGTCACTTCGCTCCTCATTCGCTGTCTCTGTAATTTAAGGAAATTCACATGAAATCCTTGCTCGACCTGTTCAAGCAGTTCACGCCCGATGACCACTTCGATGCCATCCGCATCGGCCTGGCTTCGCCGGAAAAAATCCGCTCGTGGTCCTTCGGTGAAGTCAAAAAGCCCGAGACCATCAACTACCGCACGTTCAAGCCCGAGCGCGATGGTCTGTTCTGCGCCAAGATCTTCGGCCCTATCAAGGACTACGAATGCCTGTGCGGCAAGTACAAGCGTTTGAAGCACCGCGGTGTCATCTGCGAGAAGTGCGGCGTTGAAGTCACGCAGACCAAGGTGCGCCGCGAGCGCATGGGTCACATCGATCTGGCCGCGCCTTGCGCCCACATCTGGTTCCTGAAGTCGCTGCCATCGCGTCTGGGCCTGATCCTGGACATGACGCTGCGCGACATCGAACGCGTGTTGTACTTCGAAGCCTACGTGGTGACCGACCCCGGCATGACCCCGCTGAAGAAGTTCGGCATCATGTCCGAGGACGACTTTGATGCCAAGCGCAAGGAGTTCGGCGACGAATTCGTCGCCAAGATGGGCGCCGAGGGCATCAAGGAACTGCTGCAGGCGATCGACCTCGACATCGAGATCGAAAAGCTGCGCAACGACCTGACCGGCTCCGAGCTCAAGATCAAGAAGAACGCCAAGCGCCTGAAGGTGCTGGAAGCCTTCAAGAAGTCGGGCATCAAGCCCGAGTGGATGGTGCTCGACGTGCTGCCCGTGCTGCCGCCGGACCTGCGTCCGCTGGTGCCTCTGGACGGTGGCCGCTTTGCGACCTCCGACCTGAACGACCTGTACCGCCGCGTCATCAACCGCAACAGCCGTCTGCGTCGCCTGCTCGAACTCAAGGCGCCCGAGATCATCGCGCGCAACGAGAAGCGCATGCTGCAGGAAGCGGTCGATTCGCTGCTGGACAACGGTCGCCGCGGCAAAGCCATGACGGGCGCCAACAAGCGCGCGCTCAAGTCGCTGGCTGACATGATCAAGGGCAAGAGTGGCCGTTTCCGCCAGAACTTGCTGGGCAAGCGCGTCGACTACTCGGGCCGTTCGGTCATCGTGGTCGGCCCAACGCTCAAGCTGCACCAGTGCGGTCTGCCCAAGCTGATGGCCCTGGAGCTGTTCAAGCCGTTCATCTTCTCGCGCCTGGAAGCCATGGGCATCGCGACCACCATCAAGGCCGCGAAGAAGGAAGTTGAAGCCGGCACGCCGGTGGTGTGGGACATCCTGGAAGAGGTGATCAAGGAGCACCCGGTGATGCTCAACCGCGCTCCCACGCTGCACCGCCTGGGCATCCAGGCGTTCGAGCCCATCCTGATCGAAGGCAAGGCGATCCAGCTGCACCCGCTGGTCTGCGCTGCGTTCAACGCCGACTTCGACGGCGACCAGATGGCCGTTCACGTGCCGCTGTCGGTGGAAGCGCAGATCGAAGCCCGCACCCTGATGCTGGCCTCGAACAACATCCTGTTCCCTGCCAACGGCGAGCCCTCCATCGTTCCGTCGCAAGACGTGGTGCTGGGTCTGTACTACGCCACCCGTGATCGCATCAACGCCAAGGGCGAGGGCATGATCTTTGCCGATCTGTCCGAGCTGCTGCGCGCACTCGACAACGGCGTGGTGGAAATCACCGCCAAGATCAGCGTGCGCCTGACCCAGCAGACGCTGGACAAGGCCACGGGTGAGTGGACGTCGTCCACCTCGCTGGTCGACACCACCGTGGGCCGTGCGCTGCTCTCCGAGATCCTGCCGCGTGGCCTGCCGTTCGACGTGCTGAACAAGCCGCTGAAGAAGAAGGAAATCTCGCGCCTGATCAACACCTCGTTCCGCAAGTGCGGCCTGAAGGAAACCGTGGTGTTCGCCGACAAGTTGCTGCAAAACGGCTTCCGTCTGGCCACGCGCGCCGGTATCTCGATCGCCGTGGACGACATGCTGGTGCCCAAGGAGAAGCCGGCCATCATCGACCGCGCCGAAAACGAGGTGAAGGAAATCGCCCAGCAGTACGCGTCCGGTCTGGTGACCGCGGGCGAGCGCTACAACAAGGTGGTGGACATCTGGGGCAAGGCCGGTGACGAGATCTCCAAGGTCATGATGGCCCAGCTGGCCAAGCAGAAGACCACCGACCGCCACGGCAAGGAAGTGGACCAGGAGTCGTTCAACTCCATCTACATGATGGCCGACTCGGGTGCGCGTGGCTCCGCTGCGCAGATCCGCCAGCTTGCCGGCATGCGAGGCCTGATGGCCAAGCCTGACGGCTCCATCATCGAGACCCCCATCACGGCGAACTTCCGTGAAGGTCTCAACGTGTTGCAGTACTTCATCTCGACCCACGGTGCGCGTAAAGGCCTGGCCGACACGGCGCTGAAGACCGCCAACTCGGGCTACCTCACGCGCCGCCTGGTGGACGTGACGCAGGATCTGGTGGTCAACACCCAGGACTGCGGCACCACCAACGGCACGCTGATGCGCGCCATTGTTGAAGGTGGTGAAGTCATCGAATCGCTGCGCGACCGCATTCTGGGTCGCACCACGGCCGAGGAAGTGACGCACCCCGAAACGCGCGAACTGCTGGTGCCCGCCGGCGAGATGCTCGACGAAGACATGCTCGACATGTTGGAAGCCGCTGCGGTGGACGAAGTGAAAGTGCGCACCGCACTGACCTGCGAAACCCGCTTCGGCATCTGCGCCAAGTGCTACGGCCGCGATCTGGGCCGCGGTGGTCTGGTCAACATCGGTGAAGCGGTCGGCGTGATTGCTGCCCAGTCCATCGGTGAACCCGGTACCCAGCTGACCATGCGCACCTTCCACATCGGTGGTGCGGCTTCGCGTGCGGCTGTGGCCTCCAGCGTGGAAGCCAAGTCCAGCGGCGTGATCGGCTTCAACGCCACCATGCGCTACGTGACCAACACCAAGGGCGAACTGGTGGTGATCTCGCGTTCCGGCGAAATCATCATCCACGACGAACACGGTCGTGAGCGCGAGCGCCACAAGGTGCCGTACGGCGCGATCCTGTCGGTGAAAGCCGACCAGAACATCAAGGCCGGCGCCATCCTGGCGAACTGGGATCCGCTGACGCGCCCGATCATCACGGAATTCGCTGGTCAGGTGCGTTTCGAGAACGTCGAGGAAGGCCTCACCGTGGCCAAGCAGGTGGACGATGTCACTGGTCTGTCGACCCTGGTGGTGATCGATCCGAAGCGCCGCGGCGTGGCCAAGGTGGTGCGTCCACAGGTCAAGCTGATCGACGCGCAAGGCAACGAAGTGAAGATCCCGGGCACCGACCACTCGGTGACCATCGGCTTCCAGATCGGCTCGCTGATCCAGGTGCGCGACGGCATGGACGTGGGCCCTGGCGAAGTGCTGGCCCGCATCCCGGTCGAAGGTCAGAAGACGCGCGACATCACCGGCGGTCTGCCGCGTGTGGCCGAGTTGTTCGAAGCCCGCAGCCCGAAAGACAAGGGCATGCTGGCCGAGATGACCGGTACTGTGTCGTTCGGCAAGGAGACCAAAGGCAAGGTTCGCCTGCAGATCACCGACCCCGAAGGCAAGGTGTGGGACGACCTCATCCCCAAGGAAAAGAACATCCTGGTGCACGAAGGCCAGGTGGTCAACAAGGGCGAGAGCGTGGTGGACGGCCCGGCCGATCCGCAAGACATCCTGCGCCTGCTGGGCATGGAAGAGCTGGCCCGCTACATCGTTGACGAAGTGCAGGACGTCTACCGCCTGCAGGGCGTGAAGATCAACGACAAGCACATCGAGGTGATCGTTCGCCAGATGCTGCGCCGTGTGGTCGTGGACAGCGTGGGTGATTCGAGCTACATCGCCGGTGAGCAGGTCGAGCGTTCGGAGATCCTCAACACCAACGACTCACTGCGTGCCGAAGGCAAGCTGCCCGCGGTGTTCAGCAACATCCTGCTGGGTATCACCAAGGCTTCGCTGTCGACCGACTCGTTCATCTCGGCGGCTTCCTTCCAGGAAACCACCCGGGTGCTGACCGAGGCGGCCATCATGGGCAAGCGCGACGAACTGCGTGGTCTGAAGGAAAACGTGATCGTGGGTCGTCTGATCCCGGCCGGTACCGGCATGGCCTACCACGAGGCGCGCAAGGTCAAGGAGAAGATGGACGACGAAGAACGCCGTGCCATTGCCGAAGCCGATGCCGTATCGCTGGCAGCCGACCAGGCCGAGCAGGCCGACGCTTCAAGCACCAACGAGTCGGCCGAATAAGCCCACCCCGCTGAAGCACAAAAAGCCCCCAGTCATCCGACTGGGGGCTTTTTTCATGGTGCCGTGCCGCGCGTGGGCGGAGAGCCAAAGGTATATTGGCCCGGCCTGCCGGGGGGCGGGGTTGTTGATCAGGAGTGCCGAACATGTCCGTTTCGTTGTGGGTGATGCTGGGGGTGGGTCTGGCCGTGTTTTTCTGGGCGGTGGGTGCCTACAACCGCCTGGTGCGGTTGAAGAACGCCATCGCCAACGCGTTCGGTCAGATCGATGTGCAGCTCAAGCGGCGCTACGACCTGATTCCCAACCTGGTGGAAGTGGCGCGCAAGTACCTCGCACACGAATCCCAGACGCTGGAAGCGGTGATCGCTGCGCGCAACCAGGCCCGAACGGCCGAACAAACGGCGGCCACCAGCCCCCTCAACGCCGGAGCCTTGGGGGCTCTGGCCGGTGCAGAGCAGATGTTGGGTGGTGCACTGGGCCGGCTGTTCGCCGTGGCCGAGGCCTACCCCGATCTCAAGGCCGACCAGAACATGCGCGAGCTCAGCGAGGAGCTTTCCAGCACCGAAAACCGCATCGGTTTTGCACGCCAGGCGTACAACGACAACGTGCTCGAGTTCAACGACGCGGCGGCCCAGTTCCCCACGCTGATCGTGGCGCGGCTGTTCAACTTCGTGCCGCAGGCCATGCTGGAGTCCACCACCAGTGAAGCCGAGCGCCAGACATTGCGCATCGAGATCTGACACTCGCTCAACAGCGCGGCCATGCGGTTCTTCGAATTCCAGCGCGAGGCCCGGGGCGAGACGGTGCGCTTGCTGCTGGCCTTCGGCGTCACGGTCTTGCTGTTGCTGGTGGCGGTCAACGCGGCATTGGCGCTGGCCTGGGGTCTCACCTGGGGCTTCTGGATGCCCGGAGACCTCAGCTTTCCGCGCCATTTCTTCGAGGTCAACACCGCCGTCACCTTGTTGTTCGTGCTGGGTGGGTGGTGGGTGGAAACCTCGCGCCTGAGCGAGGGCGGCGGCGTGCGCCTGGCCGAGCAGCTGGGCGCGCGGCTGGCGCAACCCTCGGGCCAGCTGGACGAACAACGCTTCTGCAACATCGTCGACGAAATGGCGATTGCTTCCAATGTGCGGCGGCCCCAGCCCATGGTGCTGGCGCGTGATCAGGGCATCAATGCCTTTGCCGCGGGTTGGGATGAAGACGACTCGGTCGTTGCGGTGACCCAGGGCGCGCTGGAGCACCTCACGCGTGAGGAGTTGCAGGGTCTGGTCGCCCACGAGTTCAGCCACATCGGTGAAGGCGACACGCGTTTGAACATGCGGTTGGTGGGCATGGTGTTTGGTCTGGAGATGCTCTTCCGCATGGGCCAGTCGCTGTTCGAACCCGACACGCGTGACCGGCGCATGGCTGCCGCACTCATCGGCCTGGCCGTCATGGCCGCGGGCTGGTTGGGCTGGGTGGCCGGCCATGCCCTGCAGGCGGCCGTATCGCGCCAGCGCGAGCTGCTGGCCGATGCTCGGGCCGTGCAATGGACCCGCAGCCGCGACGGCCTGGGCGGCGTGCTGCGCAAGATACTGACCCAGCAGAACGCGGGCGTGGAAACACGCGCCGTGGGTTCGGTGGTGCAGCACATGCTGCTGGTGGGCAACGAGTCCGGCAAGGTCGCGGGCTGGTTCGACTCGCATCCGCCGCTGAACGAGCGCATTCGCCGCATCTACGGCCGAAACCCGGGCCCACTGCCCCTGCAGCGCGGGGTGGAGCACGAGGCCCCACCAGCCGCTGCGGCACCCAACACCGACACCCCGGGCTGGACCCTGGTTTGAAGAGCCGCGATGGCGGGCGGTGCTGGTACCCTCACCGGTCCCACCACCCCATCCCGGACCCCGATTGACCGCCTCTCCACCCGCTCCGCGCCCAGCCGGCGCACCCCTCGGGCCGACCCTCGCCACCCAACTGCGCCACACGGCACGCTGCGTGCGGGCCGTCGAACAAGGGCAGTCGCTCAGCGAGGTGATGCCCCAGGTCGCCGCCGAGCTGCGCCCGGGCGTGCAGGCGCTGACCTTCCACGTGTTGCGCCATCTGGGCACGGCCCGTGCGCTGGTGGACCAGCTGGTGCAGCGCAAGCCCGACGCCGCGGTGCAAGCCCTGCTGTGCAGCGCCCTGAGCCTGATGCTGGAGGACGCCGAAGCGGGCTCGGCCAGTGGTTTGCACTACGCTGCCCACACCGTCGTCAACCAGGCCGTGGACGCCGCGCGGCAAGACCGCAGCACCGCGCGCCAGGCCGCATTCGTCAACGCCTGCCTGCGCCGCTTCTTGCGCGAACGCCCGGCGCTGATGGCCGAGGCGCTGCGCCACCCCGTGGCGCGCTGGAACCACCCGACGTGGTGGATCGAGCGCCTGCAGCGCGACCACCCCGAACGCTGGCAGGCCATCCTGGCGGCCAACAACCAGCCCGGCCCCATGACGCTGCGCGTGAACCGGCGCCAGATCGGGCGTGCTGCGTACCAGCAGGCCCTGCTGGCGATCGGCGTGGCCTCCAACCCGGTCGGCGACGATGGCCTGGAGCTGGACACGCCGCAGCCGGTGGAGCGCCTGCCCGGTTTCTCCCAAGGCCACTGCTCGGTGCAGGATGCCGCAGCCCAGATGGCCGCCAGCCTGCTCCTCGAAGACCGTCACTGGACCGCCGCCGACCGCGTGCTCGACGCCTGTGCCGCGCCCGGCGGCAAGACCGCCCACCTGCTCGAACGGGCCGAGGTGAGTCTGCTCGCGCTGGACATGGATGCCCGCCGCTGCGAGCGCGTCGACGACAACCTGAAGCGCCTGGGGCTGAGAGCCGAGGTGCGTTGCGCCGACGCGTCCCGGCCCGCCACCTGGTGGGACGGCCAGGCCTTCGACGCCATCCTGCTGGACGCGCCGTGCACCGCGTCGGGCATCGTGCGCCGTCACCCCGACGTGCGCTGGCTGCGCCGGGCCAGCGACGTCGACCAGCTCGTCAAGGTGCAGCGTGGTTTGCTCGAAGCGCTCTGGCCGCTGCTCAAACCAGGCGGGCGCCTGCTCTACGCCACCTGCTCCGTGTTCCGCGCCGAAGGTGCCGATCAGGTGCAAGCGTTCCTTGAGCGCCACACCAATGCGGTGCATCGGCCTTCTCCAGGCCATTTGCTGCCCGGTTCGGCCGCCCCGGCGGGGGAGTTCAACGACAATCCGTTGGGTGGCCATGACGGATTTTTTTACACTCGCATCGACAAGGTTGCACCTTGACCGACCACCGCGCTGGACGCGGTGGGCCGGCGGCATGAGCCCGATGGCGAGCCTGCGCGGTTGGTTTGTCCTGGTCGTTTTCTGGGTCCTCGTTTTCGGTGCAACCGGCACCGCCCAGGCCCAGAAACCCCAGGCGTTTCAGCTCAACCTGCAGCGCACGCCCGAGGCGCTGTACCTCTCCGGCCGCATGGACATCTTTCCCGAGCAGGTGGTGGAAGAAGCCTTGCTCAAGTCGGTCCCGCTCTATTTCGTCTGGCAGGCCGATGTGTACCGCGAGCGCTGGTACTGGGCCGACCGCCGCATCGCCAGCGTCACGCGCACCTTGCGCCTGGCCTACCAACCCCTCACCCGCCGCTGGCGGGTCAGCCTGTCCAACGACGCGGCGGTGAACGCCGGCGGCGCCGGGCTGCAGTACGCGCTGCACCAGAACTACGACTCGCTGGCCGACGCGCTGGCGGGCGTGGCCCGCGTGTCGCGCTGGAAGATCGCCGATGCGGCCCGTTTGCCCACCGACGAAAACCATCGCGTCGAGTTCTCCTTCCGACTCGATCTCTCGCTGTTGCCCCGTCCGTTCCAGATCGGTCTGGGCAACCAGCCCGGGTGGACCATCGAGATCCGGGACGAGATTGCCGTGCCCAACCGCGTCGAGCCCGAGCGAGCGCCCGCACCCGCCCCGGACCTGGGGGCGGTCGAGGTGCCTGCCAGCGCCACCGCGGGTGCGGAAGCGCCGGCGCCGGCCCGCTGACACCCTGCCCAGCCTGCGCGCCCGCAGCAGAACCCCCGTGAACACCCCGGACGCCATCTCCACCTTGCACAAACGACCGGGCGCTGTGCGCTGGGCCGTGGGTGCGGGTCTGGTGTTCATGACCGGCGTGGGCATGGTGTTGCTGTTCCTGCTCACGCTGGCCACGCGCAACCGCGCGCTTTACGAACAGAACTTCGGCTGGCTGGTCGCCATCAACGTGGCCGTGGCCGGTTTTCTGCTGCTGGTCATCGTGTGGCTGGGCGTGCGGCTGGCCCTGCGGTTCAAACGCGGCAAGTTCGGCAGCCGCCTGCTCATCAAGCTGGCCGCCATCATCGGGCTGGTCGGTGTGCTGCCCGGCTTGCTCATCTACACCGTGTCCTACCAGTTCGTGTCGCGCTCCATCGAGAGCTGGTTCGACGTGCGCGTGGAGTCCGCCCTGAGCGCCGGCCTCAACCTGGGCCGCACCACGCTGGACACACTCGCCGCCGACCTCAGCAGCAAAACCCGCGTGGCCGCCGAAGGCCTGGGACGTTCGCCCAACTCGTCGGCCGTGCTGGCGCTGGAGCGCCTGCGCGAGCAACTCGGCGTGACCGATCTCGTGCTCTGGAGCGCGTCGGGCCAGGCGCTCGGCAGCTCGGGCCTGTCGCGTTTTGATCTCTCGCCCGAACGGCCCAGTGCCGCGCAGTTGCGCAGCGTGCGCGCCTCGCGCGTGGTGGCGCAGATCGAGGGGCTGGACGAAGGGGCCGACGGTGAACTCGAAGCGGCGCTGGCCGCCAACCAGGCGCGCATCAAGGTCTTGGCGCTGGTGAGCCCGCCCAGCTTCGGCTTCGATGCCGAGCCGCGCTATCTGCAGGTGGTGGCGCCCTTGCCAGCGGCGCTGGTGGCCGACGCGCTGGCCGTGCAGGTGGCCAACCGCGAGTACCAGGAACGTGCCCTGGCGCGCGAGGGCCTGCGGCGCATGTACATCGGCACGCTCACGCTGGCGCTGTTTCTGGCGGTGTTCGGCGCGGTGCTGCTGGCGGTGCTGCTGGGCAACCAGCTGATCCGCCCGCTGCTCGTGCTGGCCGAAGGCATGCGCGAGGTGGCCACCGGCGATCTGTCGCCCAAAAAATCACTCGCGTCACGCGACGAACTTGCCGGCCTCACGCGCACCTTCGCGCTCATGACGCAGGACTTGTCGGACGCACGCGCCGCCGTGCAGCAAAGCATGGAGCAGGTGGACGCTGCGCGCGACAACCTGCAGACCATCCTGGACAACCTCACCGCGGGCGTGGTGGTGCTTGACCAGCAGGGGCGGCTGCAGAGCGTCAACCCCGGCGCGGCGCGCATCCTGCGCACGCCCCTCAACGTGCACATGGGCCAGCCCCTGGCCACCGTACCCGGGCTGGAAACGTTTTCCTCCGCGGTGCTGCAGCAGTTCGAACGCTTCCTGTCCGATCAGACGCCGCACGAAGGCGGCTACTGGCAGCAATCGTTCGAACTCAGCGCCAACGGCACCACGCCGTTTGACGAAGGCATCACGCTCATCGCGCGCGGCGCGCTCCTGCCCAACAACGAGCGCCTGCTGGTGTTCGACGATGTCTCAGAGATGGTCTCGGCCCAGCGCGCCAAGGCCTGGGGCGAGGTGGCGCGGCGCCTGGCGCACGAGATCAAGAACCCGCTCACGCCCATCCAGCTCTCGGCCGAGCGCCTGGCCATGAAGCTCGACGGCAAGGTGCAGCCCGCCGAGCAGGCCATCCTCAACAAATCGGTGCGCACCATCGTCGACCAGGTCGACGCCATGAAGCGTCTGGTCAACGAGTTTCGCGACTACGCGCGCCTGCCCGCCGCGCAGCTGCAACCGGTCGATCTCAACGCACTCGCGCGCGACATCCTCTCGCTCTACGACAACGCCGCCGTGCCGGTGCGCCTGGAAGCCGCCGACGACCTGCCCATGGCCCAGGCCGATCCGCAGCAGGTGCGCCAGATCCTGCACAACCTCGTGCAGAACGCCCAGGACGCCATGGCCGGTGTGCCCGACGCCCAGGTGCTGCTGCGCACGCGACGCTCCGACTCCGGCCAGTGGGTGCGCCTCTCGGTGCTCGACCAGGGCCCCGGTTTTGCGGAACACATCCTCAAGCGTGCGTTCGAGCCGTATGTGACCACCAAGGTCAAGGGCACCGGGCTGGGCCTGGCCGTGGTCAAGAAAATCATGGACGAGCACGGTGGGCGCGTGGACCTCGGCAACCGTGTGACCGAAGGCAAGGTGATCGGCGCGCAAGTGTCGTTATCATTCGCAGTTGCCAATTGACAACAAGTACCGAGGGAAACACACCGCGCCATGGCAACAATTCTGGTTGTAGACGATGAACTGGGCATCCGGGACTTGCTGTCCGAAATCCTGAACGACGAAGGTCACACGGTCGAGCTGGCCGAGAACGCGGCACAGGCCCGCGCTGTGCGCGCTCAGTTGCGGCCCGACCTTGTGCTGCTCGACATCTGGATGCCCGATACCGATGGCGTCACCCTCCTCAAGGAATGGGCCAGCACGGGTTTGCTGTCGATGCCGGTGATCATGATGAGCGGCCACGCCACCATCGACACCGCGGTGGAAGCCACCCGCATCGGTGCCACCGCGTTTCTCGAAAAGCCCATCACCATGGCCAAGCTGCTCAAGGCGGTGGACCAGGGCCTCAACAAAACACCATCCAAGGCCAGCCCCCTGGCAACACCCGTGCGCCTGGCACCGGGGCTGTCGATGGAGCTGACGGTGGAAGCCGCCATGACCGGCAGCAGCTTGCCCGAACCGGTGATGGACATGGGCCCGCAGCCGTCGCAGTCCTTCAACCTCGAAGGCCCGCTGCGCGAAACCCGAGACGAATTCGAAAAAGCCTACTTCGAGTACCACCTCGCCAAAGAGGCCGGTTCCATGACCCGTGTGGCCGAAAAGACCGGCTTGGAGCGCACCCACCTCTACCGCAAGCTCAAGCAACTCGGCGTGGATCTGGCGCGCAGCAAACGCAACGCACTGTGAGTCCGGCCGCCCGGTCAATCGGGTCGCGGAAGCTGCTACAATCTCGCTTCTCTCAGGCCCGGTAGCTCAGTTGGTAGAGCAGCGGATTGAAAATCCGCGTGTCGATGGTTCGATTCCGTCCCAGGCCACCAAACTTCTCGCAAAAGCCCATCCACCGCGATGGGCTTTTTCGTTTCCGGGTCCCCCGCGCGGTGCTGACCCCCTGGGGCTTGTCCCCCGATCCCGATTGGAAGCCCCATGACCCCAACCCTGTCCGTGATGGACCGTGACGACTTGCTGGCCCGCTTCATCCCAGGCCTCAGCACCCGCACCATGCGCCACGTGGCCGAAGAGGCGCGGCTTGACGGCGAGAGCTTGAAACAGGGTGTGGAGCGTTACGAGATCGACTACGCCTGGCAGGTGCTCGGCTCGCAGCGTTTGCTGGAGGACTGTGTTGCGGCGCTCGGCACGGCGCTTGGCAAGCCGGCGAGCCAGGTGCAGCGGGACCTCGTGCTTGAGCTTTTGCAAGCGGCCGCAGCGGCTCAGTCCGCCGACACTTTGATGAGTTTCGACAACGACGTGCCGGCTCAATTGGCCGCGTTGTTGTGTGAGCGGTTCGCACAGAACGCGGGCCTGCTCGCCGAGCAGGCCTGAACGATCAGCGCCAGCCCGGCGCTTTCTTCAGCACGAAGTTCATCGTCCTATCGGTCGTTGCACGACCCTCGGCGGGACGGCGGATGCCGCGCAGTTCCTGGCCGCAGCCGCTGGCGGTCACGTTGCCTTCCCACACCGCGTCCATGGTGACGCCGTCGGCCGATTCGTCGAGGTTGACTTCGCCGCTGGTCACGTCGCCCGAGACCAGGGCCTGGCGGTCGTTGCCGGGTGTCGTGCGCTTGAGGCTGCCGCGCACGCTGCCTGGGTACTCGGGGTGGCGTTCGAACAGCAGTGCACCGGTGGACGTGGGCGCGGCTTCGCTGCCGCCGTCCTGGGGCCACAGCACGAGTTGCCACAGACCGTAAAGCTGGGCGGGTGCCATGTCGGCGGGCGGTGCGCAGGCCACGGCGGGCGTTTGGGCCGAGGCGGGCAGCGCGAAGGTGAAGGCGAGGGCGGCCGTCGCCAGCCAGGCGTGTGGGTGTCGTTTCATGGTGCGGTGTCGGCCGCTTTTTGCGCGGCCTGGTCGGTGGCGCGCTGGGCGAACTCGGCGCGCAAGGCGCGGAGTTTTTCGCGCGGATCTTCCTTGGTGGTGTCCTGGTCCAGCCCCATCTCTTTGATGAAGCGGCTGGCCTGGCCCGGGATGCTTTCGCGGCCCTTCTTGCGCCGCTTGAGCCAACTCACCGCGAGCGTGCGCTGTGCCCGCGTGATGCCCACGTACATGAGGCGGCGCTCTTCCTGCAGTCGCTGCGCCATGTTTTCAACGGCGGCGTCGCTCTGGCCGGGCTCTTCGTCCATCTTGAACGGCAGCAGCCCTTCGTTCACGCCGACCAGCATCACGTGCGGCCACTCCAGTCCCTTGGATGCGTGCAGGGTGGAGAGCGTCACCACGTTCTGGTCCTTTTCGCGCTCACTCAAGGTTGAAAGCAGGGCGATGGTCTGCACCACCTCCATCAGGCTCTTGCGCTCGGCCTCCACCTGCACGCCCGCCTCGTCTTCGATCTGGCCGCCACAGCGTCCGGCGACCCAGTCGCAGAAGTCCATCACGTTCGTCCAGCGCGCAGCGGCCACCTTTTCGTTGTCCTCGCTGTCGTAGAGGTGCTTCTCATACGCAATGTCCTGGAGCCATTCGGTGAGGAAGGCGCGCGCGGCTTCATGACCCACGGTGTGTTTGGCGCGGTACTCCAGCTCGTTCACCGCGCGACCAAACTCGTGCAGCGTGGCCACGGCGCGCGCTGGCAGGGCGGTGCCCAGCGAGTGGGCAAACAGCGCCTCGAACAGGCTCAACTTGTATTGCGTGGCAAAGCTGCCCAGCGCCTGCAGCGTGGTGTGGCCGATGCCGCGTTTGGGTGTGGTGGCCGAGCGCAGAAACGCCGGGTCGTCGTCGTTGTTGACCAGCAGGCGCAGCCAGGCACAGAGGTCGCGGATCTCGGCCTTGTCGAAGAAGCTCTGGCCGCCCGAGACCTTGTAGGGAATCTGCGCGCGGCGCAGCGACTGCTCGAACGAGCGCGCCATGTGGTTGGCGCGGTAGAGGATGGCGAAGTCGCGGAATTCCTTGTGCTGCGAATTCGAGCGCAGGCTCTGGATGCGCGCCACGGCGCGTTCGGCCTCGTGGTCTTCGTTGTCGGCGTCCACCACGCGCACCGGCTCGCCCTCGCCCAGGTCGCTCCACAGCGTTTTGGGGAACAGCTTGGGGTTGGGCCCGATCACGTTGTTGGCCGCGCGCAGGATCGCGCTGGTGGAGCGGTAGTTCTGCTCCAGCTTGATGACCTTGAGTTCGGGAAAGTCCATGGGCAACCTTTTCAGGTTGTCCAGCGTGGCGCCGCGCCAGCCGTAGATGGACTGGTCGTCGTCGCCCACCGCGGTGAAGCGCGCGCGCTCACCCACCAGCAGCTTGAGCAACTCGTACTGCGTGGCGTTGGTGTCCTGGTACTCGTCCACCAGCACATGGCCCATCTTTTTCTGCCAGCGTTCGCGCACATCGAGGTGTTCGGTCAGCAGCTTGAGGGGCAGCGAGATCAGGTCGTCGAAATCCACGCTCTGGTAGGCGGTGAGGCGCTCCTCGTAGCGACCCATGATGGTCGCGGTCACGCGCTCGTTTTCGTCCTTGGCCTGCGCCAGCGCCTGCGCCGAATTCAGCCCCGCACTCTTCAAGGCGCTGATGGCCCACTGCCAGCCGCGTGCGGTGGCCGCGTCGTTGGTGCCGCCGCAGTCCTTGAGCAGGCTGGTGATGTCGTCGGTGTCGAGGATGGAGAACTGCTTCTTCAAACCGAGTGCCGTGCCGTCTTCGCGCAGCAGGCGCACGCCCAGCGCATGAAAGGTGCAGATCAGCACTTTTTTGGCGTCGCGCCCCACCAGCTGTTTGGCGCGTTCGCGCATTTCGGCGGCGGCCTTGTTGGTGAAGGTGATGGCGGCGATGCGGTCCGCGGCCAGCCCCGCCTGGATCAGCCGGCCGATCTTGTGCGTGATCACACGCGTTTTGCCCGAACCGGCACCGGCCAGCACCAGACAGGGCCCGCCCAGGTGGTTCACGGCTTCGAGTTGGGCGAGGTTCAGGCCGGAGCCTGTGTGGGCTGACATGGGTGTGGGGTGGGTGCCTGGATGGGCCAGTGGGGCGGCCAGGAACGGTGCGATGGGGGAACGCTGGATCATACCGACCGCCCTCCACGGGACCGCAGGGCCCCCGGGCCATGATTCGGGTGTGCGACAACCCGCTCTGCGGGTCCCGCAACCACCTGCGGGCGTTCAGCCAGGCGCTGGTGGCCGCCGGCGGTGTCGACGAGCGGCCGCAGTTCCTGTGCCTGGCCGAATGGACGGCGTAGGCCGCTTCTGCGCAGGAGCGTTGCGGCAACTGAGACAATCGCCCCCGTGCTCAACATCCTGCTCGTCACATTCCCGTTTTTTGCGCTGGTGCTCGCCGGTTTTTGGGCCGCTCGGCGAAGCATGTTGCCGCTGGAGGCGATTCCCGGCCTCAACGGCTTCGTGCTGTACTTTGCGCTGCCCTGCCTGCTTTACCGATTCGGCTCCACCACGCCGATCGCCAGCCTGCTCGATGCGTCGGTGGTGGGCGTGTACGTCCTGTGCGCCCTGGTGATGGTGGCGTTCGCCGTGGCGATGACGCTGAACCAGCGCATCCGGTGGAACGACGCCTCGCTCGGCGCGCTGGTGGCGGCCTTTCCCAACACCGGCTTCATGGGCGTGCCGCTGCTGGCGGCCTTGCTGGGTCCGCAGGCAGCGGGGACGGCGATCGTGACGATCCTGGTCGACATGGTGGTCACCAGCTCGCTGTGCATCGCGCTCTCGAGACTGGACGAAGCCGAAGGGCATGGGCGGCAGGCCATGCTGGACGCGGGCAGGAAGGCGCTGCGCGGCGTGGTCGCCAACCCGATGCCCTGGGCCATCATTCTTGGAGCGGTGGCTTCGGCGTGGGCATTCACCTTGCCCAAGCCGGTCGAGCAGACCGTGTGGCTGCTCGCCGATGCGGCCTCGCCGGTGGCGCTGTTCACCATCGGTGCGGTGCTGGCGCGCGCGCAGATGCGGTCCAACCACCCGATGCCGATGTTGGACTATGTGCCGGTGGTGGTGATGAAACTGCTGCTGCATCCGCTGCTGGTGCTGGCGGTCGGTTCCGCAGCGATCCAGCTCGGTGTGCCGCTCTCACCAGCGGCGCTCACGGTGATGGTGCTGGTGGCGGCCTTGCCAAGCGCGAGCAATGTTTCCCTGCTGGCCGAGCGCTTCGGCGCGGACAACGGGCGCATCGCCCGCATCATCCTGGTGACGACTGCCGCGGCCTTCTTCACGTTCTCGGCCGCTGTGTCCCTGATGACCTGAGGTGTCTGGGTTCAATTTTTCGGCAGAAGGGTCGATACGAACAACAACAGAGGGTCTGTTGTTCGGCTGAAGTCTCATCCGGCCACGCGCCCGGAGAACCTCATGATCCTGGCCCCCTTGCCCCACAACGAGAAGCAGCGCCTTCAGGCCCTGCGGGATCTGCTGATCCTGGACACGCCGCCCGAGGAGCGCTTTGACCGCATCTCGGCGTTTGCCGCGAAGGAATTCGACGTGCCCATGGCCCTGGTCTCGCTCGTGGATCGCGACCGGCAGTGGTTCAAGTCGAGTTTCGGCATGGACATGTGCGAGACCTCGCGAGACATCTCGTTCTGTGGACATGCGATCACCATGTCCGAGACGCTGGTGGTGCACGACGCCCTGAAAGACCCGCGTTTTGAAGACAACCCGATGGTGATCGGCGAGCCCTATGTGCGGTTCTACGCGGGCGCGTTGCTGCGTCTGCCCTATGGCCAGATCGTGGGCACCTTCTGCATCATGGACCGGCGTCCGCGGCCGTTCGACAAGCTCGATGTGGCCATTCTGGGTGGGCTGCGCGACCTGGTGGTGGAGGAAATGTTCCGCCGCGAGGAGGCCCTGACGTGAGCGCGCCTGTCGATGCAACCCGCATCCATGTGTTGCTGATCGAGTCAGACGGACTGGTGCGCAGCACGGTGGCTTCCGTGTGTCGGGAGCTGGATATCGTCCGCATGCATCAGGCGACCAACCTGGCGATGGGTGAACAATGGTTGCAGACCAGCAAGGCCGACGGCTTGATGCTGTCCCTCGCCGACCCCGACGCTGCGCTGGGCCTCCTGGGCCGATTGCGTGGCGGCGACTTCCGTTGCGAAGCCAGTATCCCTGTCGCGGTGATGGCGCCCTCCTGCGATGCCGCCATGCTCAAGCGGCTGAAGGAGCTGGACGTCCGCCGGTTCCTGCTGCAACCCTTCAAACTGCGCGACGTGATCCAGACGGTCGAGCAGCTCTGGCCCGCCGTGGAAAAGATCGCCGCCTGACGCCGGGGCTCAGATCACCAGCGGGTCCACATCCACCGCAAAACGGACCAGGCCGCGCGCCTCGGGCAGGCTGCGGCTGGCCAGCAGCACGGGCTGCCACGCCGACAGAAAACGCTGCAGCGCGCCGCGCGAGGCGGCTTCCACCAGCAGCTGGGCGCGCTCCACATTGGCCACGCGCTGGATGGTCAGCGGCACCGCCGGGTACAGCGTCACGTCCTCAAAGTGCGGCAAGCCCACGGCGGCCTGTGCCGCTGCGTTCAGGTAAGCCTGCGCCGCCTGCTGGGTGCGGGCGTCGGCGCGCAGCAGGGCCTGGTGACCATAGGGCGGCATGCCGGCGCTCAGCCGTTCGGCCAACTGGGTGAGTGCAAACGCGGGGAAGTCGTGCTGCTTGAGCGAGGCAAACAGCGGGTGCTGCGGGTACCAGGTCTGCACCCACATCTCGCTGGCCGCACTCTGCGCCGCGTCCCGCCCGGCGCGGCCTGCGGCCTGCATGAGCAGGGCAAACAGGCGTTCGGGCGCGCGGTAGTCGCTGGCAAACAGACCCGAGTCGGCGTTGATGCTGGCCACCAGCGTGATGCGGCGGAAGTCGTGTCCCTTGGCGATCATCTGCGTGCCCACCAGCACATCGACCTCGCCGCTGTGCATGGTGGCGAGCTGCACCTCCAGGCTGCCCTTGAGGCGGGTGGAGTCGGCGTCCATGCGCGCCACGCGCGCCGGAGCGCCGTCGGGGCGCTTCACGTCCGCCAGCAGCGCCGAGAGTTGCTCCTCGACCTGCTCGGTGCCGCGGCCCACGGGCGCGATGTCGAGGTTGCCGCAATCGGGGCAGGCGCGCGGCACGCGTTCGGTGAAGCCGCAGTGGTGGCAGCGCAGCGTGCGGTCGAGCTTGTGGAACACGCGGTAGGCGCTGCAGTGCGGGCAGGCGCTCTTCCAGCCGCAGTCGTGGCAGGCCAGCACCGGGGCGTAACCCCGCCGGTTCAGCAGCACCAGGCATTGTTCGCCACGCCCGATGCGCTCGGCCATCGCGGCGATCAGGGGCGGTGCCAGCACGGCGCCCTTGGGCTGGTGGTTCATGTCCACCAGCCGCAGGCGCGGCAGCGCACCGCCGCCGATGCGCGCGGGCATGGCCAGCCTCAGATAGCGGCCCTGGTCGGCCGCGTGCCAGCTCTCCAGCGAAGGCGTGGCCGAACCCAGCACCACCTGGCAGCGTCCGTCTGCACCCAAGGCCTCGGTCTCCACCTTGCCCCGGTACACCGCCAGATCCCGCGCCGAGTACCGCGCCCCTTCCTGGCTCTTGTAGCTCGGGTCGTGTTCTTCATCCACCACGATCAGCCGCAGGCCCGGCAGGCTGGCCAGCACCGCCATGCGCGTGCCCAGCACGATGCGCGCCTGGCCGGTGTGCGCTGCGAGCCAGCTGGAGAGGCGCTGCGCCGGCGTCATGCCGCTGTGCAGGCACACCACTGCGCCCGCGCCGCACAGGGGCTCGAAGCGTTCGCGAAAGCGCGCCTCCAGCTGCGGCGTGAGGTTGATCTCCGGCACCATCACCAGCACCTGCGCGTCGGCGTGCGCCGCCAACGCACGCTGCGTGGCCTGCAGATACACCTCGGTCTTGCCGCTGCCGGTGGCGCCGAACAGCAGCACCGGCGCCTGGGCGCTTGCCAACGCGGCCAGCGCCTGGCGTTGTTCGTCGCTGAGCTCGTGGCCATCGGCGGCCGCACCCAGTGGGTCCGGCGCTTCTGACCGGGTCGCTGCGCGCCGTTTGAGCCGGCGCGCCAGCTGCACATTGCTCAGATCGCGAAGTTGCGGCGGCAGCGCTGCCAGGGCCACCTCGCCCAGGCTGCGCTGGTAGTAGCGGGCGGCGAACTGCACCAGTTGACGCCAGCGATCGTTGAGCGGCGGCAGGCCGTCGAGCACACCGGCCACGTCTTTCGTCTGCGCTGGCGCGAGGCCTTCGGGCGGTGCGGCCGGGCAGTCCCACACAACACCGAGCACCTCGCGCGCGCCCAGCGGCACCCGCACCAGCGTGCCGGGCGCGAGCGACAGCTCACTTCGGTAGGTCAGGGTGGCACCCACCCCGCTGTGGGCGGGGGTGGCCACCACGACGCTGGGCCAGAAAGCCATGCTTAGCGGTTCTTCCTCAGTTGAACTGTCGGAATGCGGTGTAAGTCGTTGATTTGGCTCAGCATCGGGACATATCCAGATTTTCTGTGGATAACTTTGTTGATAGCTTCATTTTCTGGTGCCACAGCCCTTGAGAATCAAGGGTTTGCTTAAACTGCCTTCAAAAAAAGCAGCTTGCAAAAACGATATGAATCAACAACTTACGCAGTAAATGCCGGGAGCACTTTGCTGTTGTTGGGCTTCACGCCCTATGGCGCACCGCAGCACAAAATTTGTGCATAAGTGGAGCTTGTCAAGCGCGTTTTTCGGCAATTTTTGTGTTAATGGCCCGTTGCAACCCAGGATATGACGGATTCATGACGCCTTTCGGCCTACCAGAAAACCCCTGGGTTCCTCGCCGTATCCCGCGGCTGGATGGCGGGTGAAGCTTCCAAAAGGGGAGCAACGCGGGAGTGGAGGAGCGCGTTTTTCAGGCTGCGCGCAAGCGCTTCGAATGCGAATGCACAGCGTTCACCAGCGCCGACACGTGCTCGGGCGGCGTGTACTGGCTGATGCCGTGACCGAGGTTGAAGATGTGGGTGGCACCCGTGCCCGGGCCCTGGTGGGGCGGGCCAAAACTCTCCAGCACCCGCGCCACCTCGGCGTCGATCTGCCCGGGCTGTGCAAACAGCACGTTGGGGTCGATGTTGCCCTGCAGCGCCTTGCCGTTGGGGCCTTCGCCCACTTGAGCACGGGCCTTGGCCAGGTTCACGGTCCAGTCCAGGCCGAGCGCGTGGCAGTCCAGCGCCTTCATGTCGTCGAGCCACAGGCCGCCACCTTTGGTGAAGACGATGCGCGGGATCACCACACCCTCGTGTTCGCGCTTGAGTTGGGCCAGCACACGCTTGGTGTAGGTGAGGCTGAAGTCCTGGAAGTTGCCATCCGCCAGCACGCCGCCCCAGCTGTCGAACACCATCACGGCTTGCGCGCCGGCGTCGATCTGCGCGTTCAGGTAGGCCGCCACCGCGTCGGCGTTGATGGCCAGGATGCGGTGCATCAGGTCCGGGCGGCTGTACATGAGCGTCTTGACCGCGCGGTAGTCGTCCGAACCGCCGCCTTCGACCATGTAGCAGGCCAGTGTCCAGGGGCTGCCCGAGAAACCAATCAGCGGCACACGGCCGTTCAAGGCCTTGCGGATGGAGGTGACGGCGTCGAACACGTAGCGCAGCTTGTTCATGTCGGGCACGGCCAGCGCGTCCACGTCGGCTTCGGTGCGCACGGTCTTCGCAAATTTGGGGCCTTCACCCAGCGCGAACGACAGGCCCAGGCCCATGGCGTCGGGCACGGTGAGGATGTCGCTGAACAGGATGGCCGCGTCCAGCGCGTAACGTTCCAGCGGCTGCAGGGTCACCTCGGTGGCGTAGTCCACGTTGGTCGCCAGCCCCATGAAGCTGCCGGCCTTGGCGCGCGTGGCGCAGTACTCGGGCAGATACCGACCCGCCTGGCGCATGAGCCACACGGGCGTGTGGTCGGTGGACTGGCGCAGGCAGGCGCGAATGAAGGTGTCGTTCTGCAGGGGGGCAAAGGGCATGGGGCGTCCGGCGGGTTGGCTGCGATGCAGACCATTATCCGGGCTCAGACAACCACCGCTGAACGAAGGGGACAGCACTCCGTGTTCAGGCGCTGCTGTACTTGACCGAGCAACCGTAGGCGCGGCTTGTGGCCACGCTCACCGGCTTGCCGGCCTGGATCTCCGCCATGGCCTGGCGCACGTAGTTGGTGGCCTTGGGGATGTCGTCCACGCGGGCCGAGGCGATGCTGTCGATGCCACCGGCGTACACCAGCACGCCCTGCGCGTTGACGATGTACATGTGCGGCGTGACGCGTGCCGCAAAGGCCTGGCCGACCTTGCCGTCCTCATCCATCAGCGTGGCCGTGGGGCTGGCTTTCTGCTCGGTCATCCAGCGGCCGAGCTGGGCGGGCGTCATGTAGTCGCCGCTGTCGTCGCGCGTGGAGTTGATGGCCAGCCAGACGCCGCCCTGGGCCGTCACCTCTTTCTGCAGGGCCTGCATGTTGCCCTGGTAGTGCTTCTTCACGAACGGGCAGCCGGGGTTGTTCCACTCCAGCACCACCGGCTTGCCTTTGAACTGCGACAGCTTCACCGGCTGGCCGGCGGTGTCCATCAGGGTGAAGTCGGGTGCGGCCTGGCCCACGCCGGCCGCCCGCGCGGTGGCGGGCAACAGCAGGCCGGCAAACGGAGACAGGGCGGTCAGGGCGATGATGGGGCGGCGTTGCATGGTGATGACTCCTGATGACGGGACGATGAGGGCGAATGCACAGGCTCAGAGCCGGGACAGCGCCGCGCGAACCTCCTCCACACTCAACACTTCGGACAGCACCTGGGTGGCTTGCCCATTCTTGTAAATCGCATACACCGGCACGCCGTTGCGCCCCAGCGTGGCCAGCGCGGCGGTCACGGCCGGGTCGCGGCGCGTCCAGTCGGCGCGCAGCAAGGCCACGTTCTTGCCGGCGATGTCGCCGAGCACGGCCGCATCGGCCAGCGTCGTGCGCTTGTTGTACTGGCAGGTCACGCACCAGGCGGCGGTGAAGTCGACAAACACCGGGCGGCCCTCGGCCACGAGGGTGGCTTGAACGTCGGGGCTCCAGGCTTGCCAGCTCACGCCGGCCTGCGAGGTCGCCACCGCCTGACCGGGTGTGGCGTCTTGCAGGCGCGTCACATTGGGACCAACCGTCCAGCCCATCCAGACCAAACCGGCCAGCGACAGTCCCGCCAGCGCCGCGCGGCTTTTGCCGCGCAGACCGAGCGACCAGACCAGCAGCGCCAGCACCACCAGCAGCATCAGCAAACCGGCCGCGCCGTCGATGCCGCTTTGCTGGCCGAGTACCCAGAGCAACCAGACCACGGTGGCGAACATCGGGAAGGCCATGCCGCGGCGGAACGTGTCCATCCAGGGGCCCGGGCGGGGCAGGGCGCGCGCCACGGCCGGAATCCAGCTGGCGGCCAGGTACGGCAGCGCCATGCCCAGGCCCAGCACCGCGAAGACGGCGAGCGCCTGCTCGGCCGGCAGGCCGATGGCCAGGCCCAGCGAGGCGCCCATGAACGGCGCGGTGCAGGGCGAGGCGATGGCCGTGGCCAGCACGCCGGTGAGGAAGGCGTCCACCGTGGGGTTTTTGGCCTGCAGGCTGGCCAGGCGGCTGGGCAGCACGTTGCCGAACTCGAACAGGCCAGCCAGGTTCAGACCGATCAGCGTGAAGAGCACGGCCAGCCCCGCGACCACGGCCGGGCTCTGCAGCTGGAAGCCCCAGCCCAGCTGTTCGCCCGCGGCACGCAGGCCCAGCAACAAGGCGCCCAGCGCCACGAACGAAAGCACCACGCCGGCGCTGTAGGCCAGGCCGTTGGCGCGGTGGGCCGCCCGGTCGTTGGCGTGCTTGGCAAACGCCATGACCTTGATGGCAAGCACCGGGAACACGCAGGGCATGAGGTTGAGGATCAGGCCGCCAAGCAGCGCGCCCAGCATGGCGGCACCCAGCGTGAGTGAACTGGCGCTGCCCACCGGCGCGGCGGCGCGCGCGGCGTTGGCGTCCAGCGCGGCCTGCAAGGCGTCGGGAACGGCGGCGGGCAGCGGTGCCACCGCCGGCCAGGCGCCCTGCACCGGGACATCCAGCCGCGCTCCGGCCGAACCGGGCCCCTGGCCGGGTGGGTTGGCCTCGGCCACCACGAGCACGAGCTGCGTGGGGCTTTCACTGCGGTGGGGCGAGAGCGGCACGCGCGCGGTCCAGCGCGCGCCGTCCCAGGCCTGGGTCCAGGGCGAGCCGGGTTCGATCAGGCCGGTGGTCTCGGGGTAGAACTCCAGTGCCTTGCCGCGCCAGGCAGCGGGCAGGTTCGCCAGCGACACGTTGAGAAAACCGTCTTCGGGCTGCAACTGGCTGCCGGCGGCCGGCTGGTCCCTGGGCGCTGCGTCAAAGCTGGCTGCGAACGCCGCACCAGAGCTGCCGGTCGAGCCGTTGACCGGGATGTTCAGCGTGAAGTTGCCTTCTTCGGGGATGCATTCCTTGCGGCAGACCAGCCAGGCGGCGTAGAGCTGCACGTTCAGGACGTCGCCCTTGAAATCGGGGCCCACGGTGAGCGGCACCGGCAGCACCACGGTGCCGTCATAGCCGTAGTTGGCCAGGTTGCCGATGGGGAACTTGCGCGGTGTGGGCCAGGCGATCTCGCCCGCCGTCACGCCGGGCGGCAGGGTCCAGCGCAGTTCGGTGGGCAGGCCGGAATCACCGGCGTTTTTCCAGTAGGTGTGCCATTCCGGCGCATGGGTGAGCTGCAGCCCGACCCAGATCTTCTGACCCGGTCCGGCGCCGTCGGGCGCGTGCGCCACGATCTCGGCCCGCGCCTGGTCGCTCTGCACCACGGTGGCGCTGGCCGCCGGGCCGCCGAGCAAACCTTGCGCGGCCGCGCCCAGGGGCAGGGCCGCGGCGAGCAGCCAGGCGCCGAGCAGGCGCAAGGGGGCAGAAGTGCGGGGGGAGGCGGTGGACGGCATCGGGCGTGGGAGTGGGACGGCGAACGGTGTGAGCCGCAGGACCGGCCCAAGTTCCTCGGGCCGGTCCTGCGGCTTTTGAATATAAGTCAGTGCTGTTTTTCTGTCTTGTGGTGCCCAACGGGTCCGTGTCCCTTCACAGCCCGGGATCAATTGTGTACAACCCGATCGGGAACAGGCCGGGCCTGCATGGAGGTGTGCATGGGATCGATCGTGGAACGCGCGCTGCTGCCCTGGGCGCATCGCATGAAGACGCGGGTGAACCTGCCGGTTCGCCTGAGCTGGGGCGAGCGCGGGGCCTCATCGCTGGCGCTGGGCGACTTCGAGCAACCGCAGGTGGAGATCCGCGTGCGCGACGCTTCGGCCCTGCCGCTGCTCATCGACCCGGGGCTGGACACGCTGGGCCAGGCCTATGTGGAAGGGCTGATCGACGTGGAAGGCTCGGTCCCCGACATCCTGGCCGTGGCCCACGGGCTGGCCGCGAACGCACAGCCCGAGGGCGGTCTGCTCGGGCGCCTGCGCCGGCGCTTCGGCCACACGCGCGAGAGCGACAGCGAAGCCATCCAGTACCACTACGACGTGTCCAACGACTTCTACGCCCAATGGCTGGGCGAGGGCATGGTGTATTCGTGCGGCTACTTCGAGCGCGGCGACGAAACGCTGGACGAGGCGCAGGTCAAGAAAATCGATCACATCCTGAACAAGATCCGCCTGCAGCCGGGGCAGCGCCTGCTCGACATCGGCTGCGGCTGGGGCGCGCTGGTGCTGCGTGCGGCCGAGCGGTTTGGCGCGCAGTGCGTGGGGGTAACGCTGTCGCAGAACCAGTTCGACCTGGCGCGCGAGCGGGTGCGTGCCGCCGGCTTGCAGGACCGCGTCGAGATCCGTTTGCAGGACTACCGCGACGTGAGCGACGGGCTGTTCGACCGCATCACCAGCGTGGGCATGTTCGAGCACGTGGGGCTGGACCACCTCGTGCCCTACTTCACCCGCATTCGCGCTCTGCTCAAGCCCGATGGCTGGGCCATGAACCACGGCATCACCAGCACCGACGCGTATGACGGCGAAACGCGCCACGGCGGCGGGCATTTCATCGACCGTTATGTGTTTCCGCAAGGCGAGGTGCCGCACATCAGCACGGTCTTGCGCACCTTGCAGGAAGGCGGGCTGGAGGCGTTCGATGTGGAGAACCTGCGCCGCCATTACATGCGCACCACACAGCTCTGGAGCGATGCCTTCGAGGCGAACACCCCGCGGATCAAGCCGCTGGTGGACGAAAAGCGCTGGCGCATCTGGCGCATCTACCTGGCTGGCTGCGCCTGGGCCTTCGAGCACGACGAGGTGGCGATCTACCAGGTGCTGTGCCGCGCGGCCGGCCAGCCGGCGGGTGGCTTGCCCTGGTCGCGCCGCTGGATGTATGCCGACCGTAAGATCGGTGCATGACAAGCCCCCACCGTTTCTGGTCCGACCTCAGCACCGCCGACTTCGCTTCGCTCGACCTGGCCCGCGCCATCGCCGTGCTGCCCGTGGCCGCGATCGAACAGCACGGCCCGCACCTGCCGCTGTCGGTGGACACCGACATCGCCAACGGTGTGATCCACGCGAGCCTGCCCCACATCGCACCCGATCTGCCCGCGCTCTTTCTGCCCACGCAGGCTGCTGGCTACTCGCCCGAACACACCCGCTTTGCCGGCACGCTCACCCTCAAGGCCGAGACCGTACTGCGCCTGTGGACCGAGATCGGTGAATGCGTGGCGGCCAGTGGCGTGAAGAAGCTGGTGCTGTTCAACGCGCACGGCGGGCAGGTCGGTTTGCTGGACGTGGTGGCACGCGACCTGCGTGCGCGCCTGGGGCTGCTGGTCTACAGCGTGAACTGGTTCCATTTGCCGCTGCTGGACACCGAGGGCCGCGATCTGAACGCGATGTTCAGCGCCGAGGAGCACCGCTTCGGCATTCACGGTGGCGAGATCGAAACCTCGCTGATGCTGGCGATTGCCCCCGAGCGGGTGCGCATGGAGCACGCGGCGAATTTCGCGTCGAAGTCGCAAGACCGTGCCGGTCGGTTCGGCATCCTGGGCAACGGGAAGAGCGCCAAGCTCGGCTGGCAGATGCAGGACTACAACGCCTGCGGCGCGGTGGGCAACGCCGCAGCGGCCACGGCCGAGAAGGGCCATGCGGTGCTGTCTGCGGCGGGCCGCGCGCTGGCGCGTTTGTTGGGCGAGATCGATCAGCTGCCCGAAGACACGCTGACCGATGCGACGGCGTTCAGCCCGAAGGGCTGAAACACCGGGTCAGGCATAGGTGATCCAGGGCTTGTAGTCCTGGTGATCCAGGTGCGGCAGCGTGTTGTAGGTCAGCAGCGTGTGCCGCTTGGGGTTGAACTGGAACTCGGTGACCGCGCTGTTGCGGATGCGCAGGTTCAGCTCAATCGTGGCTTCGGGGCTCAGGCCCAGCACATGGCCCACGGCGGTGGAGATCGGGCCACCGCTGGAGACCAGCAACACGTTCTGCCCCTGGTGGGTGGCGCGCACATGATCCAGCGCGCTCGTGACGCCGTGCACGAAGTCGGTGTAGCTCGGCATGCCTTGCGGGCTCACGGTGCCGGCCATCCACTGGGTCAGGCCGTCGCGCAACAGGCGAAAGTGGTGGCGGTAGAGCTCGGGCGCTTCGGCGGCCGAACGCGGCCTTTCCAGCGGGTGCGGGTGGATCGCGCGGATCACGGCCTCGCTGTCGTACTCGTTGAGGCCGGGCCAGGCCAGCGGCGCGTGGGTCAGCTTTGCGCCTTCGGCGATGCCGGCCCAGGTCTGGGCGTGGCGCTTGAGCGTGCCGGTGATGACGGCGTCGAACACCACGCCGCGCTCGGCCCAGTGTTCACCGAGCCGGCGGCTCTGGCGTTGGCCGAGCTCGCTGAGCTGGTCGTAGTCGTCGGCACCAAACGAGGCCTGGCCGTGGCGCACAAGGTAGAGCGTTCCCATGAGCGGCATTCTGGGTCAGTGGCCCGGGCGCACTTTGTCCCGGCAGCGACTGGGTGCACCTGGCGCAGTCGCGCAGGCGTCTGTGGCTCGGCGCGGTGATCCGAACACCGGGGTTTTTCGGGTGCTGATCGGTCGGCTGCGGCAAAAGCCCTGTGCTTCAATCTTTGGGTATGTTGGCCCTTTGCACCACCCATGTTGTTTGACCTGCCCACCCTGCTGTCCTTGCGGGTGGGCATCGACGTCTTGATCGCCCTGGCCTTCTGGGCGCAGATGCGACGGTACCCCGCCATCGGTGGCCCGGGCTGGTGGTCGGTATCGGCGCTGCTGAGCATCGTGGGCTCGGTCATGCTGCTCTTGCGCGGCAGCTGGCCCGACGCGTTGACCTTTCCCCTGGTCAACACCGCGCTGATGGTCAGCGCGCTGTGCGCGTGGATGGGCTTTCGCAGCTACGTCGGCATGCCCCGGCCCTTGCTGCCCATCCTGACCGCCAGCCTGGCGTTCTTCTGCACCACGCTGTATTTCCTCGTCGAGTGGGATGTGTTGGCGGTGCGCCAGGCTGTCTTCACGGCCTCGGTGATGGCGATCACCGTGTTGTGCCTTGTCGACATCCAGCGTGCCGATCCGCAAGGCCGTGTGCCGGAGATGCAGGCGCTCAAGTGGCTCACGGCAGTCGAGTTCCTCGGCGTGCTGGGCTTTGCCGTGGCGCTGAAGGTCGGACCCTGGTCGCAGGCCGATGTGACGCCGGTGTTCATCTTCTTCTTCCTGCTCACCAAGCTCTTGCGCGTGGTGCTCTACGGCGCGCTGGTGTCGTACCGCCTGCGCATCGACGGGGACAAGGCGCGCCAGGGGCTGCTGCAGCGCGAAGCCGATTCGCGCGCCCTGATCGACAACCTCAGCGCGGGCGTGGTCGTGTTCCGGCCGGACCACACCTTGTCGAGCATCAATGCCGCCGCCCGGCGTTTCCTGGGTTGGAGCGAGGGCGGCGCCAACCGCGCCTTGCCCGAGCCGTCGCCACAAGGCTGGCGCCTGCTGCGCGATGATGGCCAGCCCATGCGCCGCCACGAGGTTCCGTTCGAACGTGTGCTGGCCACCGGCCAGCCGGTGCGCAGCGTGGTGATCGGCATGCCGCAGGCCGAGGGCACAGGCGTGAACTGGGCCTTGTGCAACGCCTACCCCGAGAACAACCCGCTGGGCGGTTTGCGCCACGTGGTGCTGACCTTCATCGACATCACCTCGCTCAAAACCGCGCAGGCCCAGCAGAAACACCTGCAGGCGCAGCTCGCGCAGTCGCAGAAGATGGAAGCGCTGGGCACGCTCGCCGGCGGTGTGGCGCACGACTTCAACAACATCCTCGCTGCCATCCTGGGCAATGCCGACCTGGCGCGCCAGGACCTGCTGGAGAACGCCACCGCGCGCGAGAGCCTGCACGAGATCAGCACCGCGGCGCGCCGCGGTCGCGAGCTGGTGCGCCAGATCCTGGCCTTCAGCCGCCAGCAGCCCATGGCGCGTACGCGGGTGAATGTGTGCACCGTGCTCGCGGAGTCGTGCACCCTGCTGCGCGCCGCGCTGCCGCCCGAGGTGGAGTTGGTGCAGTGTTGCGCGCCCGAGGACCTGGCCATCGAAGCCGACGCGACCCAGATCGGGCAGGTGATGGTCAACCTGTGCACCAACGCCATCCATGCGCTGGAAGGTCGACCCGGGCGCATCGATTGCCAGATCGACACCTTGCCCAACTCGTCACCGGTGTTGCCCCCCGAGTTCGCCCAGACCTGTGCCCGGCTCGGGGTGGGCGTGGCCCGCCTGCGCGTGAGCGACAACGGACGCGGCATGGACGCCACCGTGCGCAACCGCATCTTTGAGCCCTTCTTCACCACCAAGGCGGTGGGCCAGGGCACCGGCCTGGGCCTGCCGGTGGTGCTGGGCGTGGTGCAGGTGCATGGCGGGGCGATCGAGGTCGACTCCGAGCCTGGCCGCGGCACCACCTTCACGCTGTATTTCCCGGTGGCACCCGCCCTGCCCGACATACCCGCCGAGATGGGCGGGGTATCCATTTCACCCATCGTCTGTGAACCCGGCACAATGAACTCCACCCCGTCACAGCCCCCAGCCGACAACCGCTCACCCCACCCCAGTGCCATGGCAGACGATTCCTCCGCGGTTCCCCACCACATCCTGTACCTGGACGACGACGACACGCTGGTGTTTCTGGTGCGCCGACTGCTGGAGCGCCGGGGCTACCGGGTCACGGCCTTCACCTCGCAGACGCAGGCACTCGACGCGGTGCGCGCCGATCCCGACGGTTTCCAGCTGTTGCTGACCGACTTCAACATGCCCGGCATGTCGGGCCTGGAAGTGGCCAAGGCGGTGCTGGCGATCAACCCCCTGCTGCCGGTGGCGGTGGCGTCGGGCTACATCACCGACGAACTGCAGGCCGAGGCCAAGGCCGCCGGTGTGCGCGAAGTGGTGTTCAAGACCGACGCGGTGGAAGCCTTCTGCGAAGTGGTGGCGCGCCTGGTTCGCTCAGAACCGGCTTGAACGTTCCAGGACACCTGCCAGCGTCGCGCTGTCCACATTGCCACCGCACAGGGTGGTGCCCACCACCTGCCCCTTGAGCGAAGCCCGCTCCTGCCACGCCGCCGCAAAACTCGCGGCGCCCGCGCCTTCGGCCACGTTGTGCGTGTCGGCAAACAGCATGCGCATGGCCTCGGCCACTTCGGTGTCGCTCACCTGCACCAGGTGATCGAGGTGGGGTGCCAGCACCTCGAGTGCGGCCGGATCGGCCACGCGGCAGGCCATGCCGTCGGCCAGCACCGTGCTCACCGGTGAGGCCACCACAGAGCCTGCAGCCAGCGAGTCGGCGTAGGTCGTGGCGTGCGCGCTGATCACACCGACGATGCGCACTGTGTGGCCCAGTGCGAGCTTGGCGGCAATCGCCGAACACGCGCCCGAGCCCTGGCCCACCGGCACATAGACCACGTCCATCTGCGGCACGGCGCGAAACAACTCCCACCAGGCGGTGCTCACGCCGCGCAGCAGGTCGGTGTGAAAGCTCGGCACCATGTGGGCGCCGCGATCGACCGCCAATGCGATCGCGTGTTCGCGGCTTTCCTGGAAGTCCTCGCCGTGCTCGATCAGGGTCGCACCGAGGGCGCGCATGGCGGCGTTTTTCTCCACCGAGTTGCCATGCGGCACCACGATGCTGCAGGCCACACCGTGCTGGCGAGCCGCCCACGCGATGCTCTGCCCGTGGTTGCCCCGCGTGGCGCTCATCACCTCGCGCGGCAGCTCGCCGCGTTGCCGGAGCTGGTCGAAGTAGGTGAGGCCGCCGCGGATCTTGAACGCGCCCACCGGTGTGTGGTTCTCGTGTTTCACCCAGCAGTCGGTGCCCAGGCGCGCGCTCAACGTGGCCCAGCGGTATTGCGGTGTGGCCTGGAACGATTGGTAGACCACATCGGCGGCGGCTTCGATGTCGGCGAGCGTGGGCAGGTGGGTGGTCATGGGGGCGAGAGCAGGGTGAGGCGGCCACGGGCCGGGGTGTCGAGTTCGACCGAGAGACTGGAAGGGCCCTCAAAGCCGTTCGTCACGCCCATGGCGTCCAGGCCGAGCACCTGCAGCGCCGCGCGAAGACCGGCCGCACCGGCGTGCCGCAGGCGCAGCTGGCGCAGCGTGATTCCGCTGGCCGGCATGTGTTGCGTGGGGTGCGCCGAGCCCCACTGGATGAGCGTGGGCAGCACCCCGTTGTAGAGCCGCTGGCCGTCGTCGCGCACGCTGATGCGCCATTGCAGCAGGCCGTTGGGGGTTTCGCGCGAGGCGCTGACCACCGGGCCGCGCTGGATGCCGATGGCTTGCAAGGCGAGCAGCGCGGCGTCGATGTCGGGCACGCTGGCCACCCAGTGCACCAGCTGCGGTCCGTCTTGGGCCAGCCGCGCCTGCAGCGCCGCATCGTCCAGATCGAACCAGCGCTTGAACCCCGCGCCGCGCGTGGGCGTGGCCGTCGGGTCGATGGCGATGATTTCCAGGTACGGGGGCTTGTCGCTGCCGTCGGCGAGCTTGAGCAGGCGGTTGTGGGTGCCGAACAAGGGGTGTTCACCGCCCGGGCCAGGCGTGACGCCGAGCGTGGCTTCGCACCAGGCCACACCTTCGTCCAGCGTGCGCGCGGCCACGACGAGGTGGTCGATGCGCGGCGTCACAGCACCACCTGACCGCTGATGCAGGTGACCGAGGCACCGCCGACCCAGATGGTGCCGTCCGCGTCACGCTCGATGTGCACGCGCCCGGCGCGGCCCATGGCCGTGCCTTGCGCCGCCACGTACCGGTCGGGTGCGAGGCCCGCGCCGATGAGCCATTGCGCCACGGCAGCATTCAGGCTGCCGGTCACCGGGTCTTCGCTCAGCGTCTCATGCGTGTGGAAGAAAGCGCGCACTTCAAACGCGGTGTCCGCGCCGGCGGGCTTCGGCGCGACCACGCCGATGTCCAGCCCCGCGAGGACCGTGGCGTTGGGCTTCAGGGCCAGCAGCTGCGTGGCGCTGCGCAGCATCACGCCGCGCCAGGGTGGGCCGTTCTCGCACCAGGCGTGGGCCAGGATGTCTTCGCGCGGGATGCCCAGGCCACGCGCGATCAGTGCAAGGTCGGCCTCATCGAGCGGGCCGCTGCGGCGCAGGGGCGGTGCTGCGAAGGCAAGCCTGGCGTCATCGCGTTTGATGCGCACCAGACCCACGCCGCATTCCTGCACGACGTGTTCGCCGCGCGGCTGTCCGCCGGCCTGCAACCACGCGTGGCAGGTGCCCAGCGTGGGGTGGCCGGCAAACGGCAGCTCGCGCCCGGGGCAGAAGATGCGCACGCGGTAGTCGGCATCGGCGTTCGCGGGCGGCAGCACGAAGGTGCATTCCGAGAGGTTGGTCCAGTCGGTGAAGCGCTGCATGGCTTCGGTGCTGAGGCCCGTGCCGTCGAGCACCACGGCCAACGGGTTGCCGAGGTAGGGCGTGTCGGTGAACACGTCGACTTGTTGAAATGCGCGTGGGGTCATGGCGGGTTCCAGTTCAGGACAAAGGCAGGTCGAGCACACCCCGGCTCGCGGGCACGGCCAGCCAGCCGGCGTACCAGCGCTCCAGATGCGGCCACGATGGGCGCGACTGCGGCAGGCCCCACCAGCGGTGCACCTCGCAGGCGATGGGAATGTCGGCCATGGTGGGCTCGTCGCCGCCCATGAAGGCCTGGTGTGACAGGTGCTCGTCGAGCATCGCAAACAGCGGTTCCGTGGCCGCGACCGATTGCGCGATCACGCCGGCGTCGCGCTGTTCGGGTGCCACGCGTATCCACTGCTTGAAGCCCGGGCTGCCCGCCGGGTTGAGGGTGGTCTGCTGCCAGTCCATCCAGCGTTCGGCGTCGAAGCGTTGCTGCAGATGGGGCGGGTACAACCTGCCCTCGCGGGCGCAGAGGTACCTGACGATGGCGTTGGATTCCCACAGCGAGAAGTCACCATCGCGCAGCAGCGGCACCAGGCCGTTGGGATTCTTCGCGCGGTAGTCGGGCGTGTCCACCACACCGAATGCCAGGCCCGCGTCGGTGCGCGGCAGATCGATGCCGAGCACCTGCGCACACAGCACCACCTTGCGCACGTTGATGGAACTCAGGCGGCCCCACAGGTGCAGCACGCTCAGGCTCCTTGCTGGTCGCGGATGGCGCGCGCCAGGCCCGCGATGCCCACGCCCATCTGTTCGACCGTGGCCGTCACGAAGCTCAGGCGCAGGGTGCGTGGGTCGGCGTGGTCGGCGTAGAAGGCGCTGCCGGGCACGAAGGCCACGCCATGCTCCACCGCCTTGGGCAGGAGTTCGGTGGCGTTCATGCCCTCGGGCAGCCGCACCCAGAGGAACATGCCGCCGTCGGGCTCGTTCCACTGCACGTCCAGACCCGCCATCTCGTTGTCCAGCGCGGCGAGCATGGCCAGGCACTGGCGCTTGTAGAGCGCGCGGATGGTGGGCACGTGCCGGTCCAGAAATCCGTCCTTGAGCACCTCGGCCACCACGCGCTGGTTGAAGCTGGGGCTGTGCAGGTCGGCGGCCTGTTTGGCTTGCAGCAGCTTGGGGTAGATGCTGGCGGGCGCCACCATGAAGCCCAGGCGCAGGCCGGGCGCGAGGATCTTGGAGAACGAACCCAGGTAGATGCAGCCCTCGGGGTTGAGTGCGGTCAGTGGCGCGGGCGGCGGCTGGTCGAACCACAGGTCGCCATAGGGATTGTCTTCCACCAGCGGCAAGCCCACGCGCGAGGCCGCGGCCACCAGCGCCTGGCGCCGCGCCAGATCCATGCTGCGACCGGTCGGGTTCTGAAAATTGGGCAACACATACAGAAAACGCGGCGCGGCCTGCGGGCTGCTGGCCGGGTCGAGATCGAGCGTGAGCAGGCGCCGCCGCTCCATGCTCTCGGGCTGGTCGTCGCCCGCGCCGAGCTGCTGCAGCAAGGCGTCCACGTCCACGCCCCCGGCGTCACTCGCCACGCCCTCGATCTGCGGCTCCATGGGCGCGAACGCCTGCAGCGCACCGAGGTAGGTGGGTGTTTCCACCAGCACGCGGCTGCCGCTGTCGATCAACACCTTGGCCACCAGGTCCAGGCCCTGCTGGCTGCCGGTGGTGATGAGCACCTGCGCCGGGTCCACCGCCCAGGGCAGGCTGGCCGCGACCCACTCGCGCAGCGGGCCGTAGCCCTCGCTGGCGGCGTACTGCAAGGCACTGCGGCCGTCCTCAAGCAGTACGCGGTCGCAGGCCTCGCGCATGGCCTCGATGGGGAAGGTGTCGGGCGAGGGCAGGCCGCCGGCAAGGCTGATGATGCCCGGGCGCTCGGTGAGCTTGAGCAGCTCGCGGATCACCGACGGGTTCATGCGCTCGGCGCGGCGCGCCAGGGTCCAGGGCGTGGCGGTGGACCGGGTGGTGGGCAGGTCGTTGGGCTTCATGGCGTTCTCCGTTCAAATCCGTTGGGCGGGTGCGGTGGCGTGTACCGGCATTTTCTTTCCGATGAAAACGGTGGCGATCACGGCTGCGGCAAAGCCCAGTGTGACCGCGTCCAGCCGCTCGCCGAGCAGCGGCACAGCGAACAGCATGCCGAGGAAAGGCTGCACCAGTTGCACCTGGCTCACCCGCACCGTGCCACCCAGGGCGAGGCCCCGGTACCACGCAAAAAAGCCCAGCCACATGGAAAACACGGCTGTGTAGGCAAAGCCCCACCAGGCCGAAGCGGGCAGCGCGGCCTGCGGGCTGGTGAACGCCGCCAGCGGCAGGGTGAGTGGCAGCGCCATCACCAGTGCCCAGCAGATCACGTGTTCGGCACGCATGTGTTGCGACAGGCGCGCGCCATACCCGTAGCCCACCGCAGCGCACAGCATGGCCGCGAGCAGCAGCGCGTCGGCCGGGTGGATGTTCAGGCCCGCGCTGCCCGAGCGCAGCACCGCAAAACCCACCACCAGCGCGCTGCCCAGCGCCGCGCACAGCCAGAAACCGGTGGACGGGCGCTGGCGGTGCAGCAGCGCGCCCACCGCCGCGGTGGCCAGTGGCAACACGCCCACGATCACGCTGGCGTGAACCGCTTCCACGTAGCGCATGGCCACCGAGGTGAACAGCGGGAAGCCGAACACCACGCCGCCCGCGGTGATGGCCAGCGGCAGCAGGTCGGCGCGACGGGGCAGCGGTGCGCGTGTGGCGATCAGGAACCCGATGGACAGCAGGGCCGCCACCACAGCCCGGCCGAGGGCCACGAACACACCCGACATCTGCGGCGCGTCCACCGTGCCCACGGCCAGCCGGGTCATGGGCAGGGTGAGCGCAAAGATCGTCACGCCGAGAAGACCCAGCAACAGGCCTTTGTTGGCGGGCTGCTCAAGCCAGCGAGGGGTGGCAAGGGCTTGTGTGTTCATACCGTGAGCATCCAGAGGGCCGTGGCCACCAGCACGGCGGCCAGCAAACGGTTGAACCAGACCAGGCGCCTGCCCTGGGTGAGCCACTCGCGCAGCAGCGAGCCGGCCACCGCGTAGGTGAAGTTGCTGACGAAGGCGAACACCACCATCACCGCGCAGATGATGGCCAGCCGCTCTCCAGGATTGGCGGCGGGTTGTCCACTGGCGTTGACGACCCAGCCTGCGGTGAGCGTTAGCGCCAGCATCCAGGCCTTGATGTTGAGGAACTGCAGGCCCACGCCTTGCAGGAACGTGACGTTGAGGCGGGACGCGTCGACGTCGGACAGCCGGGCGGCGCCAGCCAGCTTCCACGCCAGCCACAGCATGTAGACCACGCCGAGCAGTTTCACGCCCCAGCGCAGCGCGGGCACGCTCAGCACCAGCGCGCCCAACCCGAGGCCGCAGGCCAGCATGAGCAGCGTCCAGCCGGTGGGCACGGCGAAGCAGAAGCGCAGCGCGCGCCGCAGGCCCAGGTTGGCCGCGAGTGCGGTGGACAGCGTGGTGTTCGGCCCCGGCGAAAAGCTCATCGCGGTGCAGAACAGCAGCAGGGCGGTCAACTCGGGGGCGCTCATGGGCAGTGGGACGGGGGTTGTCGGTGCGGGAGGTTCAATGTAATCTTGGTCCCAATACACCACCAATACAGTCGGCCAGCGCAGTTGTGAAACTGTACTGGTCGTGCCAACAGTACAGAACGCTTGCCAGGATGCCGCCACCATGCTGATGAAGACCGCCACACAGTCCCTGACCGAACAGCTCGCTGTGCGTTTTGCCGACCGCATCCGCAGCCGCCTGCTGGCGCCGGGTGCGCGGCTGCCTTCGGTGCGCCAGTGCGCCGAGCAGCACGGCGTGAGCACGGCCACCGTGGTGGCGGCCTACGACCAGTTGCTGGCCCAGGGCCTGGTGCACGCGCGCAAGAACCGCGGGTTTTTCGTGCGCGAGATGCCCACCGCGCGGGGCGAGGGAGCCGCCGCCGAGGCCAAGGCGGCCGCGCGCGTTGGCGCATCGCCCATCAACGCCACCGCGCTGATCCGCGGCATGTTCCACAAGGTCAGCAACAAGCCACACCCGGGCATGGGCGTGTTCCCGCCCGACTGGCTGGAATCCACCTTCATGCCGGCGGCGGTGCGCAAGGTCACGAGCACGCGCGCCTTGCAGGACTTTTCGCTCCAGTATGGCGAGCCGCTGGGCGACAGCGGCCTGCGCCGCGTGCTGGCGCAAAAACTGGGCACGTTGAGCATCCACACCGAACCCGACCACATCATCACCACCGTGGGCGCCACGCACGCGCTGGACATCGTGAGCCGCACGCTGCTGCGCGCGGGTGACCCGGTGATGGTGGAGGAGCCCGGCTGGGCGGTGGAGTTTGCGCGCCTGGCTGCGCTGGGCATGCGCATCCTGCCGGTGCCTCGGCGTGCCGACGGGCCCGACCTGGACGTGATGGCGAAGTACTGCGAGGTGCACAAACCCAAGCTCTACGTGAGCGTGAGCGTGTTCCACAACCCCACGGGTTATTGCCTCTCGCCCGGCGGCGCGCACCGGCTGCTGCAGCTGGCCAACCAGCACAACTTCCACATCGTCGAGGACGACACCTACAGCCACATCGCGCCCGAACACGCCACGCGCCTGAGCGCGCTCGACGGCTTGCAGCGAACGATCTACGTGAGCGGTTTTGCCAAGATCCTCGCGCCCAACTGGCGCATCGGTTATCTGGCCGCGCCGCCCGCGCTGGTGGAGCCGCTGCTGGACACCAAGCTGCTGAGCACGCTGACCACGCCCGCACTGCTGGAGAAGGCGCTGGCGCTGTGCATCGAACAAGGCCAGCTGCGCCGCCACGCCGAGCGCATCCGCACGCGGCTGGACGCGGCGCGCGCGCGCAGCGTCAAGCTGGCGCTGGCGGCGGGCTGCACGTTTGCCGCCGAGCCGGTGGGCCTCTTTGGCTGGGTGGACACGGGGGTGGACACCGACGCGCTGGCACAACGCATGCTGGACGAGGGCTACCTGATCGCACCGGGTGCCTTGTTCCACGCAGCCCGTGCGCCGAGCACGCTGATGCGCATCAACTTCACCACCACGCAGGACGCCGCGTTCTGGCGCGTGTTCGGCCGGCTCACCCGGGGCGACCGGGCCGCTGCTCAGTAGGTGGTGGCGGGTGGGTCGGTGCTGCCGAAGAGGTCGGCGCCCTCGGCGTTGAGGATGCGCGCGAGGATGCGGTCGATCTTGCGCGCCTCGGCCCGCATCAGCGGCAAGGCCCGGCCAAACAGGCTCCAGTCGCCCGCGCTTGCCGCGAGCTCCAGGCCCTTGGCCAGGCGGGCGCCGCGCTCGGCCGTCATGCTGCCCAGCGAGCCCTTGAGGCCGTGCGCGTGCGCCACCGCGGCGGCGGCATCGCGGGCCACCAGTGCGCGCTCCATGTCCTCCAGCCGAGATACCAGGTCGCTGCGCATGGCCATGGCCAGTTGCTGCAAGGTCTCTTCGTCACCATCCAGGCGCCGACGCAGCTTTTCCACGTCCAGGGCCTGTGGCGACGCGGCGGGTTGGCTGGGTGCCGGGATGGCGGGGTGGGTGGTCGGCACGCCGGCGAGCAGGTCCGGTGTGTGCCCGGCGGGCAGCCCGTGGGCCAGCATCTCCAGCACCCGGTCCATTTCGCGCATCAGGGCCTGCGGGCTCACCGGCTTGGGCGTGTAACCGTCCATGCCCGCGGCGAGGCAGTTTTCGCGATCGCCCGGCATGGCGTTGGCGGTGACGGCCACGATCGGTGTGCGCAGGAGTCGGCGCCGTGCCTCCGCCTCGCGGATCATCTGGGTGGCCTGCAGACCGCTCATGCCGGGCATCTGCACGTCCATGAGCACCAGGTCGATGCCGCCTTGCTCCCACTGCGCCACAGCCTGTGCGCCGCCGCGCGCCACGCGCACGATGCAGCCCAGGCGCAGCAGCAGCTGGCGCAACATCATCTCGTTGACCGGGTGGTCTTCGGCGAGCAGCACCACCATGCCGGCGTAGCGCGGGCCGGCGTCGGCGATCTCCAGCAGCTCCATCGGCGCGCTCAGGGGCCCGCTGTTGTCCATGGGGGCTTCCTGCAGCGGCAGCGTCAGCGTGAAGGTGCTGCCCTGGCCGAGCTCGCTCTGCAGGTCGATGCGGCCGCCCATGAGGCCGGCCAGCCGTGCGCAGATGGCCAGGCCCAGACCGCTGCCACCATGGCGGCGCGCGGTGGACGCATCGGCCTGCGTGAAGGCTTCAAATATCGTGGCTTGTTGCTTGCGGCCGATGCCCACGCCGCTGTCCTGTACCTTGAGTTGCAGTTGACGCGACCCCTGACCAGCGGTCTTGGGGCTGGACACCGTCACGTCGATGCGTCCGTTGCGCGGCGTGAACTTGATGGCGTTGGACAGCAGATTGCCCACCACCTGTCCCAGCCGTCCCGGGTCACCCATGACCCATTGCGGCAGGTCGGGATGCAGCACGAGCTGGAAGCTCAGCGGTTTGGCCCGGGCCTGCTCCGCGTGGGGGCCCGACGCGTCTTGCAGTGCGCGGTGCAGGTCGAAGCGCGTGTGTTCGATATCCAGCTTGCCCGCTTCGATGCGCGACAAGTCGAGGATGTCGTTGAGCAGGGCGAGCAGCGAATGCGCCGAGCTGTCCATGAGCGAGAGCCAGCTCGCCTGCTCGGCGTTCAGCGGCGAGTCCATGAGCATGCGGGTGAGCCCCATCAGCGCATTGAGCGGTGTGCGCACTTCGTGGCTGATGTTGGCCAGGAACTCGCTCTTGGCCCGGCTCGCCTGCTCGGCCAGTTCACGGGCGCGCGCGCCGTCTTGTTCGATGCGTTTGCGCTCTCCGATGTCGGCCAGCGTGCCCATGAGGCGCAGCGGTTTGCCCTTGGGATCGTGTTCGGCCACCATGCCGTGCGTCTCGACCCACATCCAGCCAGTGGCGGTGCGCACCCGGTGCTGCACCACAGCGCGCTGTTCGCGGCCTTCCAGCAGGGCCTTCATGGCGCTTTGAAGCCGCGGCGCGTCGTCGGGGTGCAGGCGCGCCTTCAGGTCGTCAATGGCCCAGTAGGCGTCCCGGCCGATGTCACCCACCAGTTCGCCCCAGCGCGCCGTGAGGAACATCTGGTGGGCGGGCAGCTGCCAGTCCCACAAGGCCAGGCCGGCGGCGTCCACCGCCATCTGCAGCCGGTCGCGGGTTTCGTCCAGCGCTTCTTCGGCCAGCAGGCGGCTGTTGGCCTCGCGGTGCACCGAACTGCGCAGCCTGTCCAGTTCCCGGTTCTGCTGTTCCACCTCGGACAACAACTGCGAGGTGCGCGCCTTCTCCTGCGCAAGCTCGTTGAGCGCTCGCTGCAAATCCAGAGCCAGGCGGTCAGGTGTCATGGGCCATAGTGTGGGGTGTTGCGCAACTTCGGCTCAGGCTGACCGGCGTATCAGCTTCCGCCAAGCACCTCCCAGCGCTCCATTGCACGAAGCCATTCAGCCTCGATATCGGCATGGCGTGCGCCAAGTTGAGCGGCCCGGGCCGGATCGGTGTTGAAAAGTTGACCGCCGCCCAGTTCTTTGTCCACGCTGGCCTGTTCGGCCTCGAGTTCGGCAATGCGCGCCGGCAGGCCGTCGAATTCCCGCTGTTCCTTGTAGCTGAGCTTCTTCTTGTTCGTGGCGGGGGCTGTGGCCGGCGCTGGCGCGGCAGGCGCTTTGACGACAGGCACGGCATTTTGCGCATCGCGCTCGCGTTGCAAGGCTTCAGAACGGGCCGACTGTGTCATCCAGTCCTGCACATCGCCCACGTACTCGCGCCAGCGGCCTTCGCCCTCGAACACCAGGGTGCTCGTGACCACGTTGTCCAGGAAGCGCCGGTCGTGACTCACCAGAAACACCGTGCCTTCGTACTGCTGGAGCAGGTCTTCGAGCAGCTCCAGCGTGTCGATGTCCAGATCGTTGGTCGGCTCGTCCAGCACCAGCACGTTGGCCGGACGCGCAAACAGGCGCGCCAGCAGCAGACGGTTGCGCTCGCCACCCGAGAGCGTGCGCACCGGCGCGTTGGCGCGCGCTGGCGAAAACAGGAAATCGCTCAGGTAGCTCTTCACGTGTGTGCGCTTGTTGCCGATCTCGATCCACTCGCTGCCCGGGCTGATGAAGTCTTCCAGCGTGGCGTCCAGATCCAGCTGGTCGCGCATCTGGTCGAAATACGCCACGCTGATCTTGCTGCCCTGGCGCACCGAGCCGCCCGTGGGCACGAGTTCGCCCAGGATGATCTTGAGCAGCGTGGTCTTGCCCGCGCCGTTCGGGCCGATCAGGCCAATCTTGTCGCCGCGCAGGATGGTTGCCGAGAAATCGCGAACCACCGTGCGCTGCCCACCGTCCGTGGTGGGGAATGACTGCGTCACCTTCTCAAGCTCTGCCACGATCTTGCCGCTGGCGCTGCCGCTGGCCACTTCCAGCTTCACGCTGCCCAGCGCGTCGCGGCGCTGCGCACGTTGCTCGCGCAAACGCTCCAGCCGCGTGATGCGCCCTTGCGCACGCGTGCGCCGTGCCTCCACCCCCTTGCGAATCCACACCTCCTCCTGGGCCAGCAGCTTGTCGGCGCGTGCGCTGATCACCGCCTCTTGTGCCATCTGCTCTTCCTTGAGGAGCTGGTATTGCGCAAAGTTGCCCGGGTAGCTCAGCAGCCGCCCGCGGTCCAGTTCCACCATGCGCGTGGCCACGCGGTCCAGAAAGGCCCGGTCGTGGCTGATCGTCACCAGACTGCCCTTGTATTCCAGCATCAGGTCTTCCAGCCAGGTGATGCTGTCCAGGTCCAGGTGGTTGGTGGGCTCGTCCAGCAACAACACATCGGGCCTACTCACCAGCGCCTGGGCCAGCGCCACCCGCTTCTTGTTGCCGCCGGAGAGCTCGCCGACCTTCACATCACCCTCCAGGTGCAGGCGGTGCAGCGTTTCTTCCACGCGCTGTTCCCAGTTCCAGGCGTCCAGCGCTTCAATGCGGTTCTGCAGCGCATCCAGATCCAGATCATCGGCGCCACTCAAATAGAGGTCCCGCGCCGCCCGTGCGTCCGCCAGCCCCACGCTGGCTGCCTCAAACACCGTGGACTGCAGATCGAGAATGGGTTCCTGCGGTACATAAGCAATGCGCAAGCCTGTCTGCACCTGCAATGTCCCGTCGTCGGGCTTTTCCAGAGACGCCAGTATCTTGAGCAAGGACGACTTGCCGGTCCCGTTGCGGCCGATCAGGCCGACCCGCTCCTGGGACTCCAGCGCAAAGTCGGTGTGATCGAGGAGCGCCACGTGGCCATAGGCCAGCTGTGCGTTCTGAAGGGTGATGAGTGCCATGCAAAGCCCGAGACAAAAGAGCCGCGATTATCCCTGTCGCCTATGGCGTGCGCTGGAGGACTACCTATATGAGGGGAGGGCAAGGAGACGCATGCTCATATAGAGGGCACCACACTCGCGTGTGGGCGTGCCAAGTTTCACCGGGCCGCGTTTCTTCAAAACTTTTTTCAGGACGTTTGACGAGAGCCCAAAATCTGGCATATACTGCAAGGCTCCGCTGAACACAGCAGCCATCCGCAGGAAGGCCAAAGAAGACAGAGGGAGACGCAGCAGAAGCAGCGCGAAAAGATCAAATAAAAAATCTGATTTTTGACAGCGAAGCAAAAACTGATGTATACTACGAGGCTCAGCTGATCGCAGCTAAGCAAGCAGACGAAAGTGGTGAAAGTCGCTGAATCTGACGGATCATTAAAAATACACAGCCGATAAGCGTGG
>Ga0210248_100308_pt1 | contig 42678 bp, 25 predicted proteins | sample ChrtobMetP3_32mM_FD_155493 | JGI IMG/M metagenome (GOLD analysis project Ga0210248, IMG submission 155493) | Chrysochromulina tobin associated microbial communities from unialgal haptophyte culture, Seattle, Washington, United States - P3_32mM | ecosystem: Host-associated > Algae > Haptophytes >...
TCTGACCAGCGAACTTGGCTGCGATGAGGCGGGGTTGCGACTCTGCCGAACTCATTGGGCAACGTTGTAAAGTATCCTCGGTAGAGGCTCCACTTGTTGCGAGAGTTCGAGAGTAGCTCCTCGGATCCCCCACAGGCGATCGAGAGGGAAGAAGTGGGCGAAGACCGCTTACACTAGCTTGTCCGACACAACCCAAAGAAGGGTATCACAACAGAGTGACCATACATGGTATGGGAGTCTAACCAAACATGGTAAGACAGTATGCATGCATCTACTAAGAGATGTACCGACCCCTCCCCTGACCTAAGCCCACACTGGCCCTACTCATATGTGAGGTCTTGCTGGACCTCAGTTGAGATCAGGTGAGTTTCCCCACTTGTCTCGCGACATGTACATCTAGCATTCTCAGAGCATTCTAGCTAGACCTCAGTCTGGCATGGTCTGGGATCAGCAAATTATCCACTCAGAGTGTGCTATATAGTCGTGAGTGGAAAGAGTCTGTAAATTTGTGCGACAAAAAGTGGACGTTGCGTCAATTACGGCAAACTCCAAATGATCAATCCAAATACAGCCTTGTCTCAATACTTTTGCCGTGACTGGGAGACCGATGGACTGGCCGACGCCGTCCGTCCTCTCGTAATGCGCTCCATCATGACGAGCCTTTCTATGTTCATCATGACAGTGGCCATCAAGACAGTGTCTGCGGCGGAGTACGACCTGATCGTGGTCGGCGGTGGCATGGCGGGCCTCATGACGGCTCGTGCGGCCTCGGAGCTCTACAGAATGAGGGTGCTCGTTGTTGAGCAAGGCACCATCTGCGGTCAAGGTGCGACTGCCGCAGCAAAGCAGGGTCACGTGTACGTGCCCTCCGGCTCGATGCAGGTAGATATGAGCACGCTGTCGCTCTCAAATCGCTTACGAGCTGCCTCGCTGCGCATCTACCGTGAGATGACGGCGGCAGGATATGATGTTGGCCTGCTTGAAGCAGGCCATGCAAACATTTTGACGGGCACCCTGAACGGCTGGGACCTTGCCGGCTGGGAGATGTGGGCAGGCTTCGTATTCTTGCGGCTGTCCAATCTCTCGCCACGCCTGATCGACTCTTCGGAACTCGCCGCACACAACCTCACTGGTCGCGGCGCCCTTTGGAACGCCGGCTCGGCGATGGTGACTCCGTGCCGTGCGCTCGCGGCAGCGCGCTCTTATGTGGAGTCACGCGGTAGTGTGGTTCGTGAGGGTGCCGCTATCACGGGCGCGACGCACAATGGCACGCACCACGCTGTCACACTCGCGGATGGCACCGTCGAGCGTGCCCGGGCGCTGGTGCTCGCATTGGGCACGTACCACGACGCCTTTGTCGCCACGCACCTCAGCGTGTGCGCCGCGAGCAGCCCGCGTGTCGGCGGGGTGGCCGGCCAGATTGCAATCTACGAGGTGCCAGCGCTGCCCCCTTCTCCAGGCGTCTTCGTGTACTCACCGGGCTCCGCCATACCCATGACCTTCCCGTCCTTCCAGTCGCGCCATCTCTCCAAATGCCCGTGGGTCCCCTCGTACGTCTGATGGCCTTGACTCGCCTCTGATGACCTCTGATGGCCTCGAATTGCTCTTGATTGCCTTATATAGCCTCCCATGACCTCTGATTGACCCCCTGCTCAGGTACTTTCTCACGCAGCAGTGTCGGGAGATGGGCGGCGACCGTTTCGCCAACTACCTATACGCAAGGCAGTGGACGCGCTCCGGACAGCCCTCGCTGCTCTCTACAGGCGCCCGGCGTGAGCCTGTAAGTGACGTATCACGTTGCCACGGCGCGGCGTACATCGCACGCGATGTGCCGTACCGTGCAGACGTCGAACGCTGGGCGCTTGAGCAGGCGACCACCGTGTGGAACCTCGAGGCGTCGGACGCGACGCTGGTCGAGAACTATACTGCATGCTTCCCCGTGACGACGGACGGCAAGGTGCACGCGCGCGCGCTCGCGTGCGACGGCTTGCCAGCAGACTCCGTCTTCATTCTCAACGGCCTCGCCGGCGGTGGCATCAGCCTTGGGCCAGGCGCAGGCGAGCATGTGGCCAGGCTCGTCGGCTTCGCACTCGGTTTGGGCGACGGCCCTTTGCAAGGCGCGGTGCTTGCGAGCTTCGCGCCGCTTGGCCTCGCTGGCCTCGCTGGTCTCATCCTCCTTGGGCTCGGCTGCTGGCTCGATCACATTCGCGTCGGAGGCATCTACGGCGTGGCCCGTTGCGGCTCACGCCGACAGCACAGGTGGACGGGGAGAAAGGTGGACGTTGTCGTGGGCGCAGATGAGAAGCAGATGGCACGTGGAGCCCGTTGCTGCGCTGGCTGCTACTGATTCATGCTCACAATCGTCGTCCTCACAATCGTCGTCGCCGGGACCACGTGGGCGGGAACGTCCGCCACGCGGCAGGCATGGCCGTCCTCATGAGCGGACTCTGCACACGCGTTCCTAGTCCGACGGTTCCGGTGGGGTTCTGAGGTTACGTGTGTAGGCTCTCTGCCTGAGGACGAAGAACCTATCACTCATGATTCATGATATACACACTCACATGCGTCATGGTCATCGCCCTCATGCCCCCATGCCGAGATAACGGTGGGTGGTTGGTGGTTCTCGTGTCAGCGCGTAAACACTTCACACCACTTCTTTCACAGAATCCGAGCACGCGTCCACTGCACGTCCTGCACAAAGCGAACGCCGATGGCGTTTCCGACGACCAAGCTCTCTCACGTGACTCTCTACAAGAACGACTTCGCCTTCATCGAGCGACGTGCTCTGATTGGAGACTCCAAGGACTCCAAGCTGCGCACCTTTAAGTTGGACGTGCCTCACGAGAACCGAGCGCTAACCATGGCTACAGTGGCGGTGACCGCAGGCAATTCAGCTGGGGTGATGGTTGCCCACGACACCAAGACGGGATCCGCCGGCTCGTCATCGGTGGATAGTGTACACGATTTTGCCATCGGCTCCAAGATTGGGCTCGGTAACTTTCTCGCCTCGGTGATCGGCGCCGAGGTTGAGCTCCTCGCCGCCGATGATGGTGATGGGCCGAGGCTGAGCGCGAAAGGCCTGGTGGCGTGCGTCGACGAGCGCTCCCGCGCCATCCCCGGGACTGAAATAGTGGAGACTTACCAATCCGACGTGCAGATCCTCGATGCGTCCACCGGCAGCCTGGTGCGCATTCCACTCGCCGGCTTGTGCGCCGTCAAGCTTCTCGACCCTGCACTGCAAGCCGACCTGACAATGGCGCTCAAGGCGCAGCTGAGCAAACGCAAGCCAAGACCGAAGTCTGATAGCAGCGAGCTGCGCATCACCGTGCTCGACCCGTCCATCGATGACGCTGCCGAGCTGCAAGTGGCATACGTGGAGCCCACGAGAGAGTGGTTGTGCTCGTACCGGCTGGATGTGCCCAAGGACGACGCTCAGGACGACGCGGTGGACGCGTCGTATGATTACGTGGCGAGGGAGGGTGCGAGCACGGCCGATGTGCCCGGCCAAAGGACGCAGCTCCACCTCTTCGGCGTCGTCACCAACGTCTCACGGGAAGACTGGAACGGCATCGGACTCTCGCTCGTTGCCAACGAGCTGGCACTGAAGCACCCAGAGGCCAAGGCAGCCGCGAAGGAGGTCGCCCACAAGGGCGCGTCTGGTGGCCGGGCGTCGAACGTCGTCGGCGGTGGCGGTGGCCACCAGCAGATCTTCGTCAAGACGCTCACCGGTAAGACGCTCACGCTTGAGGTGGACGCGACGGACTCGATCGACAACGTCAAGGCCAAGATCCAGGACAAGGAGGGCATCCCGCCCGACCAGCAGCGCCTGATCTTCGCGGGCAAGCAGCTCGAGGACGGCCGCACCCTCTCAGATTACAACATTCAGAAGGATTCGACCCTGCACCTCGTACTGCGGCTGCGCGGTGGCCCCAGCCACGACGGCGATGGCGGCGGCAGTACCAACGTGGCCGTGCCTGCTCGCGAGCCCGAGTTCGAATCGCTGAGCGCCATCGAGATGTCGGGCCTGAGCGAGCATGTCATCTACCATGTGCCCGAGCCGGTCACTCTCGCGAGTGGGCAGACGGCCTCGGTCCACGTGGGCAGCTTTGGGCTGCATGGCGAGCGCGTCCTTCTGTACGACCCAAAGGCAAGCGAGACGTGCGCCAAGCGCGCCATCCATTTGCATAATACCTCGAGCACGGTGCTCGCGCCTGGCACGATCTCCGTCTCCGACGGCGGCCGGCTCGTGTCGCAGTCGGAGTTCACGCCGATGCTCCCTGGTGACGAGGCGCTCATCTGCTACGGCGAGGACGGTACACTCTCCATTCAACGCTCCGTTGAACAAGCCTCTTCGGTCAGCGCCGTCCAGCTCCTGTGGCGCATCGATGAGCGAGGCCGGCGCGTGCTCCTGGGCGCGAGTCGCAAGCACGAGGAGCACAAGGCGACCACGTACACGGTGACGAACAACGAGGCGGCTGCAACGGCTCGAGCAACGGCCACGCCGAGCGCCGTGCCGGGCGCCTCCTCGGAGGGCATCACCACAGAGGCGGCTCGCGCCCGCGCCGGCGCCGCGTTCTCAGGCCCACCGAGCGCTGTGCCGGTCGCATCGCCGCGCGCGTTACCGTTGTACATCGACCACGAGGCTGACGCTCGCCACGAGGGCTACGTGATCACGACGACGGCACACGCCATCAAGCAGACGACCGCTTTCGCGCGCTATAGGTACGTGCTCGCGCCGCAGCAGCAAGTCACGTTCACCGTCGACGAGCGCGCGTCGTACTGCGTGCGCCTCACGAGCCTGCCCCAGCTTCGGCTGCTCCTCGCCAAGACGTATGATGAGGCCATCCTGGCGGCCGCGGACCGCTCACTGCTCGAGCTGATGGTGTCCAAGTGGGAGCGAAAGGCGAGGCTCAGTCTCGTCAGTGCTTCCGAGCCGATGGGCGAGGACGTGAGCGAGACTGAGCTTCAGTCGTGGCGTGAACAGGGCGCTCTCCCAAAGGAGCTCCTGCAAACGCTCGACGCCCTCAATGCCCTCAAGGCCAAGCGAGCGGCCGGTGAGCGGCAGACGAAGGCGCGCATCGCGCAGATCAAGGAGGTCTTCACCAACCAGGACCGGCTGCGCGAGAATATCCGCTCGTTTGAAAAGTTTGGCACCAATGTCCTCACCGAGCGCTACTTGAAGGACCTCGACAAGGAAGAGGACGAGCTGATCGCCATGCGCAGGGCGATCGCCGCCCTCGAGGAGGCGGACGCCACGCTCGTCTCCGAGATCAAGGCGATGCAGCTTGTACTGGCCGCCGACGTCTCGCGCGTCAAGGAGGAGCTCGATGCCGAGATTGAAGAGGCCACGCCCATGGCCACGCTGTGCAGCCCCAATTGACACGCAGGCCGGAGGTCTTTGGGACCCTTTCAACATGCCTTTTGTCCAGGTGAGAAGAGCAGGAGGCACCTGACCTGATGGGGCGGGTAAAGAGAGCAGAGGCCGAGGATCGGTACTGCAATTTGACAGGGCCTGGGGTCTTTTCCGCGGGCCATCCCAAGTAGTTGCTTCGGTGGCGAAGTCGTAGTCAACTTGACTTCTGTCAGAGGATCTTCCATCTGTTCCGCACTATTGTCTATTCCCATCATGTTGATGTTCCGTCAGAAATTTTCGGACGAATCCGTATCTTGTACCGGAACACTGTGATCCGTGTGCTAGTGTGTCCCGTGTGTCCCGTGTGTTAGAAATCAAACAGACACACATTCACATTCACGCACACACATTTACACCATGGAGGGTACCGCGCGGGGGCGGTTTAGAAGGGCGACATGCTCATGGTGAGCTTGAAGCTCAAGTGTGAGCGTGTTAGAAGTCACACAGGCACACATTCACATTCACACATACACATTACCCGGTAACACGTGTGTGTCCCGGCTCCCCCCGGTGGGGGGACCGCGACGAAACTGACTGACTAACTGACCCCCGGTGTTTTGGTGTCAAGTCAAGTCAAGTCTATAGAAACAACAGACAACCATACGGAAGCCTATCGAATGTGCTCCGGAAGCCAGCAGGGGTCAACTTGACTTGACTTGACTTGACTTGACTTGACTTGACTGTTTTGGTGCGCTCGGTTTCTTCCGGTCTGCTTTCGCGGCTCCTCCGTTCGCGCGACGGCCTGGTCGTTGCTTGGCTGCGTTGTGTGCTATCCGCCGCCATTGCTGTCGGGGTGGTGGGGGCTCTGGGGGAGGGGGGCACCGACCCCTCCTCCCACTTGTTCATGCCCGGGCACATCGTGCATGCGCCCGTGCTCGGCGATCTCAATCCTATGCCGCTCTGGGCTCCCGTGCTGAAGGCATCCAACAAGTCCAACGTCACCTTTGGTGGCGTCGGCTCCGGTACGGTGATCGACCGCTGCGAGGTTGCGTACAACGCTGATGACGTCTTCGGCAGCAACCTGTCGGTGGTGCTCTCCATGGGCAACGGTGCTTTCGACACTTTCGCAATGGTACAACCGTGGCACAACCGTGGCACGGAGATGGACTCGAAGTTTTCTATCACTACACGGTCGCTCCCAGCCTTCTGCTCAAAGTATGACATCACGACAAAGTCGCTCCCAGCCTTCTCCTCGATGGCCGTCATTGGAGGTGGGGCGCCGGGGCACATCGGCGGCCTACTGCGCCTGCGCGAGGGCACACCCGACGAGATCGCACTCGAGGAGCTCTTCGATGCGGGCTCGATTGGGGACGCCGATATCAAGTACTCGTTCCCATACGACCAGACGAACTCGAAGGAGGACCCCGGAAGCGGCGAAAAGGGCGGGGTGCCTTTGCGGTGGGTGGAGTGCTTGGACGGCGCACTCGTGCTGTTCAGGCTCGGGTTGCTCATCTTTGCAGTTTGCTCGGAGCAGGAACGGTCCGGACCAAACAAGTGCTTTGCAATGTGGGCGAGGCGCAATCGCTCCTACCGGAACAAGTGGCGTTTCGCGATTTGGGCGAGGCACAATCGCTCCTACCGTAACAAATGGCTCAAACTGGCCTTGCTTGTGCTCTTGGTCCCACGGGTGAGTGCTATGGTGACGACGACGACGCCACCCGATGGCGATGGGACTGGTGCATATCGTCGTGATGAGGCTGGCGCGCATCAGGTAGAGTCGGGCGCGCAGATGCCGCCACTGCGACCGCCGCCGCTCACTCCATTATGCGCTGATGATGTGGACAGCGGCGCCTTCGACTCAGGCGGCGCACCCATGCCGTGCTCCTACTTCTCTGCACAGCCCTCTGCTTGCGCTTCCTATCCAATCGCGCGGGCCACTTGCCCGGTCTCGTGCGACACGTGTTCGCCTCTCCTACCATGGCTATCACACACCCGACTGCCGCCCTCGCCCCCCCCTTTGAAGGCCACACCCACTTCGTCCCTGTACCCTCCGAGCTCTGGTCGGACACTGCCTCAGTCCTCGTCACTGCCGCCATCGCCCCCATTCTTGCTGCTATCTATGCTTACGCCGCCACCTCCCGTTCGGGTGCCATCCCCTCCACCTCCATGGTCGCCACTGATGGCACTCCCGTGCACGGTGCTGCCCTGCACTGAGGCCAGCGACGTTCCCGCGTTGTACCGAGGTCTGCAGCTCGCGGTGCCCAGCCACCGCCGCGAGCTGCAGACCCAGGTGAGCACCAGCGCGGAACTGCTCAGTGCACTCGCCAACACAGCCGTCGGTCGCATTGTCCTCGCCCCCGGCACGTACATACTCAGCGCCGAGCTCAGCGTCACCAGGAGCGTCGTCCTCGAGGCGGTGGTGGCAGGCTCGGTCGTGCTGGATGCACAAGCCAGCTCCTCGAGTAAGCGCCGTGTGCTGAACATCCAGCCGGGCTCGTTGGGCGTCGTGCAACTGATTGGGCTCAACATCACGGGAGGCAACGTGAACGATGTGCGTGCTAACGCTCAAAAGTTCCCATCGCCCCGATAGGAAAATTGCTGACGCGCTTGCTTTGATTCTCGCTTGCACAACTGCAAACGACGCTTTGGTCAACTACAGGGGGTGCGTGCTGCAGAGACCTTGAAAAGTTCCCATCGCCCCGATGGGAGACTCACGTTTGGCTCGTTGTTTGCAGGGTGGTGGTATTCGTGTCGATGGAGGCTCAGTGTCAATTGTGAACTCCCAGATCTACTCCAACACAGCTGACACTGTGCGCACTCATCTTCAAAAGTTCCCATCGCCCCGATGGGAAAGTTGCTGACGAGCTTGCCTCGACTCACGTTTGGACGACTGCGGCCGACGCTCTGGTCAACTACAGAATGTATGTGCCGCAGATACCTTCAATATTTCCCATCGCCCCGATGGTAAAATTGCTGACGCACTTTTGCTCGACTCTCGCTTGCACAACTGCGACCGACGCTTCGGTCAACTACAGTCGGCACGTGCCGCAGAGTTGAAAATTTCCCATGGCCCCCATGGGAAAACTGCTGACGCGCTTGCCTCGACTCACGCTTGCACAACTGCGAACGCTTCGGTCCACAACAGTATGTAAGTGCCACACAGAGACCTTGAAAACTTCCCATTGCCCCAATGGGAAGATTGCTGACGTGCTTGCCTTGACTCTCGCTCGCTCGCAAAACTGCGAATGCTACAGGGGGTGCGTGCCTCAGAGACCTTGCAAAGTTCCCATCGCCCGATGGGAAAGTTGCTGACGTGCTTGCCCCGACTCACGTTTGCACAACTGCGGCCGACGCTCCGGTCAACTATACGAGTAGACTGTACGTGCCGCAGAGACCTTCAATATTTCCCATCGCCCCCATGGGAGACTCATGTTTTGCTCATTGTTTGCAGGGAGGCGGTGTCTACGTTTCTTCCGGCACGGTCACGATAACGTCTTCCTCAATCACCGGCAACACAGCTAACTATGATGTGCGTGCTCATGTTCAAAAGTTCCCATCGCCCCGATGTGAAACTCACGTTTGGCTCGTTGTTTGCAGGCTGGTGGTATTCGTGTCGATGGAGGCACAGTGTCAATCGTGAACTCCCAGATCTACTCAAACACAGCTGACAATGTACGTGCCAGCCACGCCTGCAAACTTCCCATCGCCCCGATGGGGAAATGCCTTGTTGACATGTGCATTTCGATTCTCATCTTTTATGATGGGTGCTGCCTCGAACTACAGTATTCAGTACGTGCCATCTGCGCCTGAAACTTCAAAAGTTCCCATTGCCCCAATGGGAAAATGACTAACGTGCTTGCCTTGACTCTTGCTTGCACAACTGCGAACGCTTCGGTCAACTACAGGGGGTACGTGCCGCAGAGACCTGCAACTATCCCATCGCCCCGATGGGAACCTTGCTGACGTGCTTACCTCGACTCTCGCTTGCACAACTGCGGCCGGCGCTTTGGTCAACTTCAGCAAGTATGTTCTGCAGAGACCTTCAATGTTTCCCATCGCCCCGGTGGGGAAATTGCTGACATGCTTGCCTCAACTCACACTTGCACAACTACGACTGACGCTCGGTCAACTACAGAATGTAGGTGCCGCAGAGACCTTCAATGTTTCCCATCTCCCTTATGTGAGACTCACGTTTGGCTTGTTGTTTGCAGGGCGGTGGTGTCGCAGTCTTCGGAGGCACAGTGACCATCTCATCGTGCACCATCAGTGGGAACACAGCTAGCGCTGTGCGCGCTCATCCCCAAAAGTGCCCAATGCCCCAATGGGAAAGTTGCTGACGTGCTTGCCCCGACTCACGCTTGCACAACTGCGAACGCTTCGGTAACTACAGGTGGTGCGTGCTGCAGAGACCTTGCAAGGTTCCCATAGCCCCGATGGGATTTGATATGTTTTGCGATTGTGCTTTCAGGGCGGCGGTGTTTATATCAACAATGGCACAGTGACCTTGTCATCATGCACCATCACTGGCAATACAGCTGGCAATGTGCGTGCCAACGCTAAAAAAATTCGCATCACCCCAAGAGATTCACGTTTTGCTCGTTGTTTGCAGGGCGGCGGTATCTACGTCTCTTCCGGCACGGTCACGATAACGTCTTCCTCGATCTACGGGAATCCAGCGAGCAATGTGCGTGATGCTCATGATCAAAAGTTCCCATTGCCCCGATGGGAAAGTTGCTGACGTGCTTGCCCCGACTCACGCTTGCACACAACTGCGGCCGACGCTCCGGTCAACTACAGGTTGTACGTGCCGCAGAGACCTTCAATGTTTCCCATCGCCCTATGGGAGACACGTTTGGCTCGTTGTTTGCAGGGCGGCGGTGTCCATGTCGTGGGTGGCACAGTGTCCATCTCATCGTGCACCATCAGTGGGAACACAGCTGCCAAAGTGCGCGCTCATGTTCAACAGTTCCCATTGCCCCGATGGGAAAAATGCTAACGCGCTTGCCTCGACTCTCGCTCGCACAACTGCGGCTGACGCTCCGGTCAACTACAGTATGTACGTGCCGCAGAGGCCTGAACTTTTCCCATCGCCCCGATGGTAACATTGCTGACGTGCTTATGCCTCGACTCTTTCTGCAAACGACGCTTTGGTCAACTACAGAACGTGCGTGTCACAGTGACCTTCAAAGGTTCCCATCGCCCCGATGGGAAAATTACTGACGTGCTTGCCTCGACTCTCGCTCGCACAACTGCGGCCGACACTCTGATAAACTATAGTCTTATGTATGTGCCGCAGAGACCTGTATTTTCCCATCGCCCCGATGCGAAAGTTGCTGACGTGCTTGCCCCGACTCACGCTTGCTAAACTGCGAATACTTCGGTCAACTACAGTATAATGTAGTACGTGCCACAGAGACCTTGAAAACTACTTGAAAACTTCCCATCGCCTCGATGGGCAAGTTGCTGACGTGCTTGCCTCGACTCTCGCTCAAACAACTGCGGCCGACGCTCCGGTCAACTACAGGCTTCTGTACGTGCCGCAGAGACTCAAAAGTTCCCATCGCCCGATGGGAAGATTGCTGACGCGCTTGCTTTGATTCTCGCTTGCACAACTGCGAGCGCTTCGGTCAACTACAGTGGGTGAGTGCTGCAGAGACCTTCCAAAGTTCCCACCGCCCTCATGGGAGCTCACATTTTGCTCGTTATTTGCAGGGAGGCGGTGTCTATGTCGAAGAAGGCACAGTTTCTATCGTGAACTCCCAAGTGTATTCCAATCGAGCTACGTTCGTGCGTGCTCATGCTCATAATCTCATGCCCTCATGTGTGGTGAAGAGATTCTCGTGCCAACCTAGCACCGAAGTGACCACTGTGACCTCGCGCTCCGTGCGCAGGGGCCCAACGTCTTTGTCGATGGCTGCTGTGGAGCCACAGTCTGCTCTTGGGCAACGACCCTCATCGGCGTTCTTGGCACAGTCTCAACTTGCCAGGCGCCGCCCTCGCCGCCCTCGCTGCCGCCCGACAAGGCCATGGACATTGGCCGTATCGCAGGAGGTGTTGGCGGCGGTCTCCTTCTCCTGGCCGGCCTCTGCGGGCTGGCGTGGAAGCTGCGCCGAATGAACGCAACTCCGAAGAGCAGTGGGCTTGACCTGCAGCAAGAGCAGGGTGTAGTGTCTCCCATCCGTCTGCTGGAAGCAGACTGAGAGGCGCGCTCTGTGAGCATCACACCATGGCGGAAGCCACAGATGTTCTTATGCAAAGTGTGTAACAGCATGGTCGAATGACTCGGCAACGAGGCGGGGGCGAGCCTCAGCCCCATTGCGACGGATGTGGGCTTGACTGGTGTGGGTGTCGTGAGCGGCGAGAATGGAGGGATGTGCTGGGAGCGAGAAAGCTAGGAGGGATTTGCTGCTGGGAACGGGGGAGCTCAGAAATGCGGAGCTCAGAAATGTGATGATGGGGAGCGCTCTGCAGCACCAGCCGGTGGGATAGGACAGGCCGTGGGTTCGGACCGCTTAGAGCGAGCAGCTGTGTGCGAGATGTGCTCTCCCGTCTGGGTCGGGTGAGCAGCACCGCGTGGCGGAAGTGTGCATCAGACACCATGTGTCACCGATCTTCAACGAGGCACGGCCACTTGAGTGCCGGGAGTGATGCATCTGTTGGAGACGCTCTTGGACGGGTGTTCGGGGGTTTGGGCCTCATAGTAGGCATGGAAGAATGAAGCCGATAAAAATATATATAATAGAGGGTAAATTCAGTGATTGAAAAAAAGTCATATGACGAGCCGAGCGGAGTATCCGTTCAGGACCCGCGTCTTTGTCTTCGAATGAGAGTCCTTGGATGTAGTGTTCTCGTGGATGAGGCCGGTGAGCGTGACTGTGTATTCTCACCCTCTCGCTGCCCTCACACAACTGTGCATTGGACGATTGGGAGGACCTCGACAATCTTGAGCAGCCTCAGAACCAACCGCACGCCGCCGCCACCGCTCGGCACGGCGCTCGCGGAGACGACTAAACTCGGCTCTCGGCTCACCGGCCGGAGGTACGTGCCCGGGGGGAAGAGGCACTCGGACTCGCCCGGGAAGGCGCTTAGGAAGCCCACGACAGCGCCCCTGTGCTGTGGCAAGTCGGGGGCGCTCAGCTTGAGCAGCAGCAGCGCACCATGGCTCGTCGCGCATGGCGTCGCGGCATGGCTGCGCGCAGCATAGCGCTCGGCCACCGCCCGCTCCGTCGAAGCGGATAAGAATCCGAGCTCGCATCCCCCGCGCTGCAGGAACTCGCCCGTGAGCGCCGTGCTGAGCGCCATGTCCCGTACCCCTCGCCACAGGGTGCGCAGCGGCGGTGGCTGCGGCGGCTGCAGCGGCACTGCAGCCGCCGAATCAGTCGCCGAGGCAGCCACCGAGGCAGCCGAAGGACTACTGATGGCCGCCGCCGCGCCAGCGGCCTTGCGCAGCTTGTTGCACGCTTGGATGAGCACAGTGACCGTCGCGGCATAAGGATGAGGAGCCTCCGGTGTGCACCTGCATGAGGGAGGCACTTCGAGGTGTCGTCAGAGGCACTCAACAGTTTCGTCAGAGGCGTATGGATGTGGAGCCTCCGGTGTGCACCCGGTGCGTAATGGCCCGTTGATGTTCAGGTGCGTCGAGCCTGCGGACGGGCCCGAGCCACGAAATTCATTAGAGCCCCTCCTCCGGGGCACTCAGATTGCAATCAGAGCTCATCAGAGGCCATCAGCACGACTCACCCGAGTACAGGCGCAGCGCGAGCACATCTGCCCGGCTCAGATTGGCCGCCTGCGCCGCCGGTGCGCTGTGGAAGTCGTCGAGGGTTCGCCCTTGATGGCCCAGATCGAGTACGCCGCAGGGCATGCCGGGGGGTAGAGGGCGTTCCGTCGCGGACTGATGGCTCACGTACTCGAGCCAATCGAGATCCGTCCACCCGAGCGCATCACGGCTGGGTGCGCCGCAGGCCGCAAATGCCGCAAATTCCGCAACGATGGCTCTCTCACCCGCCGCTGCATGCATTGCGAGCGCCTCCGCCTCCAGTCCTACCAGCCGGTGCACCCGCTGCGCAGCCTCGATGGGCTTGCCGAAGCGCAATTGGCCGACGAACCGCTCGGCCTGCCTAATTTGGTTCGTCCATGAAGCGCTGTCGTGAGCCGGCGGGCGCACCGCCGCTGTACGTGGCAAGGCGAGCGACAGGCGCGGGCGTGACGAAACAGCGTCGGCGGGACGAAGCCCGTCATAACCGACGCCGAGCACGCGCGCCTCCGCATGCAATCCGGGGAAGTCGCTTAGCAGCTGGTCGGCACGGGCGCGCACCTGATGAGGGAGGCACTCCGAGGTGTCGTCAGAGGCACTCCGAGGTTTCGTCAGAGGCACTCCGAGGTGTCGTCAGAGGCACTCCGAGGTTTCGTCAGAGGCACTCCGAGGTGACGTCAGAGGCACTCCGGGGTGTCGTCAGCGGCTCCGAGGCCACCTGCGCGAGCAGCTCACACAACTCCTCGATGGCCTCCGCCGGCCCGCGCAGCGTGCATGCAAGCGTGTGCTCGGGCGCCGCCGTCACGTGCGCCGGCGGCGCGCCGTGCATGTCGGCCTCGTTCACACCAAGCGGCTCGGGGTTCGTCAAGCCCAAAGTCCACGCCGGAGCGCCCGCCGTATGGCTGTACGCGTGGGCCACGGCCTCAGTGCTCTCAAGCTCAATCAGCAGAAGCGTCGTCCCGGGCAGACGCGTCGTCCCGGGCTGAGTCGTCCCGAGGCCGTCGTCGTCGTCGTCGTCGTCGTCGTCGTCGTCGTCGTCGTCGTCGTCGGCGTCGGCGTCGTTGTCGGCAGCAGCAGCAGCAGCATGGCGCTCACGCTCGGCGACATCCGTCACGCGCGCCTGGATCAACGCCCCCTTGCGCCAGAATTGATGGTACACGCCGAGCCCGAAGCAGGACGCCATCAAGCGTTCCGTCAAACCGGGCGGTGCTATACGGCCGAGCGCGTAGACGAGGCTCACCTGCGTGCGCCATGCCGGGCGGGACGCGCCGTCAGTGCCAATCAAGGGAGGGCGCACGCAGCGCAATCTGTGCCAATCAAGGGAGCCAATCTCAGGGTGGCAACCAGAGTTGTGAAACGCCAACGGTGGCATTCAAGCACACGTCCGCTGAGACGCTCACCTGCGCGCCGTGTCGGGCGGCGGCCCACGAAGTGTCTACGGAGGTCGGCCGACGTTCGGGCAAGCGCATGGGCATCACCTGCATGCAATTAGGGGGGCAATCAGCATGCCATTCAAGAGGAGCTCGAGAGGCCGACGTTCGGGCGAGCGCAGGGGCATCACCCAGCGCCGGCCGAGCGGCGTGAACTCGGAGAGGAAGAGAACGCCACTCTCGCTCAACATGAGGAGCACCTGCATGCAATTAGGGAGGCAATCAGCATGCACTCTCGCTCAACATCAGTAGCACCTGGGGGTCTCATTAGGACGTAATGAGTGCCATCCATCAGTTGCAATGAATCGCAATCACTCTCAAGCGCACATCGCCGAAGTCGTTCGCACGGAGCCCCAAAGCATTCACATTCACATTCACATTCACACTCACACTCACACTCAATCAAGCGCACATCGCCGTAGTCGTCCGCATGGAGCCCCACATCTTCCCACAGCATGGGCAGCAGCTCCTCCCGTAACTCCCCCGAGCCAACGAGCACCGCGGTCGCGTGCAGCAGCAGCCGAACGCCCGGTGACTCCTCGAACAGCTCGCCCGTGTGCTCGTATGCGCGCGGGATCGCCCACTCGCGGCTCACCTGCATGCAATTAGGGAGGCAATCAGCATGCAATTAGGCGCGGGATCGCCCACTCGCGGCTGGCATTCATGCAATGGTGGCACTCATCAGTGCCGATCCATCGCAATCAACAGTAATCAGTAGCAGTCATGGCTTACCCGATGGTCGACGAGCGGCTTGAGTAGCTGGGTCACGTAATCCGGATGCAAGAAGATGAGACCGCAGCTCGCGAAGAGCTCCCCTGATTAAGGAAGCCATCATTGCAATCAGGTCATCAGTGCAAGAAGATGAGTTCATAGCTCACGAAGAGACTCACCCTGATTAATCAGCAGCTGCAGCACGTCCGCGAGCACACGCGAGTCTGGAGGGACGCGCAGCGGCGGCGCCACGGCCGTGAGCCAGCACTGGAGAGCCTCCGCGTACCTGAAAGCAATCAGTGGCAATCATGTCAAACAGTGGCAATCATGGTGAGCCAGCACTGGAGAGCCTCCGCGTACCTGAAAGCAATCAGTGGCACTCCGCGGCACTCAGTGGCTCACAGTGGCACTCAGTGTAGCCAGATTGAGCAATCATGGCCATCAGGGAGCACGCACGTCATGTACGGCCGGGCGCGTGCCTCGCAGACAGCCGGCGGCGGCCGGTGGCGACCGTTCGTGCCACCCACCGCGCCGTCCCGGGCGCCGTCAAGGAGCTCGGCCACGTGGCGCGCCGTCGCGAGCGGATCTCGTCCATCACGGAGCGCCCGGAGCATGGAGCCCGCATAGGACCAGCTGCGTGGGATAGTCTGACCGATGGAGAGCAGCAGCGGCGGCGACGACGAGCAAATCTCCTCGAGCTGAGCTCGGAGGGCTTCGAGGGTCTTCTCACCGCCCGCCACTGACGAGACGCACGCGACGCGAGGTCGTATGCGCAGCCGCACGGCGCCCGCTGGCTGGCGCACCTGCATGCGACGCAATCAATCGGGATCAGGGTACGGTGGCATGCCGCACCCGCGACGCCAGGCCAATCATAGGCACGCATCGACATCAGCCGCCATCACCTGATGATTCTGCATGCAAATCCGCCTCCCTAATTGCACGCATAGCCATCAGTCGCCATCAGCCGCCATCAGCCGCAATCACCTGATGCCAGTAGATGGCACGGCGCACCCACGACCCCTGCCTGCATGCAATTAGGGAGGCAATCAGCACACCTGATGCCAGTAGATGGCACGGCGCACCCACGACGCCTGCTCCTCGACCACGCGCTCCAAATGGTGCACCTCCAGTGGCGAGACCGCCTTCGGTAGGAGCTTATCGCACTGCGTGAGCACCGGGAGCACGACGGCACCGGGTGCGCTGCTTTGCAAGTAGTCGAGCCATCGGCCGAGGACGTCAGGGTAGTGAGCGTCCTGCCACCAGAGGCACTCACAGGCGCTCAGAAGCACTCAGGGGCACTCAGTGGCCATCAAAGGCCACCAACAGCAGTCAAACGCGAGCATCCATCACAACTCATCGAGGCGCTCAGAAGCACTCAGTGGCCATCAAAGGCCACCAACAGTCAAACGCGAGCATCCATCACAACTCATCGAGGCGCTCAGAAGCACTCAGTGGTCATCAGTGGCCATCAGGGGCCATCAGAAGCGAGCATCCATCACAACTCACCGAGGCGCGCGGCGCCGCCACCGCCAAGATGTACAGAGACCCAGGCACAATGTAAGGCTGCTGCGCGGCGGCATAGGCGATCTGTCCTCCCAAATCCCACACTGACATGGTGACGTCGCGAGCGTCGTCAGTGGCCTGCCCGCTGGTGCCGCTGACGCCGTGGCTGGTGCCAACGCCGTGGCCGGTGCCATTGTAACCGCCATGGCTGCCGCCATGGCTGGCGCCATTGCTGGCGCCATTGCTGCCGACTGCGTGGCTGCTGACGCCTTTGTTGGCACTACTGCCGCCGCCCACGCCGTCACCGCTGCGCCCGCCCCCGCCCTTGGCGCCGAGTTGGGCGCCGACCTTCTCGCGTTCCACGCTCGCCCCTCCGAAGGCGCCGTGTCGGGCGCCCTCCGCGCTCGCCTTTCCTCCACCGACGCCGTGTCGGGCGCCCCCAAAGGCAGCACGCAGCGTGAGCGTCGTGATGTCGAGCTGGGTCGCACGCGAGTCGACGCGACGAAGCTCATTCGTGGGCTGGCAATCAAGTACGATCAAGTGGGCTGGCAATCAAGTACGATCAAAGGCAATCAAGGGAGATCGCACCTGGATCGTACGCGCATCGACGTGCGTGGGCTTCGGAGTGCCATAGAACAGGCCGCGCTGCAAGCTCGTCTTGCCCGCCATCCCGTCGCCGAGCAGCACAAGCCGTGCGGACCACGAGATTGTAGCTCCCGCGCGCTCAAGTTCGTCAAAGTAGCGACGCACGGCCTCGAGTCCCTGATGAGGGAGGCAATCAATCTAAGAAGGGAGGCAATCAAAGAGTTCGTCAAAGTAGCGACGCACGGCCTCGAGTCCCTGATGAGGGAGGCAATCAATCTAAGTAGGGAGGCAATCAGAGGCCATCAAGCGGCCTCGAGCTCGTCGCTCACCTGGTTGGCAACCGAGACGGGCGGGCGCTGGAGCGGGTTGCCCTTCCACAGCAGCTCGCGTAACGACAGCGCCGTCTCGTTCGTCACGGTGGGCAGCTCCGCCAGAACGTTCTCGGAAATGTCCAGATGGCGCAAGGAGACCATACCCGCAATCGAGGGCAGGCTCACCAGACGATTCGCCGACGCATGCAGCTTCTGTAGGCATGCGAGCTGCCCAATCGAGTCGCAGAGTGCGACCAGCTGGTTGGCATGCACGTCGAACGTAATCAGCGTCTTCAGGTGGCCTATCGAGTCGGGCAACTCACCTGCATGCAACGCAAACAGTGCATAGTCGTCCTCATCGAGCGAATCCATAGTCACGTCACGTCAAGTCAAGTCAAGTCAAAACAACTCAACTCAACTCAACTCAAGTCAAGTCAAGTCAAGTCAAGTCAAGTCAAAACAACTCAAGTCAAGTCAAGTCAAGTCAAGTCACGGAGCGATACGGCCATTAGTGGGGGGACAATGGCAATCAAGATAATCAAGAGGCGATCAAGAGGCAATCAATATATAAACCAAGATACAATCAAGATACATCAAGAGGCGATCAAGAGGCGATCAAGAGGCGATCAAGAGGCAATCAAAGAGGCAATCAAGAGGCAATCAAGAGGCAGCTCACGAAGGAGATTGGTCGAGATGTCGAGCGACGTGAGCGCGGGAAGCTCGCCAAGCCGCTCCGGCAGCGCGCCAAGTCGATTCCGGTGCGCGTCCAGGAGACTCAGCTTGCGCAGCTGGATCAGACTCGCAGGCAGACTCGTCAACTGATTCTCATGCACGTCCAGCGTGTGCAGCAGCGGCAGCTGGCCGAGTGCCTCGGGCAGCTCGACGAGCTCGTTGTTGCTCACCTGCATGCAAGGCCATCAGGGACGTCGGTGGCGATCAGTGGCGATCAGTGGCGGTCAGTGGCGATCAGTGGCGATCAATCAGTGGCCATCAGTGGCCATCAGTAGCCGTCAGTGGCAGCTCGACGTGTCTTCTCACGTCGAGGCTCAGAAGCTGTCCGAGGAGCCCGATCGTTGCCGGCAGCGCGCCGAGCACGTTGAAGCGAGCATTGAGCCTCTCGAGCGCGCGCAGCTCGCCCACGCTGTCGGGCAGCGTCCTGATCGAGTTCGTGTTGACAAGCAGCGCCGAGAGCATCGGCAGCTGCTTGCCCAGGCCTGCGGGCAGCCCCATGAGCGCCATCCCGAGCAGATCGAGCCTGCGCTCACGTGGCGCCTCACGGACACGGCGCGCCACCTCCGCACGCGGCTCCGGTCGGTCGCAAAGCTCGACGAACTCGCGCACCAGTGCCTCCATGCGTTCCGGGGCAGCAGCCGTCCGTGCACCGGAGGTGGAGCCGCTGCCGCGGCCTGCAGCTCCACCTCGGCCTGCCGCGCCACCACGACCACCGCCGCCAGCCGGCCGGCGTGCGGATGAGGGTGGCGAGGGCCCGCGGCGGCGGCGTGGCGTGGTGGCGCTGGTAGCGCGCGGAGGCATGGAAGGCCGCCGACCTCTGTGGTGCCGGCTCTTGGAGTCCTGCTGCAGGGAGGCGTGATGCGCGAGCAAATCCAAAAGCGGAAAGTCTCGTTAACGTTACTTCGTCTTCCAACCACCGGTCCCAAGAACGGAAAGTCTCGCTGTCGACGCGGGTCTATAGACATGTGTGCTCGCAAGAGACAAAATTGCCTGCTGTCGTCGATGTTGTGTCGTCAGATCGATGCTGTGGCAACCAGATACCCGGTACCGGTACTAGAGATGTTCCGTGCGAGGATCCGACATCGATTGTTTTCGTTCGCTTTCTGCATGTTTCGCAAGTTTGCTCTTCACACACATCCATTGCCATTTTCTCCTTTGTGTGAGCTCGGATGTCATCGGGTCGCCTGGCCGCACTCTTCGAGCGCCTCGGCGACATCGATCGCCCAGTACCCACGCAGCGCGTCGGTTGGACCACTCCGACGGGCGCCACCCTTGACCACGATGTGCTCGAATTCATCGTGGCGCGCTTGCTCGGTCAAGATCTCGCGGCACTCGGCTCAACTTGCTCCTCACTACGCGCCCTCGCCGCATGCTCCTACATCGGCTTACGCCTCACGCTGTTTCCGCACCAGCGAGCTTCGCTTGCCTTTATGATGGCCGCTGAGGCGAGCTGTCAACGCGGCGGCATCTTGGCAGACGAGCCCGGCACCGGCAAGACGGTGACAATTCTCTCGCTCCTCTGCAAGACGGCAGGGCTGCGATCGCGCGCGCCAGCCAACGTGGCGCAGGCTCGCGCCGAGGCGGCGGACGAGGAGTGGGCCTCGCTCGCCCTTCCGTTCAAGCGCGAGCTCGCGTACGCCATTCTCAAGGACGTGCGCACGCGATGCCCGAGAGGATTTGCTCTCTTTGGCAGCTCGGGTGAACAGGCGGCGGCCGAGCTCGAGGGCTATCTCGCCCTCGTGCCCACGCCGCCGCCCGACTTTGCCGCGCTCAAGAGCGATACAGCCATCGGCGCCTTCCCCTCGCGCTCGGCCTTTGACGAGGCTGTCCGCGCAGTTCCACAAGCGGCGCTGACGTACTGGTCAAGCCACGTGGCCAGCCACTCGCACCCACACGGGCCCGCCGCGGCGGCCGAGCTCGCCTCGGTCGCCAAGGAGCTGCAGGACGTGCTGGAGACGGTCCTTGAGTCGCATGGTCCCAAGGGATCCAAATCAGGCAAGGGATCCAAATTAGGTATCCAAGGGAGAGTTAGCAAGAGCCGGTCAGCTGGTTCTTCTGTCGGCGGACCGCTACGCTCGTGCGCAACGCTGTTGGTGGTGCCGCGGCCGCTGGTACCGCACTGGCGTGAGCAACTCGAGTGGCACGTGCACACGGGGGCCCTTGGCGGCCCCGTGATCGTCGACGATCACGGGCCCGCGGAGCTGCGTGATCTGTACTCGGCATCAGAGCTTGCGGCGGCGGCTGTGGTGGTGACCTCCTCCGAGCGACTCTCCCAGGAGCACCGGCACGCGCACAGGGGCGATGGCCGGCCGTCGGTGCTCTGCGAGGTGGCGTGGGTGCGCCTGATTTGCGACGAGGGCCACTCACTGGGTGGCGGCGCGATCACTCACACCAAGGTGAGGTGATTACTCTCTGTGATTACTCTCTGTGATTACTCTCTGTGATTACTCACTGTGATCTCGGTGATTGCTCACTGGGTGGCGGCGCGATCACTCACACCAAGGTGTTCTTGATCGCCTCATGATCGCCTCATGATCGCCTCTTGATGGCCTCTTGATTACCACGAATTGCCGCTGATCGCCACTCATGGCCATCTGATTGCCATCTGATTGCCATCTGATTGCCGCTGATTCCCACGAACTGCCACTGCCATTTGCCCGACCCCTCTCTAGGTGCTCCTGCAAGAGCTCTCAGTCGAGAGGCGCTGGGTGATGAGTGGCACGCCGGCGAAGGAGACGAGCGATGCGGACGGTTGTGCGACCCTGGGTGGGCTGCTAAGCTTCCTGCGCCACCCGAAGCACAGCCTGTGGAAAGGCGTGGCGCGCCGGCTGCTCGCCCATGCCGAGGGCGCGGAGGACGCGGCGCTTGCCTTCCTGGCGCCGATCATGGTGCGCAATCTCAAGCGCAAGATCGCAGTGCCCCACCCCATCCGCTCGACACGCTTCCTCGAGTGCTCTGCCGCGGAACGTCTCGCGTACAATTCGCTCGTGGCCTTCTTCCAGGCGAACCTCGTGCTCACCGGCCTGCAAGGCGCCGTGACGGGCGCTGGCGCGGACGTCTCACTGCTCCATCACAACAACCTCAAATCGGCGCGCAAGGCTGTTGAGAATGTACGGCTGGCGAGTAACGGCGGTGGCAAGCAGCTCGCTACCCTCTCGCCTCACTACTTTCGAGAGTGCTGCGCGTGGCTCAGTGAGCGATATCGGGCTCCCTCGCGGGTCGTCGAGCGGGCGTGCGCCTTCATGACGGCTGCCCAGTCGGGTGACGCGACGCCCTGCGATAAGTGTGGCCTGCCTTTGCTGCTCCAGCTCTTGATGCCCATGTGCGGGCACCTATGCTGCCCCGAGTGTGTTGACTCGGCGAGTGCAGCTAGCAGCGCAGCTGCGGAGGAGGGCGGGGAGCAGGCCGCCCGTCACGACGACTTCCCCTCTCTTCGGGGAGGCGCCCGTCACGCCGAGGGTGTTCGCGAGCTATGCGCGTGCCCCGTATGCGCTGAGGCCCTCCCCGAGCTCGAATACCTCAAGTGCCCGCGCTGCGACGACGTCGTGTGCAGCCACGGCGAGCGGCGCGTGCTCACGCAAGCCCATCCACTCGACGCGTTCGCTTACGTGCAGCCCGGGTTTGACTTGCAGGTGATGACTACTGATGACCACTGATGACCTCTGATGACCTCTGATGACCTCTGATGACCTCTGATGACCTCTGATGACCTCTGATGACCTCTGATGACCTCTGATGACCACTGATGACCTCTGATGATCGACCTGCAGTGGAGCGAGACATTACGAGAGGCCGAGGCGCGGGCTCTCGCTCACGCATACGAGCTGCAGCGGAGGGAAGAGGCGCGGGCCGCAGCCAAGGTGGCGCCGACCGCGCTGCCGTCTTCATCGCGCCGCGTCGCCTTTGCAGACGACGCCAATGGCGGCGGCGGCGGCGGCGGCGGCGGCGGCGGCAGTGGCAGCAAAAGCGACAATGCTGCCGTTGGCAGCAGCAGCAGCGGCAGCGGCAGCAACGGCGGCGGCAGCGGCGGCAGCGGCGGCAGCGGCAGCGTCGTTCCCCACCAAGCCCAACCCCAATTGTTAACGAAACCCAATTGTCACCACCAAGCCCAAACCCATACCAAAGCGGCGCACATTATCGAGGCGATTGCCTCTCTTCGACGAATTGAGCGGGAAGCGGTGCATGCACTCAAGCAGGGGCGATGCCCCTCGGGCACTGGCGGTGACCAGGGCAGTTACGACGGCCGGCCGGTGCGCGTCGCCGTCTATGCGGAGAGCCGGCGCATGCTCGACCAGCTAGGGCACTTTCTGTACCTGCGCTTCGGCGACGATGCAGTCGCACAGTTCTGGGGCAAGTACCGTAACTCCGAGCTGACCAAATTCCGGACGCGGCGTGTGCAGTACTGGCGGTGCGAGCGCTGCCCGCCGCGCGCGCATCACGCCGGTGGGCGCGAGGTCGAATCTGGGCGCGAGGTCGAATTCCCCGAGGTGCGCTGCTACGGCAAGCATCTGGTGTTGCAGGTGGGTGCCGAGCATGCTCCGGTCGGGATGCAGCTGCCCGCCGGGGCGACTACCTTCGAGGTGTGCGTCAATGAGGAGGATGCCCGGGTGCCCGGGCAGCCCACCTTCGTGGCGGGCACCGTCTGGACTGTGGGAACCATTGCCGAGACGCGCCTGCGCGCCCCGAACGCCCAACACAGCGCCCCGTCGCTCGGCGTCTGGGTGCCGGGGCGCGTGGTGAGCTTCCAAAAGTGTGGACATCGGCTGGGTGATCGTCCCTGGAGCTCGCGCGAGGTGAGCGCCACTGATGAGCCCTGATGAGCCCTGATGAGCCCTGATGAGCCCTGATGAGCCCTGATGAGCCCTGATGAGCCCTGATGAGCCCTGATGAGCCCTGATGGGCCCTGATGAGCCCTGATGAGCCCTGATGAGCCCTAACGAGACCTTTTCCCCTGCTCGAGCTCCTCAGGTCGACTGCTTCGTGCTCTTGCTCACTCGGGATGGGTCGCATGGGTTGGACCTCTCGATGCTCACGCACCTCTTCTTGGTGGACCAGTGCTGGGACCCGGCCGTTGAGCAGCAGGAGAGAAGCGCGCGCGCTTGCCGGATGGCTTCCCTGATGGCTTCCCTGATGACACTCTCGATCACAATCTCGATCTCAGGTGATCTCGCACGCTTGCCGGATGGCTTCCCTGATGGCTTCCCTGATGGCCTTCCTGATGGCGTCCCTGATGACACTCTCGATCTCGATCTCAATCTCGATCTCAGGTGATCTCGCGCGCTTTCCGGATGGGTGCGACGGGGCCGGTGCACGTGGAGCAGCTCGTGATGCGTGGCACGCTGGAGCACAACCTACACCTCTCTCTCCACCGCTCCCTCGACGGTGGGCGCTCTCCTGGGCGCTCTCCTGGGCCAGACGCCGGCAGCGAGGGCGACGCGCCCTGTGGCACCTGCGCCGAGGAGGAGGAGAAGGAGGAAGAGGCGCAGGGGCAGCAGAGCGCCGGTGGAGCGAGCAGCAGTCGTACTGCCTTTCAGCGACCAGACCTTTCCGAGTGGGCACGAGACGGCTCCTCGGGCTCCGAGGCCACGCCCCGAAACGAGCCTCTGTCCGCGCCTCTGGGCACAGCACATGGCAAGCGGCGTGTCGCCGATGCGCCGTCGCCCACTACGGCGCCCACGAGCGCCAAGCGACTCCGATTCGACCACACCCTCTCGACCTCGTCAATCTCGTCAATCTCGTCGATGTCGTCAATCTCGTCGATGTCGGAGAGCGCCAAGCGCCTCCGATTCGACCACACCCTCTCATCCGAAGGCCAGGGGACGGAGCGAGGCGTGCGGCCTCCGTTTGTCATCCCAATAAGCTTGCCGTTTGAGCAGGCAGAGTGCATGATCAGGGCGGGCTGGGATGCTTCACAAGAGGTTGTGAGCAGCCAACGGCCTGTAGCGCTTACGACGGCGCGAGGCGACGAGGCCAAAGTCCACAACTTGCTTCGCTCGATGGCCTTTTTGCGTTAGATATCGACTGATGGCCAGCCACGTGCCGGTGCCCATGCTCGACCCCAAGCGGTGAATGTGAATGTGAATGTGAATCCTCGACCCCAAGCTCACACCCCGCGCACGAGGATGCGTCGCCGTCGACGGTCGTGTGTGCGTCGACGGTCAACGCCGCGGACTTGTGGTCAGGCTCGCTGTCGTAGGTATCGAGGCTCTCGCACCGTGTTTTTATACGTGCGGCCGTGTGCGGGCGTCGTGTGCGCGTCGTGTGCGTACACACACACCCCGACACTGGACACTGTGTCTACGCTACCACCCACCCATGCGTGTACGAGAGTCTCGTGTTGACGGGCGCCCAACTCGGCGCCCAACCTATGAGTAGCACGCAGGCACGCTCACCGGCGCCGACCGCCGTCGCGTTGCGCCGGGGGCTTGCCCCTGCTCTCCTGGTGTACGCACCGTCCGCGCACTTGCCTGCTGCCGATGACGCGGCCGATGTACCGGTCACTGCACCTCTGACGAGACCTGGTCGATGTACCGCCGGTAGAGGCGCTCCTTGGTCTTGAGGATCTCGTCCTGCACGTACTTTTGCGTGGCTTGCAGATTCTGGACCTCCCTGTTCGTGCGGCTGGGCACGCGGCGCCATAGGAGCATAGAGAGGAGCTGCAGGCTCACAAAGTAGCACAGCGTGCCGAGCAGCAGCTGGAAGAGCGTGAGCATGCCCTCGGGCGAAGGCGCCGCCGCCACAGGCGCATCCGCGCTGCCGTCGCTGCCGCCCCCGCCGCCCGACGATGAGCTGACGCCACTCTGGGCCCCTCGGCCGCTCGCGACGGCGCCTGGCTCGGGCGCGACGAGGGCATCGCATGTCTGCCCCCAAATCTGGAGCACCTCCTCCGGGATGGCGAGGTGCGCAGGCACCGCCGCCGCGAGCCCCGAGCGGTGGGCGAAGAAGGCGAGCAGCATCAGCGGTCCGAGCAGCGACAAAACGAACGCGAGCAGCCCGCGCCTGGTCGCCCGCCCGTTGATCGTGCGCGCACGCGCGTCCTCCGCGAGCATCTTGTCAATGGCAGTGTACACGAGGCGGCAGTCGCGCTCGAGCTTGTTCAGGTTGCTCTGCACGTTCTGGTTGATCGTGTGCTGCATCTCGCCGCACGTGGCCTCAAGGATGTTGTCGATCTTGCACGTCGAGCCCGCATGCGCGGGAATGTAGAGCGAAGGTAGATCAAATGCATGCACGTTGCGCACGCGCGACGAGAGGTTCTGCGTGATCTGCACGACGACCTTCTGCCGGTCGCGCTCGTTGGGCACCGTGTCCGCCTTCGAGAGGAAGTAGCGCAGCTTCTCCGCGTGCTCGAGATTGAGCCGCTCGATGACTCGCATCGTGCGATCGCACAGGGCCTGGCCGATCGGGTCGAAGAAGATGTAGATGAGGTCCACGTGCTTGGCAACGGCGAGGATGGCGTCCTCGACCGGGAAGAGGTACTGGAACGAGCCGTCCACGAGCCCGGGCGTGTCGATGAACGTGATCAGCGGGAAGGCTCTCTCCTTAGAAGTTGAGACCTCAGTTTGCAGTCCGTTGTAGATCGAGGGAGCAAACTTCTCGAGCTCGAGCTTGAGGTGTGGGAAGAGCTGCATGGTTGCCTGGCCCCTGAGCGTGTCGCGTTTCTTGCCGCTCGTGCAGAACGTGAAGCCCTGCGTCTCGATGGCCACCGCTGTGCTCTGCACGTGCTCGCCGATGTACCAATTGATGTACGATGACTTGCCGGCGCTGTGGTTGCCCACGATCATCACGTTGATCTTGCGCCGCGGAGCGATGCACGATATGCCCAGCTTGTGGCAGATGGCCATCAGCCCCTCCTCGCGCGGCCGCAGCAGCGCCGGCCGCAGTGTCGGCTCCTCCACGACCGAGAGGTCCATGTTGGACGGTGCCGCCTTGGAGTACACCTCCTGGATCTCCTTGAGAATGCCCTCATTCACGTCGAGCACCTGATCGAAGGCGTCATTGGCCGCGGTGCGCTCCGGCGTTTCCGGCGCCTTCTTGCGGCTCATCGCTCGGCTGGAGCTACGATTGGTCGCGGCAGCAGGCGCCAACACTGGGCGCGTGTTCGAAGTGGGCGGATTTCGTCATTCACACCAACTTACAGTATTTTCCGAGCAGCCCCTACTAGCTTACCGACCGGCAAAGACCACAACTAATCAGCCGCTTTGGAGCGCGGGAATCGAGATCGAATCTCCACATTGAGCTGCTCATGTGATTGAATTTGGGACATCTGCCGCCGGAATGCTGATCGCTGGGAGAGCTGTGCGCCGAGCGCGCTGCCACTCGGCGCTGGCGAGCTCTTGGGAAAGCTGGCGCTATGCCCGCTCGGGAAGCTGACGCGCTGTCCGCTCTGTGGGAAGGAGAGGCGATGCTGAAGGGCATCGTACTGGCGCATGATCGTCGACAAGATCGGCGTGCCAAAGGTTTCATCCACCGCTGGCGAGCCTCCAAAACCCGCGTTGACGATCCGTGGCTTGGTAGGTGTGAACGGGAGGCCGGGGGACTTGAGACAGGAGCGCCGGTCGGCACAGCACGCGGGCCCCCACCAAGGCCATACGCTTGGCAAGTCCGGGACGCGGTTGCTCAGCTGCTCAGCGAGGACGTTGTTGGGCGCTGCTGATCCCAAATTAGGGAGTCCCATATTAGGGAGTTCCATATTAGGGAGTCCCCTGCTCGGGAGCGGCGCTGGCGGCGAGCGCGCCGGCGGCGCCGCCGCGCGAAGTGCTCCCCCCCCAGGCGGTCGAGGCGCGGACACAGTTGATGAGGCCACAGTTGACGAAGTTGACGGCCCACGGGCTCCGTGGGCCGTGGCGGCCGCGAACGCGGCGCGCTCGAATTCCTCATATGTGATCTTGCTGTCGCCGTCGGCGTCCAGCGTCCTGCCCTCCTCGAGCCTGCGCAGGAGAGCGACGACCTCCCGAAACCCCTGGGCGTCGGCAAGCCCGAGGAGCTGCTCGAGCTCGCCGTCGGCCTTGAGCTGGGCGCCGAGCTCCTTCCGGTCGATGGTGCCGCTGCGGTCCTTATCCATCTTGTCAAAGAGCGCGCGCACGTGCGTCGTCAGATTTCGGACGGAGGCATGCTCGAGATAGGAACCACCGTCCGGCCATCGCAGCTCAACATGCGCGAATCCACTGTTGTCTACCTTGACCTCCAGAGCGAGCTTGTCGGCCTTGGCGGCGTCCGGCTTGGCGGTCGCCGGCGCCGGCGCCGCGCGTGGCGCACCGCCCGTGGCCACCACTGAGGAGCCCCTCGCGCCAAAGGACTTTGGAATCCTACCGGTACCGCTGCCAACCCCGCGCCCATCTCTCGATCCAGCGGCCTGGCCTCGGCGCGGCATGATTAATTGGGACGATTGCTGCTCATCGTCGCTCCCGTCTCCCGACCCATCTTCCTCGACGGAGCCTTCACTGGACGAGTCACTCAAGTGTGCCTCTCTCAGATCCGTCTGAACGCTCGCAGTGGCAACGCGGCCCGGCACGATCAATTGGGACGAGTGCTGCTCGTCGTCGCTCATGTCTCCCAACTCCTCCTCGGCAGAGCCTCCACTGGATGAGTCACTCAAGCGTGCCTCTCTCAGCTGCGTCTTCACGCTCGTGGCCCTCTGTGGCGCCGGTGGCTTGTGCAGAGTGGCCTTCGCGTGTGTCATGTCAACTTGCAACTGGCTGCCAGGCGCTAGCATGAGGTCAATGGCTGAGAGCGTACCACTGCCATCCCGCAGCTTCAGCCGCGTCGAACTTCCTCTGGCCACCCTCTGAATCATGAGCGCGGCTGCTGCCTTTTGAGCTTCCACGGCGAGCCACTGCGAGCCGATGCGCGCCCTTCCGTCGCCAGGAGCACCAGCGCCCAGCTGGGCGAGCACGTCTGCATCGCCCAGCTGTATGGCAGCATTGAGCAAGAGTGCCTCCAGCCGGACAACATCCAGGGTCGGAGGTGGCGGGAGCTTCGTTTCAGCCTCGTTCATCAAGTCTTCGAGAATGTGCAGAGAGTCCGGCTCATCGGGGCGTGCTGGACCCCACCAGTCCGGGCGCTGCTCGAGCATGTCAATCGTCCTGTACCCCAAATTTGCGCGCCGTCCAGAGCGTAAATCCCGGGGGGAGCCGGTCACATGATACCGGTAAAAAGACACAGGGGGGAGCCGAACACACATGAAACCGGTAAGCCAAAGGCAATGGAAAAACGAAGCTAGCGAACCTAGGAATCTACTGTAACGTGCCCGTTCCGCTTTCTCGCAGGAAAGCTCCGGGATGAATTCGCCACATAAATGCTAACACGATGTCTCGACGCACTTCTTACCCCATATACTAAGCGCTGTTACCGCCAGGCGCCTGCACGCGGGGTGCGGGGGCCCGCCGGCGGTGAGCCGGTGACGCCGAGCCCCGCGCCGGCGCGCGGTCGGTCGGTGATCCGGGGTCCGGGAGCGGCGGGTCGCCACTGTGTTGAAACACCATAGGGTAACTACCTGAGTAGTGAAAGCTGCTATGCTTTGAAAGCTGAAACCCCTCCCCGCCAAGGGCAAGGCGCAAAATCTTGCCCGCGTCGCGCCACGCGGGACGGCAAGGCGGACGCCGGAGGCGGGAGGGGGGGCAATGTTATTTCTTTTATTAGCAATGTTATCGATGTTTAAATAGCCCATGACTTCTAACAAGCGCGGCGTAAATACCCATGACTGCTAACAAGCGCGGCGGCCATCGGCCGACCCCACGACGCCATCGATGACGCACATGTGAGGGCCAGTTTCACGACGGCCGTCCGCGCACACGCGGGAACCCCTACACTTCGCGAAGGCCTACCTTTCGCGACAAGCGAATCGGCACACATTGGATTGCACTGGCTGCCTCCTCACGGGCTGCCACTGCATGCGGTATCTGACGTGGATCTGATGATGGATCGCGTGCCGCCGGCTCCACGCCGTAGGCACGCACACAACATAAGGGGGGGTGGATGCTGACGATTGAGGCGGACCGCCTCTCTCTCTCTCTCGCTGCTTCACGAGGTCCTGCAGTCGCTAAACTTCAGGCGCTAAGCTTCAGGCGCTGGTCGATGGTCTGCAGCTTGGCAGCCGGCCCGGCGTCTGGCTCGGGCGCAAGCCGTTTGCGTGATGGGAGTGGAGTCGTGCTGAGGATGTGCTCCTCGATGACAGGCATTCCGTGGTCCTTGGGCAACACGCCCGGCTTTGGCAGTGCGCCTCGCGCCAGCTCCGCCGATGTGATGGGCCACGCGCAGGCACCTCCATGATCGCTAGGGCGCGGCGAGAAGACGGATGCCCGCGGTGTAAACCAGATGTGCGTCGAGGGAGATGCAAGCGAGGAGAGCGAGGCGTGCGAGACGTTGGGCAGGGGAGTATCGACGTCCACAAGCAGCCTCGGCATGATGCTGGGAGCATCACTCTCGATGGACGCTGCCGCACTCTCGCGTTCCGCCTCGGCCCGCGTCAAGTTCTCGAGGGCCTTGCGTGCATTGGCCACTCGCCTCTCAATCCACCCCGCGACGACGGATCCGGGGACCGCCGCCTTGAGCGCCTTGAGCGCGTCGTTGAGCTCAGCCTCGGCACGCACGCGTGCGGCGCCCGAATCGCACGCCGTTGTCGGCGACACGGCGCCCAGTGGGGCCGCGGCGCTTGACATGATCAGCGATCGCGCTGATGCACGACGATGCTCGCTCCGTCGGAAGTAACGTCCGATCATTATCGAAGGCTTACCCAATTAAGGCAAACCTTTTCGCAGCCATCCGGCCTGGGTCATTCGTGTGTGTGTTTTTGTTTTGTGTCCCGTCTGGGGAACCGCATCTGAGCAACTTGGCCGTTCCATTTCAGAAATGGGCTCGTTACGCAATCGGAGTGGACTGCCACGTTCGAGTGCTTCATGTACGGCCGCGGCACGGAGCACAGAGACCAGTACAAGTCGCTGTATGCGCAGACCTCCGTCCAACAGCTGGCAGTTAAGCCCGAGCAGAACAATGGGCCCGACCTCACCTCGAGTTTGATTGCGTTGCCGTGGCCTCAACCGAAGGATGTGCCTAAGGTGGCCTGGCCAGGCAGCGCCGGAGTCGGTGACAGCGGTGTCGTCGGTATACCTTTGGCCGCGTCAAGGGTCCTGGGCGAGCACGTCGTAAAAGAAGCGCATCGCCACCCGCTGCCACACCGCGGCCCACCGCACTCCCAATACGCCCGCTGCCCACCCGCCGCCAGGGCACGCTACCTGAACGTCCCGTACCTTGTTGGTGCGATGGCCGAGGGAACGATGCCAACGGACAAGCGTGCGACCACGTCGATGGCCATGTCCCAGCTCCACTCCGAACGGGAGAAAGAGCTGCTCGTGCAGGGTGCCGCCATCTTCCAGCGCCGCATGGAAGAGGCGGCCGGTTGGACGGCCGCGCGCGCTGAGGAAGCGGGCCCGATCACGCCATCGCCGTCGCCGTATCAGACGACCCACAGGGCGTCCTACGCGCCACGGCCTATCGCCGACTCACAGCAGCAGCGCATGCGTAAGTCGGTCACATCCAGCTTCTCGGCTGCGGCACTCGCGGGCTCCCTGACGGCAAGCGGCACGGTGGAGTCCATGACAGGCGAACCCATTACAGTAGAGGCGGAGCCGATCCCTGGAGGGAGCGCGCTGCACGCGACGCGCTTCCTGGGCGTGCGCGACCCCAACGGCACGCGCCGGTTCATCGAGGTCGATACTACCGGCGGACCTGTGATCACTCTGCCGCTGCGGAATTTGCGCCCGCAGAGTGCACCGGCAGGACACCGCACGGCTCCCATGTTCGTGCCGAGCCACCCGCAGACGCGCGCAATGGACGAGGACACGAACGTGCGGACCGGCGTCAAGATGGACCTTGCGCCCAAGCCGCCCATCCCGCGCCAGCAGTGGCCCACCGACGCACCGACGCACCCGATCATGGTGCATCAGCGCAAGTCGTTCGCGGGCGACTTCACGGCAGACTTCCCCTTGGGGGAGTCGGTCATGCGCGAGTACAAGATCGCGGCGACCAAGGTCCAGGCGGCCGCCGCCAAGGAGGCATGGGCGGCGCAGATGACCGCCGTCTATGGCTGATCCGCCGCCGCTGCCGTCGCGTCAACACAGTAGAAAGGACAGCCTTTTCCCCCCGAGCGGAAACGACGACGACGGTCCGCTGCGGACGATGAAGCGGACGGTTACATGTACGCGGACGCTCTCGCTTGCGCGCGAGTGGATCTAGTGCGTGTGAGGTCTGTGCGTGCGAGATCACCACGCCTCTGAGCATCTTGTGCACGCTGCTGGCTGATCGTTGATGGTGGCGTGCGGCCGCGGGCCTTGCTCGATCGAGGATCGTCGATGTCTGTCCCGTGCCGCGTGCCATCTGCCAAACGTGTGCGTGGGCGATTCGAATTCTCTGAGGGGTGTTGTACCTGTAGACTGAGGGTGTATACTGTAGAGATGCTGTTCAGCGGTTAGCTAAACATACTATAAAAGTGCTGAACCTTCAGCGGCGCGAGTGGCGAGAGAAGTCAGAAGAGCGCGGGCAGCGCGGTAACCGCGCCGCGGGCAGAGAGGACAGAGCGACCAGAGACCCTAGCCCGGGCCGAGCTGCCTCTACGACCCGAATGTCCACGCGCCCATCCGAGATTTCACACGCCCTTCCGAGCCTTCACACTCCTGCGGGCCGAGCGGTCGAACGTGTCGTCGGGCGTGCGGTCGATCGGGTTGTTCCGGCCGCCGCCGCCGCGGAGGACCTACCCGCCGCCGCCGCTACCCGCTGCACATTCGCCTTGTGGCCACCCGACGAGAACGCATCGTGCGGGATGTAGGCTTTATGACCTCCGCTCTGCAAAGACGGCGACCCGTCGCTGTACCCTTTCATCGGCGTGATAGGACTGAAGACCTCGGGGTCGGGTTCGCCTAGCTCGCCTATCTGAGGATAGGCCACGACCATACTGTCCCGCAGGTCCCGCAGATACGGCTGCGCCTGGACGCGCCCCACGTCGCCGCAGAACTCGCGCCACTGGACCGACTCGAAATATTTCGGATCGTGCGCGTTGCGCGCGCCTGCTCGATAGCAATAGCAGATGCGCTCGAGCATCTCTTCATCATGTCGATAGAGGGACGTGGCGCGGCCAAGCAGTACGCCGAGGGCTTGCTTGAACTTGATGCGGCTGCACACGTCGGACGCGCACGCATCCTTGCCGCCCAGATACTCTTCGAAGTCCCACTCGAGGTCGATCGCGTTCAGGTTGCAGTACACATTCATGTCGCGCATCGCCTCTAGCACATCGGGAGTCGGATCAGGCGCTGGCGGCTTTGGCTCGGGCGGCACTTCGTCGAACTCGACTGCGAATTTCTTGAAATTGACCTTCTGAAGCGTGCCGGGCTCCTGCGGGTCGGGGTCGCCGCAGCCGTAACGGTAGCAGATCGCGTTGAGGACGTCCATTTTCAGGTTGCCCTGGAAAAGAATGCCCATCGTGGATCTGAATCGGCGCTTCTGCATGACGCCCGTATTACGCTCCTGCAGCGAGTTGCAGAATTCCTCGAAGGCGTCGGTCATGTCGAGGCGCCGGTTGGCCGCGTCTGCGCGCATCTTCATCATTGCCTGCATCAGTGCCGGAGGGCAAGGCGGCAGCTTGTCGTACGCCTCTGGCGGCGGCACGTTGTCAAAGTCAATGGCGAACTGCTTCCAGCGCACCTGTGTGTAGCAGCCAGGCTCGGACGGGTCGGGATGGCCGGCCTTATACGCATCGCAGATCGCCGCAAGCGCATCGCGGCTGATGGAACCCATGAAAAGCAGGCCCATGGTGGACCTAAACCGGTTCTTGTCCATGACGCCCATATTCCGCTCATAGCCGCTGCCGGCATACTCTTCAAAGGCGTCGGTCATATCAAGCTTCTTGTTGATCGCGAAGATGCGCAGCTTCTGCAGCATCGGAATGAGCGAACGGAACTCGGAGGGCGTCCCTTTGGTGTTCATGCTGATTTCGTGGCGATGGACGATTCGCTCATTTTCAGAAGCCGTTTCGGCCGCGTTTGGTGTTTGTGTGCGCCGCCCGACAGCAGTCTAAGGAGCGATGTAGTTTTCCACTGACTTATGCGTTATAGCCGTAGGGCTAGGAGAACAATACCCAGAGTTTGAACCCCGATTTCACGACTTTTGTTCGGGAATCCGTGGGGAATGACGTTCCGACCTGTGTAAAGGCGTCCTGCCGGGTTGTCCTCAGTCGAGTCCTGGTCTTCCTGGAGTAAGCAAGCAAGCAATTGCTTGCTTCCTGGAGTCTCCTGGAATTCCGAGGGGACATTTACTTCAAATTCCCTTATATTTCAGGATTAGGGCCCTTTAAGGTACGCACGGGACCCACAGTGACTCCACAGCAATGCTCCGCCCTGGTTGCCGCACCACTCACTGCCGCATCAGCCCGCGACAACCACCATCGGCCATGTGATCGTCGCCATGCGCCGGCCCCGCAGCTCACGTTCGCAACGTGCACATCTCTCTAGGCTGTATACATGCTTGCCAACCATGCATCCAAACACGCGCCCATGCCATGGCGCCGGTTTACTACTTGCCAAAGAGGCCGGCAAAGAGGCCAGGCTTTGCGGCCTTCTCCTCCTTCGCACCCTTCTTTGCTGCCCTCTGTGCAGTCTTGGTCGCTGCCTTGACTTTGCGCTCGCCCTGGGTGCCCTTTGTTTGACGCTCCGCGAACGTCTTCGGCTCCTTGAAAGTGCCCGTCTGGACCCCAAACAAGTTAAAGGCTGGCGCAGCTGCTTTGGCGGGCGCAGCTTTGGCGGGCGGAGCTTTGGCGGACCCAAACAAGTTAAAGGCTGGCTCAGCTGCTTTGGCGGGCGCAGCTTTGGCGGGCGGAGCTTTGGCGGGCGCAGCTTTGGCGGGCGGAGCTTTGACGGGCGCAGGGTTCACGGCAGGCGCAGGCGCCTTAGCGAGCTCAGGGCGGTTCTTCAAGATTGCGTCCGGCACGTAGATGGGCGCCATGATCTGCTCAAACGCACGTGAAGGCGACCATGCAGATGATGTGCGCGCCGCCGCCGTTTTTGCAGACTTCTGTGGAACAGATGAGATGGGCTCGACAAGCGTTGTCCCAACCGTTGCCTCCATCATGGCATCCTTGAGTGCCGCCGCCTCTTTCCTCTGTGCCGCCGCCTTGGCTGCCAGCGATGCTCGGTATTCTGCATCCGTGATCATGGCCGGAGAAGTGCTGCGCACCATGGACTTCGTGGTCGAAGGGGGTCGTGCGACCCACGCCGCGGCATACTGCAACGAAAAGAGGCAGAGGACGAGCTTCATCGTCGCGCGTTCGCGATGGCCGTCGATACAGTATCACAAATGAGCTCACCGCTTCCAACACATTTCATTAGTTCCACACACAAGTCCTAGGCATTGCGTGAAAGTTCTTAATTAAACAACGACTTGTCTCACGTGCCACCATGGCGCGCGCCGACGTCTACTGTCCGAGAAGATCTTCAAATCTGGCAGCATCTGCGCGTGCCTGCTGTTTGCCTCTGTGGTTTATTGAGTGTGTCGCACTGCGTCGCACTCCCCTGATCCTAAGCCGCAACGGGCGCAGCGGATTCCTCGCGGTCGCTCGCTCGCTCAGCGCGACATGCACGTGATCTTGTAGAAGGTCGAGAAGTCCTTCTCATCCGGCATAATCACGCACAGGTAGCCCACCAGCTCGCCCGAGGCGCCCTTAGGCTTGCACGTGACGGTGAGCCTGGTGGTTGGACCCCCGCGGCGCTCGAGCGTGCCCGTTGTGGGCGTCACACTGAAGGAGGGGTGCGAGTCCTTCGTGAAGCCGCAAAAGAAGTTCTCGAAGGTCATGCAGACCGGTGCCACGTCGACGGCGAGCTGCTTTTCCTCCGTCGAGCCGCAAAACATCTCTAGGTCGAAGTCAGTCTGAGAGAAGTCCAACTTGTTGATGTTGAACTTAGCCGGGGGCAGCGTGAGCAACGACGCGTCGGCATGCACCTCCAGGACCTCGGGCACGTAAATGTCCGGATTCGATTCGAGCGCATTGGCGAGCTCCGGCCCGGTGCTCTTCTTCCGGTTCGGGTCGTGCTGGGAGCCCTTGATGCCGTCCATGTAACCGATGCCCGCAGCCTTTTTAGCAGCCTCGCTACCTTCCTCAGGTAGGAAGTCCGGCGTGTCAGTAGCCGAATACTGGCCGCCGAGCGTGTGCGCACCGCCGCCGCCACCACCTGGCGGCTTCCAGCCGGACATCCCGTTGTCGAACTGCGCTTTGCCGGGCGCCGAGTCGCGCGTGGGTTCGTTGCTCCCCATGCAAAGGCCGCCGTTCCGCGACGTCGTACGCATCGGAGCCATCGGGAGCACGAAGCCTGCAGCTTGTGAAGAGAGGCCGAGCACCACAAGCTTTGAGAGCGCTGGCATCTCGAGATTCGTCTTCGGCACTCGAGAATTCGCAGCTCAGGAAGAATGAAATCGGAAAAAAACTAACGTCGCACTCTGCGCAAACGATCGGCTCGAATTGGTTGGTTTGGTAGCGGTACTATCGTGACGTAAACAGGCGTAAATTGCCAGACTGGGAATTCCGTTCTGCTGGTTCACCTTTGCTTGGACGCTGCTCCGGCTGGGGCGGCCCTCCGTCGTGGCGCACGATGTCGGCGGACCAGGCCGCATCGCTTCCCACAATCGCGGATCACGACGGCTTCGTTGAGGCCTTGTACCACCTACTCTGGGCAAAAACGTTCAACGGCGAGCCATGCCAGGTACTCGTGCCCGACACTATCATCTACAAGTACCGCATCCCGGCGTACTGGTACTTTACGGGCGCCGACGGTCGCCTGCGGCGGAAGAACAAGGCGTCTATCATCAACCAGAAGATCTTCAAGGACTTCACGGCCGGCGCGCGCAGCGACAAGGACGTCGTCGCGTGCCACATCAGCGAGCATCCACTCGCAGGCGACACTTCCAATCAGGGACATGAAGACGGCCCGCCCGCGAGCACGCACACAGTGATCCAGTACTTTGACAAGGCGAGTCTATATGAGTTCCTCTACCACCAGGAGAAGGTCAACGACGGCTGCTTGCAAAAGTTCGTGCGGCCCAAGGGCTTGTTCAACTCCATGATCCAGGCGTGTTGGTCGCCGCAGCTGTGCTTGCTCGAAAGGCGGGTCAACCTGAGCCCGCTGCTCTCGGGCCGCGCGCCGCTGCAGGAGCGCACGGCCACCTACGAGGGCAGCGAACACCTCTCCCGCATCGCGCCCGTGCGGGGCACCTTACTCGCCGACCAAGTGCAGCAGCTGTGCGCGGACATGGTCGCCCACATCCGGGCAACCTCGCCGCAGAAGCAGCGCGTCTCGCGCATGCTGGTGAACTTCAAGACGGACGTGAACGACCACCTGTGGTTCCTCTGGTGCTCCTCCGTGCGCGTCGCGATCGACGACGACGAAGCCACCAAATCGGGACTCGCCTCTACTAAGCCGAGCAGCGCCGCGCGCTTTAGCAACCTGCCGCCGCCGGCGCGCTCGGGCAGTGCACATCGCACGGATCTCGTTGGTGGAGAGGCGATGGCGCCACTCTCGCGCGCCAGTGGCGTCAAGGGCGGCGGCGACGCGGGTGCCGACGGCGGCGGCACGCTCAGCAGCGCACCCTCCTTCATGCGTCTCTCGCAGGCGTCGTCCACTTCACGGCTGTCCTCTTCACGACTGGCGGCGGTGTGCCTGAACCCGACTGTGACGTCGCCGGCGAAGGTGTCGCGCCCGCGCGGTACGACTGAGATCGTGTGCCCGTTCACGGGCGCGCCGCTCGACAGCCGCGCGCCCTACTTCGTCACGTACGCGACGCTGCTCCAGTACCAGAGACTGCTCGACGTACGATCCGGGGTGCGACGAAACCCTGCAGAAGTGCCGCCGCTGCTCGCGCGCGTGTGCCCGGACTTGGACTCGGCTCTGTACGCGCGCGAGTATGACAACCCGCTCTCCCTCTTCCTGCACACACGCGTGCTATGCTCGGAGGCGGCCTACCTCGAGTTCTCGACAGTCGCGATGCCTGGTTTCAAGGTGCTCCCGGCGCTCTCAGTGCAGGTCAAGCGCTCGCTCGTCGCCTCAGCGTCCGCACCCACGCTTCCCGCCATCCCTGGTGCCGCGCCGCGCGCGTCGGCGTCGCGGGAGAACCTGCATTCGCGAGCCGTCGACCACGCCCACGAGGATGACTAGGGATCTCGGTAGGCGAGAGAGGCAGAGGGCAGATGGGGGGCGGCAGATAAAGTGCTGCGCGGCGTGTCGAAAACGGAAGGCGCGGCAGGCGCGGCCCGACCTTCGGAGCATGGGCGACTAGATCGTATCGGAACGCGGCCGGAAGGTATACAACGGTTTGTGCTGCCCGCTTCTGCCCGCGCGGCCGCGCCGGACCCGCACACGCGACCGCGCGCGGTTAGACCCGTACACCGCGACGACGCGGCCGGTACCCGCGCCACCTCGTTTTGCTTTTCGCCGCGGAGTGGCGAGTGGGAGTGCTTCACTGCTTCCGCTACGACACCGGTGCGGCGGTTGAGGTGTCGGTGCGGTGGTGGACTCGCCCGCAACAGCTCCCACTGGCACGTCCCACGCCCCGATAAGGCCCGATGGGGCGAGCATCTCGGGCGCCGGCCGCGCGCGGCGGGGTCGCCGCCCGCCCGGGCGGCCGGCGGCCGCGCGCACGCGCGCCGTCCGCGCGCCGAACTTAAATCCTAACAAAGTAACATTGACTCTAAATTAGCTTATAAACGTTAATGCCGACCCGGTGGCGACGGGTGTGCAGGTGTGGCGGCCGGTGGGCGAGAGCGGGACTGAGGCTCTGAGGTCCTGTGAGAGGTCCTGAGTCCAGGCAGCGTGTGGAGCTGCGCCTCGTTGACGATCACTCAACAATCATGCTGCAGCCTCTCGTAGCGTCATGGCGAGCGCAGTGTGCGCTGCGGCCAAGGCCACGTCTGCTGGCGTCTCGCCCCGCCCGTTGCGCGCGCGCGCGTCCGCACCCGCGGCCAGCAGCACACCAGCGACGTTTGAGAGGCCTCGGCTTGCGGCGAGATGCAGGGCAGTGTCTCCACTGCTCGGGTGAGGCTCGCTTAACGGGACACCGCTCAGCGCGAGGAGCCGGACGATGCGCTCGCGCTTTCCGGAGCCCTCGCCGCTCGTAGGCGCGTCCACACCGCGCAGCTCACACGCAAGCCGCACCGCCGCGCCGGCGCTGCTGCGGCTGACGACGCCCTCAGCCTCGCCGTCCTCGGCGTGCCCCGCGGCCCCAGTCAGCGCAGGCGCCGTCGTGAGCGCAGGCGCCGTCGTGGCCAACACGAGATCTGGATCGGCACACAGCACCTCCACAGCGCTCTCGTGCCCACGAGCGGCCGCATCGGCCAGTGCTGCGCGCCGTGCGCTTAGCGCTGCGGCGCCCGTGCCCAGCTTCGTCAGAAGGGTGGAACACACCTCGGCATGCCCGCGGGCCGCGGCGAGGAGCAATGCAGTCGGCTCGACGGCGGCGCCGGCGCGAAGGAGCCGGCCGAGGCTACCCAGCGCGCCATTTTCGGCCGCGGCGAGCAGCGGCGTGCGCATGGCTGTCTCGTCCGTGTGCCTTGAGTACACTGGCGCCGCGGGCGGCGATAGCATCGCAGACGCCGTGAGCTTGCCAAGCAGACGGCCGACGACCTCCTCCATGTGCGGCTCGACGCACGCGTAGAGCAGTGCGGTGCATCCTTGCTCATTGAAGGCCGTCGGATCGGCCCCGCGTTCCAGCAGCGCGAGTGCGACCGCCGCATGGCCATAATGGCACGCGAGGATGAGCGGAGTGTTCTCCCACATTCCTCGCCGCTCGATCAGCGTCTCGCCCTCCTCCGCGGACGCGGCGTCAAGAAGTCCGCATGCCATCGCAGCGTCGCCTGTCTTGATGGCACGCACAAAAGCCTTGGCCGAAGATCCGCTCATAGCATCTGGCGCGCTGACCACAGACTGCTGCTGCTGCGAGGGCGCCGCAGCGGCGACCAGTAGCGCTGGTTCTGTTTTCGCAGCCGTAGTGGACACGGCGGCGACTGAGGCTACGGGATGCTCGTCGGGCGCGGTTCGCGCTGGTGGGAGCACGCGCTCGGGCGGCCGCGACCACGACGCGCCCATCCTTTGCGCGGAGAACGTCCGGCCGTTAGGCATCCCGAGCGCTTCAAAGTGTTTCAAAAGACACACAAAAACTGTCATCGCAATTGCTGATTCGCATCTCGAAACCCGCTGCAACGCCCTCTCGTTGACGAGTGCAATTTCACGATTCAAACCCTTGTCGCGACGATGTCCTCCCCCGAGCGCGGCACCGCGGACCGCCCGTTTACCGCGTCGGATAATTGGAGCGCAGCCCTTGGGCTCCTCCGCCCGACGCGTGCCGCTGCAACTGTGCTCCAAACGCAGCATGCGCGCGCGAGCATGATCGCGAGGCTCGGACTGACGGCATCGGAGAAGAATGCGGCATCGGATAACGGAGCGGCGCCCTCGAATACGGCAGCTCAAAAGAAGGCGGAAACTAAGGCCGAGAAGAAGGCGGCTGCGCAGCGGCGGCGTCGAGCCGTCGCACGCTTGCGCGCCAAGGAAACTCGCATGATCGAGAGGCTTCTGGATGTGAAGGACGCGGTGGCCGCAGCCTTGGAGAGAGTGAGCGCTCGCGACACCTACGTTCCTTTCCCTGCACCGGATCTTTTGTCGCCCACAGCTTCTCTAGCGCCACCCTCTGCTCCCACTCCCGGGCCGGCGTCGCGACAGCACCTGGCTCAATCCGTCGGTATCAGTCCGTCCGACGGCATGCAAAGTCCGAGTCCAAATCGGGACTCGTCTGGCATGCCGAGTCCGAAGGCGGACGAGTCCGACGGCATGCCCTCCTGGCTTCGTGAGGCGCGCGATGCGCTGCCCGCAACGGCGCTGCCCGCCCCTACGCCACATACGGACGACACGGCGATCTCGGGAGTTAACTCGGGGGCAGAGCTCAGCCGCTTGCTCGAGGAGCGACGAGAGCTCCAGGCGCTCCTACACGAACAGCACGAGGTGCAGCAGGAGACTCTGCGCCAACTCGATGCAGCCAAGGAGCGCGCGGCGACGGAGGCGCAGTCCGCGCTCGCCGCGCGCGAGGCCTCCGCGGCCCTGCGCCATCGGCTCGAGTGCGCCGCGGCCGCGATTGAGCGTCTCGAGCACGAGAACGCGTTGTGTGAGCTGCGACTATGCGAAAAGCAGCACTCGGAGGCTGGCGCGTGGGCGGCAGCGCAGGAGGCGCTGGTGGCGCTCGATACGGCGCGATGCGAGAACGCGGCGCTCGGCGAGCAGCTGACAAGCGCCCGCATGCTTCTCGTGGGCGGCCTTCTCGGCTCTGCCGCCGCCACCGCCACGGGTCCTCTTGGAGCTGCGATCTCCGTCGGAGCTCCGATCTCCGTCGGAGCTCCGATCTCCGTCGGAGCTCCGATCTCCGTCGGAGCTCCGATCATCGGACCGTCGTCCGAGGAAGCGAGCTCGGCGAAGGTGCTCACGAGGCTCGTGCCCGACACGGCGCCGCCGCAGCTCACGAGCCCCTTGCCTGCGGCAGGCTGCTCCGGGCGCCGTGTTGGGCTGGTGATCCGACTGGAGAACGCCCAGAACGGCGCCAATTTGGGGGCCGGGTCATTGCTCACGACGACGCCGTCGGCGAAGCCGGGCGCGCTGCTCAGGGAGAAGCTGGCGCAGCTCGAGGCAGCCATCAACAGCAAGGAGAAGGAGAATCATAAGGAGCTCTTGCTCAGCCCTTGAGGCGCTGTCGCGATCACTTGTGTGAGGACGGTGAAACGAGGATCGAGGTCGGTGTGAGGGAAGACACTAGCGTGCAGAGATGTCAACGCGAAGGGTCGCGCCCGCGCCATGATCGCGCCCGCGCCATCGCGCGATCAATCTTGGGCACGCGCTGCAGCCACCCCCACCGCCCGCCATGTCCCGCGCCGCGCCCGCCGACGCTGTGATGCACAGGAGGCGCACAGCGGCTCCTCCCGCGGACTGGCACTGGGGACGACTCTCGACTGCGCGCGAGGTTTGTTTTCGATCCGATAGACCGGACCAATACAGACTCCGCTTTCGTGTTTCGTCTCCGGCGCGGTCATGGTTGCTCATCTGAGTCCTCGTTACCAACGTTAGCTTTTTTAGACTCTTCGCGACCGTGTCCTGAGCGCGTCCTGTGAGCTCTTAAAAAGCCGTCTTAAGTCTTATTATAAGCGCTCCTCTGTCATCCCGTGTTGTCATCATATATTGACCACATGCCTTCAATGTTTGTCATTGGAATCATGGAAAATATCCTTTACATCCCGGTCAGAAGTATTACAAAAAGATGGATGCTGTACAGCAAGTGAGCGGGGGCACCACCTCTGCCGTCACAATGCGATCGAGGTTAGGGTAGTCGGCGGCCGCGGCATTGCCCGACTTGAGCAGCTGGGCCTGCAACGTCGAGAGGTCTGGGTACCCGTTCTTCTCAAAGTTGGCGGCGATCTCAAAGACCACCTGCATGTCTTCGACGTGCCCGATGGTGGTCTCGTGTGCGGCCTTGCCAAGCATCGCACCCATCGGCATCAACGCGATGAACATGTGCGTCGAACGCGAGTTCTGCCCGTTGCCAGCGTAGGAGAGTGTGCCCGCACGAAACGTCTCGCGATTGGGTTCGTCCCTGATGCGCATGCGATTCCACTTACTCTGCACTTCTGGATTGGCGTGGATGCCAAACTGGATCAGGAATCCAGGAAGGACGCGGTAGAGCAGCATGTCGTCGAAGAACTTGGCCTCAACGAGTTCTAAAAAGTGGTCGACGCCCTCGGGCGAAAGAGCTCGGTCGACGACAACGTGGCAATCACCCATAGTGGTGCAGAAGCGCACTCGAGTCTTCTTGGACTCACAGACCGCCTTCGGGTACTCGTCTGCAAACGGATCGTCGCCTTCGCCGAGCCTTAGAAGGCTCTCGATGCGTGCGGTGGCGCGTGCAGGCATGCTCACAGGTGCCATCCAGGAGGCAGCGGCTGGCGACCAGGAGGCAGTGCTGATATGAAAGAGGCTGAACAGCATGGTGGCAGCGGCGGCGGCGCTGTGAATGGCCTTTCGTCGCTGTGAATGGACGACCTGTAGTTTTCAGTTAGTATAGGCCTCGCCGAATCAAGGATCGGCGCGAGCGGATCTGCAGAACAATTTCTGCCGTGTGACGCCCAAAGTTACACGGCTGTGAACCCAACGTGAAAGGGCCAGATTACAGGACGGTATCCATCATGGAGCCAGACAGGGGGGATGCGGGAGAACCCATTGGGGGGTCTCTCCGCCG
>Ga0210248_100309_pt1 | contig 42444 bp, 29 predicted proteins | sample ChrtobMetP3_32mM_FD_155493 | JGI IMG/M metagenome (GOLD analysis project Ga0210248, IMG submission 155493) | Chrysochromulina tobin associated microbial communities from unialgal haptophyte culture, Seattle, Washington, United States - P3_32mM | ecosystem: Host-associated > Algae > Haptophytes >...
CCGTCCAGTGGCCGCCACTGGACGGGATGCGCACACGCAGAAGGTCGGCGCATGAATCACCACTGGCGACCTGCACGGAGCGGAGCGCATTCGTGCGCGCACCTGCAGCCCGAAGACGGTGCGTCGAACGCGTTCAAGAAAGCCCGTGGAACTCTTTGTGTTCACATCGCCCTGCGTTGGGACCGCTTCCGTCACGTCCGGTAAAAAGACACCGGGGGGAGCCGGGACACACACGGGACACACGGGACACGCGGACGCACAAAGGCACACAGACGAATCTCACAACCAACCAAACCCACCAACAACACACACCCCGCACGTCAGCGCGACGACCGAAGCCGCGGCCGACTCAACAGCCGCAAGCCCGAAGCCGACCGCTCCCCGCGGCCGACTCAGAAGAGGCCGCCCCCAGCAAACCCGACCCTGCCTCCGCCCGCTCCCAGAGCGCCTCCCCGTGCCTGCTCGAAGGCGGTCGGCGAAATGAAGGCGCGTGCGGCAGACGCGTAACGGCCGGCGGTGCGGCCGTCCGGTAGTGCACCCGGGACGGGGGAAAACCATTCTAAGCCCCTGAAGGGTCCACAATTAGATTTGCATAGACAACCAAAAATTATTATGATGATGCCCGAGGTACCGTAGCGCGCGCGCATCAAGGCGCGCGGCGAAAGGGGCGGGCAAGTCGAACATGGCAAATGAAGAGATGGTTGGGAGCACCAATAATTCAACTTTTTGTCCGTCCTCCGACGCGCCTGGAGCCGGCCGCAGCGAGGCGGAGGCGGAGGCAAAATAAAGGCGACCTGATTTGGGCGGGCCTCGAGCTGATCGGCGGCCGGCACGCCCGTGTTCAACGACGCGATGCAGCAGGACATGGCGGCCGCCGACGTCTTCACCAAGGCATTTGCCGAGAAGCTCGCCAGCGCGGAGCACGAGGGCGACAAGTGGCGCATCCGAAACGAGCGCAAGCGCTTCCTCCAGCAGCTCTCGGCTCTCGTCGCGAGGCGTAACTGGGCCATCTTCAACAACGCACGGCCGCGCCGCGGCGGCGAGGCACCGGCTGCACCGCCCGTCGCATTCGAGTAATCTAAGGCACAGTCAAGGCAGTCAAGGCAGTCAAGGCAGTCAAGACAATCAAGGCAGCCCGAGCCCTCCCCCGCCCAGACACCCGCTAATGCACGGCGCAGCACGGGACCTGGAGACGGATACGGGACGCTCTACGGCATGAGCTGCACAGTCAATGGCAGCATCGCGCTACCACGCTGGTAGCGGGCAGCACAGTCAATGGCTGCACGAGGGGGAGGACAAGAGTCGGCCTTAGCGTAGCCACCACGCGACCAAGCAGCCCTAACGGCTTTTTATGGTCCAAGAGACCTTACACAGGATCGCCGCGCGTCCACCCCTCTCACAGCCCGACCCTCGCACAATGGCGGTCACCATCACGCTCGGCCTCAACGACGAGTTCCTACTTCAAGGATGCTCTCGAGCATCTTCTTGAAGATGCTGCGTGGGGGCTCTGCTCCCTCCGGCTATAGACCAACAAACGACCAACCAATCGCATCCAGAGCCTTGCTCGCCCATCTTGACATGCTGCTCACGACCGCTGACCTCATACGAAGCGCCCGCGCCAAAGCCAGCAGATTCCCAATGACGCTCGCTGCTCCGCGACTCACCTCAGAGACCCCCACCAGCGCACGCCGGAGCTCCATTCAGATGGCCTGTTTTCCATCATCAACCGCCGACGCGCACAAAGAAGAAAGAAAAAGAAGAATTCCCAAACTCCCTTGTCCCTCCATGAAAACACGTCCTCTCAGTAACCTCCCAGTAAAAACAAGTCAAGTCAAGACTGACACACACCACTTTCTTCAACTACACACACAAATGCCATCGATCGCCCTACGGCGCGACGCCCCCCCACCCGGGGGCGGGCCGTGAAACGCATCGCCCTACGGCGCGACGCCCCCCCATCCGGGGGCGGGCCGTGAAACGCATTGGAAAATCCTCCCCGGGGTGGATGGTTTTTCCACAACCTCCCGAACTTCCCCTACGGAAAAGGGGGGTTCGATGTGTCGGGAGGGGGGGGTAAGGGGTCACCGGGTGTCATCAAACTGATGTACCCCGGGCCGTATAGGCCGTTATACTTGTGGGGGTGGCACATAGGGGGGGACCAACGATCCGCCCTCTGCCAAGGGGGGGTCCGTTAGCCGCCCGATGGTCGCCCGCCTCGTTAGGTACGGTCCGGTGAGACAAAAGTAAAACTTTTCTACATGCTAGAGAGGGTGGCAGCGGAGCACCAGGTCGCGCGGAACGAGCCGCCTGCGCGACGATCGCTGCGATGACGCATCTGGCGGTAACTTGATTCGGAGACGTCCGCGTGACCACCCCCCTCATTCGCTCCCGGTTCCCCCAAAATTCCGTAAATCCGTAAAAAGTATACAATTTTCGTCTCTGGGGCGTGGGGGGCAGAACCATGCCCCACCCCAGGGGGGTGCTTTGGGCGCCGTTTAGGGCGTTTTCCATTACGTAATTACGGATTTACGGATTTACCCCCCTCCCTCCCCCTCCCAGTCCCTACCCAGTCCCACGCTCCGACCCGGTCACGCGGATCTCCGAATCAAGTTACCGCCGGCTTGACGGGGCCGGGACCCGGAGCGGCCAGACGTGGGCCAGTCGCGGGACCGGAGTCGCGGACTGCCAAGCCTGTTGCGGAAAGCGTTAGATCGGATTGGGGGCTATTTTGACACCGGGGGGAGCATGGGGGAGCCGGGACACACACGGGATACACGGGCGCACATGGGCACACGGATCACACAGACGAACCTCATACAACCATCCGCAAGACCCAACCCACCAAGACGCACCCTGTCACGACAGCATAGTACCTGTATTGTGTCGATGTACTGTGTACAATGTGCATTGCGCACCTCTGCTACTAACTCCTTTCCATCGCTGCCTGGCGAAGCTGCTTTCCTGCAATTATGGCAACCCCATGGCCTGTTTTGACGACTGCCGTGAGACAACGATACTTGTATGACTGCATCTTTGCATTGCAATGGACGTCGAGACCTCCAAAACTAGAGCGCCACTTACCATCCCCAGTCCACAGGGCTGCCTTAGAAGTTATAGAATTGAAGACAGAGACTGGATATTCCACCGTGTTGACATCATGAATAGCGACGAAAGCCACCTGAGGATAGATTTTCATCAGATGATTACCAAGGTCCAAAGCATCAGTCCCCTTTGGCCCATCGAGCATGATTCCCACGCGAGCTTCACTGGACACAGTCTTGAGCCGTGTTGTGAGGAAAGCTTTTGCCTCACCACGCACAAGATCCACCGTGTGGTTGCGCGCGTGCAGACGAGCCGAGGTTTTGCTGAGCAGTTTGCGATCGTCGAGGTCCACACCAGCAAAGTGCACAGGAGGATGCCACATCTCAAAGCTTCTACAGAAGAACTCAGTTGATTGGCCGTTTGAGACGCCGGACTCGAAGAAGTGGGTGATCCTCGCTGCCCTGGCAGCCGCAAGAACCGCAACAGCCTCGGATGGCAACATGCCCCACTTCATACAATCCAGGTCGCTGTCGAATGCAACTGTACTCTGGCTGATGTTCGCTAAACGAGTCACGTCTTCGAGGTAAGATGCCATGCCAAGTGTTCGCTGCTCACGTTCACTGGAGAAGGACCTGTTGTATGCGCAGTCCATCTTCACATCCGCAGCGTAGGTGCCCAGCAGAAAAAACAAGACCTGCATCTACTTCAGAAGCACGGATCGTCCTCCACCAGACACGTTTTTTGCAGTGGGGAAATCGTCTCTCGCGATGGGTCCACACTGGTTCCTGGCGTCTCGCCTGGGTCCTCGGCTGCTCCTGGTCTCGGCGCCTGTCGTCGCGATGCCTGACGACGACCAGCTTTCAGATCTAGCCAGCGTGCAGATCCGCTCGCATCCACATCTCGCGCAGATCCGCTCGCGCAGTCACCATGGCCACCGTGCGGCCACCGTATCTCCTGAATCACTCCAGGCGGCTGGCAAAGCTGCCGTGCGCCACGACACTGTCGTCTCTCGACGCCGCCGTCGTCACGCGACGGCGGCGTCGAGTGACTTCTTTCGCGTTCCCTCCGGGGGCGCGCCAACGGGCGCGTCTCTACACCTCCGACTCCCTCTGCGACGACGGCGGCCCCGGCGCCGAGTGCGCAGACTGCATCTACGGCACCGACTGCGCCCACTGCGGCCCGCGCTTCTCGCCTCCTCCACTCATCTGCGCCGAGACGTGCAACTGGGCTTCCGAGGCCGATTGCGACGGCGGCGGCCCCGGCTCGGAGTTCCGCCCGGCCCCAGGCCGACGGCATGTGGACGCATGTCGACCGGACGTCACATGTAGTAAGGTGGCAGTGTGTGTAGTAAGGTGGCAGTGTGTGTACGTCCTGTACATAACCAGTCTAAGAACAAAAGTTAAAGTAAGAGCCACACACCACCGAAACGACAAACGAGACAAACGGGGGTGGGGCGTAGCCGCAAGCCGGCGTTACGTGATGAAGGCGTCAACCGTCATCGCGTCAACCGCGCGAATCATATGTGGTACATCGGTACCTCTCGCAGTCGCGCCATGAGTCGCGCGCGCGCGCGCATGTTGGTTACTGTACGTGAACACGAAAGTTGGCCACGGGTTCGTCTAGTATGCATGAGGATGCGCTGTGCAGACGACAAACTTCAAGGAGCAGTATACCGGTACCGGGTACCGGTAAAAAGACACCGGGGGAGCCGGGTACCGGTAAAAAGACACCGGGGGGAGCCGGGACACACACGAGACACACGGAACACGCGGACGCACAAAGGCACACAGACCACACAGACGAAACTCACAACCATCGAAACCCACCAACAACACACACCCCGCACGTCAGCGCGACGACCGAAGCCGCGGCCGACTCAACAGCCACAGGCCCGGGGCCGACCGCTCCCCGCGGCCGACTCAGAAGAGGCCGCCCCCAGCGAACCCGACCCTGCCTCCACCCGCTGTCCCAGAGCGCCTCCCCGCGCACCTGCTCGAATGTCGAAAGCGGTCGGCGAAATGAAGGCGCGTGCGGCAGACGCGTAGCGGCCAGCAGTGGCCAGTGCGGCCGGAGCCCCCGTGCCCCGATAAGCTCAAGACGTGAGAGGCGGAGGCGGGCATACCGGTACTGTACTGTATACATGTACTGTACCGGTAAAAACAAAAAAAGACGGTAAAAAGACACCGGGGGGAGCCGGGACACACACGTACCGGTACCGGTACTGTACCCGGGTACCGCGGTGGGTACCGGTACCGGTGAAAAGACACCGGGGGAGCCGGGACAGCACCGGTACCGGTAAGACACCGGGGGGAGCCGGGAGCCCGGGACACACAGGACACAACACGGTACCGGTTCAGTTACAGTTACAGTACCGGTACAGTACTGGGGCTATACTGGGGTCACCGGTCGTGTGTGTGTGTGTCCTGTGTGCCCCGGCTCCCCCGGTGTTTTTGAACCGGTCGTCACAGGTGTGTCCCGGCTCCCCAGGTGTCTTTGTACCGGTACCGGTACGAGCAAGGAAGGAGATGCGGTGCGAGAGCCCCGCTTCCGATTTGTCCGTCTGGGAAAGGGCTGGGAATGCAGTGGCTTCACACAATTTGTCCGCCTGGGTAAGGGCTGGGAATGCAGTGGCTTGTTCACGCAAACACCTCTTACCTGCGAACCTGCCACAGCCGGGGCCACGGCAGAATTGTAAGTGCTCTCCTCTCCTGAGTGATTGGCATCCTCGCGCCGTCTCCACGGTCGACGGTGCCGACCCGAGGCCGAGCGCTGAGCGTGCGACCACGAAGAAGGCGCTACAACCGCTTTCGCAGAGGCTCCTTTCAATCGAATAACTTTGGATGGCCCATGGATGGCCATGCGCGCGCTGCACCAAAGTCACCATTGATGAAGCCGCAAAAGAAAAGAAGGACGTGAATAGTTCATAGCCAGCCGGATTTGATCCACGAGCGAAAACAGTCCCGGCCGGCCGAGCCCCGGGTCGACACCAACAGTCCTCTCCCGAGTCCGAGAGTCTCTGTAGAGCTCCTTGACACGGGTGACGCCCACCACGTGGCGAGAGAAGACATAGAAGCACATATCGGCATCCACGTCCGGGTTGGAGCGTACACGTGTCTCGAGACCGCGGGACCGTAGGTGTGCAATCAGTTCGTCGATGAGCTGAAACGACCGCTGATCTTTCCGGTCCGTGTGCAGGAAGGGGGCAATGCCCGTATCCAGGTGATTGACATCGGGGTCGTAGTGCAGAACCGCGCACACCACTGCCTTGCGCAGCCTTGCACGGCTAGATTTCAGGTACTGATCCGCCTTTTGCATCCAGCCCTTTGCAGTCTCCGGCGCCTCGTCGCCAAGTCGCATGACGATCGCCAACTCATCGGCAGCCGCAGCGTCGCACCGTTTGGAAGCATGTAATTTCTGAAGATGCTGCACATACGCGTGGAAATTTGCTCTCATTGTGCCAAGCTTGATGGTGCTCGGTCCTGTCCTCCCAATGCGTAACGCGTGACCCGGTCGGCCTTCGAAGCGCGATCTCACAGCGGCCTCGAGCGCTTCGTCATCCAGTCCTTTCAGTGGCGATCCGTTCATCTGGCTGGTGTCCATGAGCGTCTTGCGAAGCAGAGTACCACGATACCGTGGTTCACAAAGGATGGAAATGGAGTCTGACCGCCAGTCGGGGCCGCGTTGTGCGAGTATGTCCTTAATTCGGTACACTTTGTTCTCTGCGAGGATCGCAATCGAATGTGGACCGCGTCGAAGCACTCTTCCACTGCAAGCAGGGATGGCTTCGTCACAGCGTGTTGCGAGCTCGCCGCCCCCAAGAACTCTTGCGCTTCCTACCAATTTCTCGCAGAGAGATTCACATGCACATTGGGTCGCGTTCTCGGATGTTGCCGCCATTGGTATGCGGCGCATCGCAGCCTCTGTTTTGCCGAAACGACATGCCCGCAACAACGCGTTTCGTTTCGAACATGAACGCCTTCGCGTTGCAAGCATTGACATTGTCAGCGACAACATAAGTGCGTGTGAGTGAAGCATCACTGTCGTGAAAGACAGTGGCACTATCATCCGAGAGTGCGGTGCTGCGGTTCTGGTTTATTGAGATTTCGCGACACGGCGGGGCGCTGCCGACTTTATACAGCATGCTGCGACTGTCGCCGCGCGGTCTGCGACTTTCCGGCGAGGCGCCGAAAAGGCGCCGAGTTCCGGTGTGAACTCGCTGACCCTCGGCCTTAGTGAGGGCCCGAGTTAGGGTCGGGTCGGGTCGGGCGTCTTGGGGCGGGAGGTTGCTAATTCCTACGCTCGTGCTTGCTTGAGGTAACTTGCTTGCTTGCTTGGGGTGCGGCCCGTGTGTCCATTGGATTTGTCGCGTATGTGCCGCGATATAATAAGGCGTGTATCTTTAATAAGGCAGCGTATCCTAAAAGGGAAACTTTTTGTTCGCGATGCTTGGACCGCCCCTCCATGGATCGTATGCTTTCGTCGTTCCCGTTCCCACACACTTGCCAGACTCCTGCCAGCTGCACGCATCACATGGGCTTCGGGCTTCGCTGGGCGCCGGCGCGCCGGGCCGATGAGCGCGCGTCCCCGTCGGGCGCCAGCATACAGTTTACGCGCGGGCCAAAACGCCCATCCGCCGCGGGCCATTCCTCTGCAACTGCGCGCGGCACCTAGCTCTCAAAGAGCTCCTCGTGCGTTGGCGCCCACTCGACACTCTCGCGCGCTCCAAGCACCTTGCCCGTGACGGCGTCGAGAGCGACCCCCTCGGCCGCAAGCAGTCCAGGCTGCTCGGGGTAATGGAGAGTGCCCACGCCGTTGCGGGGCGCGCGCCACTGGCTGTCGAGTACGCGATGGACGGCGGGCGAGCTGTCAGCCAAGGCCTTCCTGAGCAAGCCGGGGAAGCCTCGGCTCGAGTAGTCCGTCGGCGCGCCAGCGAGCAAATGCAGCTGCGTGTAGGAAGTGACCCTGCCTGCGGGTACGCGAGCGAGCACCGCCTTGACACGATCCGAATGCGTGTCGCTGAGCGCTGCGTACTGCCCCGGTCTCATGCGCACCTCGTCGCCCACGGCCACGTGGCCCGACGCGAGCACCGTCGCGAGCATGCCGCGAGGAGCCGCCGCCTCCCAGCCGCGGAACTTGAGCTGCTCGAGCTTCATGCCAGCGTACGCAGCACCCTTGCCGCACGCCTCGCACGCAAATGTGATGCGCAGCGCCGCGTCGGCGCCGCCGAGGCGCAGTACGCTGCCTGACTTGGGCGGCCACTGGCCTGGCGCAAAGTCGATCAACACGTTCTCTCGGAAAGCGCCCGGCACGACGCCGGGTCGGCTCGACTGGACCAGGCACTGTCGCGGTGTGAGCTGGGACTGGTGCACATCGCCCTTGATGCCCTTGCGCGCGACGAGCGTGATGGATGTTACGGGCTGCATGGGCGATCCGCGCTGGGGCTTGAGAAAGAGTGCACGCACAGTGCCGACGGCAATGTCGTCGCTCATGTCGCGGGAAGACGATGGGGCAGCTGCGCCTGAGGTGGCCGGGAAGTCAGGTGAGCGGTCGCGGCGCTGCCGAAGAGAGCTGGGGCCGGCAGCAAGGTCGTCGGAGTCGCCTTCGGTCTTAGCGGAGGCCGAGGGCAGGGTTCGCTTCTTTATGCGCCACGGGTCGTCCCCAGCGGGGTCCTCGATCGGCCCGTCCCCAGCGTGGTCCTCGATTGGCCAAGGTCGTGCGAGAGCTCGAATCTCCTGATTGAGATCTGCAGTGAGCTCGAATCTCCTGATTGAGATCTGCCCTGCCCCGTCGCACTCGAGAACTGCAAACTCGCGTGGGAGGTTGAAACGCTTCGGACCACACGAGCCTGGATTGAGAAAGACGACGCCGGTGCCGACATGGCGGTACAGCTTGGCCTTGTGCGAGTGGCCCGAGATGATCACATCCCCGCTCTTTCGCCAGCCACTTGCCGGGCGCAGCTGCTCGATCGCGTCTTCGTCGGACATTGAATCACCGTGGTGCATGTGGAAGCGCACCCCTGCAAGCTCGAGGACAGCGGTGGCGGGAAGGCCGTGGCCAGCTGCATATTTGTCATCTGTATTCCCCCGCACGGCTGTCGTGGGCGCAATCTCACGGAGAGAACTCAGCAACGACGTGAGAGACAGCCGCTTCTGCGAGACAGCATCAACGACATCGCCCGCGTGCAGTATGTGCCCGGCGTCTTTGAACGCGGATTTCACGGCATGCTCCAATATCCCGTGCGTATCAGATAGAATCCCGACGATCACCATCAGCTGCTCGCGCAGTCGCCGCGGCGTTTGCGTCGCGTCAGCGCCTCAAAAAATATGTACTGTACCCGTATGTGAACTGGTCTGCAGCAGTGAATACAGATCGTGGTCTTTGCTGAGAAAACTGGGAATTTGATTGCGCCCCATCGAGAAGAACGAGAGTGCTCGTAGTTGGGATGTTTCCCCACATGTTGTGAAGCCCTTGCAATCATGACTGTCGTCCTCGTCCTCCATTTAGCTTTGCTACCGTCGAGACGCGACCTCGTGTTTGACCACGCGCAGCGTGGACGGTACCAGCAAGCGGTCTCGCTGATCACGTCCGCTCGCGACACCGGCGCTCCAATCGCCGCTGCAGAGTATACCGTCGCAATTAACGCATGCGGAAAGGCTGGCGACGTGCGCAGGGCGCTTGAGTTGCTATCGTTGCTCGAGGATGACATTGAGCGCTCAGGTGAGCCACCGAGCAGCGGACATGCAAAGGCGTTCACCTCGGCCATGTCTGCATGCGGCCGCGAAGCTCGCTGGCAGACGGCGTTGACGCTGCTGGATAGGATGCGGGGGCTTGGTCTGAGCCCAGACACTCGCGCGTGGAACGCGGCGCTCTCCGCGTGTGCGCGTGCGGGTAAGGTCCAGCCCATGCTCGACGGACTCAAGGCGATGGGCAAAGAGGGCGTCGCGCACGACAAGGCATCCTTCACCATTGCGATCGACGGGTGTGCTCGTGCGGGCCTCACCTCAGAGGCCCTTTGTCTCTTTGGCCGGATGGGCCGTGATGGCGCTCCGGAGGCCGACGCGGTCTGCTACAATGCGGCCATAGCTGCGTGTGCGCGGGGGGGTCTGTGGGAAGAGGCGATCAAGCTGCTCAGCCAGATGACCAAGGTCGGCCTGCGCCCAACCGTCGAAGGCGTGAGCAGCGCCATGACGGCCTGCAGCAACGCGCGCCAATGGCAGATGGCGCTGCGCCTCTTCGAACGGCTCGACCGGATGGGGCTCGAGCCGGACGCGACAGCCTTCAGCACAGCCATCACGGCCATCTCGCGCTCGGAACCCGTCTGCTACGGGCAAGCCCTTGGACTCTTCCGGCGGATGCGTCGGCGCGGCGTGGAGCGAGATGCGGTCGCCTACAATGCGATGTTCCATGCGTGCGCGCAAGCGAGGCGCACGGGGCATGCGATCCGACTGCGCACGCTGATGCGCCTCGAGCGAGTGAGGCCGACCTCGATCTCGTACTCTGTGATGCTCCAATTGCTCTGGCATCGATCGGACGAGGCAGCTTCGATCCTCGACGAAGCCATGTCGCTCCCCGGCAGCTTTCAGCAATGCTTGCAAGTCGTGCGGGCACCTTCCCAAACCGTACCGACGCGGAGCACAGGAAGCAGTCAGTCAGGCGCACTGTGGACGCTCGATTTGCACAAGTTCTCGCCAGGGGCAGCGGTGGCGCTCGTGTTGTGGGTTGTCTCGAAGATCATCAAGCTCGAGGTAAGCGGCCAACCGTTACCCGTGAACTTTGCGATCATCACGGGATGGGGGAAGCACAATGATAATGGGCCAGACATTGGGCGCGAACGTGGTGCGGTGCGGCGCGCGGTCCTTGAGGCGGTCCGTATATGTAGCTTACCCATGGTCCGCAGTGGGGATGCGCCGTCCGCCGTTGAAGAAAGGCTCCCTTCCACAAAGGCGAACCCGGGCCTTGTGGAGCTCGACATGGGCCGATTCAGCCAATGGACGGATGCAGCCATCCGCTCGGGCCTGATCCGCGGCTACTTCGCACACGGCGACAGGCTGCTGGTTGACGTCTCCCGCTTCGCACAGTCGATTCTCACCATCACGAACAGTTCAGCGCAGCAGACTTGAGACACGAGACACGTCACACCGCGAGTCATACTGTAAAGCATCTGTGTCCGCTAGGTCGCATCTACCGTGGTAACGCGGCTAACGCGTGTGTTTTTGTTCTTTGGGGGGGGGACGGGGGTCTTAAAAAGAACATGATTATCTAAGCTTTGAAGCTTCAGAACGAGTCACCCGGGGCGCGCCAGCTAGAGAGAGCTCGAACAGTTTTGGCAAAACGGCAAAATAATGATGCACCCCGCCGGCACTACCGTACCGGTACGACCATCTACGCTACCGGGTACAATTGTATAAGGTCCTGGGAAGGTATACACTGGTTCTACATTTTGACCCGGTAACTCGGTACCGGTAGCACCAGGCTCCCCACGGTGTCTTTTTACCGGTAGCACCTCGTGTTAACGTTCACACGGTGATGCCGCTACTGTACCGGTACTCTCTGGGAAGGGGACATGCTGGCGGCGCGCGCCTGTCTGGTCGCGACGTCTCTCGTCTACACTGCTTACGACTCATCCGCTTCACATTTGCGGTCATCATCACCTGTTGCATCCGCTCTCCTGCGCTCATCTCAACCACTGCCATCTGGCATCAAGATTCGAGGGTCAGCCGACCTTACAAGAGTCCTTCTCCGTCACAAACGCGGCTGTGACTGGGAGCTTGCGACAGCGACATTGTGGAACGTGGCGGCGGAGCACGCGGCAGCCCTTCGCGAGTTACACGTGAACATCGTGCTCTCGACACTCGCTGCGGCCCAGCCAGCGCAGTACGAGCGTGCGTGCACGTTGCTCAGCCAGATGCGAGAAATGGGTCTTCGACCAGATCCGTATTCGTACTCTTCAACTATAGCCGCGTGCTCACGAGCGGGCCAGCCTGAACGTGCGCTCGCTGTCTTTCGACAGTGCTGCGCCGAGGCGGACTCAAGCGCGCGACCCAACGCTGTTGTCTTCAACGCAATGCTTCTCGCTTGCCAGCGTGCTGGGCCTGCTTGGCAGCCGCAGCTGATCGCCATCTTTGCCGGTATGATGACGCACGGCATACATCCCAATGCGTGGGCTCACTCGGCTGTGCTAAACGCGTACGCCCAGAAGTCTGAGTGGACCAAGGCGCTCGAGTTGCTCGACGTCATGGAGCGGCAACCGAACCGCCTGAGCCCGCGGCCCGATGGACACTGTTACGCCGCAGCCATGCGAGCCTGCCTGCACGCACACGAGCACACACGCGTGCTCGACTTGCATGAGCGCATGATCACCGCGGGATTGCGAGGCACCGCGTACACGCTGGTGCCAGCCCTGGATGCATGCGCTGCGCTCGCCCGTGCTGGCGACCATTCGCAGTGGCAGCACTGTCAGCAGCTTTTCGAGGGATATGCGGCGCAGGCAGACGGTGCAGATCTCAATGCGCACTGCTTTGCGGCTGCAGCACGCGTGTATGCCGAATGTGGGCGGCCGGATGAAGCCCTTGGGCTGCTCAAGCAGATGCGCAGTGCCTCGCCGCCCATAGCTCCCAATGCCCACGTGCTCACTGCGGTGATAGCATCTCTGGGCCCTTCCCGTCAATGGCGCGTGGCGATGCAGCTGCTACATGGGATGGCACGAGCTGGAGTGCCCGTTGATGCTCACTGCGTCGAGGCCGCCCTCAAGGTCACCGGCCGAGCGGGCAATTGGCAACAGGCATGTCGGCTGTTCCGTTCAATGGCATCGGAGTTTGGAGTGACGCCGACGCCCATCCACCTCACCACAGTGCTCCAGAGTCTCGCGGCCGCCGAGAAATGGCACGTGGCGGCCGCCTTGATTGAGGAAGTGTTTGCTTCCCCGCCTGCTCAGCATCACGCCCGCTCCAACGCCACTGGATACGCCCAGAGCCCCAACAGCACGTCGCCCGCACTCTTCCTCGATGCCTTTGACGCCCGGCTCTGCGCTACCGCACTTACCGTATGCGCCAAAGTCGGTGCGTGGGAGCGCGCACTCATGCTGCTCGAGGCAGCAGGCGAGGGGGTGACACCGGCGATGCGCCGCGCGACAGTGGTTACTTTGATCCGTGCAGGCGAATGGTCTCGTGCTGAGGTTATCCTCGACCAGTTGCAGGTTGGCTTACCACTAGACAGCGAGGCGCATGCGGAGGCGCACGCGAAGCTGCACCTGCTTGCCACCGCCATTGCAAATCACAAACGCAAACGCCATTCGCGATAGCGAAACTGTAGGGAGGGAAAACGAAGCATTGATTCATGCAATAGAGGAAAAGAGTGCTTACGTAATAGTGCTTACGGTTGTGCTGCTGGGGTGCTGCCGCGGGCCGTTTTTCACACCCGCAGTCCCGCATGAAGTCCCGCACCCCGCCCCGGGGTTCCGCCACGATCTCACGTCGCCCACGCGCCACGCACGACTTGATTCGCGGCGGGGCGGGGCGACCCGGGCGGCGTCATTCGAGCGGGAGATATTCGTCCGGGGTGAGACCGCCGCGCCGCGAACGCGTTCCGCGCGGTCCCGGTATACACATCGCAAAACGCAACGACCCGCCCCCGCCCTGCTCCCGGGTGCGGCGTGCGGGTCCCTCCGCTCCCGTCCGCCGTCCCGCGTCGCCCGGCGCCTCCCGCGCACCCCGGCCCCCGCCCGCGGCCCGGCGCCCGCCCAGGCCGCAACGTCGGCGTAGACGTATCGCGCGCCGCGGCGCCGGCTATAACGCCGCGCGACACCGGCCGCTGCCAAAAAATGGATAAAACGACGACGCGGACACGTTGTGGGAGCAAACCCTACATCAACCGCCTATGCACACGCATATGTTGTCGCGTCTGTCGTGTTAACGTTCACGCATAGCATCTGGACCATGAGACCCGACCCGTGTGTGCTACTACTGTAGTCCTAATACTTACTCCTAATACTTACTCCTGGGCTCCAAGGCTCCACTTAACGCGCCCTCCGATGGAGCCTCGGCTGCGCGTCGCTGTCGGGGTGAGTGGCCGCCGCTTCTTCGGCGAGATTGAACTGATAGGTCGATGAGTGAACGTCAAACCCTTGGGGATCCTTCGTATCCTTGTCGCAGTTGATGACCAGACTAGCTGTGAGAGGCCAGTTGCTGAAGCCCTTCGCCAGCAAGCCGAAGCAAACGTTGTAGGTGCCATCTTGATTGTCCTCAACATTCGCAAAATTGTTTTGCTGGTTGAGCATATTCGGGTCTTGCATGCCCTGCCTCGAATAAACCATTCTGGCGCCGACAGTTGCGCCGCCCTTCTCGAGATAGTTGCAGAAGCGATCGCGTAAGCGCACGATGCAGGTGTACGTCTCGTCAGCCGTCAGCTTATGAAGCTTCGGGCCTTCCACGACCGTCAGGTTCCTATCGTGGACTGCCGGTGATACCTGGAAAGGAACCGGCGAGCCCTTGATTGGCTCCCCGTAAAGCAGCACGTTAAAATAGAAGTGCCCACTCTTCCTCGTCTCGTGGCGGCTCTCGTAGATGATGAGACCGCTGCGGATGATGGGCTTCAATACTAGAACCGGGCCATGAGGGCCAGGCGTCCGCTCAGACGAGATCTGCACGGTCAAAGAGTCCGTCACGAGCTGTGCCTGATTGCCAAAGCTGTCGAATAATAGTGGCCGAATGACTACAGAGTCACCCGCGATAACTACGCTCGGCACGGTAGCTGATAGTTCAACTGATCTTTTCAGCCCGCTGACTGCTCGGGCGTCCTTCTTCCCACGCTTGTCGGCGATGGCTCCGTCTGCGGACGGCGGTGTTGCAGCGTTCAGCCCACTAGACGGTCGGCCGTCCATCCTCACGCTCTTATCGGCGCCTTCAACGCTGAACCCTTCAACCTCGGAGGCCTCTGCATTTGCCTTTCCAGGCTGAACATGCAGCATGAATGGCGAGCCATGCAGGACTATCCGTCCGCCTTTACGATCCTTCTTTTCCTCGACATCGCACCAGACGTACAGCTCGCAGTTGCCTGCTTTCGTGGCGGAGTATGTGATAGAAAACTCGCCGGTATCTTCCGAGCTCCATTTTCCCTCTGAGCGATGCGCCGTCGCCGTTGATAGCTTCGCTCCAGAGCGCTCCGGAAGGATCGTTATGCCGAACGCATACTCGTGCTTGGATCCAGGACTGCACCCGTTCGAGTATTGGTCCAGGAAGCTCAGGTGGATTTCAACAGGTACCCCGGCTGGAATGTGCTTTCCGATCCCTGAGCCTGTGAGGACAGTCTTGCTGAGGTCAGGTATACTTGATGAAAGGCGCATCTTGATCGGCGAGCCTTGGATGCTTTGGTTCTCCACGAGAACGTGCACGTAGAAGAAGCCGGACATCTTGGACCGCCATTCGAATGTGTAGGATCCGTCGAGGTTGTCTCTACTCTTGCATTGAACGCTGGAATTGGAGCAGGTACAATCCACTTTCGCGCCTCCTGCGATGCACAGATTACCCATCTTGTCCGAGGCGTTGATGGAAAGCCGGCAACCATCGTCAAGCCCCTCGCCGACTCGGCCGGAGAGCATCGCTAAGGCTGGTGAGATGCATGTCGACTGTGCATGCGCAGACCCGGGTAGCACTATGAGGGTGAATGGCGAGCCAGGTAGGGGCAATGCCTGTGAGCGCAACCCAATATGCAGCAGGTACTTACCCACACGGCCTACCGAGTAGTGTGCACGATGCACATCGTGAAGCTGGCCGTGGGCATGCATCGTCCCCGGATCGACGCCACCAAACGCAAAGCAGATTCCTTCCGGGTCGCTCGCCAACTCATCCTCGAAGGGATTCTTCAAACGTGTGTAGCGCGCTTCCATCTTCTTGTCATTCTTTTGGGCTGCAGCAGACTTATCAGTCCGTTGCCGTCGCGCCCACTGCTGCAAGTGTTGCTGCCGTTTCACGGTGTCGAGCCGCTCTCTCCGCCTGACAAGCTCTTCGCCATTCTTGACGATCGTTACCCATCCATTCGGATGACGGTGAGTAGGAGCGCGCTGCGACGTTAGAGGCAAGCTCCTGCTTGGGCTGAGCAGCCCTGCCATCTCCTCGCTGGACAGCGAGCCCGTGTTGGGCTCAGGATGCCTGAGAGGAGACCTTGTGGGCTCCTCTTCGAAAGCCTGATGCTTAGAACCGGGGGTCGCAGAAGAACTACACTCAGCTGCTGGTTGCTGCACGGGGAGCCCTTGGAGGCCGACTGGAGGCGGAAACGCTGGCTGCGATGGTGGAAGCCCACACACACTTGAGCTCGTCTCACAGTCATCCGCGTACTGAAGAAACGGATGATGCCAAGAGTCGAGGAGCTTGAGCCTGGCTGCTGCGTCGTCAATGGGCGCGACATGTGCACGTACATCTCCTGCTGCGGTGCGATACTCGTCGAGGACCATCATGAGGAGCCCTGGTGGCAGCTGCCCGAGCACCTGACTGTCCAGGCTGCAAGACTCGCGAAGAATGAGAGGCTTGAGGCCGACCTCGATGCGCGACTTGACGTAGGTCCAGTCTGGTGTCATCTCTGCGTCGGCAGGAGCCAAACCACTTGCATCTTTCACAGAAGAGCTTCTGCTGGTCTCATGGCCAGCAGAAGACGGCTGCCGCTTGTGTCTTCCTGGGCTCTGCATGCCAAGGGGAACCACGTACACGTCGAGGTCCTCAGCTGCCACACGATAGGTTCGAGAACGCGTCGGCAACCGCGCGTCATCATCAGGCGGTGCGAAGCAGAGAGTGTGAGCGCCACCTCGAGCTAGCTCTGGCGCGGTTCGATTCATTGGCTGTGCTCACCATGCGCCGTCTGGCCAAGCGCATCTCGGAAGCGGACCTCAAAACTATTTGAAGCTCGCGAGATAGCAAGCGTCAAGGATACGCCTCGTAGCTCGCACTTGCTCGCCTCTGGCTTAGGAGTGATGGCGTTGACCGTAAATGGACTGCCTGGAACAGGCTCGCCGAATAGTGAGATGGAGATACGATAGCTTCCTGACACGCTTGGCTTGTACGAAACATGGTATGTGCCATTTTCGTTATCTACGACCTTGGCACGGACTTGAGATTGGCCTCGGATGGCAACGAAAAACGTATCCCCACCTCGGTTCTGCATAGAGCCCATCTCTGTGAACGCGGTTATTGTCAATGACGCAGTCTGCCGCACCATGGCCACGCTGAGACCGGCGCCCTCGACTTTGCAAAGAGTTGCGCTAGTCTCGGAGGGAATTCTCAAAGTCATATGGGATGGCCCAGAGACCGGCTGGGCGGCCTGTCGCTGTGACGGACATCGCGTCTCCCCGTTTCGGCGTTTTTCGCTCGACGTTTCATCCCACGAGGCGGTACACCTTTGAGTTTGAAAGGATGAAGGTTTCCGCGGCGCGGGGCTAACCATACCTCGAGACCTCGAGACTACTGTACGAGGGAAGTAACGTAATGTACAACAGTACCCTACGGAAGGAGGCCTCGCAACAGGCCATAGGTCGGCGTTGATGGCGTCGGTGGGTTCTCGACGCAATACGCAAGTCGTTGTAGACGCCTCATCTCTGCACTGGTCAAGAGATAGCCGCTTCCGACCTTTGCAATCAGTGGGCGCATCAACGCCTCGGCCCGATACGCCAGTACCCTCTCCGCAGCCTTTTTGGACGGCGGCGGGCTGCAGCTTCGCGCCGAGACTGAGCGCTCATTCTGTTCCGATGCGACCACCCGCGACTTGCTCCAAGCACCTTGTCGGGCGGAGCGCGGGGAACTTTGAGCTGAGTCGGATGGCTCATCGATGCGTGGGGATTCGCGTCCCGGTGTCCCACTCCTTGCGTTCAGAGGGTTGCCGATCGCGATGGGAGACGGCAGAGGAATCGGCAAAGCCGGCACATTGAAGGGCGGGACGGCTGAAGTTTTATGTTTGTTGCCGTGTGGCAGAGGGCTCACAGCACGTTCGTCAGTGGGGGCAGTGTCTCCACCGATCGTGTAGATCGGTACGATGATGCGCTGCCTATTGCCTTGGTAGTTGTGGAGCTGCGCCACGTGGCAAGGATGGAAGGAGAGCCTGGTAGCTCGGATCGTCGGGTTAATGGACGGCGTCGATGGTACCTCGATGACGAGCTGGCAGAAAGTGAGGAGCATATGGTCCGCCAGCCCAATCACGTGCTTGCCGTCAAAGGTGACCTGGGCGATCAGATCGGCTTCTCCCTCCCCTTGACCTACGACCACTCGCGCCTCGTGCAAGTACTGACTGGTGTTTATGTGAGAGGGGAAAGGGAAACCGATCGGCTGCGACTTCAGATGCACGTAGAAGTGGATCGATCGAGGAAGCTGCAAGCGCTCAGGTAGGCATGTGGGGCGAGGAGCCATGCCCGCGATGCGCGCATTGGTGAAGAGGAACATGGGACCAGACCCACTGGCAGAAATCTGATCAGGAGTCGTGAGCTGCGTCGGTTTGGGTACGTCTGCAACCAACTGATCCCGCTCCTCGAGACCGAGCTCCTCCTTCATCAGGTCTTCCACGACCATCTTTCGCTCATCAACGACCTTCTTTGCGGCGACCACTTTTAAGTGAGAGGCTTCGCACGCCTCGGTGAGGCGTTTCCATTCTTTGATCAGAAGTAACTGCTGGCGAAAGATGCGGAAGATCCAGATGAGCATGGCGCCGATCACCTCATTGACGTATCGTGCTTCTTCGTACATGAGCGGCGTGAGGTACACGCCGTCCTCTCCCGATGCCTCGTACAAAGACTTAACAAGCTCGCGACGCTCACGCACGCCGTCATCGCGGTCTCCGGAATGGGCACGGCCAGGCAAGATATTGAACATCTGACCGGGCTTGATGGATGACAGATTTAGGCATTTGCGCACGTTCTCGACGAGCTCGGCTTTTCCTTGAAGACACATCCCGTTGAAGTTGATCAGGCGCAGCTTGAAATCACTTCGTTGCAGCATCTTCTGCGTCGCTTCCCAGCTCAACAGGTGACCGTCCGCGCCACGCTTCAAGTCCGAGTCCCGCACAGCCGGTCGTCGAGGAGACGTCGCTCTCGCACTCAAAGATGTTGAGTCTCTGCTGCGAGCGCTCAGAGGTGTTGGTGCCTCGACACCTTCAGGGTACCGTCGCGGGCTGCTGAGCCGTCTCGGACTCTGCGGCTTGGTGGGCGTTTCACGAGGCTCGTACAGGCGTCCGCGAGCATTGTTTGGCTGCTTTGGGCTTGCAAGACGGTCGAGGGCCGTTTCCCGCTGTTCTATGGTGGCGGCTGCACGCCGCGCTCGAAGTATCCTTGCGCTGTCGGGTGTATCAGGGCCAGACTCGTGCGATGCTGCATTCTCATCTCCAACCTCATCGCTGGAGATGAGGGTGGCAACGCAGCGTGCAACGAGCTCGACAATCGGGTTGGGCGCATCTTTGAGAGAGCGAAGCTCATCGAGATTGGAAACCTTGAGACCTTTGATGGCCTTTGCGGCCTCGAGCTTCATCGTACTGCCACTAAATCGCTCCTCTTTGGCCCGGACAGCACGATTGCAGTCTTCCTGCCGACGGCGAAGCACTGCCTCCGCATTGGCTAGCCGCGTGTCCGCATGGCGTTGCTGCTGTCGCACCTCGGTTTGAGTTCGGTTCGCGACCCCACGCTCGACTGGCGCAGCCGCCACCATCGCGCCACCAGAGCCGCTGCGCGATGGGTTTGACACGCGCAGGCAGCGTGCACGCAGGACACGCCGAGCGGCGGGGTCATCAGTCCGAGGCGTCCAAATCGGCGCGTGTCGCAGACATACCGGCGACTGCTGCTGCTGCTGCTGTTCAACACAACGCGCGCGCGCGCGCACACACTCCGGACCCCCAAGCACGAGCGACTGTGGCGGGTTTGGATGGTTGGTGAATTCGTCTGTGTGATCCCTTATGATCCGTGTGAACGTTAACACGACACGAGACGCGACAACCGGTGCTTGTACGGCACTGTTTCTGTCCGCTCAGAATTCACACACCGATCCGTGTGCCTGTGTGCGCCCGTGAGTGTCCCGTGATGAGGTGATGTGTCCCGGCTCCGCCACCTGTAGCGGAGGGCGATACACGACGCGAGGAAGGGGACACGCCCCGAGGAGCTTCCTTACATGTATTGCAACTACATGTAGGCTTTCGTGCCCGCTGCTCCCGTGTATTCAACTTCATTCTTGCGAACCTGTCAGCTCTGTTCTCTGACGCAAATGAACATCTCAGCGGTGAGGAAGAACAGTTCTTCACAGCCAATGTTTAGAATTCGACACACTGCCGACCCATACGGCCGCGCTGTTTTTGTGTAGTGCGATGGATCTTTATGTCGAGAGGAAGGGTGTCTCCCTAGGCGGGCGCAAGAAGGCCGGAAAGTCGCGCGAGCAGGTGCTGCTCGAGGCGCGGCAGCTCCGCGAGCAGCGCACGGCCGCCGCCGCACCGCTGAAGGCTGCGTCTACACTGCAAAGACTCACGCGCGGCCGTCTGGCGCGACGCAAGCTACGCGAAACGGTGCTGCTGGAGGCAGTCCGCACAGCTGTCGAGGTGGCTGAAGCGCATGCAACCTTAGCCCACTCGCATGCTCTCGCGCTCTCACTCGCACGTCGAGTCGGTCTATTGTGGGCGGCTGCAGAGGGGTGCCTCTCCGACACTGCAGTGGACCTCACACGACGCGGCGCGCGGGTGCTGAACAGCTGCGGCGGTACCCTAGAGTGCGTGTGCGGCCAGCACGCCGCGGGCACGTGCGATGGCGCCACGGGGCTGCTTCGGCGCCTGCAGCGTCTGCTGCCTGCAGTGCTGTATGTCGCCGGCCAGTGCGGCGATGCGTCAGCCGTGTCGCTCGCCACGGCGCTTTGCAGCCCCTCGGGCGGCATCCCTCAGTGGGCCAGCTGCTGCCAGGGTCGCGGCGCGCAGCTCGCGCGCGACCTGCTGCACAATACTGCACCCTCTATTCTCAACGCCCTGGCGTGTTGGCTGCTGCCCCCTGCGGATCACCACCCTGTCGCCGCGGCCGCCTCTGCCACAAGTGGGGGCGCCGGTGGCGGTGCCCCCGAGGTGAGCGTGAGCCTCGAGCGTCTTGGGGCCCTGTGCCGCGTCGCGCTCGACACACCATCCACCGCGTCGTCGGCGCCCGCCCTGTGCACCACTCTGGTGCAGCGGTTGCCTCCGGAGCGACTGCTTTCCATGCCGCCGCCGCCGAGCGCCCGGGGGGCAGTGCGAGCCCTCTATGGCGGGCTGAGCGGTGCGGCGCGGCGGCACGTGGAGGCGTCCCTTGCGGCGGAGCTCGCTCGGCCAGCGCGTGCAAGTGGCCTGAGCATCGAGGGCCAAGTCCATGAGGCGGCTGCAGTGCTCCTTGGAGCGCTGATCGCGTGCGTCGACGGCGGCGGCGCCGATTGGCGACGCGATGGATGGATCGAAGGGCGGCCGCGGCTGCTGCGGCCCGAGGATCTGAGCGCCTTGATGAGCGCGACCGTTGAGCGCATGCGGCAGCAAGCGCAGGTGGCGGGCGGCGCCACGCCGAGCTCTGCAGATGCACTGCTGCTGCTTCTGCGCGCGCGATGGGACGTTGTCAAGGCAGTCGTCGCGTGGCGGGAGAGCCGCCGGGGCGGCGGCACGGAGGCGGCGGCCGCGGAGGCGGCGGAGGCGTGGTCGGTGGGGGCCACGGAGGCGGCGGTAGCACCCGTACCGGTAGCAGCGAGCTCGGCCGACACCGAAATCCTGCCGGAGGCGCCACCGATAGTGTGCGGCATCTGCTTCGAGCCTCCCGAACCGCCGCGCACGCTGCGTGCGATGCGATGCGGGCACGGCTTCTGCGACGAGTGCTGGGGCGGCACGCTTATGGTGGCCCTCGAGAAGGGCCCCTCGTGCGTGCACGGCACGTGCCCTCAGCCGGGCTGTTCGCTGCCCGTAAGCGGCGACGTGTGGGCCGCGGCACTGCCAGCCGAGGGGCAGCAGCAGCTCTCGGCACTTTCGCTCCGCCTCTTCGTGAGCTGCAACTCGCTCGTGAGCCAGTGCCCGAACGGCGCGTGCGGGCGTGCGGCGGTGCACCTGAACGCGAGCACTCCGCCAGAGCTGCTCCCCTGTGAGTGCGGCACCTCTTTTTGTGTCACGTGCGGAGATCCGCCGCACTGGCCCACCTCGTGCGAGCGTAAGCGGCGCTGGGCGGAGCTCCTGCACCAGTCACCCGATGCGATGCTGATCCGGCAGACGACCAAGCCGTGCCCCTCGTGTGGCGTACGTACCACGCGTACCATGGGCTGCATGCACATCTCGTGCACCCAGTGCGCGCTCGAATGGTGCTGGGGATGCGGCCAGATGGGCCGCGGCGTGCACCACGTCTCCGCCTGCTCGCGTACGCCCGACCCGTCTTGGAAGTACGTGTCCGAGGACCGCAAGGCGATCGACGGCTCTCTCGAGCGCCATCTGGACGAGTTCCTCATCAGGCAGGAGCAGTGCGAGTCCATCGTCGGATGGCGTGCGCCCGCGGCGGCGTCCAGGGTGGGGCTCGGTACGGCGCCCGCGTCGGCGCCCGGGCCGGCGTCGGGGGTGTCGCCGCCGGGCAAGGCGATGGGCACGACCGCAGCGGCGGGGACGCCATCGTCAGGGATTGCGGCCGCCAAGGCCAAGGCCGAGGGCCGCGGCATGACGCCCGGTGCGCTGCGAGAGACGCTGCTCCGCGCGCTCTCAGCGCTCCGCTGGATGCAAGTCTACCTGTACTGGTGCCCGATGGACTCAGTGCCCGGTCGGCTGCGCCTCGCGTACAGCAAGCTCACCCTCTGCACAGAGGCGCTTTACGAGGCGTGCGCCTTCGCGGGGGGCGCGGCCGCCGTCGTGCCGGATTGGGCGCGGCTCAGCTCGGATGAGGCGGCCGTGCAGCACGCGTGGCTGGTGTCGCTGCTTCTCTACCTCAGATCACACCTGCCGGCTGGACCACCCGACATCGCAAGGGCTGCACCGCCGCCGCCGCCGCCGCCGCCGCCGTCCGTGCCCGGCGCAGCCGCATGGAGGGGAGGTCCCCGCGCTCCCCGAGGAGGCGTGAGAGGAGGCAACGCCCTGGGATTCACTGGCACCGCAGTGAATGACGGAGACGTTCCGTTTGGCGGCGCCGGCGCGGAGGAGGAGGATGTGGAGGAGGACCAACACCTGGTTTAGAGTCGACGGCGTAGGGTCGAAATAAGACACCGTTCCGGGCCGCGCGGGCAGACCGGGGGGCAAATTAGGGGCAAATGGGAGCGGGGGGGCAGGTCTCGAAGGCGATGAACTCTGTGCCACGTCGAGGCCTCGAGAAACATGAGACCTCGAGGGATGTACAAAATCCAAGCTGGCGAGATGCGAAATCCAAGCGCGCATCGCAACGCTTGCCCCGCGTGTGTAACACGCGGTTTGCAGGGTCTTGCGGAGTGGGGTACGGCGGTCCCGGGCAGTTCAAAGTCGCAGCCGAGAAGCGAATCGGCAGCCAGACTCGGCATGGATGTCCAAGCATCCGCTGTGGGCATCATGGGCGCTCTCCGAACGGGCAACCCGATCGTCGACATGCTCATCGCCATGGCCGTGCCACTCATTTTCAAGCTGGTCTTGGATGCTGCCCATACCACTTCCCTCCGAGAGATATTGGGGCAGATTCTTTTCTTCTGGTCATCGTACTACACGCGCGAAATCGAGCACAAGGTGCTACAGAACGGCTGGGGAAACATGGTGAACATGGACAAGGACCTGCGCAACAACGTGCTGATCAAAGCGATCCAGCTCTACCTCGACAACCAGAAGATTGAGTACCGCAATGCCAGTGTGGCGCTCGTCTCGATGCAGCAGTCGCGCCAAAGCTGTTGGGGAGACGACGATGATGAAGGCGAGAACACGCCTGCGGGCAAGCTGAAACGCTTCAAGGTCGCGCGGAAGCCGCCCAAGAATAGGTGGACGGCCATCACGAGCCCCAAGGTGCACGGGAAGGTGGAGCTGATGGTGTCCGAGAGCGAGCACGACAAGGGCGAGAAGGCCGAGAAGACGACGATAATCAACGTGTACAAGCTGCGCTCGCGGCAGAAGGGCGCAATCGACGCCTTCGTCGACGAGTGCTACGCGTGGTACATCACGGAGCTCAAGAAGCAAGAGGACAACTCGCGCTACTTGTACGAGATGCAGCTCAACCCCGGCAAGTCGTCTGGCGGCGACGACGACAGCAGCGCGTCGCGCGTCTTCAAACGGTACAAGCTTTCGGACGAAAAGCAGTTCAGCTCGCTCTTCTTTGATGACAAGGAGAAGCTGCTCGCAGTGCTCAAACACTTCACGGGCAAGACTGGCAAGTACGCGGTCCAGGGGTATCCTCACAAGCTGGGCCTGCTGCTGCACGGCCCGCCAGGCACCGGCAAGACCTCGATGATCAAGGCCCTCGCGCAGTACACGGGGCGATCCATCGTCAACGTACCGCTCGCCCGCATCTCGACCAACCAGGAGCTCATGGACATTATGTTTGACCAGCAGTACCTGGTGATGGGAGACGAGGTGCCGATCAAGCTTGGGTTCAAGGATGTCATCTTCGTGATGGAGGACGTCGACGCCGCCTCGAAGGTCGTACAGCGCCGCGACGGCAAGACCAACTTTGGAGGGGGCAAGATCGAGCTGCATGCCGACGCGCCGCTCAATCCTGACGAGAAGTCGATGGTGGGCGGGGTGCTCGAGGCGACTCCATGGCACCTGCTGCTCGGCTCAGACGATCCCAACGTTCAAGAGCTGGTCGACGAGCTCCTCGAAAAGTCGGAGCGGCTCAAGGCAGCAGCGCTCTCGCCCGACACCATGCGCGCGGTCGCGGCGGAGCTGCGAGTCCCCAAACCGCCCCCCCCCTCGGATGACAAGGACCGTGCCGAACTTGAGAAGAAGTCGCCAGCGGAGCGCGCGATGGCCACTGCCCAGATGGTGCATGAGGCGATGAGCCAGCGATGCGAGCGCCATGAGACGATCGACCAGTTTGTCAAGATGCATGCATGCGCCCTCCGACGGCTGCTCAAGGCCGGCGGCGCAGTGGACCGGGCTCTCGAAGATGAACTGCTTGGCGTGGCGCCGCCAGCCGACGCAGGCAAGCCCAAGGCGCCACTATCGGCCAAGCTGGGCAAGGCGGCCGCCTCTTGGCCAATCGACGGCGGTGCCTCGACGGGCGATCGAGGCGGCGACGAAGACGACGAGAAGGACGGGATGGACATTCAGATGATGCAGGCGATGATGATGTCGATGATGGACACAGGAGGAGCCTCGAACCGAGCGGGAGGGGACGCCCCCCCAGGCGGGGCGGGGGCGCGCATTCTGCCCTCGAGCTCAATCGCGCTCAAGAAGGATACGCTCAACCTCGCTGGGCTGCTGAACGTGCTTGATGGCGTAGTGGACACTCCGGAGCGCATCGTGGTGATGACGACCAACCATCCTGAGATCCTCGACCCTGCCTTGATTCGGCCGGGGCGCATCGACCAGAGGCTCTTGCTCGGCTACATGCGATGGCAGAACGTCGTCGAGATGATCAAGCATTACTTCCAGCTGGGCACGGAAGGACTCGACGAGTCGCTCGTCAGGCGCGTTCGAGAGGCCATCCTCGGTAACGACGCCAAGGGTTTGCCTGCCCTCAACCTCACGCCTGCCCAGGTGGAGCAGCTCTCGGCGGAACATGACGACGTCGCCAGCATGGTGGCAGCACTCGAAGCCAAGGCCACTGGGATGATCCAGGTGTCAGCTCGGAGGCCAGCCGAGGTGTCACGACAGGTGTCGCTGTCGGCGACCCAACCGGTGATCATCGTCGACGAGGTGAAAGAGGATGACGATGAGTTCGTCATGGGCATGCCCGTGCCGCCGAAGCGTCAATCCTCAGTCACTGTAACGTACGAGTGAATGCGCTACTGGTACTGCGAGCTCGAGCAGCTGCAGATCATACTGGGCCTCGAGTGGAACTGGTGGCTGGCTGGCTGCACATGATGACGATCATCATGATTCATGGTGGACCGTTCCGCCGGCCCCAGTTTCCACGCAACTTCCGTTGTGAATAGTCACAATTGTAAGCAAGCAAGCTAATAAGTCAAAACAACACCAGTACCTAAACAAGCGCGGTTGCTTGCTTGTGAATTGTGAAATAGGTGGTCCCAGACAGGGTCCGAAAGCTTGAATTTTTAACCGTTACATGTACAAGTTCTGAACATGAAAGAACGCGTCTTCATCGCTGCCATTCATCCATCCAAGGTCTTGTGTACCCGTACGCAGCTGGTCGCGCGATGCCGATCAAAAAGCAGCCCCATGTGGCCGACTTGAGCCTGTCCATGGATGCCGACGCCCGGAACCTCAACCGCTCTTTTTCGCTCTCCGATACGGGGAGCTTCTCAGCCGACCTCTTCACCGTCGGCCGGAATGGTATCACACAGTCGCCGCTGCATGCGCAGGGCGAGATCTCCTCGCTGCGCCTCGATCAGCTCTCAGACTGGGCGTGCATCGGCCGCGGCGCCACGTCGCGTGTGTACAGAGCCGTGCACAGCCCCACCGGGAAGGCAATCGCCGTCAAGGTGCTCCAAGCAGAGTTAGAGGCCTCGCGGGAATCGCGGCGCATGATACTCAACGAGATCAAGATCGTATTCAACGCCCAATCCAACCACCTGATCTCCTTTTATGACGCTTTCTTCCACGATGGCTCCATCTACCTTGCGCTCGAGTACATGGACTGCGGCTCACTCGAGGGGCTGCTACACGCGGCGAAGAGCACGCCGGCGCAGCTGGTGCCCGAGGGCGTGAGCGCATCGGTGCTCTTCCAAATCTTGCGGGGCCTCACGTATCTCCACCATGAGCAGAAGGCTGTGCATCGCGACCTGAAGCCTGCCAACGTGCTCCTGGACTCGGCTGGCTGTGTGAAGCTCTCTGACTTTGGGATCGCCAAGCAGCTCGGCTCCGGCATGTATGCGCAGGCGGGCACGCAGGTGGGCACGGTCGCGTACATGTCACCCGAGCGCCTGCGCGGCGATCCCTACGGGTTCGCTTCCGACGTGTGGTCCGTCGGCCTCATCGCGCTCGAGACAGCGCTCGGCACCTACCCCTTCCCGCTCTGCAGGAGCTACTTTGAGCTTGTCAAGACGATCGTCGAGGGCCCCGTGCCTAGTGAATACCCTGATGTGCAGGAGCGCGTGCCGCTCGACGAGCTGCAGCTCGTGCATGCATGCCTCCAAAAGGCTCCCAACGAGCGCCCCGACGTTCGTGATCTCACGCGTTTCCCCTTCTTCGCCCGGCACAGCGCCGCGCCGACCGACCTGCAAACCTACTTGAGAAGCATCGCGCCCCTGCTCGCCGCGCAGCAGCGTCCCCGAACCGCAAGCGGGCACGGTGGAGGCCTGGGCGGCGATGGCGGTAGCGGCAAAGGCAGCGGAGCCGCTTCGGGCCCGACCGCGTCGTCAGGATTGTCAGCGGCGCCGGATCACATCGCCCAGCAGAGCAGTGCTGCGGCTGGTGGCTCATATGCGCACAGCCACATTGACGACATGCAGGCCGAAGAAGTGATGGAGGAGGAGGGCCTCGATGAGATCTGGGATACGAATGGGAGCCATGGGAGTGTTCAGTCTGAATTAGGGCCATGAACTGATTCGTGCGTTGTGTTGTGTCTTTTGGCGCTCAATTCCTGTGTGTGAAGACACGTATACTAGGCTGAAAGCGAGTATGGAGACAAGAGCCAACGCAAATTATCTGTAATCCGATCGCTTTTCCCCGAAGTCCTTGGTTGGTGTCACGCCCCTCGGGTTTTCACGCATGTTCACGGTTCGGTACTTCACGCAAGCCCATGCGCCGACTTGTGCGTGGGTCGATCCGTCGCCGAACGCCACTGCCGCCGTCTGGTCCGACGAAGGTGCACTCTAATTCATGGCTCACAACGCCTCTGAACGTGTCCAGCACGCCGCAAATGGCGCTCCTACTGCTCAATACTCCACCACGTCCTGCTACAGCGCTACGACAGCTCTGGACATTGTCCGCATTCCGAGTGTGTGCCGATGCAGCCGCAAACAGGCTGCGCGACTCCATTCAGCTCGCGATGGGCGATGAATCAGTGGTCAGTGGTACCCCGGCACAGCTCCGCCAGCGGTTGCTCGAACTTCGGCGCGTGGCCAAGCAGCACGAGTCGATGGTGCCAGACGCCGTAATTGGCGATTTCGACTCCATCCGGCCGGACGTGCTTGACTTCTACCGAGAGCACGGTACGGCCATCACGTACGACCCGTCTCAGTCTACGACAGACTTTCAGAAAGCCCTCAAGCTCATCGAGGATGCGCAGGCGGCGAGCATACGCTCACCCAGCAGCCTCCAAGGCGCACCGCCCAAGCGCTGGACGGTGGTAGCGTTTGGCGCGTTTGGCGACCGTTTCGATCACGAGCTGGCTTCCATAAATACATTGTACCGCTTCTGCCGACCGTTCGATCGGCTGATCCTGATGGGCGAGCGTATGACCGCCGAGCTCCTCTTGCCTGGCAGGCACGTTATTCGGCCTAACTCGCAGCTCGAGGGGCCCACGTGCGGGTTGCTGCCCATTGGCGGCAGGTGCGACGCGGTTTGGACGAGCGGGCTGCGCTGGAACCTGCGCGGCAGTCCCCTCCAGTTTGGTGGTGTGGTGTCCTCGAGCAACGACATGGTGCCGCACGCCGTGGACGGGCGCCTCGAGGTGCGCGTAACGACGACGCATCCGCTCGTGTGGACGACGGTGCTGCGCCCGGACGGCTGGCCCCGCAGCGGATGAGGCACTCACGGTACACTCACGGAGTTTGGCATTTCAGTTCCTATTACTCATAACACTCGACTCGAGTGAAAGCCATACCGGTACCAGTCTTTTTCCGTGCCTGGGTCGTCACGCAACCGTCGACGCAACCGGAACCGTGCGGGACCCGACGCGACCGGACCCCGCGCGGTTTCGTCTTTCGATACTCGCTCCACGAACCGCGACCGCTCTCGTGTCTCGACCCGACGGGCTCTCCTCGGAGTCGGACCCTCGCCGCCGCCCCTCGAAAAGGGAAGCCGGCACGGCACCCGCACGCGGGCACCGCCCACGGTCGCCGGGCCGCGCCCGCCGGACAGCTGACCGAGTGGCTAGCGGGCTGGATGCTGCGCGGATCGACTCGCGTAAAACACTGTCACTGGCGCGCGACATTTTCGGCGACAATGTAACCGCGGCTCATGTCTGAGACGTGACATCGGCGCCACATCGATCTGGGGCGACGCTCTCAAGGTAGTGACGACCCTCGGTCACCATCGTATTCAGATGGCTGTCCCGGCCGGAAGCTCCGCTTCAAGCTGTGGTCGGCGAGTCCCCATCGGGGGAATCGTCCCGCTTCGCAGCTCGCTCGGCAGCGACTTGTGCACTGTCGCGCCGAGGAAGACCTGCAGCTTGCCGCCGAGGTACTCGAGGCCCACGTGCCTCTCAAAGTCAGCCGTGCCCACGTCGCTCGTCGCAAGCTCCGCTTTGGAAAGTCGGCGAAAGTAGTGCCCCAGCGCTGCATATTGCTTGCCTATTGCATGCACAGAGGCGCCCGCGAAAACGACCGCACAGGTGCCCGCCTCTGCGGCGGCGGCGAGCTTGGCATTGGCGGGTGTCGCCATGAAGGCGTGAAAGCAATCTTTGGCTTTCGAGGGGTCCGCCCTCTCGGCCTTGTGCACATCGGTCGCTGCTGTGCCCGCGCCGGTCGCAGTGCCTGAGTGCGCGGCGAGCCAAGCCATGTGGATGTCGGTGCTGCCCTTGGCGAGCAGTAGCACGTGTGTGATGGTGCCACCCGAGGACAGCGCGAGACGATGAAGTTCTGTCTCGGCCGAGAGCAGGGTGTACCGCCCCTCCGTCTCCGGAGCGATGACGACGAGCTGAAAAGAGGGAAACGCCTTCTGCAACAGGGCGGCGCTGCGCTGTCGCGTCTCGAGAAGGCCACCCGTCAAGATGTACACGCGGCTGGCGTCACCCTTTTTGTTGGAGACGAGAAATTTCTCCGCAGCGGCCTTGTCGTTCTTCTCGTGCAATAATGAGGCGATCTCCCGCTGATCGCGGCCGCCGAGGTCTAGGGCCTTCAGAAAAGTTGGCGACGAGCCCTCGGTCACCCCTAGCATGCGTGGCGTCACGGTCGGCGTGCTATCGGACGCAAGGTAGATAATTTTCTCATCTGGCCGGGCCGAGAGCGCCAGTGACCATGTACAGTACGTGTTGCTCTGCGCGAAGAGCACTGCAAGCGCATTGCGGTGCTCAGCCCACGCCTGGTCAGCAGGCGACTCACATGCGCAGAGTCGCATGACCGCGTCCTGTATCTCCTTGACCTGCTGCGCATGACGCAGCTGAAGCTCCGAGTTTCGCCATTGCCAATAGGCTGCCTGCGTGCGCGCGTGTTCGGCCTGTAAACGAGCGCGTCTGATTTCAAGACCTGCATTCTCGGAATTCATCTCCGAGCACCGAGGTGTGTTCACGTTCATAGGTCCCATTGGGTGGTGGCTTTAGAGATGCTCACTATGAAACATCCTACTGTTCGATCCCCGGCTAATCAGTGCGGCTCGGGCACGTGGCCGTCCACGTAGTAGCTGCTCGGCGGATTCGACAGGCAGGCGGGCACGACGGGAGTCGAGCGCGGCACACAATGTGAACTTCCAGGCGGGTCGCACGGCGTGGCCGATCGCTCATAAACGCGCGCGGCACAGCAGCAGTAGCCGGCAGCCGGGGAAGCGCCGGGCCTGCAGCGCGCTTGTCGGGGTGGCGCAGTGGTTGGCACACGCACTTTCGGCTGTACGCAGGCAATGTGATGACCATCCCGTCGAGCTTCTTCGAGAGGATGATCTGGCAGCCGAGCCGGCTGGTCGCCGTGAGGCACGTCGCCTCATCGAGCATGTCCTCCTCCTCCTCGATCGCCTCGTCCAGCAAGTCATAATGCTCCGACGAGATTATCACATGGCAGGTCGAGCATGCAAGGCTGGCCTCGCAGGCACCCTCGAGCGCCAGCTTCGCGCCGGCCGCATGCTCGTCGCGCAGTCGATGGCACAAGTAGAGCAGGTTGTCACCCACCTTACCGGCCACGTCGTGACGCCGCGCGTCGCGGTCGACGATGACGAATCGCACGATGTCTTCCGGCGAAGCAGGGTCTTGCATCTCGAAATCGCCGTGCAGAACTGGCGCTGAGGCCCTGAATGCGCGGCGACCGAGCACGCTGGAGAGGTGCAGCCGCCGTGCAGCCGTGGCGGGGGTTGGCCGTCGTCGAAGTATGCTGTGGCGCAGCATGGCGAGAAGGACTTTTCTTTGGGGGAAGGTCGTACCTCGCGAGTTCGAGATTCCGAGGTCTCCAGAGGACGTGTTCGAGCTTCCACAGTGAGTTGACTTTCGTCTTAATAATTTTCGTCATTATGGTGCCACGCACGGGCTGTCGCACAGGGACGCACGCGCTCCGGACCAAGGTTCGTCCGTCGTCCGCGCAATAGTGGGTGGAAGACATGAGCAAGTCGATCGACGACCGGCGCCGCGAGCGCGAGCTCGAGGAGGCACGCAAGGCGGGCACGGTGCCGGCCGAGCGGGATGCCGATGGCAACGAGATCAACCCACACATTCCGCAGTACATGTCGCAGGCGCCGTGGTACCTCAACGCTGAGGGGCCTGGCCTGCAGCACCAGAAGAATCTCAAGGGTAAGAAGCCGGTAGCCACTGTGAGCGATTTCATTCCGCGTGGTCAGCTAGCCGGCCCCGCGGCAACCAAGTTCCGCAAGGGCGCCTGCACCAACTGCGGCGCGATGACGCACGCCGCAAAGGACTGCGTCGAGCGGCCGCGCAAGAAAGGCGCCAAATTCACGGGCACGGATATCAAGGCGGACGAGGCGGTTGTCGAGATGGTGTTCGACTACGCAGGCAAGCGCGACCACTGGGCGCAGTACGACCCATCCGATCACACGCTGATGATTGAGGCGCACGAGAAGGAGATGGAGGTGCGGATCAAGCAGCACAAGCAGACGCAGGTTGGGCAGCTCGCAGCCAAGGAGAAGGAGCGCGAGGAGCGCAGAGCGGAGCGTCGGCGCAAGCGGCAGGCCAAGAAGGCCGCCGACGGCGGCGAGGGTGGCGGTGGCGCCGATGACGATGAGGAGGGCGAGGAGGGCGAGGGTTCGGACACGGACGCAGACACGGACGACGAGGCGGCGGGGCTCGACGACCCCGAGGGCAAGCTGGCCGAGTCGGAGCAGCTCAACGTGGGTACCAAGATGAACGCAAACAAGAACGGTGGTGCGAAGATGACCGTGCGCAACTTGCGCATCCGAGAGGACACAGCCAAGTATTTGCTCAACCTCGACGTCAACTCGGCCTTCTATGACCCAAAGACGCATTCGATGCGAGAGAATCCTTTGCCCGGCACGGCGCACGACTTCGTGCCGTACAACGAGGAGAGGCGCTCGGGCCAGGCGCGCGAGCTCGCCGCGCTCCAGCTGTACGAGCTCGAGGCCTCCTCCAAAGGCTCCTCTATCCACCTGAACGCCGACCCGACGAGCATCGAGCTCATGAACAAGATTTACCGCGAGAAGAAGGCCAAGCTGCAGGAGACGAAGGTGAACCGCGTGCTCGAAAAGTACGGCGGCGCCGAACACCTCGAGAAGCCACCCGACGAGCTGCTCTTCGCACAGACTGAAGAGTACACCGAGTACACGCGCTCGGGCGCGCTCAAGCACGGGCGCGAGAAGGCAATCGTGCGCTCAAAGTACGAGGAGGATGTGCACGTGTTCAACCACATGGCCGTGTGGGGCTCCTTCTTCGACCGGCAGAACTTCCGATGGGGGTACGCTGACGACCATGCTACCGTGCGCAACGCCTACGGCACTGGCGCGGCGGGAAAGCGAGCACGGATGCTCGCGGCGGCGCAGCGCTCGGCGCCTGCTGATGGCGGCGGCGCGGCTGCGGACGCGGCGGCGGCGGCGGCCGGCGGTGGTAGCAGCAGTAGCACTGGGGTCGGTACGTGCAGGTCGCTCGCGGGTAGCAGCTCGTCCGCGCTGCCGCAGAGTGCCATGTTTGGCACGGGCGAGGACCTCGCGGACGCACCGCTCGATGGCGCCAAGATGCAGGCGGCGATCGCCACGGAACGCGTACGCCAGCGCGAGTCTGTGCTCGACGAGCGCAAGCGCAGGTACAACTCGATGACCTCGGTGGAGACCACGGCCGAAGAGATGGAGGCCTACCATCGAATCAAGCAGCGGAGCGACGACCCGATGGCGGCGATGCTCACCGCTGGTGCTGCGGAGGCGGCGACCGATGATGAGGCATAAACGTGGCGCGGTGGGAAAGCCATCAGCCTCGGGCTCCTTCGGTACTGTCACGTCACTGCCACGTGTCCGCGCGTCTCCCGGCGGGGCCTTGAAAGCTTGAATGGTCCGACATGCCATGTTCCCATGTAACCGCCCCGGCGAAACGAGGTACGAGCCTGCCCGTTTCGAATCACGAATGATGACGAATCCGGCTCGCGTATAGTTTATACGCTTATTTTTAAGGAACACATGTAAGACGAGGGGATTCCTAGTGCTGTCCGCTCGCAGCACTCCGAAGGTTTTGGAAACGAGTTCGTGAAGCCCCGTACGCGAAGACGAGTTTTGAAACCGCCGCAATCACGTGAGCATCTCGAACCACAACCACGGATCCTCCATGAGGAAGGCGCAGCGCCAAGCGAGTCACTTATCATTCGCGGCGCCGTCAGTCGCGGCACCGCCGCCACCAATGCTCTTTTCCGTAGGATCTTCGCCATCGGTACGACCTGCCGCTGTGAAGGCCGTGAAGAAGAAGAAGAGGAAGCGTGTGCCAGACGAGTCTTTGCCAATTGACAGCAGCCCCGTCGCCAGCGTCAATGCTGCACCACCGAAGGTCGAACAGCTCTTTCTTGACGAGCGTGCACCAGTCGGCAGCAGCCATACCGGCCGTGCCGAGGCTGCAGCACCCCAGCCCAAGAAGAAGCAGCGTGTGGCCGACCCTCCTACAGCCGCTCTGCCTCGTGCCACCTCCTCTCCTGCAACATCCGCCGCCGTTGCGGCGTCCGTGGGCATGGACGCTAATCATGTGCTCCTTGTCCTTGGCGTGCCCGCTGGCATGAGCGAGCTCGAGCTGCAGCGGCACTTTGCCGCGTGCGCGCCGTCGCAGATCAGGTTGCTCCAAGATTGGAGTACCAAGCAGCCCCGTGTCGCAGCATGCCTAGCTCTCGCCTCGGCGCGTGCGGTCGAGCTCGCGCTGCAGCCAGCGCTCGCGACCGTGGGCGGCTCACGCATCCACGTGTGCACCGCTGCAACATCGGCCACGGCCGAGGAGGGGTTTGGCGGCACCCTCTCCGCGCCAATGCGCCAGCAGCTGGCGGGCCTCGAGGCCAAAGTCAAGGGGGCCGTGGGCTCGGCGAACCCCGCGCAGATGCTGCCGGCGCCAACGCTCCGGCATCTACTGCTCACTTGCGAGGTGGGCGCGGCCAACGCGGCCGTGGATGAGTTCTGCGCCGTCGCACGCTCGGGTACGCCGAAGCAGCCGGGTGGTTTGCTGGCTGCTTGCCTGCTCAAGCACAGGCGGCTTACGGGCGGAGACGTCTGGCTTGGCCGTGTGAATGGGCTGCCGCTCCCGAGGGCAGAGGCGGCGCGGATGCGTGAGCTGCTCGACGCGCTGGACTGGTCGGTGATGCCCGCCGACGGTAAGCTCCGCGGCGAGATGGCTGAGCAGTCGTTCAAACTCGGCCTCTCGACGAAGGTGTGGGCCAAACAAAATGGACCCTACTTGCCCTTCGCCTTCAAGGCGGGTATGGGAGTGTGGGATGCAGCCTCGGTCACCAAGAAGCACAAGCAGCTCTGGGAGGCCGCCTCCGCCCTCATTAGCGCCGCTGATCCCACGTACCCGTGGACCTCGGTTCAGTTCAACAAAAACTTCCGCGGCTCACGCCACCGAGACGACAAGGACGCCACCTACCAGGTGGCCACGGCATTCGGCGAGTACGAAGGCGGCGAGCTGCGCGTGCATGGGCAGGACGGTATCCTCGACGTGAACACGCGCGACCGATTCGTGCGCTTTGACGGCCGCTTTGAGCACGAGGTTCTGCCCTACTCGGGCCTACGCTATTCCGTCATCTTCTTTGCGCTCGCACCGCCGTGGAGCGTCGACCCGTCAAGCACAGAGGAGGGCTGCTGTCGATGAGCCTATCATGGTACACTTCGGTAGTAGCAATACATGCTGCGAAGGCGTGCGCGTGTGGAGCGCGAGTGGAGCGCGGACCGCGTGCGGTGCAGACTGCAGTTGGGCGTGCATGGGGCAAAGTTCGATTATCGTACACGTCGCGCTTAATTCGATACGTTGTGCAAGAAACCGGAACAGTACATAGGAGCCATAACGGCCGACAAACAGCTCCTTCTCAATTCAGGAGGGACACCGTGTGCCGTGCTGTGTGCGCCGCCGCTGCTGAGAACATATTCATCTCCGCGACTGTGCCCCTTGCTCCTTTCGCCCCTACCGCCAATCCCCTGCGCAAAGGCCGCACCCGTCGGGGGGCGCTGGCAATCACATGCCTCTCTTGTTTCCACATCTGCACGAGCCGCCCCTTCGACAGTGTGCTCTCGCTGGACGCCCTTGCGTCTGAGCGAGCGCATTGCTGCTGCCGCTGCCGCTGCCGCTGCTGCTGTTGCTTCTGTTGCTAAAGCTGCCGCTGTTGTTCACCACATGGGCAGGAGGCTGGCGCACGGCTTGGCAGGCTTACGCCGGCGCACGCGCGCCACGCCCGAGGTATCTTTGGTCGTTGCAGCGGATGACGGAGGGCGCTCGTCTGAAAGTGCGGCCTTGGGATCGCCCTCTCCCTCGAGCGTGCGCGCCGCCAGGTCGATCTCCCGCGGCGCAGGCAGCGATTTCATCGGCAGGCCCTTGCGGCGGTGCTTGCGGCGCGCGTCCTCCATCGCCTTCTTGGCCTCGGCGCGCGGCGACTTGATCTCAAGCTGCGCAGCCTCCTGCTCCTTGAGTAGGTTGGCATCCTTCTTATCCTTTTGCTTCTGCTGCGCGAGGATGAGCTTGAGGTCGTCCTCCACCTCCTCCTCCTCCTCGTCATCGTCGACCTCGGCCTCGCCCTCTCTGTCGTCGTTTGCCTCCTCCTCCTCCTCCTCCTCCTCGTCCTCGTCCTCGTCTTCCTCGCCATCCTCGCCATCCTCCTCCTCGTTGTCATCGTCCTCGCCCTCCTCCTCGTCGTCGTTCATATCGTCGTCCTCCTCCTCGCCCTCCTCCTTGAGCGTCTTGGGGTCCTTCTTGCCGCCGCCGCCGCCAAACAGGTCCATGAGTGCGTTCGCGTCCTCGTCTGCGTGCACCGCCATCGTCGACTCACCACCCTCGCCGTCGGAGAAAGGCGTTACCGAGCGCGCGGCTGCGCGGCCTCCGCCGCCCGCGGCCGCGCCACGCACCGCGCCGACACCCTTGCCCGCAGCCTTCTCCTCCTTCACCTCCTCGGCCTTGTCGTTCGACTTGCGCTGCCGTTTACTACCCGCCTCGTCCGCGCCCGTCTCGTTGACTGCCGTCGAAGGCTTAGGCCCGCGCCCCGACCGTCGGCCCTCGGCCTTATCCTCGACCTTGGGCGCGGCACCTCCGTCTACCTTGGGTGCTGGCTTAGGCGCGGGCTCGTCCTCCTCGTCGAGCTCCTCCTCGTCATCGGCGCCTGCCGCGCCGCCCTTGGCGCCGCCCGCCTTCTTCGCGTCCCACATGCGCGCGCGCGGCGGCCGGTTGGTGGCACCCTTCGCGAGCGCCTCGCTCCACTCATTGACGAACATCTCCGCCACCCACTCCTCGGGCCGCCGCGGCCACTTGGTGTACCGGACGAGGTACGAGCGCGTCGCCGCCGGCGCCGGCTCTGCCTTCTTCGTGCCCTTTTTGGTAGCTGCAGGAGCATCGGCACCCTGCACCTGCAGCACGTCCGCCTCGTAGCAGAGCGAGCCGTTGAGCAAGATGATTGTGTCGCCCACGTCAAACTTGCCGCCGCCGCCGCCACTAGCCACCATCGGCGCGTCGGCCGCCGGAGGCATGTCAGTGTCATCGGCATTGCCGCTGCCCGGCTCCGCCGCCTCCTGCTGCTTGCAGCTTCCAGCGCCCGTGAGCTTGACGCTCACACCGCGGCTGCGTGCACTCTTGCGTGCACGACCCGAATCGTCCGCTTCAGCCTCCGCAGGCACCACCGGCGCCGGCTTCGGTGCGACGAGCTGCTCGCTCTTTCGCTTGCCAGGAGCCGACATAGGAATTCTAGAGTTCGTCAGGATTGGGGCTCGCGCGCTGCGTTTCTCGGGGAAGAGTCCCCGACCCGAACTCCCCAAGCCGGCAGAAACGTTGAATTATCCACGGCAATAAATTCGGAGTTTGCGGACTCTCCGCCGCGGACTGGATTACCAGGATTTGCAATATGGCGGAGCCATCGCGCCGCCCTGCAGGCGGTCGACCCTCGATCGACCTCCCGGGTCGTGCTCCTGCTGCTTGTCGAGCTTCGACACGCATGACGAATGCGCAGCTCGCAAGCTTGCAGAAATACGCCGGCCGTCCAGGGCCCAGCGCGGCGAGGATACCTCCTCGGGCCCCTGGACCGCCGCCCTTGTCGTCAGCAACACTAGCGCCATCTGCAGCGATGGCAGCACCATCTGCAGCGGTGGCGCAGACGTTGCCGTCGCCGACATTCAACCGGCCACCCATGTCCCAGCCACTGCTTCACATTCCCACGAGTCTGAGACAGCCTGCTACCGCGTTCTCCGCACAGCCGTACAGGGCCGACGGCCCACCATCGCCACTTATGATTCAAGAGGTAGGATTTGTCTCCGACATTGCATCCGTGCACAGCGAAGACACGGATGTGCATGAGGCCTCGACGCCATACGACAACGACATGATGAAGGTGTACGTCCGTGTGCTGCCGCACGCGTCAGGTGTGCCGGTGCTGACCGTCGAGGCCTCGCCAGAGGCGCACACCATCTCGCTCGCAGATGGCGGCCGCTTCAGCTTCAACCATGTCTTCGATGGCGAAGCGGACAATGCGCGCGTGTACCGGCAGCTCGGCCAGCCGCTCGTGCGCTCGGTGCTCGACGGCTACAACGGCACGCTCATCGCCTACGGCCAGACAGGCACGGGCAAGACGTACACGCTCAATGAGCCCGGGCGGCTCGGCACTGCTGCGGAGGGGCTGATGCCGCGAATGCTGCGCGCGCTCTTCGCCGACGCGCAGGCGAGCGCCCTCGCCAAGACGCACGCGACCACGGACTCGGTGGCAGCGTCCACCACCGCCTCGGGGTACCCCTCGGACGACGAACCTGACGAACCCGACGAACCCTCGGACGACGAAGACGGCGACAGGCTTGCCGAGATAGGCAACTGCTCGCCCGTGCCCGTCGTGTTTGGCGGCCGCTCTTCGTCCCCGAGGCGTGCGCGTGCTCCCGCGCTGGTCTCCGTCACCGAGGCGCTTCCGACGGCGCCGACGGCGCCAGCGGGCTGCGCGATCTCGATCAGCCTGCAGTACGTGCAGGTGTACCTGGACAAGGTGTATGACCTGCTGGCCGAGGGCGGCGGCGAGGGCGAGAGCGCCTCTCTTGCCCTGCGAGAGGACCCAGCTTGCGGCGTGTACGTGCACCGCGCGACGACGGTGCCGATCGAGACGGTGGCCGCGGGCGTGGCGATCATCCAGAGCGGCGCGGCACGGCTCCACTTCTCATCCACGCAGCTCAATCGCCACTCGTCGCGCTCCCACGCCGTCGCCATCTTTAGCGTCAGCTATCGACAGGAAACCGGCACCGCCGCCGCCACCGCCACCGCCACCGCTACCGCCACCGGCGTGGCCGCCGGCGCGGCCACCGGCGCCGCGCCCACATTCACCTGCGCCGCCCCCGCCCCTGGCGCAGCCACTGCTACCGCCGCCCGTACCGTCTCCACAGAGGCGTTTCCGCTCGCGTACCACGCGAAGCTGACAATCTGTGACTTGGCCGGCTCGGAACGCGTCAAGCGCACGGCGGTCTCGGGCACCGAGCTCAACGAGGCCCAGCAGATAAATGTATCGCTGTTTGCTCTCGGCAACGTGATCTCGCGGCTGGCCGAGCTCAACGGCGCCGTCGCACTGCCGCCCTCGCCGGCAGGCGGCGTTGGCGGCAGGCACCGATCGCAGACGCCCTCGCCCTCGCATGTGCCCTTTCGTAACTCGGCACTCACGCGGCTGCTGCAGGAGTCGCTAGGCGGCAACTGCCGCACCTCTCTGCTCGTCACCATCTCCGCGCGCACCACCGACCTAGCCGAGACACGCTCAACGCTTCAGTTCGGGCGGCGCGCGGCGCGCGTGCGCAACCAACCCGCACGTATAGTGCGTGTCGACTCGGATGCGCTCGCGCAACGCGAGGCGGTGCTTTCCGCCGAGGCGGCGCTCGTTCAGCGTCTGCTTCGTCAGCAGCTCGAGGCGGCGCACGCTCAGCTCGGCGCGAGCCAGTTGCAGCTCGAGCTGACACAGCAGCAGCTGGGCGCGGCGCAGCAGCAGCTGGCGCACGTGCAGAGCGAACGACGCTCCGCGGAGCTGACGCGCGTGCAGAGCGAGATTGCGATCTCCGAGATCGAGGGGGAGCTCGTCGTCACTAACGACCAGCTGCTCGAGGCGCTCGCACGCGTGAGTGAGCTCGAGGCGCACCTGGTTACCAGGGGAGAGGCGCACGACGTCGCGCTGCTGACTCTGGCCCTCGAGGTGCAGGCCGCCGAGGCGCATCAGAGCCGCGCGGCGCGGCTGGAGCAGCGAGAGGAGGCGCTCAAGGCAGCGCACGCGGCCGTGCACGAGCAGCGGCGGAGGGCGGCCGAGCAGCTGGCCGCGGCGCGCACCCATGTGGAAGAGCTGCAGCAGCAGCTCCAGCAGCAGCAGCTCCAGCAGCAGCAGCTTGAACAGCAGCAGCAACTTCAGCAACAGCAGCAGCAACAGCAGCAGCAACTTCAAGAGCAACAGCAGCAGCAGCAACAGCAAAAGCAGCTCAAACAGGAGCAGCAATTCCAGCAGCTGCAGCAACCGCAGCAACTCGAGCAGGCGGCGCAGGCGCATGAGGCGGAGCGCGAGAGGTGGCAGATGGAGACCGCGGCGCTCCAGGCGCGGCTTGCCGAGCAGGAGGCGACTAGCCGCGCCCTCGAGCAGGCGCTGCGCCTCTCCGATGCCGCACGCGAGGCCGACAGGCTCCAGGTGCTCGAGCACGTGGAGACATGCGTGGCCGAGAGTGCCGCGGCGGCGGAGGCGGCGGCGCACGCGGGCGCACGCGCGGATGCAGCCGTGGCGCAGGCGACACGTGCCGAGGCGGCGCGTCTCGAGGCGCTTGAGGCGCTCGAGGCGGCGCGTCTGCTCGAGGCGGCGCGTCTCGAGGCGCAGGCCGCCGCCGCGGAGGTGGCGGACTTCACCGATGCGCAGATGGCGCTGCTGGAGGCGACGGTAGAGGCCGCAGACGCGAGGGTCGCCGATGCCGAGGCGCGCGCGGCGACCCCCGGGAGGACTCCAGGGACGCTGGGGCTGCTGCCGCCCTCATCCAACGAGTACGGGGCCAACCTTTATGCGACGGCGCCGGGGGTGTTCGCGTCCGCGCCCGATTTAGTCGCGGGGTTGTGCGAGCGGCTGGCGGCGGCGACGGCGGCCGTCAAGGCGGCGACGGCGGCCTCGGAGGCGGGCGCTCATTACGGCGCCTCGCGGTCCTCGGAGGCCACGGCCACGACGGATCCCGACGCGCGAGCCGCGACTCTGCGCTCGCAGCTCGCGACGACGCAATCCCAGCTCGCAGCGGCCGCGCGCCACGTGGCTGATCTGAGTCGCAATCTCGGGCGCGAGGAGCGCGCGAAGGCGAGGCACCGGCGCGCCGACGAAGCGCTGGCCGCGGCGGCGGCGCAGGCGATGCGGGGAGCTTGCTTGCGAGTGCGCGTGAGCATCACTTCCGCGGCCGAGGCGGAGGTGATGATGACGGACGACATTTCGCTGTTTGCCCGTGATGCAGTGGCCGCTGAGCGCGCGGCCCAAGCGGACGCGATGGCCGAGGCGTGTTCGATAGAGCGCGTGGAGGTCACCACGGGAGTGTGCCTACACGCCGCCGAGCCGCCGCCGCCATCGACTCGCCCCCGCTTGTCCTTGGGCGCGAAGACACCTCCTGACGCTCACGCTGTCGAGGCCGACGAGGAGGGTGAGCGCCCACCCCGCATGCCGACGGAGCCGCTGCACGCGCGCTACAGAGAGCATAGGCGTGCGAACCCCAGGCAGCAGCCTCACCAGCCACAGCCGACTGGGGAAGAGAACGGCGTCGCGGGCGAGAGCGTCGTGTTGGGCGAGAGCGATGAGGCGACGATGGCGGCGGATGGCGGTGGCGCACGTGTCGCTCGCGCCTGGCGGCCGACGGGTAACATTCACCTCGTCGAGGAGCGCGAGTACCTGCGTGCGGCCACGTCCAAGCTCCGGCAGGCGATGGCAGGCGTGGGGGGGCTGGCAGGCGGCGGGCCGCTTCGTTTGCCCTTTCAGTCGCCCGCAGCATTGGCGAGCAGCACCGTGTTGGCGAGCAGCACCGTACAGAGCTCGCCTAGGTGATCTGGTGATGGCTGATGCGAACCTACAGCACGCCAGATATTATCTGGCGCAACGCCATAGTGTCACTATAGGTTCGTCAATAGAGTGGTACTTTAGAGTGGGTTGATGAGTGGCGCGGCTGGGTGGGCGCGCCGCGCGCGCCCTCTCTAAGGACCTCGCCCCTCTATCTATGAGGCCTCCTATGTGCGCACACTTGAGCCCTGGCCACGACAACTCGACAGGAATCTCCTATCTCGACAGTGGAACTTGACAGGCTACTCGACAGCTACTCGACAGGATACATGTAGCTCGACAGCTACTCGAGTTCTCGACAGACCTCGACAGACCTCGTCCTCGACAGACCCCCCCTGACTGCATGCGCCTAAGCATGCGCCGGGGCGTCAAGCTGTCAAGCTCTACAGCTCGACAGACCTCGACAGACCTCGACACGAGGTAACACGAGGTCTAAGACTGGGATCTACATGTAGCACTAGCTGAGAGAAGCCAGGTTAGATATCACTCAGGTAACGACACCGACCGTAACGGCCATGTACCGCTTCACCCCCAACACAAAGAGTGGATATCGAGCCTCCTGATTGCTTAAGATTGCGGCATCGACGGAGCTCGGAGGCGGCGGTGGACTCTCCGAAACTTTATGAGCCGGTTATGAGCCGGTGCCTCGTATGTCCCCCGCGCGCGAATCAGGCGCTGATTCTATTTTTGATTCATTGAGAACACACAAAAGGCCGCCTGAGCGGTAAAGTGGGGGAATCTGGCTAGATTCCTGACATGTCCAGGAAAATGAGATTTTCCTGGATGTCCGGGGTCCAGGGGGCTGGGCCCCCTGGCGGGGGTTTCAAAGGGGGCAGCG
>Ga0210248_100310_pt1 | contig 42404 bp, 26 predicted proteins | sample ChrtobMetP3_32mM_FD_155493 | JGI IMG/M metagenome (GOLD analysis project Ga0210248, IMG submission 155493) | Chrysochromulina tobin associated microbial communities from unialgal haptophyte culture, Seattle, Washington, United States - P3_32mM | ecosystem: Host-associated > Algae > Haptophytes >...
TGTGTTTGGGGTTGGGAGCCGCCCGCACGCTTGATCGAGAGCTCGATCAGCGTGCGGGCGGCCGGTGGGGGTGCCCCTTTTGGGTGCCTCCTGCTGGATCCCCTGTGCGATTGATTCATCTAGCACCGTTCTACATCCACTGCTCATCGAGGCGCGCCGGAGCGGCGCCGAGCGGATCAGCGGCGGACTCGTACATCACATTGGTACCGTCAGGGGTACATGTTGGTACCGATGTAAATGTATCCGGTTTTTAGAAGCTGCGACGTGCCCATGGTGAGCTTGAAGCTCATGGCGGGTGCGGCGAGAAGTATGGGAGCGTCATGGGGAGCGTCCCGGTCGATCAACGTTAGATCAACGTACCTGTGCACCTCTCGGCACTGGCGTACGCTCCCGGTACACACGAGACACGTACTACACACGCACACGACGCCCTCATCTTCTCAACGCTTTGTGGCCTCATCCCTCATCGCACATTGCGGTTCTAGTACCCCGCGTACATACCCCGCGGCCGCGCGCTCCGCTCCAACGAACCTAAGCCTAAGGCGAAGCTGAAGGACTCTGCTGTCGAATCCGACAGCGACACCGCGATACTACTGGCCTCTGGCGGCGGCTGGCCCGCGCCACTCTAGAGGGAAGCCCTTTCCGCGAGCACCTCGGCCTCCGCTGCCTGCGAATCTCCATCGAGGCTCGCGAGCGGCCGAGTGGCCGTGAGCCCTGGCGTTGTCGTGGGCACGGGCGTCGTCGTGAGCGTGGGCATTGTCGTGAGCGCTGGCGCGCGGGCCAGCTGCACGAGAATGGCCACAGCAAGCACGAGGACGCCCGTGCCCACGACAACGCCCACGCCCACGACGACGCCCCCGAACAGCCTCGTGCGCAGCGGCAGCCCAGCGCTCAGCCCAGCGCGGCGCGAGATCGCGTCTCGCACGGCCTTGTCGAGCGCCTCGGTGCGCGCGCTGCCGAGCAGCCTACGTGCGAGGCGGCTGCTGATGACGCGCCTCATTAGGCGGCCCGTTGCGCTCATCATGGCGCTAGGGGGCGGGGCGAGGAGGCGGAAGGGGAACGCCCTCGGATCGGAGCTCGTCAGGTCATGCTCGAACTCAAAGCCGTCCTCGTACAGCACACGAAACTTGGGCAGGGCGGCCGTGCCCACGCGCGAGAGCACTGTCCCAGCAGACCACTTCTGATCGCCCTCCCACCAGACCTCGATCCGAGAACCGAGTGGCGGCGGCGCATGCACCTGATGAGGGACGCCATCAGGGGCAATCAGTGGCAATCACCTGCCGCCCGAGGGCGCATGCGAGGCGCCTGATGAGGGACGCCATCAGGCGCAATCAGTCGCAATCACCTGCCGCCTGGCGGCGCATGCACCTGCGTCGTCGCGGCAAGTTCCCTCTCCCGCGCCTGATGAGGGACGCCATCAGGGGCAATCAGTGGCAATCACCTGCGTCGTCGCGGCAAGTTCCCTCTCCCGCGCCGCTAGATGCTCCGCCTCCGCACGCTTGCGAGCGTCCGCCTCGGCCGCCCTCGCCTCCTCGGCCGCCTCGAGCTTCGCGCGACTCTCGCACACGCTGCGGGCCTGACCTTCGATCCACGCCGCCTTCTGGGCTGTGCGCTCGCGCCGTGCCGAGCAGATCTCCGCGTGGAGCTTGCGCGCCTCCAGATTCGTCAATTGGCCGGGCAGAGCGAGCAGCGTCTCGAGGACGCGAGCGGCGTCCTTGAGATCGCCCAGCCCTTTGAGAGCCGCCGCCTGTCGCAGCAGGGCCTTCGGGTGCGCCGCGCGCCGCTGCAGCACGAAGGCACAAGCTCGCTCCGCAAGCTCCCAATCGGCGAGCCGAAGCGCACTCGCCGCGAGATTCAAGTGGAGGTGGACGCGCAGCTCTGCGAACCGAGCGCCGAGCGCGACGGCCATGCGCTCGTCGTGAGACGCGAGACGCTTGCGCGTGTGGCACCATCGGAGCCACTCTATCCGCCCCTCCTCGTCGAGGTCGCCATCTCGTCGAGAATCCGTCGAGATCGCCATCTCGTCGAGGTCGCCATCTCGTCGTCGAGAATCCGTCGAGATCGCCATCTCGTCGAGTGGCTCCGATGTCGACACGGCGCTCGGTGCCTGCTTGCACAGGTCCGCTGGGGGGCGCAACTTTTCGGCGGCGCCGTGCTGCTTGCGGGCCCTCGTGTACTGCAGCGCCGTCGTGAGCGGTACACCTTCCCCGAGCAGCCGCACGCCCTCGAAGCCGCGCGGTGCCGGCTGCGGCGGGGGGAGCGGCGAAGGGCAGAGCGCGTTGTCGGCACGGAGCTGCCAGAGGGCCGTCTCCAGGGCCTCCGGCGCCAAGGGATTGTCCGGCTTGAGCAGCCACACCGCGGCCATATACGCTGCGAGCGCCACGTCGTTCTGACCCGCCTTGAACTTCTCGTTGGCCGCGTCCTTGAGGCGCTCGGCCTCGTTCAAGCGCTCTTCCCAGCCGAGGCTGCCCCGAAGCCTCTCGCTGCGCATGCAGCCGATCCCGCGCAGGCCAGGTGCCGACGGATCCGCGGCGATCTCCTCCTCCATCTTGTCCAGCACACGCGAGGCCAGCTCATGTTGCGATCCGGACGGGTCGAGGCCCATCTCGTTGCAGAGGCTCACGAGCCGAGCCTCGGGCAGAGAATAAACCTGCCCGATGTCGTCCTGCAGAAACTCGCCTTCGTCCTCCTCGCCCTCGTCCTCCTCAACCTCCTCCTCCTCGTCGGTCTCATCATCCTCCAAACCCGCCGTCATCCCTTCACACACAACAAACCAAGTCGCATTTTCTCTGAAAAAGCTTTTTTCGGAGGCCGTGAACATGTGTCGTCCAAGTTGTTGAAATGCGTGACAATCAAAAAGGGATGGCAGGACTCCACGTGGCAAGGAATGATGTCTATTTCAGGAAAAATGGACGACGCAGAAGCTCTTTCGCCGTCAGTTTCTCCTTTTTTGCCCTCGTGCGTGCGACGACCGCGTCGCTGCCCTCTCACAGGCGCCCTTCGACGCCAACTCAGTCCCGTCCACAGAAATGGGCTGCGGCGCGAGCACTGCCGCTCCGGGATCTATAGGCGACGCCCCCGTGAAAAATGCCGCCGTTATTGATACCCCCGTGAAGAAAGCCGCCGTCATTGATAACGGTCTGAAGAAGGGCATCAAACCCGCCGCGAAGGGCGAGAAGGGCAAGTACAGCATGCCGGCGCTCTTTGCGCAGTTCGACGCCGACGGCGATGGCAAGCTTGACATATATGAGATCGCGCGCGCCTTCCGCGCGATCGGACTCGAGAAACGCAATGGTGCGGATTCGGACATGGACAAGGCGACGTTCAAGAAGTTTGATGCTGACGGGGACGGCTACGTGGACATGAAGGAGATCGACGCCAACATGCCCGACAAGCTGCGGGCAAAGATCGAGAAGAACCTCGAGCAGGGCTGGACGTTCGACAAGAAGCGGTGGGACGCGTCGGTGGCCCGCCACAAGAAGTGGGACATGAAGAAGCTCTTTGCGCAGTTTGATGCCGATGGCGATGGCAAGCTCGACATCTACGAGATCGCTCGTGCCTTCCGTGCGCTGGGCCTGCCCAAGCGCGATGGCTCGAAGATGGATATGGACAAGGCCATGTAAGGCGCCATTGGCGGGCGCCAGCACCTTTTGAGTTGACACCCGCCACTTGGTCGTTTGGGAAGCGTTTGGGCATGACACCCGCGAGTTGACACTCGCGAGTTTGGACTCCCTGCTGATGTCCTAATTGGGATGCTCATTACTCCCTTATGGGATGGTCCCCAGCTCCGAGTGAGCGAGACTCCCTAATTAGGATGCTCACCACTCCCGCGTTCGATCTCGCTCGATCTCGCAGGTTCAAATCGTTCGACACGAACGGCGACGGCCTCGTGAGCATGGACGAGCTCGACGCGGGGCTCAAGCCGAAGACGCGCCGCAAGATCGAGAATATCCTCGAGGGCGGCTGGAAGTTTGACAAGCCGACCTGGGACGCGTCGGTGGCCCGCCACAAGAAGTACGACATGAAGCAGATCTTTGCGCAGTTCGACGCCGACGGCGACGGTAAGCTCGACATCTACGAGATCGCTCGCGCCTTCCGTGCGATGGGCCTGCCCAAGCGCGATGGCGAGAAGATGGAGATGGACAAGGCCATGTTCAAGTCGTTCGACACGGACGGTGATGGCTACGTGAGCATGGAGGAGCTCGACGCGGGGCTCAAGCCGAAGACGCGCCGCAAGATCGAGCTCGCCCTCGAGGGCGGCTGGAAGTTTGACAAGCCGACGTGGGACGCGTCGGTGGCCCGCCACAAGAAGTACGACATGGGCGAGATCTTCAAGCAGTTCGACGCCGACGGCGATGGCAAGCTCGACATCTACGAGATCGCGCGTGCCTTCCGTGCGCTGGGCCTCACGAAGCGCGAGGGCGAGAAGTCGGACATGGACAAGGCCATGTTCAAATCGCTTGACGAGGACGGCGATGGCTTAGTGGACATGGACGAGATCCGGCGGAACCTGAACCCTAAGGTGCGCCGCAAGATCGAGTTGTCCCTCGATGCCGGCTGGACGTTCGACAAGGAGAAGTGGGACGCGTCGGTGGCCCGCCACAACAAGTGGGACATGAAGGTGATCTTCAAGGATTTCGATGCGGACGGCGATGGCAAGCTCGACATCTACGAGCTGGCTCGTGCCTTCCGTGCCATGGGCCTGCCCAAGCGCGATGGCACGAAGATGGACATGGACAAGGCGATGTTCAAGTCGTTTGACACGAACGGCGACGGCCTCGTGAGCATGGAGGAGCTCGATGCGAACCTCAAGCCGAAGACGCGCCGCAAGATCGAGAATATCCTCGAGGGCGGCTGGAAGTTTGACAAGCCGACGTGGGACGCGTCGGTGGCCCGCCACAAGAAGTACGACATGAAGCAGATCTTTGCGCAGTTTGATGCCGACGGCGATGGCAAGCTCGACATCTACGAGATTGCTCGCGCCTTCCGTGCCATGGGCCTGCCCAAGCGCGATGGTGCGAAGATGGAGATGGACAAGGCCATGTTCAAGTCGTTCGACACGGACGGCGATGGCCTCGTGGACATGGACGAGCTCGACGCGGGGCTCAAGCCGAAGACGCGCCGCAAGATCGAGCTGCTCCTCGAGGGCGGCTGGACGTTCGACAAGAAGCGGTGGGACGAGTCGGTGGCCCGCCACAAGAAGTACAACATGGCGGACGTGTTCAAGGACTTCGACGTGGACAGCGATGGCAAGCTCTCGATGGAGGAGTTCCAGCGTGCGTTCCGCGCGATGGGGCTGCCCAAGCGTGACGGCTCCAAGATGGAGGTCGACCAGAAGATGTTCGAATCGTTCGATGAGGACGGCGACGGCTACATCTCCCTCGTCGAGTTCCAGTCGCAGATCCAGCCCAAGACGCGCAGGAAGATCGAGCTTAAGCTTGAGTCGGGCTGGAAGTTCGACAAGGCGGCGTGGGACGCGTCCAACGAGCGCAACAAGCCGGCGTAAAGGAGCCTTCGACCGCAGAGACGCCAAACTTGAGCCTTCACAGCTTACGACGAGATGTGGGGAGCGCCAAACTTGAGCCTTCACAGCTTACGACGAGAGGTGTGGAGCTCTGGGTTGGGTCGTTGGGCTGGTGAGGTGGGGGGCAGCGCAGGGCTCGCGCGTAGGTCTGCTGAACATTCAACCGAGGCGAGCTGTAGTGCGTTGTATGGGTAGATGGGCATGGCATTGGCATCGGCAGGGCCCGGTAGCCGGCCTGTAAGCGGCCGCGACCCCAGTGGCAGCCGCATGTGTGATGTGGTCTGCGATCGGAAAACGCGCGCGTGAGGGCCTCTCTCATTGGCCTCTCTGTACAAGTATGGAAGATTTACTTGTACCCGGTACCGTTACTCCTCTCGTCTCTGTGTGTGAGTCGACTCTGAGTGTGTAAGCAATGCTTGCTTACTTGAGTGTGTGAGTCGCCGGGTAGCTCCACTCTGCTGCAAAATGCGAGCGAGTACGTGAAACGTTTGCGACTCCGCGCCTGCGCGTGAGCACCTGCTGCACCCTGCGCTGCGCGCGGCCAAGGAAGGGGACGAGCTTGCCGTCGACTCTGGACGCAGCGACGGCGCCACGTAGACTGAGCCTTGCAACGGCTGCGAGCCATGGGCAGCTACGCCTATCACGATAATCTGTCCTTCTACGATACTCTGGGCGTCACGCGTCAGGCTAGCAATGCCGAGATCAAGTCGGCCTACAAGAAGCTCGCCCTCAAACATCACCCCGACAAGGCTGGGGGCGACGCGGAGGTCTTCAAGGAAATCTCGGAAGCGTACGAGGTGCTCGGCGACGCCGAGAAACGTGCCACGTACGACCGCGTCGGCGCGGCCGGCGTGCATCGAGGCAGCTCGGGGCCCACGCCAGAGGAGATCTTCCGCGCGGCCTTTGAGCAGCAGCTTTTCGGCGACGGCGACGCGGAGTGGCTCGCCGCCATCTTTGAGCAGATGGCCCGCGCAGGCTCTGGTGGCTTCCGTGCTCCGCCACCCTGCGCGCCGCGGCCGCTGCCGCGGGAACTCGTGAGCACTCCGCCGCCGATGGAGCGCGCGGCCTTCGATGTGCTCGTCGATGCGCTGCGGGCAGAGCTCTTTGCCGACGATGTCGAGTTGCCTGCTGGTTCGACTCGTTGGCGCGCGGCCGAGCTGCGCAGCTTCTTTGAGCGCGGCGGCGGCGGCTGGCGCCCACTCCGGCCGTGGTCGCCCTCGCTCGACGCCGTCGGTCGTGACGCGCCTCGCACGCCGCTGCGGCATTGGGTGCACCCGATGGCGGCGACCATAGGCGAGGCCGAGGAGACGACGATGCTTGCGATGCTTCAGGACGGCGACGAGGCGGCCCTCGCCTCGCTCGTCGCACAGCTCGCGCGCGAAGGTGTTGTCGCGTTGCGCCTCGGCCTGGAGGGAGCTCTGTGGGGAACTGCACGCGCGGAGGCGCACGGGGCGGTCCAGTTGATGGCTCCGGCGACGCTACCCGCGACGGGCGAGCGGCGAGGCGACCTGTGCGTGCGCCTCTCGCAACTGCTCGCGTCGTCCCGGGCGCCTCCCTCTCCCACGCACGCGCCCAAGACGACACATGCAGCGCCCCTCACGTCTGCTTCCCCGGTGCTCGACGGCCTTCATCAAGCGCTCAGTGCCATCGGTGCCGAGCTCTCCCGACTTCTACGCGCCGTCGTGGGCGCGCCCGCCGAGGCTTTGGGCGGATTGACGCTCACGGAGCACTCCGACCTGTTTGTGGCGTGCGTGCCGGCGGGTAGCTCGGTGGCGGCTCACTTTGACTCGTCGTGCACCGCCCCAGGCGCACCGCTCGAGCGAAAGCTCAGCCTGAGCGTCTTCCTGGGCAGTGCCCGCGACGACGCCGATCCCGCGAGGGAGGCCGCCGACGCCGGCGCCGACGCTGATGCCGACGCTGACGGCGCGGAGCTCTTGTTTGACGAGGTGTCAGGCTGCTGGCGCTCGCTTTCTGCGACGCCCGATCTCCTTCTCATCTCGCTCTCGGACCGAACCCTACACCGGGTCGCGCCCGTCACGGCGCCACGATACTCGGTGCATGCGTATTGCCTCGGCGGCTACCCAAAGGGCCCCCCTGCGAAAGAGCCGTTACTCAGCGCCGTGCCCACGCGCCCAGACGACACGCCCCTGGAGCACGACGACACAGCCGTCAGCACGAGCGCATTCACGTGCTCGTACCTGCCACCGGCCGTGCCACCGCCGCCGCCCATGCCACCGCCGCCGCCGATGCCACTGCCGCCATCTTCCACAGGACCTTGCGCAGGCGCGGATCCCACAGCGTCGCCCGCCGAATGGCTCCAGGCCTTTCGCAAGCGCCATCATGCGCCCATGCACCATCACTGGCCGACGCCGCCCAAGGGCATGACCAGTGGAACCGAGGAGGCTGAGGAGGGCGCCATGGACGAGCTTGGATAGACCGCAGATCGTCTAAGAGGTGGCGGAGGAGGAAGTCTCGGACGGTATCGATCACCGTATCGAACCAGTCGTCATCGATCCATCGTTCCGACCGCGCGCCGCGAAAAAGGAAAAAGGAAGGCTGGAGGAAGCTCGGTTGAACGCCCCGCCGTGGGCGAGGAAACACCGTTAGAAACACCGCGGAGCACGTTTTCATATCCAACCACAAACGACAAACCGCCGTACAGCACTGTGTTGAAACACCATAGGGTAACTACCTGAGTAGTGAAACCCTCCCCCTAGGTCAAAATCTCGCGCCCCACTGTGTTGAAACACCATAGGGTCGACTACGCCTGAGTAGTGAAACCCTCCCCCTAGGTCAAAATTTCGCGCCCCACTGTGTTGAAACACCATAGGGTCGACTACGCCTGAGTCGGTAGTGAAACCGAAGTGAAACCCTCCCCCTATAGGTCAAAATCTCGCGGTCGCGCCCCACTGTGTTGAAACACCATAGGGTAACTACCTGAGTAGTGAAACCCTCCCCCTAGGTCAAAATCTCGCGCCCCACTGTGTTGAAACACCATAGGGTAACTACCTGAGTAGTGAAACCCTCCCCCGTCCGCCCCTATCTACAATCTAGGAGGCCTAGGTCAAAATCTCGTCGCGCCGCGAGTTAACGTATAATAAGTTTACAAAGATACCGTGCGGTAGGCCTATTCCATATCTCATACATTCTTTCCAGACGCCATAGTTACCCGCCCTCCGAAGAGGCAGCGAAGTCCCCGATCTCTACGTACTAGGCATGGTCGGGTCTAGCGTCTACTACACGCAATACGGTACCAGCCGCCGGCCGGAGTCATAGAAGCCGCCGTCATCCCCGCCGCCGCCGCCGCCGCCGCCGCCTGACGCGGCCGCGGCGCGTGTGCACCCACGCGCACAGTCTGAGCGTGCGGTTAAGGCTCGGTACGCGCCCGAGAAGGCAGCGGAGACGTGTTGGCGCTCGGGATCGAGAGCGATCGCCTCGACAGGACGCGGAAGAGGGACGAGGGAGGCGCGACCTCGTCGATCAGATCGGCGACTGGTAGCAACGAGCCATGGTCACCGAGCACGACGGCGTCGAAGGCCTGGGAATGTAGGATGCCGTCGAGGCGCGAGTTGAGGAAGCCCACCGACAGGAAGTCCTCGTACGGCACGTGCTTGGAGGCGTCCACATCCGTCACCGAATCGCCGAGAACGATCAGATGCTTACGCGTGGCGTGCTGCTCAAAGAATGAGGAGGCACTCGAGTAGGCGTAGGCCTTGGTGAACGAAGTGATGGGTGGCTCGGGCGAAACCGACTTGGGCGTCATGTCCGCCGCGTAGTTGAGACGGTTGGAGCACACCGTCACGTTCTCGCTCAGCGCTCCATGCTGACGCAGCCACTCCTCGATGACATCGCTCAGACCCGCTGACACGATGAGAACCGGGATGTCGAGCTCCTGGAGTCGACGGAGCAGCTCGAGCGCACCCGGTCGCGGCGTCATCTTGCCCTCGCGTACCAGCCGCGGGATCAGCTGGCGCTTCGGCACTCCATACTGCACCATCAGCGAGTGCGCGCGGTCCCACCACTCGACACCGTCAATGTCAGGATTGGCCGCCCAGTCGAGGAGTGGCGCAAATTTGGAGCGGAAGTCGGCGGGCATGACGTGCGAGAAGCCGCACAGGTCGTGGCACTGCTCCGAGTCGCCCGTGGTCAGCGTCGCATCGAAGTCAGTGATTAGCAGCAGGTTCTGAGCGCGCACGAAGGAGAACTTTGACCGCTTGCGGTGCCAGCCCTCGCATGCAATCCATGTAGTCTGCCACCGCTCGCGATTCTTCGCATACAGAACGAGCAGCGCGCCGACGGCGCCCACGACGCACAGCGCCGCGTGATCTGTGTCGGCCATACAGCCACGCCGGACAGACCGATCGTTTCACAGGTTCGAAAATTTCGCACGAAAGATGAGTGTTTCGATGGGTCGTGAACGAACATGTATTTGTGGTGCGTTCAACATTATTTGAGAGTATATGCAGTTTTGAGATTGACCTAGCAACACCTTACAATTGTAAGCGCTAAGGCTGTCATACAATGTACCGGTAAAAAGACACCGGGGGGAGCCGGGACACACACGGGACACACGGGACACGCGGACGCACAAAGGCACACAGACGAATCTCACAACCAACCAAACCCACCAACAACACACACCCCGCACGTCAGCGCGACGAGCCGACGACCGAAGCCGCGGCCGACTCAACAGCCGTACTTGGGTGGCCGGTCCGAATGGCTTAGGGGTTTTGAGGTGGAAGTCTAATGTACCCAAAAAATCAAATTGTGTCATGCGGAATTCATTTCTGCGGAATTGCGGCCTTCCTGGTGCAGTACCGGGTACATGTTATGTAACGACGACGCAACATGGCGCAATGGTCCGGCAGCATGCTGTACAACCCGTGTCCGCGATCAGCACTCTCGACGCCTCTGCTCACGCGCCAGTTCCTCGAACATGGGAAAGCAATACAGATGACGCGCGCGCCGCGGCGCCCGGGCACGCCGATGGACCCAGTGACGGCCAGCGGGAGCATGCTGTCCAAGGCCGCCGGGATCAACGAGGCTCGTGCCTGCCGCGCGGCCGAGGACGCCGAGGAGACGCGCCAATTGCTTTTAGATCAAGAGCGACGCCAGATGCGCGCGATGGCGCAGCGCGATATGAGGCGGAAGCAACTCACTTCCAGACTGTCCTCGACTCGCACAGCTCCCTCCTTGACGCGCTCAGCATCCCAAGGCTTTGTGCCGATGTACGAGGCGCGGTCGCCTTCGGCGTCGGTGGAAGTCTCCCGGGGAGGCTTCGGCCAGCACCCTCTAAGCATGTCCTCCTTCATGGGCTCTGTGCCGCTTGCCCAGGCGGTGACGGCAGCACTCCACCGCCAGCTCGGCGACACGGCAGATACGGATTCGCTGTGCGCCCTCACGCGCGTCCAGCTCGAGCAGGCGATGCGCGAGGCTCGGCTCGAGGGCCTCACGGCTGCCGTGTGGCAAGCGCTCCTCCACCGGCGCTACGAGGCGGGCGAGCTGCTGAGCGCCGACGACCTCGCCGACTTCCAACGCGGGCTGCAGCTTCAACAGCGAATGCGCGCCGGTACCGCACCGCCTACCTATTGACCTCCGCAACACGCGTGAAGCGTGCGCGCACGTGGAGCAGTGAGTCGATTGCTTGCGTCTGGCATCGCCAATAGGATCTGGCCGGCAGGATCACGATGGGGCGTTGCGGGCGCTCTGTACGACGTGGAGGACGTGGCCGTGCGCTGCGGTGTCATGGGCCGTGAGATGTCATGGGCCGTGTGCGGTGTGGCTGAGGTCCTCGGTGCCGCTTTGGCGGGAGCGTGAGCTACATAGTATGGGTTACAGTATGCAGATCAAGATGATGAGAGTTAGAGGTCCGTGTGATGTGAGAGTCAAGGTCCGATACCGAATGGCCCCACCCATAACAAGAACGACGTCTACAGCCGGCGCCACGCGCCCAACTCGGAGCTCCCGCCCTCGCCACCGGGCTCGAGCACGACATCGAGGAGCGCGGAGAGCATCGGCTCAAGGAGCGAGGTGCCGTGGTCACGCAGGTTGGGGCTCTCATTCACTTCGAGCAGCCACGGGCGCAGCGAGTCATCGAGGATGACGTCGAGACCGAAGCACTCGAACGAGCGGGGTCGCAGAGTGCTCGAGTTCGTGGCGTGAAGACCGTTAGGAGTGTGAAGACCGTTGAGTGTGAGCTCCCTGCTTGCGAAAGTGGCGGCGACGACGGCGCGGATAGCGGGCAGTACCCGAGTCTCCCACGCACGCTCCCCGTAGCCCTGAGCAACCAGGTGTGTACGGAAGCGCTCCGAGCTCCACAAAAGCTGATGAGATGCCTTCGACGGTAAGCCCTCCCCCTCCTCCTGTGAAACTGCTGCGGCCTCGTTCGCTGCTGGCACAGTGGGACCAGCGCAGTCTCTGTCGCCCAGCCGCTCGCGCTGCACAGCGCAGTTGGTGATGTGGCGGTACCGCTCGCCCAGTCGGCGGAGGCAGAAGGGCTCCGCGCACACCTTGAGCAGCATCGCGTCATACAACCAACACTGCTCAAACGCGCCGCCGCCTGCACCGCACCGAAGCACAAAGAGTCGAATGTCAAACTTGCGCCCGAGCGGCGGCCCTAGCGGCGGGGGGCTGTGCGTCGGGGAGCGCAGGGGCCCTTGCAGCCGCGTCCGCTCCGCACATGGCTGTTCCAAATTTGGTAGCTCCGAATATGGGAGCAGTAGCGGTCGCTCCACGTATTTTTGGATCACTCGCGGCGCGCCGAAAACCCGCTCGGCTTGACGGAGTGCCTGGCGGCCAGCGAGCACCTCGATGCCGCGACCGCGCGAGCCATAGGCCGGCTTGATCACCCATACGTTACGCGTGCCATCAAGGTCGAGTTGGGGGTGAAGGGGGCGCAGCCTCTCAAGGAGCGCTGCACCGAGCGCGCGCAGCCTCTCGCGCGCCATCGGCGAGGCTGTCCAGCCCTCAGACGCATTCGCCACGGAGAAAGCTGCCGCCGCCGCCGCCGCCGCCGCCGCATCGAGCACTATACATTCCGGTGCTCTTGCCACTAGCGCCTCCGCCTCTGCTGCCTGGGCGGCCGCATGGGCTCCGTCCCGGGCGTTCGCATGCGTGTCAAGGGGGTAGAGCGAGAGTTCGCTCACCTTCCCGACGGCTAGGACGACGCAGTCTGCGGCCGTTGGCGGTGGGAAGGCGCGCAGGTCGAGGCCACACGCGAGAGTGGCGAGGTCCAGCGTGGCGCCACCTCTTGCGGATTGTGAAAAGCGTCTGGCAGCCTGCATGACGTGGCGCACGGCCGCCGCTGCTAACGACTCATGCACGCCGCCCTCGTCCTCCGCCATTGCCTCGGCCGCCATCGCCTCCGCCTCCGCCGTCATCGCCTCGGCCATCGCCTCCGCCCCCCTCGCTGCCCCCCTCGCCGCATCGTTTGGCCCTCTGGACGTCTGCGCGGACGCCCGCAGCGGGAATGAGGGCACAAACCCATGGCTCACCAGTCGCTTGAGTACGCTGCACGCAGCAGTCAGCCGCACGTCTGCCGTGAAGGCCGCCATCTCCTCCGCAGCTCCCGACAGGTCGTACACACGAGGGAAAAAGTGCCAATGTGTCGCACGCGTGGCGACGCCGTCCAGCAGCAGCTGAGGTCGGAGGGACTCCGCGACGGCGGCGCCGCCCGTACCCCGGAGGCAGAATGCGAGACCTAGCTTGGTGGTGAGTGGGCATGGCGCCTCAAAATGGTTGACCAGCTGCTGTGGGCGTATGCGGCGCCAGTCAATGTCGGACGATCGCACCGCCCACACTAGATCCGCCGCCGCCACCGTACCACACGCACGCCAGCCACGTGCCTTGAGCACCCGAGAGATGATTGGGTTGGCCGAGACAAAGGTGCGTGCGCTGCCCGCTGCTGATGCCAAGGGCGGCGGCGGCGGCTCCGACCCACGCACCTCCAGGGCGGTACCAGAGCCACACACCTCCAGGGCGGTACCAGAGCTACGCACCTCCAGGGCGGTACCAGAGCTACGCACCTCCAGGGCGGTACCAGAGGTGGTGGCAGTGGCGTTGGCGTTCGTGGTGGCAGTGGCGTCGGCTGCTTCAGCAAGCGAGGCCCGCGGGCTCAAGTCCTCCTCCCACTGGAGAACGGATCTCCCGCCCGATCTCAAGTCATCCACGCACTTGAGAACGGAGCTCCCGTCCGATCTCAAGTCCTCCTCCCACTGGAGATAGGATCTCCGCTCACATCGCACTCGCTCCTTGGGCGCCATGGTGGGCGTAGGCTGCGCCACGACGCCTGCGTCGAAGGTGGGCGTGCCACTCTTGAGGCTCATCTGACGGTGTCCTAGAGGCTGCCCGGTGGCGGCGGTGGCGGCGCGGGGGGAGGGCACTCGAAGGCCACTCAGAGGCACCCAAAGCAGACTCGACAGGGCGACGTTCAGCGACTCGCTGTTGAGCACCCCGCTTCCAAGCTGACCTCCAAGCGCCTCACGCCTCAGATTTGCGTCGATGCGCGGCGGCGGACGCGGCGGCGGACGCGGCGGCGGACGATTGCACTGCGGCGAGGCCGGTCGCGCCGCCAACGCGTAGTGACCTCGCTCGTCATCGTCGTCGTCGTGCGGAAAGCTAGCCGCGCGCGCGACGTGAACGGGATGGGCACGCGCGAGAGGTGAGGTGGAGGCTGAGGAGGGTAGCGACCACGGCGAGGGGATCGGCGCCAGCGCTCCAGTGCCGGAGCCCAACATCAGCGCCCGTGACGGCGTGGCGCCAGAGGAGGGTACCGACGCCACCGCTCCTAGGACCGTTCCAGTGCTTGGTATGGGGCACGAGATCAGCTGCGCCTGCGCGGGCGACAGGGGCGGCTTGCGATGGGGCTGCGATGGATGCCAAGGAGCGATGGATGCCAAGGAGCGATGGGGCCGCCACGGCGGCTTGTCGGTCTGGGTCGCGAGCGTTGGTGGCAGCCTATGGCAAGGCGCCGGCGCGAGCGATGGTGGAGGCCTTTGGTGAGGCGCGGGAGGCGCGGGAGGCGCGGCATGAGCGAGTGTCGGCGGTAGTGGCGCCGTCCGATGAGATCGCTCGGGGACCTCGCGATTCCTGGTCGGTGGAGGCGGCGCTGGCCTATGATGGACGGTGGGACCGGTTTTGGTTCCGTACTCGAGTGCCGCGGCGCACGAGAAGGCGGTGGAGAAGGCGGACGCGCCACCGTCATGCGCGAGCGTGGCGGCGACGGCCGCTTGGAGTGTGCTTGTCAGCCTGCTGAAATTGGGCCACCGCTGCTCCATGAGCTTCGAGAAGAGCACTCCAGCGCTGCGCATGAGGCCGTTGGCGTCGCAAAGAGTGTACGAGACCTCAAATGCGCCAATTCGTGGCGCGTTAGCAGAAAGCTTTCCCGCCAGCGCGGGTGCAGCTCGATGGAGAGCCGGACGTTCAAGGGTGCCGAACGACGGAGTCAAGGTCGTTGCAAGGTGCTGCAGTGAGCTGTTGACTGACAGCGCTTGCAAATCCACGTTGAGATTGGTCCAGGATGACGACGAGGCCAACTCAGCGAGTGAGGCGCTGAGCGTGAGCTCCGCTATGTCGTATGCTTCGCTTGAGCCCTTGAGATGGAAGGTGGGACGTGCAGCCACACAGCGCTCCAGGTGAACGGCCACTTTCATGCTGTGGTCAGCGGCGCTCCCGGGATGGAGTTGGTCGAAGCCGTAGCCAGCCGGCGATCGGGCCGTTGAAGGATGTTCTGCTTCTTCGGGCAAAAGTAACTGCTGCATGCATTTAACTGATCGCAACCCTGGACTGGAAGATCGACTGGTGGTCATGCAGTCATTCAGTTACGTCGCGCCCCCCCGGCGCTCTCCACACCTCCGTCTCAAAGGACTGGCTCCGCTGTGCCCGCCGATCGACACACTGTTCACTAAACAGTACCCACTCGGATGTCGGAACTCGCTCGTCGCTCCCCCGTGGCCTACTCCGCTCTCTTCTCTCTCACTGCAGCATCTCAATGACGCTATTGGTAGTGAGGTCTCGGGTTCTCTCCCAGCGCACAGGCAGATGTACCATGGTTGCCCGGCTCGCTGCCCGATACTCACATACTGCTGGAGGCGGTGCGCCGGGCGCCCGGGCCGGGGCCGCATGGCGGGGGGAGCGGGGTGGATTGACCGGTGTCGTCATGCCGGACGTGTGATCGCGCTAATTATCTACAGGCGGGGTCCACGTTTTATCGGTACTAACTCCCGAACACACGGTACGGTACATGGGGGGGCCAAACATGACGTGACGCGGCACAAACACGACGCATCCACAATCATGAACATGAGCTCGCGTAGCAGACCCCCTCCCCTCCGGCTCGTCGTGTCCATCTCCGGCAGATCTCTGCTCCCACCCGGGACCCGGCTCGTCCCCTGGTAGAGACGGGGCATCGCACATGAACATCTCTCGCGGTTTACATGGACACATGTACGGGGCTCAATATGTCGCGCGCCCAGATTCTGGCTCCTCCAGCCCCGAACCGGATCCCTCCAATCCAGCCCACCCTCATCAACGGAAGGTCAGCTCCGCACGTGGTCGAGGTCCGCCGGCAGACGCACCAGGCGCAACATGCTACAGGCGGCCCCGCTCACGTGCGTGCCTCCCAGAGCTCGGCAAACTTGGAGCCAGGCGTCGTCCTGAGCTCCTGCGGTGGGCCAGCCTCGGCGACGCGCCCCTCGTGCATCACCACCACACGGTCGCAGTGCATGATCGTCTCAAGACGATGCGCGATCGTGAGCACAGTGGTGCCGCTCATGTTGTGCTGCAGCGTCTGCTGGATGAGCGCATCGCTCTCCATGTCGACAGAGGCCGTTGCCTCGTCGAGCACAAGCACGCGCGCCTTACGCAGCAGCGCACGGCACAGGCAGAGCAGCTGGCGCTGCCCCATAGAGAGGTTGCCGCCACGCTCCTCGATGGGGCGTTTGAGCCCATCCGGGTGCTGCTTCATCGGTGCCTCCATGCCTGCCTGGCGCATCGCCGCCCAGAGCTCTTCGTCCGTGCACAGGTCCGTGGGGTCGAGGTTGGAGCGCAGCGTGCCTGTGAAGAGCACAGGGTCCTGTGGAATGATCGCCAGGCGAGCGCGCAACGTCGGCAACGGCACGCGTGCGAGGTCGAGCCCGTCGATGATGATTGCGCCCGAGCGCAGCTCCGCCAGCCGGTAGAGGCACACGAGGATCGAGCTCTTGCCGGCGCCCGTGCGCCCCACGATCCCGATCTGCTCGCCCGCGCCGATCGAGAGCGTCATGCCCTTGAGCACGTCAGGCAGCCCCGCGCGGTAGCCCATCACGACGTCGCGGAAGACGATGGCTCCATGGGTGGGCCATGCGGGGCGCGTCGAGCGGCTTCTCGGTACCCTCGGGGCTCAGGTGGGCGTAGTTCGCGAGGCGCTCAACGCTCACCATCTGGGTCTCGAGGAGGGTGAGTTGCCTAATCAGGAAGTTGAGCGTGTCCGTGAGGCCGGGGGCGTACGTGAGCGCGAGGCCGGCGGCGGAGGCGCGCAGCGCCGCCGCCGTACGCACTTGGGGATCGGACTCGTCGAGCGAGGCGGTCTGCATCGCCTCGAGCACGGCGAGCAGCGCAGTGAGGAAGAGAAGGATGTTGGAGTAGAGCTCGAGGCGCACGGTGAGCCAGCGGTTGGCGGCGAGCGAGATGTAGTTGGCGCGCAGGTTGTAGTCGTTATTCTTGCGGTTGGACTCCTCGAAGCGGCTGTTGGCCGCGTACGCATGGATGGAGGAGGCGCCGTTGAGGGCCTCCTGGAAGGAGGCGTAGATTGGCGACTTGGAGATCGACTCGAGGCGCTGCACCTCGCGTGCCGAGTTGCGGTAGTAGGACGAGGTGTACAGGTACGCGATGCCAAGCGGCGGCAGCGAGAGCAGGATGAAGAGCGAGTTGACGACGATGATGGCGAGCGTGCAGACGAGCGAGACGCTGTACGAGACGAACTGCGAGAGCGACGAGGCGAGGGCTGTATCCACCTTCTGCACGTCGCCCGAGAAGCGGTTGATGATGCGCCCGAGCGGCGTCACGTCAAAAAAGGACGCGGGCGACGCGAAGACGGCACGCACCGCGTCGTCGTGGATGCGCCGCCCCGCGCTCACGGAGGCGTACGCGAGGAGCACGGAGCGAAGCAAGATGCAGAGCGCCGAGACGAGCGCGGCGGCCACGTAGACGGCCAGATAGAACCACGGCTGGCCGCCACTGATCTCGTGGAACGGAGATCCCTTGGAGATCGTCTCAACGTGCTTGGTGCCGTTGATGATCACGGTCGTCGTGTTGGGCGCCAAGTCGCCTGCCCACACGCCGAGCCAGAAGGACGAACCAAACACGAGGGCCTGCGACACGACCGCCGCACCGAAGAGGCCCACCGACACGTTCCAAGTGCCGAGCGCACGGGCATACAAGAGCCACACGGAGCGCGAGACGGTGCCCCGCTCACGGTCCTCCTCGCTCATCTGCTTGCCCTTCGCCTTGTCCTTGTCGCCGGCGCCGGCCGGCTTGGCCTTGTCGGCCACTGGCTTACTCTTGGTGGCCTCGCCGCCGCTGCCGTTGGCGCCGTTGGCGCCGTTCTCGCCCTCGCCCTGCGCGTCGAGGCCGCTCCCCACAGACGAGTCGCGCGAGAGCTTACCACTTGAGTTCGCCCGCGGGAGGGAGCCAATGGAGGCGGGTGGCCCCTGCGCCTTGACCTTCCCTGCCTCGTCGAGCATCAGCACGTGGTCGCACTCGTGCAGCCAGTGCAGGTGGTGCGTCACGAAGACGACGAGCGCGCCGCGCTGCCGGAGCAGCCCGGTGATGCACTGGGCCACAAGATGAGCGCCCACCTCGGCGTCCACCGCGGAGAGCACATCGTCGAGCAGAACCACCGAGGCACGCGCATAGCACGCGCGCGCGAGGGCGACGCGTGCCTTCTGCCCACCACTCAGGTTGACGCCGCGCTCGCCGATCTCGGTCGCATCTCCGGCGGCGAGCTGCTCGAGATCCGCACGGAGCGCACACGCGGAGAGCACTTGGTTATAGAAGGTGTCATCGTACGGCAGCCCGAAGAGGATGTTGTCACGTAGCGTCTTATTCTGGATCCAAGGCTCCTGCGTGCACAGCGCAATCGAGCCGCGCACGACACACCGGCCCTGCAGCCGCGGCACATCACCCACGAGAGCAGAGAGCAGCGTCGACTTGCCACTTCCAACAGGCCCCCCGATGCCCACGAGCCCGCCCTGCGGCAGTGTGAACGACAGGTCGACGAGCGTCGGCCGGAGCTTCGGTGCGTTCTCTCCTGTCGTGGGGGCCGTGGAGGACGAGGCGCCAGCGCCCGCACTGCCGACGCCGGCGGGGGGAGCGTGGGCGGGAGGGCCGCCCGGAGGACCGCCGCCGCCACCCGGGCCCTTCTTCTTCTTCTTGTCATCCTCCTTGGGCTCGGGCCACTTGAAGGTAGCAGCGTGCATCTCAATGGCGGGTGTGCCCGCAGCGGCTGGCGTCTGGTCGTAATAGAGGCCGTCGTCGAAGCGCAACGGTCGGAGCGTCGAGGCGATCGCGGGCGCGAGCAGTGGCTGGATCGGACGCTCGGGCGCCCGAAAGAATTTGGTGAGGCGTCCGTTGACGACCATCAGGTCCATCAGGCTCGAGATCATCATGGGCACCACGAGCAGCGGGAAGCGGAGGACTTGGAAGAGGGAGAGGGCGGTGAACGCGATGGCGGCGGTCAGCTTGCCGTCGGGGTTCTCGGGCGTGATCTTGCCCATGCCATGGACCGGGAAGAGGCCAAAGGAGGCGGCGGTTACGACGAGTGGCAGAGCGGTGAAGATGAAACCCATCACGCCACCGATGAGCATGTTCAGGCGCACGGCTTTAAGCTCGTGCCGGCGCTTCTCCTCGAGCTGGCCCAGCATGGCGGGCTCCCACGCAAAGAGCTTGAGGATCTTGACTCCCTGGAGCAGCTCGTTGGCGTACTTGACGCGCTTGTCACGCTTCTCCATGGTCAACTTGGTGTACACTCGAGCCTTGTTTGAGATCCACGTGTTGAGCGGCATCGAGATGATGAGCACGCCGAGAGCCGCGAGCCCCGAGTACCCCATGAAATCGTAGAGCATGTACGTGGCGACGGCGAGCTGCAGAGGTCCCTGCCACAGCAGGTGCAGGTATGGCAGTGCGTCTGCGAGCTTCTGCGCATCGATCTGCATGTAGGAGACGATCGCACCCGTGCCAAACTCCTGCCGCTGCTCGTGCGCGAGCGCGAGCGCCTTGCGATACACCACCTGCCCGACGGCCGCGCGCGTGCGCAGCCCGAGGCGGAAGCCACGCCAAAAGTACTGGCCTAGGACGATGGACTTGAAGCAGTTCGCGGCAAAAATGCCTACGGCGAGGAGGATGGCGGTCGAGTTCGTGTAGCCGCTCGCATCGGGCTTGTTGATGTACGTCACGATCGCGTGCAAGAACAACGGGTTGGCAAAGGTGCACGCCGTGTTGAGCAGCTGGAGTGCGCCCGTGACCCAAAAGTAGACGCCGTACGCGCGGTGCCAGCAGCGCAGGAAGGAGCCACCTTTGGCGAGGGCTTCGACAAAGCTGCGAGAGGGGTTGCGGGCGGGGAGAGGGAAGGAGAGGGAGGGTGAGCGTATGGGCATGGGGAGGCGGCGGGAAGGCGGTGGCGGGAAGGCGGGGGCGGGAAGGCGGGGGCGGGAAGGCTGCACGCGCGCACAGCTTCTCGTTGGCAGCGGACGCGTCCTGGTCGTCGAGCCCGAAGAGGTCACTGTGCTCGAGAGCCCGCCCGCGTCCGAGCGCGAGGAGCTCAGACATGTACGAGAAGGTGAGCTGCGAGAAGAAGGAGGCGTGGGCCTCGGCCGAGAGGGGCACGGCCGGCTCCTCTGCCGGCATTGTCGCGCCGCCCTGCGTCGAGCCGAGGAGCAGCGGCGCAGCGTAGTTTGATGGCGTGCTCGAGGAGAGGTATGCGGGAGGGCCAGCCGTCGATGTGGGGGGTGTATCCGCCTCGAAGCAGCCGATCATCCCGAGGAAGAAGGCTGGGATGAAGCCGCACGCGCGCACCAGCGTCCAGCGGCCCGGTCCTTGCCCCCACTTGCTCTCGGGCAGCGGCACGAGCTCGACCAGCTCGAACCCCACGAACGCAGAGGCGACGACCAGATTGAGGATCCACCACAGGCGGAGCAGCCGGCAGGTGTGCTTCTGGTGGCGCTGCTCGGTGAGCACGAGGCCGGCACATAGCGCCCACATGAGTGTCGCGCACACGTCCATCGCCAAGTAGTACGCCTTCGTCGTCGCCGTCGACCAGGGCATGTCCTGGCCCTCGAGAACTGCGTCATAGAAGATGATGGTGATGTACATGGCCACGAGCGCGAGGCAGCAAACGAGGTGAGGCACACGGTAGCAGAATGGCACCGGCTTCACGCGATGCTTGGAGGATGCCTTGGCCTCCGTGATATTGCGCGTCCGGAAGGCGACGATGAAGAGCATGAGCACGAGCTGAATTGGGTAAATTGCGTGCATGTACGCATCATTGATCCGGTCGTCATCGGTCGTGAAAGGAGGGAGCCCCATCACCGTGCGTGCTGCGCTGCTGCTGCTGCTGTAGCTAGCTCTTCCACGGCAGGAAACTGTACAGAGGCGCCCGCCCGAGGACCTCCGAGACCGAGGCGACAGCGACTGCGTGTTTCTTTCTTGCCAGTTCTTTGCACTTTCCGAAACGAGTTTCAGATTTGAAATCCCGCGCCGAGGAAACGCCGAGGTGTCAAACGCGTAAAATCAACATCTTGCAGGTACTGCGGAATTGCCTTTGTTTCCGAGGCAATTGGAATTCCTGGCGGCCGATTCCTAGGAGGATGAGTGCCTTGCCGGTCGTGTTGTACAGCGCCCTTTCGATCGTCTTGCTGCCGCCGACGAGACCAATAGCCCATTCAATATGGCTGCCAGCGCGTTGTGCGTGCACGCCAATCAGGTCTATCGAGATCACCTGCGCGATCTCTGCTCCCAGCAGCGCACGAGGGCGTGGGCGAGGGCGTGGCTCCCGAGGGCGTGATGAGGTGCCCGACTCCGGCCGTAGCAAGCGTCCAAGCGGCAGCGGTAGCGGCAGTGGTAGTGTCCGTGGCGGCGGCGGCCGCGGCCGCGGTGGTGACCGAAGCGCCTCCGCCGCCGGCTCCGATGCTCGACGAGCGCAGCTTCGGCGCGTGTGTTCGGCAGTGCGCTCAAGCGACTGGGCCGAAGTGAACGCGCTCCTCGACGAGTCCAGCACCGGCTGGGGCTTGGGAGAGTACCGTGCGATGACTCAGGCTGCGTCGCAGGTCACCGACTGGGAGGGCGCGCTGCGACTGCTCGAGCGCATGGAGGCCGACGGCAAGCCCGCCGATGCTCCGGCGTACGGGCACGCGGTCGCCGCGTGCGCCAAGGCCGACCAGCCAACCGAGGGGCGCGCGCTGCTCAGCAAGTTGCAGAAGGCCGGGGTAATGGCCGAAGTGCGCGGCTACAATCAGGTCATGAGCTCCTTTGCGCGGCAGCGCCGCTGGTCAGAGGCGCTCGGTCTTCTCCGTGAGATGTGCGCGGCGGGTGTGTCGCCCACCGTCATCTCGTACAATGCCGCCCTCTCGGCGTGCTCCAAGGCGGGTCGCTGGAACGAGGCGACCGAGCTGCTCGGCGAGATGGAGGCAGGTAGCAGCAAGGGCGGCGGCAGTGTGCCCGCGCCGGACGTGATCTCGTATTCGACTGTGATCTCTGCGTGTCAGAAGGCGTCTACCGGCACCATGGGCGCCTCGGCAAGCGCGGCGCTCGAGACGGCGCTCGAGCTCCTCGAGCGGATGCGCCGCAGCTCCAAGGTACAAGAGCCCACGGAGGGCGCGGAAGTGCCCAAGACCGCGCCGGTGGCGAACGTGTTCACGTACACGTCGGCGATCACGGCGCTCGCGGACGCGGGCCGGTGGGAAGAGGCGCTCAAGACGTACGCTTCGATCCCGGACGACGTCGAGAAGAATGATGCGATCGTCAACGCGGCCGTGTGCGCGGCATCGGTTGGGGGCGATTGGGTGACTGCGCGATCAGTTCTTGAGGAGGCTCTGCTTGTGGGCGTCACGCCACGCACCTCCTCGTTCAACATGGCGATCAACACCGCCGCAGGCGCCCAGCAGCCGGCCGCAGCGCTTGCCATCTTGCGCCGCATGCGGACCGCGGGCGTGCGGCGCAATCAGCTCACCTATAACGCGGCGCTCAGCGCGCTGGAGGCGGGCGGCCGGTGGCAACAGGCGCTGCGACTGCTTCGCGACATGCGACGAGCGCGAGTCGCGCCGTCGCTCATCTCGTACAACCTCGCGCTCGGGGCGTGCGCCAAGGCCGCCAAGGTTTCGTCGGCCACGGTTTCGTCGGCCAAGGTTTCGTCGGCCACGGTTTCGTCGGCCACGGTTTCGTCGACTAAGGTTTCGTCGGCCACGGTTTCGTCGACCAAGGTCTCGCCTTTGGACTCGAGCACCGCGGCGGATGCGGCGATGGAGCTGCTGCTTGAGCTGCAGCAGCTCAAGCTGCAGCCCGACGTGACGAGCTACTCGTTGGCCATCGCGGCCCTCTCCGACGCGGGGCAGTGGGAGCGACTCGGCGGGCTGCTTGGGACGACGCAGGCAGAGCTTCTGCAGCCCAATGGCTTTTCCTTCTCCGCCGCGATCGCCGCGTGCGAGCGCGCAGGCGAGTGGGAAAGGTTGCTCGCGCTCTTCGCCGGCCTGCGCAAGGCGGGCGGCGCTGTCGATCGCTCTCTGTGGAATGCGGCCTTGTCCGCAGCAGCGTGCGCACCCGATGCAGGCACGGAGACGGGCGTTGACCTCGCGCTCTCACTCCTCGGCCAAATGACTGAGGAGGGCTATGCGCCCGACCTACTCTCGTACAACGCGCTGCTCAAGGCGTGCGAACGTGCCGCGGATTGGGATACGGCGATCGAGACGCTCTCGATCATGAAGTCCCACAAGATCGTGCCAGATGCTATCTCGTACACGTCGGCGGTGGGCGCGCTTGGGCGCGCGCGTGAGTGGGAAAAGGCGCTCTCTCTCTGGCTGACGATGCTCACGGATGGCATATCGCCCGACACGCTCGCGCTGCGCACGCTGCTCCGCGCTCTCTCGGGCGCCGCCCAATGGCCCACCGCCCTCGCGGTCTTTGACGCGGTGGCCAACTCCGAGGACGCCCACGTGTGCACTACGCCGGTGTACGAGCAGGCCCTCACAGCGTGCGCGGTCGGTGCGCAGCCCGAGCGCGCGGCTCGGTACATCGAACAGATGAAGTGCGTCGGCGTCGACATCTCCGCCGCCTGCTACGCCCAGCTCGCCTCCGCCCACGCGGCGGCCCGCGACTGGCGGGGGGCGCTGGCCGTGTTCAAGGGCCTCATGGCGGACGGGCTCCGGCCCGATGCCCCCACCTACCAGGCAGTGTACAGCGCGTGCGACCAGGCTGGCGCCCAGGAGGAGGCGAAGGCGCTCTTGGAGTTTGCCGAGCGGCAGGGTTTGCCGCTCATCGCCATCGTGGGCGAAGGCGAGGGCGATGACTCGAGCAGCGGCGGCGGTTGAGGAGCCAGGCGAGGAGCAGCATGTGGAGATAAGTATGAACGAAACATGAGTCACGTGGGCCGCACGTGTACTTCGGCGTGCAGTGGCCGATCCGCACGCAGACGTGACGCATGCGGCGCTACGGAGCTCTACGCCGCATGCACCATCATTCGAAAATGAGAGAAAACGATGACATTTGAACTACATCAGAGAACGAACGACTCAAACACGCGTGAGCTGTGAAAGCACCGCGCTGTAAGGCGGGCGCGCGCGGCAGCGGGCAGACCGAACAGTCCAGGAGAGTCCCAGCGCCGAGGAGCCACCGATCCATCCACGATCCACCATCACGCGGTCTGTCGTAGCGAGAGTGGCGCGCCTGGCGCTGCGACACTCTCTTGCCCTCTCGTAGCTCGGTCCTCATGGGTCCCATCGTGCTGCCGTCGCCGCCGCCGCCGTCGCCGCCGCGCTTGCGCCATCACTCGACCGCATCGCCGATGCCACTGCCCTGGATGGAGAAAGTGGCCTCACCCTCGGCGAGGCATGGTGAGTCGTACACCTTGCAGATCCGGTTCTCGCCGCGCCCCTTGCGCAGCATCAGCCGCGTCGTCGACATGTGCGCGATGATGTTGCCGCCGATGGGCTGCTTGTCATTGCCGAACATGGAGGCGCCCGCCTCAGGTTTGGAGACGACTTGGTTTGTGATGACGCACGCCACGCCATACGTCGCACCGAGCTTGCCGAGCGCGCGCATGAACTTCGCCATGTGCATCTGGCGCGCGGCGAGCTCGCCGCGGCCCGAGTAGTCGGTGCGGTACAGCCCGGTCGCCGAGTCGACGATGATGAGCCCGAAGCGCTGCTCGGCCATCATGCATGCCGCCTCGACCAGCAGCTGCAGCTGGTGGTCGCTGTTGTACGCGCGTGCGTACGAGACGTTGTCGAGCACGTCCTGGCCGTCGAGCCCGTAGCGCTCGGCGATCTCCACGAGCCGCTCCGGCCGGAAGGTGCCCTCAGTGTCGATGTACATGGCCTTGCCCTCGGCGCCGCCCTGCTCGAGCGGCAGCTGCGAGGTGACGCACAGCGTGTGGCAAAGCTGCGTCTTGCCCGTGCGGAACTCGCCAAAGATCTCGGTGATCGAGCCCGTCTCGATCCCGCCCTTGAGCAGCGCGTCGAGCTCACGCGATCCTGTCGTTAGCATGCACAGGTCCTGCCGCTGGTGGTGAACTTCGGTCGCTGCCATGAAGCCGCTCCCGCCGCTCATCTTGAAGGCACACTCAAGGATCTTGTCGACCTTGTTGTCCGAGAGGCCCTTGATGCCGCTGAGCTCCTTCTTGGTCGCGTACAACACCGCCTCGATCGTGTGGTAGCCCGCCTCCTTCAGCTTCTTGATGTCGGCGGCCACGATGCCCGGCCCCTCGAGCTTTTCGATGTGGCTGTAGGAGGTCTGGGCCTCCTCCATCCCCTCTTCCATAACCTCTTGGGCCTGCGCCTGCATCGTGTGGCTTCAGTGCGGTTTCTCGGCGCCTTCGTGGCAGGACTCAAAACACAAAACGCAGCGAGCCGCCCGGCGGCAAACTGACTTCACACCGATGCACCTTTGTGAATGTGAACGTTTCGTTTCGTGGGGATACATGTAGCGGCGGCTCGAGCTCGCGCGCGGCAGGGGCTCTGGTGTTCGGGTCGTGCAGTTGGTATTTGAAAACAACTTCGAAAACATGTACCCACTGCGACTTAGTGTCATCGTGTCATGTCGATATACAAGCTCATCACGTCAACGGCACCGATGAGCGCAGACGCCCTGTCCTCACAAATCCACGATGCTCGCTCGCCGCAAGCCACTGGAAAAACGAGGGCGCCTCCACCTCCCACCGCTGCGCTGCCGCATCCGACCCTTCGCGCGTCGACTTGAGGGTGCGACGGAAGAGCGTAGTTTGTGTGAGCGTCGTGTGCTCACCGGGCTCGAGCGCCACCATCTGAATGGGCTCGGGCGAAAGCGTGCGCTCCTCGATGTACAGATTGTACGCAAACAAGGGCGTGGGGCCAGAGAGCGTCGAAGAGATGCTCACGCCCTGCCGGTCAAAGGCGGCCATCCAAGCCCCCTTTGACGTGGCCGCGCTGCCGCCAAACACAGCCTTGATCCGAGTGGGTGCGGCCACGCGCTTGATCGCACCGAGCGCCTGCGGAAAGGCGCGCGCATCGGTGCCCTGGTCGCTCGCAAAGTAGTCCTCGAGCGGCTCGGCCCATGGCAAGCAATCGTAGTACTCGCTCATGTTCAGGTCGAGAGCGATTTGGTCGCCAGGCCCGGCGGCCATCTGATCAAGCGAGAGGAGGTTATGCGAGTAGTACGGCGTGCGAAATCGGGTAGAGCCCGTGTTGCGCAGCGTCGTACTCACTTCGATCTGGCCCTCCGCGCCGTAGCCGGTCAGATTGACCTTCCTGTGAATAGAGTAACCGAACCGATCGAGCTTCGCTGCGTGCACCATAGTCAGCACGCTGCCAGACTCCTGTCGCACTTCCCACGCCGAGGGACGGCCGTAGACGCGATACGGAGAGTTGAACTTGTATGTGTCATCCGCGCCAGGACTACCGCACGCGGGGCACGAGCCCTTGATGAGTAGGCCGACTCCAATCTTGAGGAAGGGTTCACCTGCTTTGGCCTCGGCGTACCCCAGAACACCGTTGCTGCTGTCAGCGTGGTTGGCCCATCCCGGACCGCAGAGGTGGCCGTCATCGCCACATCCCCACTCGGACGCTAGACCCACGCCATTCTCGGTCCAGTCGGGGTCGTGTGGCGAACGCCAGTAGGAGGCGCTGAAGATGGTTGTGCTGTCAAAGTGAAGGTCACCGAGCATTGTGCCATGATCGAAGCGTGAAGCACGATAATAAGAGTCTGTGCGACTGGGTAAAAAGTACTTGACGCTAATGGGCCCTGAAGCTAGCGTTATGTTGGGAGCCATGCTCTGTGCAGACCGTCACGCAGCTTCAGCCGCGGGTCGAGGCAGCCTTGAAGTCCTTGAAGAAGTCCGGTGGCGCCTTCCTAATTTGAGATTTCCTGAGCTCACCAGCGAGATCGTCGCAATGCCGGGGCGCAACTATGCACCATGCAGGCGAAACGCGATAACCGTCCGGTCATAGGTTAAGTCATGTCAAAAATCACAGGACACCGATCACCGACATGCGCCTCGCTTGCGTTTTATGCATCTCCGATCTCGTCAGCCAGCCGCAGCCCCTGAACGGCGACAGGCCAGTCAGTCCGTCTGAGCGCCCTCTTGTATAGTACGACCACACATGCATCCGCCCCCGCATTACTCACTTCTTGCGGCCGCCCCCCGTCTTGGGCGCGCCTGGGCCGCCGCGTTTAGGCGGGGCGGCCTGCTTGGCGCCGCCACTTCCCTTCGGCAGGCTGGCATTCGGCGAGAGCCCAAGAAGCATCTTCTTCCGAGCGAGCCTCTTCCGGAATGCGTTCTGCATGCGGATGACCGCGTAGATGTAGGCTGACGAGTACTGCGAGACAACGGTCTTGTGCAGAGCCGTCGATTTGAACACCTCACCGTACTGCTTGGTGATGTTGCGCAGGACGTCGGTCCCCTGGGGCAGCTCGATCTCACTGCCGAAGGCTTTCTTACCGAAGGCCTCGAGCGCGTCGTGGAAGGCGATCGAGCCGGAGCGGTCGGGCACTTCGAGACTCTTGAGGTGCTCGGTAAGGGTCGCCGAGTCCGCCGGGGGGATGTCCCTGTAGCCGAGTGGCGCGTCGAGAAGAAGAAGCAGCTTCTTAAGGTCCTTGGTCGGCATGAAGTGTGTCGCATCGGGGTCGAGCTCCTTCCACGCATCGACGAAGTTCTCGATCTGCGAAGGGGAGAGCTTCATCTCCTCGGCAGCCTCCTCCTCGGCAAAGGTGTCGAGGACCACCGCCACGATGAGGTTGAGCATGACCATCGCCTCAATCACGATGAACGAGATGAAGAAGACGACGGCGGTGATCGGCGAGCCGCACGTGCCCTCGGCGTCCGAGCAGCGACCTGGCTCCGAGTGCGCCTCGGTCACCATCGCATCGTGCATGATGCCATTGTATGACTCGCCGGTGATGCACCTGAAGAGGGTGAGCATGGCAGTGCCGAACGTGGCGAAGTTGGCATCGTAGTTGATGAAGTCGCCGTGGAGTGGCAGGTTGTGGAAGAGCTCGATGCCGAGGATCGTGTAGATGTAGAGGAAGAGGATGAGGAGCACGCCGACGTTCGCGAGCGCGGGCACCGCGACCACGATCGTCGTGATCAGCCGATTGAGGCCGCCGCCCATCTTCATCAGGCGCAGCAGCCGCGCGATGCGGAAGACGCGGAGCATGCGAACCGTGCCCGGGTCGATCTTGATACCGAGCGACTCGAGGCCCTGGAGGGCGTCGGCGGCGAGCGCAATGGTGACGAGCGTGCCGTCGAAGACGTTCCAGCCCGACATGAGATACTGGCGCAGCCCGAGGCCAGTGATCTTCAGGACCATCTCAGTCGTGAACGCCACTGTGAAGAAGATGTCGCAGTAGTCGGAGAAGACCGACATGTACTCCGGCTGGCCGTAGTACGTGAGCGACATGGCGAACACGTTGAGGATCACGAGCGAGATGACGAACTTCTCGAAGGCGATGGGCAAGGCGCGGTTCTCGCGGTCTCCCTGCACGAGCATGAAGATGGCGCGCCGGAAGCGCGCGAAGCAATTCTTGCCAAATGGGGTGCGCACCATCTTCTCCGCGCGCACGGAAAGCACGTTCTGCAGGGTCTTCGACCATTCCTTCTGGTCGTCGGACAAGAAGCCTGATCCGTCCTCGGCCTGGCGGATGGCGTTGAAGTTCTCGAGCACGACGCCGACGAAGAGGTTGAGCAGCAGGAAGGCGGAGATGACGATCCAAGAGATGATGTACACGGCCATCCACGCGTTCTGGTTCTGGACGAGCGGCTGGCCCGTGGCGGTCGGGTCGGAGTCCATCGCGAGGAACATCACATCTGGCCACATCTCGAGCGTCGACATCTCGAAGAGCGTGAGCATGGCGTAGCCGATAGAGTCGAAGTTGGCCACGTCGGGGTTGCCCCACCAGCGCGCCTTCTCTTCGCCGCTCTCGTCGGTGAACGTGCCCACGCAGTCGATCTTGGCGCCAATCGTGTCGTCGTTGCAGTGGCCGAGGCGGCCCATGAGGAACGTCATTCCGAAGAGTCCGTAGACGATGAGCACGAGGAAGCACACCTGCCCGACGTTGAGTACGGCGGGGATCGCGCGGAAGAGCGAGTTGACGACCATCTTGAGTCCCTTGAAGCGCTGGATGACGCGCAGCGGGCGCAGCGTGCGGATCGCGCGCAGAGCCTTGAAGACGCCAAAGCCCTCGGCGCCGGCGGAGAGGATGGAGATGACAGAGGTAGTGACGATCGAGAAGTCGAGGATGTTCCAATAGGAGGTGAAGTAGCCTTCCTCGCCAAACAGCCCGAAGGTCACGAGCTTGAGCGCCGCCTCGATCACAAAGATGATGGTGAAGAACTTGTCGGAGTAGTCGAGCGAAATCGCGAGCTGCGAGTCCGGTGCGACGGTCGGCATGTCGAGGGCGAGGGAGAGCGACGAGAGGACGATGATGAAGATGATGAAGTTGTCAAAGTTCTGGTGCGTCAGGATCGCGCGCAGCTGCCGGTGGAAGGCGCTCACGTTCATATCGAGCGTGAGAGGCAAGAAGGCGGCGCCTGGCGCGTCGCCATTGAAGGGCACGACCGCGAAATCCGGGTCGACCTCCGGTGCGCTCTCGGCATCCACCTTGAAGCGCGGGCCGCGCGCGTCGCGCTTGGCGCGCTCCTGGGCGCGCAGCGAGGCCACAGCGCTCATGAGCACGCGGTTGGCGGTGATCGTCGTCGCGTACTTTTTGAGCAGCTCGGTGAGCTTCGCAATCGTCTCCTTGCCAGCGACCGCTGGGAGGGCGCCCGACATGCGCGCGTGCTCCGACTCCCAGTACTCGAGGAGGAGGCTTACCTCGGAGGAGGCCTTGAGGGATGCTGCGTCGTCGAGCAGCTCGCCGAGACCCTTGACCATCGACGCGAAGCCCAACGTGAGGCCGGCGACACCCTTGAGCTCGTCGGGTCCCGCTTGGTCGGCGGCCGACTCGAAGTCCTTGAAGAGCTGTCCCATGCGTGCCATGAGGCGCGAGCCCGAGGCGGCGGAGAAGCCGAGCTGCTTGGCGCCGATGAGCTCCTGGAGCTCGAGGAGCACGTTCGTGTGCGCCGAGCGCAGGGCCGTGAGCGCGCTCGCAAGCTCGGCACGCAGCTTCTCGACCTCTGCCTTCTTCTCCTCCGACGCCACCTTCTCCTCGGGGTCTTCGAGGTCTTCCGCGGCCGTCTCCCATCCCCAGCTGATGATGGCGACGAAGAGGTTGACGAGGACATAGTTGCTCAGGATGAAGAGCGGCACGAAGTAGAGCACCGAGAGCGGCCCGCCCGAGTATGGGAGCGTGCCGCCATAGACGTCGTTCCAGTTCTCACCCGAGGTGACCACGAAGACGGTGATGAAGGCGTTCGAAAAGTAGTCAAAGTTGGTACGCATAGGCTCCTCGCCGAGCTTGCCACCGAAGAGCTCCATGCCGAGCAGGGCATACACAATGATGCACAAGACGAGGATGCCCGACAGATTGACCACCTTGTCCGCCGCTTTGACGATCGTGAGCTCGAAGCGGCGCATCTCGTTGTTCAGGCGCAGCAGACGCAGCACGCGCGCCACACGCATCGCGCGCAGCACGTCAGTTTCGTGGCCGTAGACCTCCATCAGGAGGTCGATGAGCGAGCACCACGTAACGAAGAAGTCGAACGTGTTCCAGCCGGACTCGAAGTACTTGCCACAGCCGTTCGCCACCAGCTTAACGAGCATCTCGACCGAAAAGCAGGCGGTGAAGAAGTAGTTGGACATCTCGACGATGTACGTGAGCTCCTCCGACTGGCCCTCATGGATGAGGCACATGGTCACCGTGTTGCCCACGATCATTACGTAGATGAGCCACTCCCACTTGGATAACTTTTTGACCTGCGGCTCGGCGGTGACCACGGCCTCGAGGACCTCATCAGGTGGGAGCGTCTCATCCACACGGATCTGCTTGAAATAGGCGTCTGCGGTGGCGGTGGGGGCGGCCAACGCGTGTGAGCGAGCGTCGCACGGCCGAAAGGCGGACGCGGCAGGAGCGGGAGCGCGCAGGCACAAGGGCGGCGGGTGCGCGCACCGAACATGACAGCGAGGAAGAGCTGCACGATGAACATGGCGCCGAAGACGACGAGGAAGATGTAATAGATGACCGTGGTCGTCTCATTGGTGGTGATCCCGAGCATGTACATTTGGTCGACCCAGCCCTCGAGCGTGACGGCCTGGAAGATCGTCACGAAGGCGTACAGGACATTATCGTACGAGAGCGCTCCGTCGGCGGGGTTGATCTCGTAATACTCACACGTCTGCTCGCCCTCGCAGTCGGCCGACGTGGCGCACACTGCCGTGTCGTCGACCCACTCTGACGAGCCCGGCTCGGTGCAGCGGAAGTGCAGTTTGCCAGCAAACATGTTGACGCCCAGGATGCCAAAGAGAAAAAGGAAGAAGCAAAAGAGCACGGACACGTTGCTCAGCTGTGCGCGCAAGGAGGCACCGAGAACACAGTGGTCAGGCGGGACATGACGACCCTCGGACAGGAGGCGGCGCGCGCGGCGCAGCAGCAGCTACGGGTGAGGATGGCGACCAGGCATCAGCATCGCCAGCAGCTCGCATCGCGAGCCTGGCGTCAGCAGCAGCGAGCGCGGCACGAGCGAGCCAGCGCTCCGGCAGGCGAGCTGCCAGCCGCCTGCAGGCGGCGCTTACCCCTTGCAGCGTCTCAAAGCTGAGGAGCGTGTTGACAAGCGCCTTGAGCGACGGCAGGCGGTTGACAGTCCGCAACGCACGCAGCACGCGCACGGCGCGAAGCCACGAGTAGTTGCCCGAGGTGGGCAGGAAGTAGGGCGCCCACGCACTCGTGACGACAGTTGCATCCAGCAGGTTCCACGGATCTTTGACGTAATCGCTGCAGCCCAGCGCGGTTATCTTGATGGACATCTCGATGGTGAAGATGCAGTTGAAAATCAACTCCATTTTTGCTATTATCATCGCCTTGTCACTGGTCTCATCCGTGTCCAGAGGGCTGTCGGTCATCATCATGATCGTGTTGCAGCCGATGATCATCAAGATAAAGGCGTCGAAGCCCCACCATTGGACTAGGCTGATGGCGCTGCGGCGGATGGAATTGCGGGTTGTGCAGCCGCACGGATTCTTTCCGGTATTGCCAGGTAGCAGCGGCGCAGTGTCTCCGTACTCCATGCTGTGTTGGCCTCCGAAAAGATGGAGTTGGTTTTCGATGAGCAAAGTTGGCGACCTCGAAATGATCGAAACTAGTCAAGATTTGTCTACTGTAAATCTCACAAATTTCGAGCGATACACATCGAGGTGAACATGAAACTTGTCCGGGTGCAGGGAGTTAGAGACTTTCGATTATGAAAACATGTATTAAGTTATTAAGGAAAGATGGAAGGTCCTGCTCCTTCACCTCTGCTCCGCATCGGCTCCTCGGCGGCCGGCGGCCGCGGCGTCTTCGCGACGCAGCCGCTCAAGCCCGGAACCGAAGTCTTCTCTGAGCGGCCCGCGTACCACACAACTTGCGCAGGCAAGACGCCCAAGCAGGAAGGGATCGAGGCGCTCGCGGCTCACATAGTCGCATCGCACGCTCCTCAGCATAGAAACGCCATCGCAGCGCTCGTATCCAACGTGACCGAACTCCGCAAGCAGCCAGACTTGTGCGAGGCCCTTGCCGATGCGGTCGAGCATGTGCGCAAAGCGGTCGAGCTTATGCCCATTGACGAAGCTCTCGCCATTGTCAGCCCGACCTATGCGGATGGTGCGATGCACGTGCCCGAGGCAGCACGCACGTCCGTTCGCGAGTCGCTGGTGGCGCTCGCTCAGAATGCCGTGAGTGAGGAGAGTGTATGGCTATCCTATGGGCGCGACTGGTCCAACGCCATGTGGGTCAACCCCGGCTCGGCAAGCCGCCTCGGCTCTGCGCTCTATCCGCAGTTCGGCGCGGTCATGAACCACAGCAACAACCCCAACGTGTACCTGATCTTTGACGACGACTGGCTGCTGAGAGTGCGCACCATCGCTCCAGTGGCCGCCGGAGAGGAGCTGTGCTTCTCATACGTCGACCTCGGCCAGCCTTATGCCGAGCTGCGCGCGGTCCTGCGAAAAAAGTATCACTTCGACTGCGGTGAGCAGGATGGGCGGGGCGGGCAGCGGTATGTGCCCGGCTCGTCGAGCTGCGACGACTCACGCCTCGCGGAGCTCGCGCGCACGTATGGAGGCGTCAAGCCTCCTTGCACCGAGCCCGCGGCGCTCATCCCCGCCATCACCGCCGCTCTGCAGCAACGGCAGGCTGCGTACGACTGGCTGGGCATTGTTGTGGCGAGCGACGATCTGCTCTTCTGCTACCGCTTCACCTTCCGGGTGGTGCACCCCCAGGTGGCCCTACGCTTGCTCAGTGCGGGCCTCGCGTGTCAGCGCCTTGCCCCCTACGACGAGCGCGCGTCGCGATACCTGAGCCAGGCGGTGCGCGTCCTAGGCGTGACCCACGGAGAGTTCCACCCCCTCGCCACATGCGCACGACGAGCGCTTGAAAAGTGCAAGGCGCACTTGCCCGGTACGCCACCAAGCTCTCGGCCTGGAGCCGCGCGGTCACCAGCGGTGCTTGCTGCAGACGTGGCCGTTGGAAACGTCGCCGCTGTCCACGCATTTCTCGCGGCCCCGCGCCTCGAGCTCGACTGTAGCGGCTTGCTGGTCAGGCGTGCTGTCGACGACGATGGGGATGGCCATTCGACGTACTACATGTTCACTTGAGTTCTGATTAGGCTCGTTTCAAGTTCCGTAAGCGACAAGCAGTACCACGCTACCACGGATTAGAAAAACCCGTTCGCCGTTGCCAACGGGAGTCCGGACGGGAGGTCGAGTGGGCTCGGGCCGGGCCCGTACCGGTCACGGAACTCGCGATTCCGGTCCGGCCCGGCGCGGGTCGTCCCCCTCTCCCGTTAGAACGGCCAAACGGGCGCGATACGCGCTGTCGCTGAGCCGTGCGCCCGGGAATGCACGGGCGATGTGATATCGAGAGAATCTCCTGACAAGCAGTTCTATGCGATGATACATCTCTGCACGCACCAAGCATGGCGGCGGCTGACGATCCGGGTCTCTCCGCTACAATGTAGAGAGTGAGTGGCCACGCTCTAGGCCTAGGGACTAGGCCAGCATCGGCTCTACGCGGTCGCCCACGTGCACGGTAACGCCCGTTGTCAACGGCTCGAGGTAGATGCCGAAAGCGATGCCACGGCCAGCCCTAGCCCGATAGCCCCGCAGGCTTTGCATTGGACCGCTCGCCGCCGGGTCGCGCCTCCCAGACTGTTGGGACACGTCGGGCACCGTGCATCGTGGGCACGGGCCGCTCACACGGAAGAATGCGCGCTCCCCGATCCGCACACTGCGCCACGCGTCCTCGGCGTGCGGCTGACCGCAGCCCGCGACCACCAGATTGGGTCGGAAGCGATCCATGGGCACGGGTGCGCGCCCCTCGGCCGCGCGCCGCGCGTTGAGAGCGTTGAGCGACTCTTCGCACATGAGATGGAGTGGGCTCGCGTCCGACAGCCCTGCGTGGCGCGGCACTTCAGGCGGAGCATGCATGAGCCGAAACGTAGGCGTGCCAAAGGGTGGCGGTAGCAGAGAGGCCAAGGGATTCGTCGCACCGCCGCCCGGAAGCAAGAGCTCGCCCAGCCACTTGGATACCGCTGGTCCCTGGTCCCACAGTCCGATGCGCTCGCCAAACAGCGTGCAAGAGACGAGCGGACCGGAACGCTGGACGGTCACGTTCAGCGCGCGGCCACCGGCGCGGAGCATGAGTGCGCGGCCGTCCTCGACTGTACGCGCCTCCAGCGTAGCGAGCAGCGGGTACTCCCGTTGTGTCACATGTGAGCCCGTGGACGAAACGACCATGAAACGGCGATCGCCAACGAGGCCCTCGCCATTGACGATCGCCGATTGGCGCGAATCTGCCCGGGCGCCCTTGATGGGGTAGCTCAGTACCTGACGGACTTGCATCGGTGCAGACTGCGTGTCTGATTCCTTCTCGAAGATGCCTGGCTCGGTCCCAGAGACGGAGCAGGTTACAACGACGCGGGAGGACCGCTGCGAGGACGACGTGAAGGGCGACGCACTGAAGGGCACATCAAACTTCGTCGCATTGGAGTGAGCACGTGCCGACTGCGTCGCGGGCAGTGCCGGAACGTTGTACGCCACGGTGACAAAGTGTACAATCACTTCCATTGCACGACGAAACTTGACTTTCTTTGGAACGATTTGGAACCCCTTTTTATCACCTACGGTCGGCTCTGCATCTGGGGTTGTCACCGGGGTCGTGCGTTGGTGGGTCTGGATGGCTGATGTGAGGTTCGTTTGTGTGATCCGTGTGTCCGTGTCGTGTGAACGTTAACACGACAGACGCGACAGTCGGTGCTACGGCACTGTTACTGCCAGCTCAGAATACACACACCTTACATGACCCCAAACGAGGCACGGAGCATGCGCGCGCTGGCGGCGTTGAGGATGGTCTGGGCGTCGGCGGTTTGGATGGCGGTGGAGATGTTGGCGACGTGTCGTGTGTGTCCCGGCTCCCCCCGGTGTCTTTTTACCGGTACCAGGGGCACACGCGCTCCTGCTGAGCGGCGTCTCTGGGGAATTCTGTGCATTGATTTGCGTGCGTACATTTGCCTTTGTGCTGACCTTTGCGAAATGAACGACGAAACTTCGCGAAACTTGATCGACATGCGCGGGAGTGCTTTGCGCTGGACGCTCTCGCGAGGCGTTGCCGCGATCGGCACGAGCGTGCTGGGCTGCGCGATCGCGCTGCGCGATCCGGAGCCGGCCTCGTGCCTCAAAGGGTATCCGGTGAGCGGACCGTCGAGCAAGGTCGTGCACGAGCTCAGCTTCGGTGTTGATCCAAAGATCGCAGTCGACTTCACTTGGTGGCTGGCCACATACGTGAAGACGCTGCTGCAGCTGCCTGGCATGCAAGGCGCAAAGCTCCTCGCCCCGACCGCGCCGTTCGCGCCAAAGCCGGGTGTGGTGTTCGTGCTCGGAGGGCCAGGTGCGGGCAAGGGCACGCAATGCAGCCTGATCGTCGAAAAGTGCGGGTACACGCACCTGTCGGCGGGCGACCTGCTGCGTGCAGCGCGCTCGTCGGGCTCCGCGCAGGGTCAAATGATCGACGAGTATATCAAGGAGGGCAAGATCGTGCCCGTCGAGGTGACGGTCAAGCTGCTCGTCGATGCGATCAAAGAGAGCGGCGCGCAGCGCGTGCTCGTAGATGGCTTCCCGCGGAATACGAACAACGTGTCCGGCTGGCAGCAGGTGGTTGGCGACTCGCTCACGGTCGGCGGCGTCCTCTTCTACGACTGCCCCGAGGAGGTGATGCAGGAGCGGTTGCTCGAGCGCGGCAAGACGAGCGGGCGCACAGACGACAACCTCGAGTCGATCAAGAAGCGGTTCAAGACGTATGCTATGGAGACGACGCCGGTGCTGCAGTACTACGAGCATCAGCAGCTCGTGCACAGAATCGACGGCGTGCGCCCGATAGACGCCGTGTGGGCCGACTCGAAGGCCGCCATCGACAAGTTTGAGGCGTGCTTCGCTGCCGCCACCAAGCAGCCAATCAGTGTGCACCTGTACAGCAGCAACGATCCGCCGACGGCCGTGGCGGAGGTGGTCGCGCGGGTGGCCAAGGCAGCCACGCAGAAGTTTGGCGAGGGCGCGGTCGTCGTCAGCGGTCGCGAGCTCGCCATCCAGGGCTCTTTCAAAGCATACGGCTACGAGGAGCTGCGAGCCTTCGACTGAGAAGGGGGTGGGGCTGAGGTGCACGCCGAGGCCCCTCGCCCGTCGGCTCAAGGGCACAGCCAGGACGCAGCAGACGCATACAGGGGCGGCGCATGCGCAGCATGTGAGACCTTCATGGAGATCATGGTACGGCAGGAGATCTGTCATGCCGTCCTCATGGGATCAGTTACGTGGGATCTGTTATGTATTTCGATCGGACGCGGTCCGAAGCGTGAAGGACCGGCGACGAACTCGTACGACTTACGTCCTAACTTACGTCGTAACTGTGTAGACACGACAGTTGACAGGGAACGATCACCAATTGACGATCTCACACATGTAAACAACAATGGTAACGCAATGCATGTATTAAACTTTAAAGCATGAATGACACTGATTGATGATTTTATGGACCGGCTGTAATGCCCGTGTGCCGTGACTTGAGAGAGGCGCGCGCCAATCTGCCGGAGCGAGATGTCTCTGATATCGCCTCTGATATTCTGAAACCGGTCCGGGAACTGGATTACGTTTCTCGTTTTGTGGGGAGCAGGCGAGGCCGACGGCCGACGGAGGGCCAGAGGGACCCAGGGTGAACTTATCAGTAGGGTGGACATTTTGTAGGCGAAAAGAATGAACTGACACTCCTCGAACTGTTCCAGTATTAATAACCACCTTCGGTGCTCACACGGGTATCGTCCTTTCTTGGGTCTTCGTAGTATCTATTTTTAGACGGAAATCTAAGTTCGTTTGCGTACCGACGGAAGTTCATCCGCGCCTTTGCTTCATCATGGAGGAACCGTAGTGCGCGTTCGCTATGGATGATGCGGGCTTTCCCGCTGATGCGGCTGCTGCATGTATCACCGTTGGGAAGACCTCGATCCTAGCATCGAATGAAAGCTTGTACAACAACTCTGGGGACTTTGTTGAAGTCCGTTGCCTCACGCAACTCATTTTTCTCAGAGGCCGTTGCTACTGCCAATTACCTGAGTCACAGTTTTATCAGTGGTATCCGCTCCTCGTTTGGCTTCTGGCCGTGGTCTGTTTATCCAGTGTAGGGGGCTATATCCTACATATCCGTCGCGATCAGTGGAGACGTGATGCGAGGCAGCAGCAACAGACTTTGGATAAAGTCACGGAGCGTGACCGTTCTATTCAGCTTGCAGTCTCCCGGATTCCAACATGCGCGTACGCTCCTACCACTCATATGCCAGTGCTGCCTGGTGACAGCAGTCAGACCGGAACGCCCGACGATGGCGAATATGGCAACGACGAGTGTCCGGTGTGCCTCTGCTCCCTTGCAGCTGGCGACCAGTTGCGCGAGATCCCGTGCGGCCATAAGTATCATGCTGCGTGCATCGACCGGTGGCTGATTCGTCGAGAGTACACAAATGGCATTCCAAGCTGCCCGTTGTGTAAGAAAGAAGTCCTCACCGAGGAGGACCTGCAGGCAAGCGATGTGAGCCAGGCACCCGTGATGTCTATGCACGTGTAGCTTGCTTGGCGCTCGGCGCAACTGGCTCCGAGTCGCCCCACGGCGTTCGTGACGGCGGTGTGAGGCTGCAGGTGGCTCGATGACGCATACATGGCCCCTTCATGATTCGTGCCGAGGACACCCTTGCATGCCGCAGTCCTCCAGGAATACACTGCACCGTACTACATTAATGCCGGTCGGTGCGGGTGGGGGGCGGCCTGGAGGGGTGATGTGCGTCTGCGTGGTGCGTGCCGCTGACCCGCTGCGTCGTCGAGCCTGTGAGTCCGACCGTGGGCGTATTTACTACGGTCTACGCGTAGTTCGGTTCTATGTTTACGTCTCCAGGGCACGATCTTTTGCCAAGTGAAGTAGGCGGAAGGCGACGCAGGGCGTTGCGCGTTCAGGCTTGACAACCCTCGTCGCGGTCGGGGAGCGGGTCGGCGTGTACGCTAGCCCAAGCGCGCCGCACGAATACTTGACACGTTGACACTGTGGTAAGATCTCCCTAAGACGAGCATGAATGGCTGCGCGGCGCTACCGAGCGCGATGACCACCTCGTTCCTACCGTACTGGTTCCGCCGATGGTTCCGCCGATGGTTCCGCCGGGCATGGCCGTTTGACATGGTCAAATCATTGGGGACCGGGGATCATGGTAGCGGATGATCGGCCCATCGCCATGCCCACCGAGCTCCAGCACTACGTGCCGAATGGCGACCTCGGCCAACAGGATCCCATCGATGGCCTCATTGAGCTCCCTGAGGCCAGCGACCATGTGCATCGCCTCATCAGCCTCACGCTTCGGGCGCACTTGCTCGACAACATTGCGGCTGGCCATCTGCTCTTTCTCATGCTGAGTGAGCTGCCGGTCATGCTCTTCGTAACGCTTCTGTAATGCGGCTCGAACGCTTTTCTCTTTTTCCAGGTGATGCATGCACGTATCCACCTCCCGACGGTGCTCGCGCTGCATTCGCGCTCGTGCAACGTTGGTACGTTGCTCGCAACCACCACGCAAGCGGTTCTTCTCTTTCAGCTCCTCCCGGAGCCTCCGGAGCTCGTCCCGCTCGGATCGCTGAGCCGATGCCTGCCTCTGCATCAGCGTTGCGAAGGAAGCCATCGGCGCCTCGAATGTTGACTTCTGGACGGGTCCGCCAAGGACGGGCAGCATGTCCATTCTGGTCTGGTCGGCCATGATCTGTTCCATTCGGACGGTTTTATGTGCATGCAATCGAATGTATTACGTCACTTTTCCATAAAGCGGCGAGCCCATTTTCTACTCACATGTGCAACCATTTGCGCGCTCCGCTGTCGGATTACGGACTATGGGCCGCAGCACTCGAGCGCGCGCGCCATCCCTGCGTGCCGACGGTGAGCGTGGTGGTGAGAGAGGCCGCCGAGAGGACTGATCGCATGCTGGGCGAGGAGAGGAACTTGCCCGCAGTCTCCTCATACTGGCGCACGGCGCGCAACAGCGACTCGACCTCTGACCGCTCCGACTCTAGCTTAAGCTTGAGTGCCGCGTGATCGTCCTTGAGCCGGATGATGTCTTCGATCGTCATCCCATCGAGCGTCGGCACGGGCTCGAAGCGCAGCTTCATGACCATCTCGACGGGATTGCGGCCCGCCTTGGCCCCAGGCAGCAGCGCCCATCCGCCCGACGTGAGCCCGACCCCGCGGGCCGGTGGGATCGGGCTGCTCTTGCTCGCTGAGTGGCTCGCTGGGCTCATGCAACTGTCCGCGCTCTTTGGAACGCCATGTGAAAAGCCATGTGAAAAGCCCGGGCTCCCAGATGGCATGGATTCGGACGCGCTGGCAGGCGACAGCGCCGCGATCGGTGCCGCGGCCTCGTTTGGCACCTTGCGTCGCTTGAACTTGGCCCCAAACTTGGCCCCAAACTTGGAGGCCAACGCTGCCGTCGAGGGTGAGTCTCCTGAGGGCGCGCATGCAAGCCCATCGGCCTGGCCCTTGAGCTTACCCTTGCCCGTCACCGCCGCGACGTCCGCAAAGGACTTGAGCGTGCCCGGGGCGGGTAGTACCTTGGGCGGCTTTGCGGACGGTGACCATTTTCCGTTGCGGTACAGCGTCCTAAAGAGCATGCAGTGCGCGGCGGCTGAGACGCAACAAAGGATCGTGATCGCGAGGCCGCCCACCACCCAGCCTCCGAGGGCCACCTCGTTGATGGTGGGTGAACACGGTGGGGGCGGTAGAGGAGGAGGCGGGGGCGCCGCTGGCGAGGGCGCCCTCCCCGGAAATCGTGGCGGCCACAAGGGCGGTGATGGCGGGGACGGTAACGGAGGCGGGGGGGGGAGGAAGCTGGGCGGCGGCGGATAAGGATTCGGCGGCGGGCGCAATGGAAAAGAGCTGATGAACGATGGCGGGGGCCTCGACGGTCGTGGCGGTCGAGAGGGCGGAGGAGGAGACGGCGGTGGAGCGGGTGGCTGCGGCGGAGGAACAGGAGGTGGAGAGGGTGGCGGAGTGGGTGGTGGAGAGGGCGGTGGAGGATAGGGCGGTGGAGAGGGTGGCGGCGACGGTGCTGGCGACAACGGTGATGGCGGCGGCAGAGACGGCGGTGGCGGTGGACTGGGTGGTGGCGCCGGCGGTGAGGAAGGGGGAGGCAAGTTAAGGCAGCAGCCGTCGCAACCCAAGGTTGGGCTCCCTGGGCAGACGACGGCCAACGCCCCGCAATGCATCAAGCCATACAGATCATGGCACGAGGAGATGCCACACGTCAAAGCGCAAGTCGGCGAGTTAGGGGCGTGGGCGCCGGCGACGAGTGGTGAGGAGAGCGTGAGGAACATCCACCCCTTGCAGGCCGAGAAACCTGTTCGTTTGTGCGTCTTTTTGATCAAAAGGAAACAGACGCTCCTGCATGCAAAACAAGTTATAGGCCCACGTTGCGCCCTCATTCCGCTAGCCGTGGACATGTAATCCCTTCCGGCGTCTGGTCCAGGCATTTAGAATAATCCGGGAGTTGCAGAGAGCACCGCCGCCGCCCCGTCCTTAGTTTCGCCGCGCGCCGTTTTAAGCGTGAGCGCGAATCCCCCGGGAGCGCGAGCGCGGTTACGTAAAAGTCATTCAGAACCGGACTGTACCGTACGTGGTGAATTTCAATGGTATCCGGGTTACAACAGAAGACTGCGCGGCTACTACCCTCTTCTCCACAGATCCGTGGCCGTGCCAGTTGAGCTCTCCATTTACAGTTTCTACGTATACAACGAAATGAGACGGTGCGGGTGCAGTGTGTTCCTGGACTGCGGCATGCAGGGGTGTCCTCGGCACGGATCATGAAGGGGCCATACATGCATCATCCCAGAAGCAGGGATCCATGCTCAATCTCTCGTCATGCACGAAAAGCGGCTCCTGTTCTGGCACGATGCCTGCGCGTGCCTCTAGTGTGCAGCCGTCATCAGTGGTGACGCATGGGATGCCCTCGGTGAGGACGTCGTTGACGGTCGTGGCTGAAAGGATGTTGTCAACGTATGAGATTGGCACGCTGGGTGTCTCGCATTCGTCGGTGTTCCACCAGCATGGGTCGCGGCTCGCCTCCACCTCTGGTGCCATGGCCACCTCTTCGCTGAGGGTGAGTGCCTCACCCGACCACCACGCCTCGGTCTCATAGGTATGTAGCGGGCCACGCCGTGGCGGTCCGACAACTGGCACCTTCGGGTGCGCCATTCTTGCGGCCCAATAAGACGCCTCCGCGCCCGAGGTCAGCATGGCCGTCCGGAGCCTTTGATGACGAATGAAAAGGACCATCAAGTGCTCATTCAGTTTCGTTCACAGTTCAGTTCAGTTCAGTTTCGTCGCGGACCCCCCACGCTCACTCCACCACCGTCTCGACGGACGGCTCCGCTCCCCTCGGTCAACACAAGTACTGAGTACTCGCTCGCTCGGGCTACTCAATTTCGCTAGTGAGGTCGGTCTCTCCCAGCACACAGTGTGATCTCTGGTGCTC
>Ga0210248_100311_pt1 | contig 42305 bp, 29 predicted proteins | sample ChrtobMetP3_32mM_FD_155493 | JGI IMG/M metagenome (GOLD analysis project Ga0210248, IMG submission 155493) | Chrysochromulina tobin associated microbial communities from unialgal haptophyte culture, Seattle, Washington, United States - P3_32mM | ecosystem: Host-associated > Algae > Haptophytes >...
GACGACGACGATTGCGAGGAGGACGAACCGCCGCGAGCGGAGGCCGTGGTGGGGCGCGCGATGAGCGCAGTCGCCACTATCTCGGTTGGCGTTGAGAGCGTAGCGATCGGCAGTACGTAAATGTGAGAACAAGTGGGGTGCGCTCACTACGGCGCGAAAGAATTGGGGCACCCGCGCGGGCCTTCTCACTGGACCACCCCTCGCGCCTCCGGATCGTCAGCCTCGAGCCTCGACACCGCACGCAGAGCGAACACCCAGCTTGCACGACCTTGAGATGCCCTCAAAGAAGTCGCCCAAAGGCAAAGCAGGCAGTCTCTCGCGTTCGGTGCGGAACATGTTCAGTAGCGCGCCAGCTGAAGCAGAACCAGTCGCGCCACCGCCACCGATGGCGCGGCGGAGAAGCTCTATTGTGGATGCACTAGCCGACAAAGTCCGCGAGAAAGTGGGTGGCAAACGCGAAAAGTGGAAGGAGAGTCACGTCGGCGCGTCTACCAACCTCAAGGCCGGGCGCGGGCATGCGAAGCACGCCGAACTGAATAGGTCCATGCGGCATCTCTTGAAGATCCAAAAGGAGCGTGTCGAGTTTCCATCTTCGTACTTTTTCGAGGAGTCGGAGCAACTTGAGGCATTCGCCGCTAAACTTGAGAAGTCGGTGGAAGAGATCGGCGACGACCTCGAGGCCAAGATTGGAAGGGGGCTCGAAGCACTCGGCATTTCAGGCAAGAACACCTCGAAGATGCTCGCTCGTGATGAGGCCTTCCTAGCATGGGACACGAACAAGGATGAGAAAATCTCCAAGATGGAGTGGCGCGTGCACATTCGGAAGCTGCCCGGCTGCCAGAACGACAGCATCCATAAGATCGATGAGCTTTTTGACAAATTCGACTTGAACAAAAGTGGATTCATCAATGCGGAGGAGCTCGAGCCAGCGCTCGCAGCGTGGCGCAAGCACACCGAGGACATCGAAACCGAGGCGGCCGAGATCCGCAACCGCTGCTCGGAGCTGCGGACAGTGGCCAAGGAGATTCGGCGAGTGGCGCGGATCACCGCGGAGCTCGAGGCTGAAGACGCCAAGCTCGCACTGATGAAGGGGAACGAGCCTACCTTGCAGAGCCGGATCGGCAAAGTACTCACCCTGCGGAACAAGAAGTTGGCTGACATTTCCCCGTCGAATGTGCAAGGCGGCTGGGACACGGACGGCAACGGCAAGGTCGACAAGCTCGAGTTCCGTTTTCACGTGCGCGCGCTCGGATCGGGCTTGCAGGCCGCCTCGGACGCTGAGCTTGATGATCTGTTCACGTCACTGGACTCGGATGGCAGCAAGGAGCTCGAGATGAAGGAGCTGCAAAGTGCGCTCCTAATGTGGCAATCGGCGGCAGCGAAGCACGTGGCGGACCTCGAGGAGCAAGTCGTCGTTGTGAAGGCGATGGTGAAGCCAGTCAGGGAGGCGCAGGAAAGGGCAACGATCTTGATCGACAATGTGGACATGGACGGATACGGCTTCGGAGAGGATTCCCACGATTGCTAATCACAAGAGTGCGGCTACCTAGCCTGAGCATTGTTTGATCATGCATGTCCATGTGAGTGAGGAGTGCACGTCGTTGCAGAGGGAGCACGGACGTTTTGGTCTCGTTCCACTTAGGGATCTTCGGAGAAACGTAGGGAGAACCGGAGAAAAGTAGGGTTGGGCCAGTTTTTCGTGGTCCGGACTACTGATAATAAAGCGGTTCAGACCAGGGAAAACGAGTGGTGCTGAACTCCAGGGTTGGTGCTGCTTTTTCCACTATGTAGAAACACCATAGCGCATAGGGTAATTACCTGAGTGTTGAAACCCTCCCCCAAGGTCAAAATCTCGCGCCGATTTTCACCGCGCCGCCGAGCTCGACGAAAGCGCGAATGCGATGGTTCACAACACACTACGAAGCGTGCTCGAGGAGCTCTACAGAGCGTTCCGCGACTCGGGGGAGGCCACGTTTGGCAACTGGTTCTTCCAGAACGGCGGCTTCCACCATTTCGTGCATTTCGTCTACGTGTAACTCTGTATTATCATTCTAAGCCCTGATTAAAATGCTGTTCGTTCTTGCGCTCGTCGCCGCCGTGGGGTACATGTTCCTCACTAAGCAAACGATCGAGGCGAACATCACCGATCAAGTCAATGAATACCTCGCTCAGCAGCAAACGTTTACACACCTCGGCGTTCAAGACTCGTCAGACGCCGAGATCAAGAGGAGATTTAAAAGAGAGTGGGCTCGAAGTGTGGACCGGAGGACTTCAACGCGATTGCGGCCCCCGTGCTGGCTTTTTTCCCATGCTTGTGGAACGATAATAAAAAAGAGAAAAAGAGGGGAGAAAGAGGGGAAAGATTGAACGTTAGATGGGCTTTGGGCTACCGCATGCACAGAGGCCATTCACGCGCGCGCAGCGCAGCGCGCACGCGAACGCGAACGCGTTTGCGCGCGCATACATGCGTGCGCATCGTGCGGGCTCGCACCTCGCAGCACGAGCAGCCAGATTTGCGGTTTTGCGCGTGACGTCCGAGCACCGAGGCAGCCCAGAGACATTGCCCGTCTTGCTCTTCGACGTCAACGATCTGTAACAGGGGACCGTCCCCTCTATTTTGTATCTCGATGTATCGTGGTCCTTCACTATTATGATCGAGCGTTCGTTTATGAGTGTTGAGTCCACTAATGACTAAAAACCGGGGGCGCTTACCTGTCAGTGTCACCTCTGTCACTCCGGCCTCGCAGACGCAAAGCTGCACCATTTGCTGATCACCCACCAATCACGACCGCATTACGGTCGAGGTGCATGTGATCGGCCAATGGGGCATGCGTATGGGTTGAGTGAGTGAACTCGTCGACGTGCACTCGAGCGGACCTGCGGGTATCCCATGGCGACGCAGCGCTGCGTGCACATCCTCTACCGATTATCGCAGCGCTGCGCTGGAGGCTCGCCGGCTGCCGTGCTGGCCGCCTCGGCTCGGCCACGGCTGTCTTGCGCTTGCGTGATGCAAGAGCGGGGACCGTGCGAGGCGTCAAGACGACGCGCGAAGATCGCGCCGCATGCCTCTGACGGCCCGCTGACCAATCGCCGAGCATGGTCGCAGCCGCCAAACGACCTGCCGGGGCAAGGTGGCCCGCTGAGCACCTGCCAGCCGCCATGGCAGCACCTAGGCGCTCGTGATCACGGCCACCGCTGCCGCTTGACCACCGCCCTGCTCATCCCGGCGACCGCCTCCGGGCCGCTTTCTGTTGCTCAAAGCCTGCACACGGGTTTAGGAAGCACGCTGTGTCAGCGATGGGTGGATTGTGCAAGGCGAGCGAGCACAGCAGGACGGTGGCTCGCTCAACGGGGACAGGCCGCTTGCTTGCTGTCCTTGGCTCCTGCCGTTCTGGCCATGACGGGCGCTGACAGCCATGAGGAAGCGCACTAAAAGCCGCTCGAATGGTCGTGAAAAAGCCGTGAAGGAGGAACTAAAAGCCTCTCGCGGCTGTAGGGAAATCCACTAAAAGCCTCACTAAAAGCTCCACTAGCACCGTCCAAAAATCCCCGTGCTTGGGGGTCTGGAGTGCGTGCGCGTTGTGTGTTTCACAGCAGCAGCACTTCAACGCGAAGCCCCGCGCGCAACAGCAACTCAAGACGGCTGAGAGAGAGTTCTCAAGTAAATGTCGGGCAAGAAACGCAACCACAACGGTGAAGAGGCCACCAGCGCCGACGGCGCGCCGCTTTCCGCCGAATTTTATTTCCCGCTCGCGCAAGCTCAGCAGGCTAAAGAGCATCTTCGAACATATGGAGTCGTTGTGGTACAAGGTGCATTGCCAGCTGAAGAAGCACGTGTTGCCCTGCATGCAATTCAGAACTGGCTTGCAGAGTGGACTAGCAAGGGAGGATGTCCTAACGGCAATGGCCTAGTGGCGGCAGGAGGTGCAGGTCAATGCGAAGGAGCTTGGCGTGCGCGAGGAGCCACCGGTGTGCAAGACGTGTTTGCAAACATATGGAATGTGCCTCGACATGATGCGCTGCTTACCTCCATGGATGCACTGATCTTGTGGCGGGAGCGGACACAAGGAGTCTCGCTGCATCGAGACCGGCCAGATTCCTTGTATCTCGAATCCGGGTCGCTCTCGAGCGTGCCTCGACCCGACGGCCTCGGCGTCCGGCCCATCGAGCCCATCCGATTGGTCCAGAGCCTTTGCGTCTTAACAAAGAGCACAGCTGAGACGGGCGGCTTCATCTGCTGCCCTGGGGAGAACTTTGATCGCAGAGACGACCTACCATGGAAGCGAGTCCACGCTCAGCCTGGAGATCTCATTTGTTGGGACTCTGGATGCCGTCACGGATCCAAACCTCCGGCGCCAGTCAATCCGCCGCCAGTCACCGACATGGATCGGGCTGCACGGCGCCAGCGGCTGCCAGTCGGACCGGTCCAGCCGGTGCGTGTCGCCGTGCCCATTTGCATGGTCCCCAAGAGCTGGGTGAAGCAGGATTTGCTACCGATGCGGCGCACACTCTTCGAGAGTGGAGGCTCGGCCAATCACGACTCTTGGTCTGTGGACCTATTCGTGCGACACCCGGCCCCACCCACGCGATCCAGGGCGGCGCCAGATCAGGCAGATTGGTGGACCGCGAACATGGGGAGCGTGTTTAGCTGATCAGAAGCAACAAGTCGGTCGACAGTCGACACGAGTCACGATTTATCCAACAAGCGACTTGTTGCTTTGACTGTGTGGCACCGTGCTGCTCATGTACGAGGAGGGAGGGGGCTTCACTTTCGAGCTCGGGGAGTGGACGGGCCGTGACGGGTGCTACAACCGAATTGGGCAGGTCCTAGACGACGTACCACGGGCCATGGCCTCGCTACGTGCTCACGGTCTTTTGGCAATCGTAGGCGAGGGCGGCTACGTCAAACTCTTCTCCCCCGCCCCTCGTTGTGCGACGTTGCGGCCTTCGTGACGTGGCCTTCGTGACGTGGCAGCAAAGGGAGGACCAAAGGCCTTCGTGACGTGGCAGCAAAGGGAGGACCAGAGGCCTTCGTGACGTGGCAGCAAAGGGAGGACCAGAGGCCTTCGTGACGTGGCCGGAGAGCGTGGCCCGGAGAGCGCACTCACCGCTTGGATCACATCCCAAAGAAGGGCGACGCGACACATGCCAGTGAGGGCTCGGACTCGGACGACGACGTGCCGACCTGCACAGCCAGAGCCATGGCGGTGGGCGACGAACTCGTTCTCCAGAACCCCATGCCATCGAGCATCGTCGGAGCGACGCTGGAAGCACGTGCCCCTTCCGTGTGTGGTCAACCAGCAAGAGGTGGATAGCAATCTGCTCGTACTGTGGCAGCGACGAGCCAACTGTCAACAGCCAAGAGACTTTCGAGTTTCGATTTGTGTTTCATTGTTCGACTTTCGATTTGTGTTTCATCGCCTTCCCTGCCACCGCCGTCGCCGCCGTCGTCACTTGCGCCGCCGCCGCTTGCGCCGCCGCCACTTGCGCCGCCTTCGTCGCTAAGGTCAGCATTGGAGCACGCAGCGGCAGGTTCATCGGCCTGTAAGACCCGCTCTCAGCCCGCAGCACGCCCGAGCTGCCTCGGCGTATCGGCACGGCCGTGCGTGCAGCACGCTGCGCGTCGTGCACGCCAAGCTAGCGATGGCAAAATGCCCTGATGGTGGCACGCCGAGGCGCGCGTCGAGGGGTGCACCGACCGCTAACCGACCGCACGGTCTACACGGCGCGTCGCGCACGGCCACCACCTGCGCCTCATCTCGCTCGCCGCCGTGATCGGCGCGGGCGCTCCCCGTCACCATCGTGGGCAAAAGCGCAAAACCTTCACACACAAAGTTGCACGGTTGTCACGGTTGTCGGTCGCGTCTTTTTCGTTTTCAAGAGGATCTTCCTAACGTTCACTTCAAAAACGCCAGACCCACTTCACAGACAATTGCCACCACCTCTTTCTTCACGCACCACCTGCGCTCGCCGCCGTGATCGGCGCGGCGCTCCCCATCGCCATACTGTGGGCGAAATGCCAAAGACCCGACCCAAGAGCGCAACACCTCTGACCACCATCGTGGTCCGTAACACGCGGTGCATACAGCAGATGGTCTCCCTGGCAGAAGCCCCAGGCGTTTCCAATGTCCGATACTGGGATGCTGCGGCGACGGCTTGGGAAGACATCCAAGACACGTTCATTTGTGATACTTCAGGCGTCATAAAGAAAGCGCTGTACGCTCACATTGGCAAGTCCGACGAGCTCATCGATTTTGGATGCGGAGGCGGGCGCTACCTTAAGTTCGTCTCGCCTCGCTGCCGCCACGTGCTCGGCTTGGACATTTCCGCTGCTTTGCTGGACTTGGCACGCAAGGACGTGGTCGAGAATCACAAGCTGCAGAACGTGGACTTACAGGTGGCTGACCTCGGGGCCAACGGCTCGGTGAAACGCCTCGGACTGCCGGCGTGCGATGTTGGGTTGTGCATGAATGTGCTTTTGAGCCCTGAGGCCACGACCATCTCCAACATCATGGCAGTCATGGGGGCCTCGGTGCGGCCGGGCGGCAAGCTCGTGCTGCTTGTCCCGGCGGTCGCATCCGCGCTCAACATCAGCGCGACGCACGTCAAGTGGGTTAAGGAACGCCGCCGGCGCGGCTATGAGCGCGACGACGACGAAGAGGCGGCCGAGGCGTCGTGTCCATCGGACGAGCACCGCGGCGTCTTCCAGCGCTGGGGCGTGCGCACTCAGCATTATCGGCTGGCCGACATCAAAAGGCTGCTCGCCGAGTGTGGGTTCACGCGGGTCCTTTCGGCAGAGCGCGTCGAGTACTCCTGGTCCACCGAATTTTCTGCGCCTTCCCGTTGGCTTGATCGCGACAGTTCGATCCAGAAGCCGTTTGATTGGCTGGTGATCGCACTTCGCGACCTTAGTGCCGCGTCCTTAGTGGGCGCCAACGTCGCTGACGCCGCGTCCATAGTGCCGCCGGGGGCTCCAAGGCACGCTTGGAAACTCGCAGGCGCGGCAGTGGCGGCCGGCGAAGCTTGCAGCTCCGCGTGCGTGCACAGCTCGAGCGCGAACGCTCGAGGCCACGATCACGGAGCTCAAGGCGGCTCACGCTCGATGCCGCCGCCATCGGCTCTCGACGAGCCGTCCTCAACGCTTGCCTCGACGCTCGATGAGTCTCTGACTTCACCGCTGAATTCACAGTTCGAGTCGACGGAGGCTCCTATTCCCGCCCCTGCTGCTGCTGTGGCGGTGCCAATCCTCAGACGTGCTCCGCCCGTGGCGCCGCCCGCGCGCCTCGCATTGGCTCTCGTCGATCGTATGGGGATGAATGTGCTCATTGAAAGAACAGCACCCAAGGCACCGCCGATACGAATGCCCAAAGGTGGCACCTTTCGCACGGTGGCCGTGGTGCCGCCGCCGAGGCCCGCAAGTGCTGCAGCTGCTGCTGCTGCTGCTCGGGTGGTGCCGAGTCCGAGCCTGCTGCTGGTATCAACACCTCACTCCAACTTGCCAACGCCAGCGCTGCCGCCGCGACGCCAGCACCGGCCAGCACCCGCACAGCCAACACCTCTTGCTCTTCGTTGGAGGCCGTGACAACCGCATGCGAGAGCGAGACAGAATCCGGAGAGCACCAGCAGTACGAGAGAGTAGTACCACGAGTACGTTTTTACAATTACGATCGCCGGTTTATGTGCCTCTGTACGTACTGTCTGTCAGCAGCTGAATAACGCAGCTGAGAGCTGCGAGCTCACGCACCCAAGCGCCAATACCCATGGCCATGCTCACACTGACACCAGCTCGTCATCGACCGGAGGAGCGCGGACCGCGGGGAGTCCTCCGATAGAGTATGGTGCGCGCGGTGTGCGGTGTGTGGCCGCGAAATAACTGACTGTTATGTCTGACTCTCGGCTTCAATCTTGTTTTCACTCGACATCGCAGGGACTATCACGAAACCTTTGAAACTGTGCGGTGAACGCGGGGGGACCGCGACGAAACTGGCTGACTGTCTGACGAAATCAAGGACGTGGTCAGAAGTTTCCTGCTTCTCAATGCGGCACGTCGTGCTCCTGCGCGGCCTGTCGACGCGAGCGCGGCCGCTAGCTGCGTACGAGTCGCTAGTGGCGAGCGGTCGCCTCCGTCCAGACCGCACGCAGTTAGAGGCCGCTCGCTCGCTCGATCAGCTCGCGACGGGCTCCGCCAACGTGGATGCGGTTTACTTGTGGGGTTCCGTTGGCACTGGCAAATCGATGCTCATGGATCTATTCGCTCGAACTCACGATGAGGGCACTTGCACGCGCCTACACTTCCACGAGCTGATGGTCGAGGTACACCAGCAGCTGCACAAACTTCATCAGTCGCGGCCAAAGGTTGTTGTGCTCACGAAGCAGGGTCTGCCAGTGTTCAAGTTTGGTGATGCGCCATCGATTACAACAGCCGAGGCCAGCCTGCCTGCATCCGATTCCAGCCATGCAGGCACCGCGGACCCACGGCCAAGGAACGGAGTCGCTGCCAACGATCCGCACCGATGGCCCAAAGAAAAAGGCACGGCCGCCTCGGACGCCGCCGCCGCCGGCGACGCGGCCATCTCCACAGCTGCCGCGCCACCAGCGTCCGCGTCCGCGTCGCCGCCGCTCTCAATCGTGACCGACACAATCGCCTTGCGCGGCGCGGTGCTCTGCCTCGACGAGATGCAGGTGACGGACGTGGCTGACGCGATGCTCCTACGACAGCTCTTCGAGGGCCTCTTCGAGCGCGGCGTGCGGGTTGTCTTCACCTCGAATCGACCTCCCGAGGAGCTCTACGAGAGGGGCCTGAATCGCAAGTACTTTTTGCCCTTTGTCGAGCTGCTGCGCGAGCGTGCCGACGTGCGCCGAGTCGGCGAGGCCGGTAACAACGCCCTTGACTACCGAAGCCTGCCTCCGCCGTCGCCGCATGCGGAGGACGAGCGAGCGAAATGGCACTCGGCAGCGTCGCGGCACGCTCCAGCAACTCGCACGCGCGGGACGTTTGTGCACGGCCACGATGCGGAGGCGCAGCTCGCCTGCCGTTGGGATCAGCGCGTGGCTCGCTTGCAGAGAGGCACCGACACCGCGCTTGCGAACGCGTCACTGCCAGAGGCGGTTCCGGTGGCCTTCGGTCGCTCATTGGCGCTGCGACGGCGCGCGGGCGACGCGTGCTGGCTGACCTTTTACGAGCTCTGCTGCACTGTACCTGGCGTGCCCGCGCTGGGCGTGACCGACTACCTCGCACTCGCGTCCGTCGCACGCACCGTCTTTATCAGTGGATTGCCGGTGCTCGACAGCCGTCAGCGCAACGAGGCGCGCCGTCTGGTAGCGCTCATCGATGCGCTGTACGAGGCGCGCGTGCAGCTCCACTTGGCCGCCGAAGCGCCACTCGAGGACCTCTTTCGGCCCCTCCTGGAGGGGCGCGATACGGAAATGATGGGCGGCGCCGAGGTGGACGTTAGTAGTATCGGTAGCGAGGCAACGGGCAGCGCAGCAACCACACCAGCAACCACACCAAGCTTTGAGGCGGCGCCAGTGGCCGGCCGTTACCAAAGGGATGGTGAACTAGCGACCTTCTTCACCGCCAAAGATGAACGCTTCATGATGCGCCGCACGCTCTCGCGGCTCACCGAAATGCTGAGCGTGGAATCGAGAGGGGGTTTCACAAGCAAGTAGGTGTTTCTCAAGCAAAAGAGGACCCTCCACAGAAAAGGGTGTATGTTTGTGTGTAATACCTCCGGTAACTCGAAATAAGACGATGGGTGTAAACATCGATCTCGACAACTTACACGGCGCGGGAGTACGCGGGGACACCGACGCGACACCGCACGGCGCCACACGATGGCCGTACGTAAGCTTAAGAGGAAAGAGCGGTTCGAGGACTTAGAGTTTACGTCTGTCGTGTATGGCAGGCAGACTCGGGACGGTTCGGTTCAGTTTACCGTCGACGCCGTACGCCGATGAACTCCGACACTGCACACTAACTGCACACTCCCTGCGGAGCGCGCGCGTCCCGGCCGTGAGGGACACTGTGTTTCGAGAGACGACTGTCCCACCCGTACCACCGCTCGCAAACAACCACACTGCGTTTGGTTGAATACCGACTGAATGGCGTGGACTCGGCACTATCTTGGAACGAGCATCCGGCAACCCACTGAACCGATGGTTTTCGGAGCTTTTACGTTTGACTTTGAGGTGTCGGGTGGGTAGGCGATTTGAGCCCGCTCGTCGTGGATCGTGACGTGATCGTGCCGGCGCTCCGCGCGCGCGCGCGCGGCGGGGCGGGGTGCGGTGCTGTGCCGTGAAAGTTACCGGGTTTGTCTCTAGATCACGCGTCTCTCTGAGGTCCCTAACTGTATATATACACCTCTGAGCCGAATATTCTTACTCTCTGATCTATTGTTCGCACGGCATGTCCGCCATGGCCGCCTCCCGGCGCCTTAAAAGCCCGGGATGACAAGCAACCCTTGGGCGCGTGCAAAGTCCTGCGCTATAAAGGCTGCGTAGAACAGGAACAAGCAGTAGCCGAGGCAGCGCGTCATGCGCCATCCGAAGCAAGCGATGGTGCAGGTTATGAGGGCGACCATGCTAAAGAGGATGAGAAGCGAGCCGAAGAGCGACTCGGCGCCCACGACGGCGGCCTGGCCGTAGTAGAGGTTGTACACGAGCCAGGGCAGCGGAAGTCCGACGAGCACGTCGAAGACGCTGCGACCCACGACGAAGGACGCGGCGGCATCGGCCTCGCCCTGCTGCGCCACGATGACGGCGGTGAGCAAGTCAGGGACCGAGGTGCCCGCCGCGAGGAAGGTGAGGCCGAGGACTGCGTGCGGGATGCCGAAGACGTTGGCCACTATCGCCGCCCATGTGACCATGGAGTACGAGGCGATGGCAACCCACGCGAGGGCACCGACCAACGTGACCGGATACCAGTACGCCTTGGTGCCTTCCTTGACGTCGGGTAGAGTGAGCTTGAGGCACGTGACGATCGGCAGGATAAGGAAGAAGCGCAAGGCGCCGATGCCGGCTGATGTGTCGGGCGAGGGGCAGCAGGAGAGGTCCATCGCATCATCGACGTCCTTGTCCGCCACCTTCATCTTCTCTTCCCAGTACGGTGTCTCCAAGTACCACGTCCTAAAATCTGCCATGGTGATGAGTGCAGGTGTGTCGCTGTGCGGAGCCGATCTGCGAGGGTATACGAAGCTGTCCTCCTTTGACGGCGGCGACGGCGGCAGCGACGGCAGATGCGGCGGCGGCGGTGACGATAACAGCAAGGGTGGCGCTGCCGATGGCGGCGATGGTGGCGGTGATGAAGGCGTCGATTTGATGATCGCCGGCCGCAGCTCACCGGTAGGTGATCGTGACCTTTGGCCTTGCGGTGGCAAGGGCGTCGGTTTGAGTGTCGCCGGCCGCATCTCACGTGAAGGTGACCGTGACCTTTGACCTTGCGGTGACAACGGTTTGATGCTCGCCGGCCGCATCTCACGTGAAATTGATCGTGGCCTTTGAGTGCCCCTTAGATCTCCGGAAGGCGATCGTGGCCTTTGAGCGCCTATCGGCGATCGGCGCCCGGCTTTGATGAAGGCGACCTCAGAGAGGTCCTCCGCCACCACCGGCTCGCCCTCGACACTCAAAGGCGCCGAGTCCGAGCAGTACGCTGCCGCGTCGGCCCGCACTGCCTCGTCGTTGTCAACGTCGTCCTTATTGGGCGCGACGTCCTCTGCCGGCGGCCCCACGAGCGCTTCCTTATTTGGTGCTTCCGGCTCGACAGCGACCACTGATGCCATCTTGGCTCGATGACGGCGACTGCGCAGGCTCTTGCGCAGCAGGCTCTCGACCGCATTCTCGAGCTCAATCTCTCGATAATCTCCCTGCAGCTGGATCGGGTTAAGGTGCTCGAGAAGGTTCTTGGCACCATCCTCGTCGACGGTGCCGTCGCCATTGGAGTCGCATGTGCGGAAGGCGCGCGTGAGCTTCTGCTCGACCACGAGCGCGCGCGCCACGTACCACGAGTCAAACTCGAAGAACGAGATCTTGCCATCCTCATTCTGGTCGAGGCGCGCGTCGAGCGCCTCGATCATTGCCTCCGAGCATTCAGAGTGGCCCAGCTCTTCCAGCAGCTGACGCACCGCCGCGGCTTCGATGAAACCGTTGCCGTCCACGTCGAGCCGACCGAAGGCGCTCGCCACGGCGCGCTTGAGCTTCCGGAACGCAAAGGCGATGCACGCGTCGGCGACGGCCTCGGGGTCGAGTAAGGACTCGCGGACCGTAGGGCGCACCTTGAACGGAACGAGGAAGGGGCACTCCGTGACGGCATCGGGCGGCGTCACGTGCGACTCGCCTTCCTCGAGGAGCTCTACGTGCAAACTCGAGCGACGGAGTGTCTGGTGACGTGGCATGAGCAGGCAGTAGCATGCATACAGGCCGAGGAGTGCGCCGGCCTCCCACAGCTCGACGCGCGAGGGCGTGAGGATGCCGAGGACGGCCGCCACCGCGAGAAGCGCGAGTGAGCAGCACACGCTGTCGCGTAGGAATGGCCACCAGGTGAGTGAGAGCGTTTCGCGAGCGAAGACGGCGCATGTGCCCACCACGAGCAGCATGTTGATCGCCGCGGACCCGACGACGGTGCCGACGCCGATGTCGGAGCCGTACATGGTTCCGATCAGCGAGACGAACAGCTCCGGCGCCGAGCCGCCTGCCGCCATGAAGGTCGCACTCGCGATGGCGGGCGAGATCTCGAAGCGCTGAACCATCACGTCGAGTGCGGGCACAAGGTACTCGTCGCACGTGATCGCGATCACAAGGAACATGTAGAGGATGCCGACGACGTACAGCACGACACCGCCGCTCTGCAGCTCGTCCATCGTGAACAGTTCACTCACCGGCGTTTCGGCGGAAGGCCTTCGTGCCATCGTGAGTACTTCGCCCACCGGCAGTTCGGCGAGAGGTTCCTGTGCTGTCGTGAGCACGTTCTCGACCGGAAATTCGACGAAAGGTTGCAACTCTCCTTTGGCCTCCTCGCTCATCGCGCGGCCGCCAGCCTCGAGCTCAGAGTGCGTCCAGCGAGAAGCGACTGGGAGCACCACGCCGTATACGGTGAGCAACGAAGCGAGCGCAAACATCTGCGTCGCGAGCTTGACGCGCAGGCGGAGCGGCGCGCGCCGCAGCGGGTTTTCTTCCTCGTCGTCGAACACCGAGATGGTGTGCGCCCTCCAGTCCGACGCCCTCCAGTCCGACATGTCGAGGTTTTGGATATGCGGCGGTCCGTAAAGTCAAGACAAGTCAAGTCAACCACGAGCGCGCTTTCCGACCCCCGCCTAGTAGGTAGAACGTCATCAGCACGTCGGAGTGCGCGCTGCGTGGTCTTGCGGGAAAAATGCGAAAAATGCATATCGAGATCGTCTAGACTAACACGATGTATGATCCGTTGTATACAATAGTACCAGGGACTTCTCCCTTGTCCTTGCTCCACCTCCACGCCTCACCGCGATGTGAACATCTCCTTTTGCGCGAGCAGCTCATTCAGCCCGTGCTCGAGCTGCTCGAGCGACTCGTACTTGGGCAGCTTGAGCTGGGCGAAGCACGTGTACACCTCGGCGGCCGCGCGTCCGTCGTACACGCTGTCGTCCTTCGGGCTCCTTGCCGCCGCAAGGGTGATGCGCTCCTGCATGTGCGCGGGCACGGCGCGGCGCGCCGTGATGCACTTGAACAGGTCGAGGCAGCGATTCGAGGAGAGGTCGCCCAGGCCGACCAGGTACGTGCGCAGCAGCACCGCGGGCTTGTCGGTGCCCCAGGTCTCCAGTGCCTCCTTGGCATTGGGCCAATCGATCATTTCGATGAGCTCGGTGGCTGAGAGAGTCTCTTTGCCGCCGAGCATGAGCGAAAGCTCCACCGGCGTGAAGAGCGCGAGGTGGCGCGTCACGTCTAGGCAGCCAGGCTCGTCGTCCTGTGGCATGCTGGCGCTGCCGGCGGCGCCCATCGCGCCGAGAAAGCCACGCCGGAAGTGCTCGAGCGCAAGCTTCCGCCGCTCGAGCAGTGCATAGCGCGCGCATTCGATCGCCAGCGCATCGGCACGCGCGCGGGCCACCTCCATGGTGTCGCCGCCGAGGGTGCGCGTCACGCCGAGCTGCTCGGGCGGCAGCAGGCCGACGTGGACGAGGAAGTCAAGCGGCATTTGCTGCGGCTCTGGCCGGAGCGACAAGAAGAACGACTGGGCGTTCGAGTCAAAATCGGCGAGCGCCGCACGCGCGGCATCGGCGCTGCTGAGGGCACCCGGCGCGTCGGCGTCGTGCACGTGGAAGGGTCGGTGCTCATTCATGAGGAAGTCGTACGCGAACCGGCCGAGAAGCGGACCGACCGCGTACCTGAGGACGCAGGCAATCAGTCGTCATCAGAGTGAGGAGGCAGGCTATCAGACGCCATCGGCGAGAATACACGGCAATCGACGGCACTCAGCGGCCATCAAGAGTACCCGTCGAGCAAGCACTTGAGAAGCGCTGTGCCAGCGAGACGGAGCCGTGTGAGGTGGCGCTGCCCCGCCTCAGTCGCGCTCCATTCCGCCGCGTTCGCACGCCCGGCGGGTGGCAAGTAGGGAAGCAGCCTGCCCTCGTCGCCGCCTCGCTCAAAGAGGGGCCACTCCCGTTGATCCCGAGGCGCCGTGTCGTCGTCGGGCTCGTCGCCCGCGCCCACGACCGAAGCGAAGAGTTGTGTCCACACGGCGGAGAAGAACTCGGCGGAGACACCATTGAGGTCTTGCGCCTCGCGCTCATCCCCTGCATAGGAAACGTGTGTGCGCGAGAGCAGGCGTGTGCGAAGCGAGTTTCTGAAGACGCCCTTCTTGAAGGCGCTCGTGCCCACGGCGGCCTCCCATGCGGCGAGCTCTGAGCCGCGCTCGACGCCCTTCTCGCCCTTGCCTTTGCCCAGGATCCATGTCGTGTCCGTGCTGAAGCTGGCCTTGAGCGTCTCGCGTAACGACCCAATGTACTCTTCGAACACGAGCGCGTACCGGCCGAAGCACTCGCGAGGCCGGCGCAGCTGCGCGAGGCGCATGCCCGCTGCGGCCGCCGCCTCGAGCGCGTGTGAGAGCGCGAGCGCCTCCGCCGACTCGGCCGCTTCCGGTGCGGTGGGAGCGGCGGCGGGCGCATCAGCGGGAGCGGCGGCGGGGTCAGCGGCGGGGCCAGCGTCGTCCTCATCCTCATCCTCCGGGGCGTCGCACGACGAAGTCAGAGGCACAGTATTCATGCTACATTCCCACCAGGCATCTTCGCCAGGCAGCGACACGACACGGCGCCACTTGTTGCAGCGGGAACAGCATGCCCAATTGATCTTCTCCGGAAGAATTTCGCCTCCGTCACCCGCCTGCACCTGCGTCTCGGCGGTACGGGTCGCGAGATTGACGGCAGTGTCATCGGCGGCGGCGACGCCGCCGCTGCCCGAGGCAATCGCCGTCACGACGACCGAGCGCCGCGCAACCTCGCGCAGCCGTCGGATCTCCGCGCGGAGATTCTCCTCCCTCGCCTCACCTGCCGCCTTGGCCCTCTCCGCCTCAACCTGGGCCGCGAGCGCCTCTGCCCTCGCCGCCTCCGCCGCCGCCCGCGCAGCCTCGCTTACCTCGAGCGCCGCCGTCTTCTCCTCGAGCTTCGCGCGTAGTGCGGGCAGGCTCTCGCTCTTGCTCTTTTGGAGCATCCGCTGCAGCTCGTCTGGCGCCTCGCCACTGCGGCCACCGGCTACAGCGGCCTCGGCCCAATCGGCCTTCGCGGACTGAGACGGTGCTTGGGGCGGGGGCGGCGGGGGCGGCGGGGGCGGCGCGGGCGGCAATCTTGCGGGGTCAGCTTGTGCGGCGCAGGCAGATCTTGCGGGGTCAGCTTGTGCGGCGCGGGATCTGCCTGCAAGATCAGCCTGCCTGATCCGCGCGATCGCTAAGCTCACGTTGTCATTCTCCGCTTCGAGAGCGGCCTCTATATCCGCGTCGGAGGCGCTTCGAAACCCATTCTTCTCGAGGATGGCCTTCATTCGGGTGACCCCTTCGGGACGCCTTGCAGAGATGGGCGACGACTTTGGCTGCTCGACAGCTGTCGATGAGCCTGCTGAGAATGCCCGCGCGGAACGGACCGGCTCCTGCGCTGGCGTCTTACTCGCCGCTGGGCTCGTGATTTTGTGCTCGCGGGCGAGGCGGTCGACCTCGCTGTGCATCTTCTCTGCGGTGAATGCCATAGCTGCAATGGCAGTCACCGCCCGACGGAACTCGCCGTGCGTGATTTGATGGAGCAGCTTCTGACGATCAGGACCCGGCGGACCCAGGGTGAGGCCCGGCTGCAACCTCTGCTCGCAGCTGGCGCACAGCACTGCGGAGGAGGGATTCTCCCGTGTGCAGAAGCTGCATGTCCACGTCGTCGAGGGTGCCAGCGGCGGTGGCCTGGCAGCGCCATTGCGCACCTGCTTGGAAGGAGGCTCTTCGACGACCTCGACGTCGTCATCGCCGTCGGATAGCACGATTGCTGGAGAACACGATCGCTTGCGGCCTGAGCCGCCGCTGGCAGAGGACGAGGCATCCACATGGACCACGACGGCCGCTCGGCTGCGCGGTGCGTCGACGTCGAGGGGAGATGCGGCGGAGCCGCCGACCACGTTCGTCACTTTTCTTTGGCCGAAGTGCGACGACATGAGTACGTTCGCAGCAGCGCCGACGGCGGGGCAAAGGGTGGCGTCGCCCAGGACCAGGGAAGCCACTGTGGCGATGGACAAGCTCGCCGGGCTCGCTTTCGGAATTCACTGTGAATCCATGGGACGCTTCCGCAAGTTTTGAGGGGGAACCTTTCGTTCGCTTCACGAGCCAACTACATGTAACGAGCGAGCCACGTGTTCGACTCACCCATGGCGCTTCGTCCCTTTATTGCGTGCAGCTTCTTGCCGTGCGCCTCCAGCTGAGCGTCCCGCGCATGAGCCACAGATGTTTGGCGATGACGACGACGCGGAGTTCGGCGGCAGCGCCACGCTGCGCGAGGCCGAGCTCCTTAAGCAGCACAGCACGGTGCGCCATCGCTCCACACGAATCCATGCTAGTACCCCTCGAGGCTGAAGGCTGCACCCGCACGACGGGCTCACTTTGCAATCGCTCGCACGCTCGCTCCGCAGTCGTTTGGGGACGTCGAGGAGCTCGCCGTCGACGAGGACATGCCAGAGCTCGAGCGCATGGAGCTTCTCTTCGAGCGTGGCCGCATCGTGCAGCGTATAGCAGTGATCAACAGCCTTCCTGGGCTGTTTGCAGACCATGGCTCGCGCGCGTGCACGCCGCTGCTCGAGAAGGCTTCGCGCGAATTGAGCGCCATGGTGAGTGCAGCGGCGGTCGACGACGAGGCGTTTGGCGAGCTGCCCGTCGCACTGGCGAAGGCGCTCACGGCGCTGCTTGAGGCGGCCGAGCCGCCGCCTGTGCCGATGCTCGAGCGGGTGCTGCTGCCAATGGCGCTGACAGCGCTCGAGAAGGCGGAGCTCACGCCGCTCGAGGAGTCGTCGGTGGGCGCCGAGTGGCTGCACATGCTGCTGCACCTGCTGCGCACGCGCCGGCTGCCGATCGCGTGCCTCAACAGCACGGTCCTCCCATTCGCGCTCCGGCGCGGCGACGTCTCCGCTCCGGTGGGCCATCGGCTGCTCTGCACGCACGTGATGGGGGCGCTCGCGACGGCGCACCCGGATGCCGTGTGGATCCAGCAGCGCTTCCTCTCGCACGCGCTGAGCATGTGTCAAGACACAGAGCTCCGTGTGCGATGCTCGATGTGCGAGCAGCTGCAGTGCATCGCCGCCGCGCTGCCGCCCGAGGTCGTCTCGTCGGGTCCTCTTGCCGAGGCGCTCGAGCTCACCATGGATGAGCACCCGGGCGTGCGCGCCGCCGCCTTTGAGTGCGGCACCGCGCTGCTCGGCTCGTGCGACGCCTCGGCTCGTGCGACGGTTCTCGAGCCGGCACTTCGCCGTGTCGTCGCCCCGTGTCTCCTCGCCCTCGATGCACCCGATGCCTTCGTGGGCGTCTCGGGCGTCGGCCCTTCGGTGGGGACGCCGCCGGAGGAGGTCCTGCAGCGCGTGGCGGCGTCGCTGCCGAAGCTGTTCGAGCGGCTGCATGCGTGCGGCGCGCTCGCGGACGGGAGCCTGGATGAGACGCGCGTAGAGGGCGTCACCATCTATGAGCGGCTTGTGGAGGCGTTCGCACGCTCAGTCGTGACCGAGCACCGGCTCGCCTGCGTTGACGCGCTCGTCGCGTACGCGAGCGCGATGGCCGAGGACGGCGGCGGCGTGCCCCGCCGCTTCAGCGCGATCATGAGGTTGCTGCATCAGGACGCCGAGCTGTGCGTGCGTCGCGCCCTGAGTGCTTCGCATGTGCCGGTCGCGGTGTCGCTCGGGCCGTCCGGAGCGGCGGAGGCGGTGCTGCCGCTCGCGCTCTCGGTGCTTGAGCGGGAGGATCCCGAGGTGCTCCTCCCGCTGCTCGGTGCTCTGCCTGATCTGCTCGCGCTCTTGGCTCCGCTCGACGCGGCCGGTGCTGCCTCCAACGTGCCCGCCGCCCCAGGCTGCCCGAGCGGATATGCTCTCGGCTCGCAGCTGCTCCCGCTGCTCCTCAATCTCGAGATGCCCATCACGGCACGCCCGGCGAGCTGGCGAGGCTCCCTCACGCTCCTCGAGCAGTTCGGTGCGCTCACTGCATACCTGGAGCCCGGGACGCTCTATTCCCTCGTGCTCCCGGTGCTCTTCGGACGGCTCACCACCGAGGCCGCCGCGCCAGTGCGCCTGCAGGCGGCACGCGTCATCTGCTTGCAACTGCGCCGGCTGCGCACCGCCTCGCAGCGCTCCGAGGTGTGTTCGCGTCTCGTGAGCCAGCTTGGATGCGCCGAAGCTTTCTCACTGCGTCTGCTCTTCACGTCGGTCTGCGGAATGCTTCTCGTGCCGAGATGCCCGTATGGGTGCTCCCGCGCCTTTTTCAAGGCGCACCATCTACACACGGCGCTGCTCAACTTGGCGAGCGACCCTGTGCCAAACGTGCGACTGCGCGTGTGCGAGCTGCTGCCGTACCTGAAGCGCGCGCTGCGCCTGCCCGCCGACGCCGACGCGCTACAGCGGCTGCACCACGCCGTCATCGAGCTGCAATCGGACTCGGCGCGCGACGTGCGCCTCGGGGCGTCCAAGGTGACGGGTCTGTTGCGCGAGCTCGACATGAGCTCGGACGGATCCCCCCTCCGGCGCGACTCGCTCACCAGCACGCCGACGGATCGGCAGTGGGAGGCGGATGACGCGGCACGGCTGGGCGAGGAGGAGGCGCTCGCGCGCTCTGAACACGAGGCGCTCGCCGAATCGAGGCGCCGAGCTGCTGATGAGCTCTCCGAGCGCGCGCGCGCCGCATATGCACGCAAGGTGGCGGCGGTGGATACGGGCGCACTCGGGCGTACGCGCTCGTGCGAGAGGGGCGACGGCCGACGCGCCTCGCGCGATCTCGACCCGGGAGATCGGCTGGCGGCGATGGCGCAGCTCGGCACGGCGCTCGGCACACCGGCGACGCAGCGCAGCACCTGCGGAGGGAGCAGCAGCAGCAGTCTGTTGCAGCACTCTGGCAGCAGTGGCAGCAGCTGCTTGGGAGGGGGGGCGGCGTCGCAGCGTAGCACGGCTGCAGGTGCGAGCAGCGCGCCCGCTGGGGTCCGAGCTCGCCTAAGCCGCGACGTGGGCTTCGATCCAGGAATGGGCCATCTCGCCGGCAACGGCAGCAGCGGCAACAGCGGCAGCAGCGGCGGCGGCGGCGGCGGCGGCGGCAGCAGCAGCACCAGCACCAGCAGCGGCGGCGGCGGCGGCGGCGGCGGCAGCAGCAGCAGCAGCAGCAGCAGCAGCAGCAGCAGCAGCAGCAGCAGCAGCAGCAGCAGCGCCGTACCAAACGCCTTGAACCGCCACACGGACTCGAGCCCTGCACCGTCCGGACGGCGCTACTCTCGCGACATGCCCGGCTTCCTTCCCAAAATCGCCGAGGCGCCCTTGGCCACAGCAGTCGTAGCCAACGTAGCGTCGTCCGAGGCTCGCGTCCGTCCCTCGCGATCGCGACGTCCAACGACGGAGCGCTGATGGCGCCCCACTTAACGTGGACGTGCGTCGAGACGTTTTATCGTGTGGGTTTGCAAAAACACGCGTGAAAAAGTCAGCTCAGAACGACACACTCGCGCACCGCCTCGTGAGGCGTTTCTACCACCCGAAACACAGACTGGCCTCTGGCGCGCATTGCTGGCGCGGTGCACCGGCTGCTGAAGCCCTGAAGCGCTCTCGGTGAAACCGCTCAGATTTCTTTTTGTCGTCCTGCAAAACTTCTCAAGTTTTTAGTCTGCACCGCCCACGGTGTGTCTCCACGGGACCGGTGGTTGTGCTCCTGGGCCGAGAGTGCAATTCTACGTGAACGTGAAACTTCCCAAGTTTTTCGCACAGCGGAACCAAAACACTTTCGCGGAGTCGACCACAAACATCTCCATCAGTGCACGCGCTACGTTCTTCGAAGCGGCAGCCGTGGATGCAGATGACGGCTCGAACGGACAAGTGGCTGACTCGCGAGCTCGCCAAAGACTTTGAGTTCCGCCTGGATCAACAGAAACGCAACTATTCAGCCACAATTGGCTTCGTGAAGCCCGACAGCACTGTCCACGCATGGCTGGGACGCCAGGCTGGCGGCGTGGGTATCTCGTCCTGTGGCTGCTTTTGGGTGGACGGCAAGAGGTGTGAAGCCATATCATTTAATCACCAACTTCCACGCTTCAATGTCGGTGACACCGTACGCATCGAATGGCGGCCGTCAAACAGTAACGCTGAGGTCCCGGTCCCGACCGGCAAGCTCATATTTTACGTCAACGGGGAGCGAGCTTTCGTGCTCGCAGAGGAGGAGTACAAAGAACCGTTCGACGGATGGATCGTGGCGGTCAGTGGCTGGTGGACGCTCCTCAAGATGAGCAGCTATGACCCCGCTCTGTTTGCCGAGGAAAGGGTGCTTTCGCCAGGCAAGTCGCCAGGCAAGTCGCCAGGCAGAACGTCGCCGGCGAAGAGCAAAAGGCCGCAGTTCATCTCAACCTTGCGCACGACGCTGCAGACCCTCGTCCTCGTTGCCGAGGAGGCCAACGAAAAGGTCGTCGTCGCCGCCGCCGCCGCCCAGTCGGCACCGAATTCGAAGAAAAAGTCCGCGCGCGCGGCGAAGACGGCGGCGGAGGTGGAGGGGCTTGCAGCGGATGAGGCTGTGATCCGCCATCTCATGAGCCTCAACGCCTCGGAACTCGACACCGCGCTGCGTTCAGTCGGGAGTAGCGGTGGGCCTCTCAAGGGGCCTGATGGGCTGACAGAGGGTCTCCGCGAAGTCCGAGCGGTCCTTCGACTGTTTGGGCGTACGATCGCGAATGTGAATCACCGTGGTGGCGACTTTGAGTGGATGCAGACGATGCTCGCCATCTTCCTACGCTTACACCAGGAGACGTTCATTCGCGAGACGGCTGCGCTGTACCCCGGGCTCGAGGCGCTCTTTGCGTCCCAGCGCCGGCAAACGGTCCTTCACAAGGCACTGATGCGGCTGCGATACGGAAAGCAGCAACCCATCTTCGAGCAGTGGCGCGAGGCCGCCAAAGAGTTCAAGCGCGAGCGCCTCGCCGAAGAAGCCGCCCGCGCCGAAGCCGCCGCCGCCTTCGCCTCTGAATTGGCTGCCGCCCAGCCTCTCATTGACTCGATTCTCGACGAAATGCTAGAGGATGCGGACAGGGTAAATGACCCGATTCTCGACGAAATGCTAGAGGAAGCGGACAGGGCCGTGAATGCTCCCGAAGCATCTTATGCCCCAGAGTCAGACCCAGATGCACCCGTGCCTCAGGCGGGAGTCAAGCGGAGGGATAGACGCCTGGCCGCGCTCTCGTGGGCATCCAACGCCTCCGGAATACGTGTGCATGCAGGCGACAACGACCCTGCCCGTGCAGGGCCTGCCGCCAACGGCCAGGAGGCGGCAGCAGAGGGAGTTGGGCTAGAGGAGCTCGACTCGATGCTGATGTCGTTGATCGATCAGGCTCAGGAGGTGGATGCCGAGTGGGTCGAAAAGGAGCGCCAAGAGGCCAAGGGTATGTTTGCGCTTGCGCAGGAGGTGTCAGCTGAGGAGTCCTTGGGACCAAGTACCGGTGCGTCGGATCCGAACGAGGACGACTCATTGATCACGTCGATGGAAGACGTCAACTCATTACTCAGCCAGTTTGATCAGAATGAGGCGGCGGCCGCCCCTGATGCCGAGGCGGCGGCCGCCCCTGGTGCTCAGGCGGCGGCTGCAGCGGTGAAGACCGCTTCGCGACTTGGCAGTCAGAAGTCGATGTTTGTGAAGGCCGCGGCCTTGCGGATCGGTGGTGGAATCAAGTCGTACACCGCTGATGTAGTCGAAGCGGTCTCTGCCCGGCGGGAGTTGGCGCTCACGGCCGAAGAGGAGACGGCGGTGGCTTCGGCGGTGCCGACGGAGGAGCCGGTGGCGGCGACGAGCGCGCACCCCGAGGTCGTCGCCGCTGTCCCCTCGTCTTTTGCGCTGCCGTTTTCCTTCTTCAGCGCCTTCTTGACGCCGTCAGTGCGGAACGATACGTCTTCGCCGCCAGCCACGGCGACGGGTGAGGAGGCCCCTTCCCCATCGATGAAGGCGGCCGAGATGTTCGGGCTCGTTGACACGGACGGCTCGGGCACAGTCTCGAAGGAGGAGCTCGCGGCGCACATGAATGAGCGCGGCTACAGCGACGAGGAGATCGCGAGCGCGATGAGCGTGCTTGATGTGGACGGCGATGGAAAGGTCACGTTGGTGGAGTTCACGAAAGGTCTCGAGAGTGCGGAGGCTCTTCGAGCATGAGCCCGTGCTCTCAAATATGTGTGTCCGTCGGTGGAGTGGATGTGTGTGTGCTGCGCGGCCCCTGTGTAGATGTACGTGGATATGAACTCGGGAAGACTGTATGAAGTGGGTGCGGAGGCGTCTTTTGAGGCGGTGCGGTGGACCGCGACGAAACTGACCGGTGCATCCTAGCGCCGAAACGGCGCGCATTTTCTCGAGGAATGAAGTCCGGGCCGCTCTACCTTGGCGTACTGACCGCCTCAGCCGCTGTGTGGCTCGCACTTTACCTCGAGCTCGCCATCCCGCTCTCGCCGAGCGGCCAGCAAGTTGTCTCCGCGGTACGTCACACATGCGTCGCGCTCTCTGACAGCAGGCGGGCTCACGGTGCTTGTCTTCTCTCCCGGATGTCATGTTCGCAGTTACCGTGCCTCGCGCTGATTTGGTTTGGCTGCTGGTCCTTAGGCACAATCTCGCTCAACCTGATCCGTCTCCGCGAGTGCACGGACGCCGCTGTAGAGTTGCGAGAGCAAATCGCCGCCGCGAGGAACGATTTGCGTGCGAGAGGGTTGGGCGACATTTTCGACGCGGATGCGAAATGAACGGTATTGACCAAGTATGTGTCAACCGTGTCGTGCTATAGCGGATGAGCCTCAGGCGTGATATGCTCAATGTCGTTGAACTAGAGCGAGCGCTGCTGCCACCCCAATTGCGAGGCGCTTACCTTGTTCATGGAGGAGCTTCTGACGCGGAAGTGTCATGGCGGAAGTGTACGCGGGCCGTTTGAAACGCAAAACGGCGTTCGCCGTTTGAGCAGCCGAAGAGTCGCAATGAGCTTCAACGGCAGCCTGGAGAGGCAAAGGGGCAGTGCATGTATTACTGCTCAGCTGCACGCTCTAAATAGTCTGCGACGGATCACGCGCGGAACTGTGTACTGCGGCCATGACTGCGCTGCCTCTGCGGCGCGTGACGCATCAGCATGAAGCATGCATGGAAGCATGCCCGGAATGATAAGGAGTTTGAAAGAGTCAAGGCTGTAACGTTAGAGGTTAGTACGAGTGCAACATAGATGTCGATTTGTCAATTTTTGATTTGAAATTTGGGGGGTCGTTGCGCTCACTGTCCGTCTTGACCCTCGCGTGTGTACCGCGCGCTCCTCCCTGCGACGCTTTGGCCTTCGGATGGGGCGAGGCTCGGGTGGAAAGATCCGACTGGCGACGCCTGCATAGAACTCGTCCACTTGATCGGCTGCGACCAGCGTCCCTCATTGTTTGGTGCGCCGGTGTTGATCATGAGCCGATTCTTGGCTCGTGGTGGCGTGGGTGGGGCGGGCTCAACCTCTCCCAAGCTGCCGCCGTAAGTGGACGCACCGTCCTGTTGCAGGCCGCCCACCCCGGCGCCCGCACTGCGCGCGTCCGCACTGCGCGCATCGAAACTGTGCCCGGCCGTCGAGGGCGGGAAGAGGTCAGCCTCGGCTTGCTGCAGCGTGCTGAGCGAGAGCGGCGGCACGGGTGCTTCGGCAGCGGCCGCGCTCGGCGACGCGGCACACAGGCGAGCCTCGAGTGTCTGGACGGCCTCCAGGCTGACCACCGGCACTTGCATGTATGTCTTTGGAGCGTCACGTAACGCCGCATTGAGCAATCGGGCCGGATTCCGAGGATCCCTTGGCGCCGTACCCGTAGTGCTAGCGTCGACCATCCCCACCCCTGCGGGCTCCTCGGTGATTCGTTCGAGCACCTCGAACCCCCGGCGCCGGTTGGACGGCGCCTGCGTCTGCATCTCAAAGTTGGACGTGTACGCGTGGATCTCGCTGCCCAGCTTGGGGCCGACGCTAGAGAGGTGCAGCTGGCGCATGTAGTCGCGCAGCCCGTACGCAATGCCCGCACGCCGGCCGAAGTAGTACGTGAGCAAGCCCATGCACAGCGCCGCACCGAGCACCACCGCGCACACGATGATGAAGGTGTTCACACCGAAGGTGAGGATCAAGAACTCGACGCACTCGTCCGCGCCCGCGGCACCCACGTCGGTTGGGCACACGGCATCCGTGCCACCCCGGCACTGATCAGGCTCGCAGCACGGCTTCGTGTGCGTCGCGTTGTACCGGCAGAAGCCCACGTGCACGATCGCCTCTGAGGCGCCTCCCGGACACTCGGCGCCGTTCGGACAAGCCACGCAGCCGGTACCCAAGCCTCCGGGGCTGTGGAAGCCCACATAGCACAGGCACTCGGACGCGGCGTGTGCGCCTTCGTACGGGGCACGCGAGGCGGCGGCGCACTCGAGACAACTCGACTGCCCATACGCGGGCTGGAACTCGTGCGACGGGCATGGCGTGCACCCGCGCAGCCCTGGGGAGGGGGCGTACGTACCCGGAGAGCAAGGATAGCATGTGTCGTCGGTCGTCGGGTTGGTGAAGCTCGGCCTGAAGCCTTCAGCACACTCGCTCGAGTAGGACGCGCGAAAGCCGACGTCTTGCGTCGATCCATCCGTTGTCATCACTACGAGCAGCGAGCCGTTGCTCGAGACGAGCGACTGTGGCAGCCCCTGCCCAGTGAAGGCCGCGAGCAGCGGGCGGCTCGCCTCGGTCCCGTCATACACGCGCACGTAGTCGGCGCCATCCTCGAGTCCGAATGCGGAGAAGAAGAGGCGCACCTGCCGGTCGGGCGCCGTGGGCGCGATCAGCCATTCGCAGCGCGCATTCGGCCCGTACACGCCCTCGCCCGAGGCGAAGGTGGCGCGGGATGCCCGCAGGTGCACGCGCCCATGGCACTGACGCGACATCGACCACATATCGCCGAGCAGCTGGCTGCTCGTCGAGAGGCCGCCGTACACGTAGAGCTTCTCGTTGAGCTTCGCGCCGAGCGTGCCCCACCGCGGCGTCGGCAGCGTGCCCGCTGCCGCCGGGTACGACCAAATAAGGGAGCTCAGGTCGAGTGAGACGACGTCGTTGCGGCTGCCGAGCGCATCGGCGCCGCCGAAGACGTACAGACGCTCGCTGAGCACGACGGCGACGTGGCCCTCGCGCCCGGCGGGGCGCGCGCCCAGCGTCGCGAGCGACACCCACTCGAGCGTGCCTGTCCTGAGCAGGTACGCGTCGTTCAGAAAGCTGCCAGACGGGCCGCGCCCACCGAAGAGCACCAGGCGCGAGTTGTCGGCCGCTGTGAGCGAGTGGCCGCGGCGCGCCGTCGGCGGCGCGCCGCTCATGACGGGGCTGCTCCACCGAATCAACGCCGGATTGCCGGCGTCCAGGAGCGCGTACGTGCTGCTCCGCAGCGTGCCACTCGCGTCCTCGCCACCCGACAGGTAGACTGTGCCGCCCACGCAGCTCATTGCATGGTAGGCGAGCGCGCCAGGCGCGGTGCCGGGCGGCAGCTGGAGCAACCATTGACGCTGCGCCGTGTCGAAGCGGTAGAGATCGGCGTGCGCATTCGCCGCGAAGCTCGCACCGCCGTAGACGTAGATAAAGTGCCCGACCGCGCACAGTGCGCTCCCGACGCGCGGCGTTGGCCTGTCGATGGCAGAGCTCCCAGGAGGCATGAGCGCCCACGAGGAGGAGTTGTCCGTCCTCCTGTACGACCACAGCTCATCCGAGTAGCTGAGCGGCAGCGTCGAGCTGATGCCGCCGAACATCCATAGCACGTCCGCGAGCACGCCGCCGGCGAGCGTGCTCAGAGCCTGCGGTGAGTATGCAACGCCTGCGCGGAGGCCCGGTCCGCTGTTGGCAGCAGACTCTTGCGCCCACGAGACGTGTGTCGGTTGTGCGGCGAGTGGCACGGCACAGAGGCAGAGGAGCAGGAGGGACAGCAGCGGTCGCGGTAGAGGTCGCGGAGCGGCTGGCGGCATAAGAACGGTTATGATTCGTCACGGTGCGTTTCGTCAGGGGATCGGGGAACGCCGGTTCGATGGGCAAGCAAGGGGTAACCAGAGTTCCTGTTCTCATGTGTTGTCTTGTCTTGAATTGAATTTCCTGAAACGCGAGCACGTAGGGAGCGCCGAGCTCCGACGCTAACTCAATGATGTCGCGCGAGTTTACGACCGTCGAGGACGTTTCCTCGAAGCGCATGGCGTGCGATTTGCTCACCTCGCGCCTCGCCTCGAGTAAGCTCACGAAGGACAACTCGCAGCTCATCTCGAAGCTGCTTGGCTTCTCGAAGGGCGAGATGCACTGTCACCTCTCAAAGCGGCCGCTCGCGGCCAAGGAGCGCGAGGCTTACTGCTGTGCCATCGGCACGGTAGCGCGTTGCCGCGTGGTGGTTGCAGCGTGCTTCCGGCACGTCGAGCGGCCACGGCGTGCGAGCGCAAGCCAACGCAACTTTACAGAGCTCCTGCTTCTCGCCGTGGACCGCAACGAGGAGCGCAAGGGGCTCGGCCGGTCCATGGTGGAGTACGTGCACGAATGCGCGCGCGCGGCCGGCTCCGAACGACTCATCGTCGTCTCGAACGGGCACAACTTTTGGCGCCATCCGGGCCTTCGTTTCGTCGACCTCGAGCCCAACCACGGCCTGAATGTGTTTGTGCCGTGGAGCGTGGGCATCAAACTGCTTGTGCGATGCATCGAGGCCCCGGGTCCAGAGGCCGCGGGTCCCGAGGCGCGTGTAGTAGAGGGCGAGCAAGAGGCAGCGGAGGCACCGCCGGCGGTTGGACAAGTGGCGGCGCCTCGGGCAGACGAGGCCGCAGATGAGCGGGCACCCGAGGCGGTGCCAGAGGCGGCGTGCGAGGCGGAGGACGGGGCGGTGGACGAGGCGGTGGAGGAGGCGGCGCCCGATGCGGCGTCTGAGGCGCTTGGCCACGCGGTCACTGCGGTCACTGACAGTGACAGCGCTGGACGGCCTGTCGAGACGCCCATCAACCAATCCAAGCGGCTGCGGCCTCGCGAGCTCGTTGCAACGGCGGACAACCGTTACAACCGTCGGTCGCAACGGCCAAAACCGACCGCCTCGCCCGTCTCGGACAACCGTTTGGGTCGCCGCAAATGCATAACCGGTGAGGACAGCGACCGTGCCGCCGCCGCCGCCGCCGCCGCCGCCGCCGCCCATGCTCGAGTACCGAGAAGCGCTACCGCTCGTGGCAAGGAGCCGATGGGGCGACCAAAGACGGCCCTAGCACCACTGGCCGGCAGTCGCGGCCGGCGGCGCGCTGGGGAGGTTCAATGTGCGGCGTGCGAGGCGTGCCTGAGCGTGGAGGACTTGGCCCACGAGGTACAAATCGACGGCAAGGGACGTGCGCTATGTGAGCACTGCGCTCCAATAGTGCGCACACGCGAAGAGCAGATCGAGGCGCAGCGCGAGTACTGCCCAGTATGTCTGGTCGCGTGGCGCAACGTGCTTGACGGCGAGGAGCTGCCCTCAATTCAGATGCTCCAATGTGGCCGGTGCGAGCTCTGGGTGCACTTCAGTTGCGACAGGCTGAGCGCGAGGCAAGCGGATCGGTGGGCGACCGTTGAGTACGAGTGCCCTGCATGTCGGCAGGCAGCGCCTGGCGAGCTCCTCGTACTGCCCTCACGTCGTGCCCTCAGCACGAGCGTCGCGTGCGCTGGCTGCCAACGCACGGAGAGAGCGCTCGACTGCAGGTGCACGGCGACGCCAGTGACGCCGCTGCTGGTTGCGCGTCTCGGGCTGAGTGAGGCGCTCCCGCAGGACGAGGTTGGCCTTTGCCCAGCATGCACGCGCCGCTGCCACTCAGACGAGTACTGCCCGCTGTGCGAGCGGCTGTACGCGGAGCCGGAGGCGGGCGCGGCGGCGATGCCTGAGGAGATGCTCCAGTGTGAATCATGCGCGCGCTGGGTGCACGTCTCATGCGAGGCACTGCCCGTGCACTGCACGCACACGGTCGATTTTGACGACGTGCACTACACGTGCGCCGCCTGCCGCGGCTGCCGGCCGGGCGAGGGCAACGTCATCGAGCAGGTGCGCCTGCGCCATTGGCTCGCGACGGACACGTGCCCCGCGTGCGAGACGAAATGCACCACCGGCGAGGAGGCTGTCGGCTGCGACCGGTGCGGTGTGTGGGTGCACATTTCATGCGAGGCACTGCCCGCGGGGAGCGCTGAAGACTTTGATGGCGATCGTGCCTACCACTGCGCCGCGTGCCGTGGGACGCGATTTGGCGAGGGAGCGATGATCGTGGATGCACGCCGCCGGCAATGCGAGCGCGCGGGCTGCTGTGCCATCTGCTTCGGCCCCTGGGCTGCCGAGGCTGGGGTCACCTCCAAGGCCTCCAAACGGTCACGATCGGATGACGACATGATCGCGTGCGATGCGTGTGGACTGTGGGTGCATGTGGCTTGCGAAAAACTGCCACCTGCGAGCTCCGCCGCCTTTGCGGAGGACGATGCGACGTATGAGTGCCCCTACTGCAGCGGCGAACCTCCCGGAAGGGGCATTCAGCTTCTCGAGCGGCGCTCGCGCAGTGCCCGCGGCCCTGCCGCTGCTGCCGTCGCCGCAGGCAGCGCGCCGGCGGCGGCGGCGGCGGCGGCAGCGAGAGCGTCAGGATCCGGCTGCTCCACACTGCTGCCTTCCGCGGCGCATGCTGACCCGTACGGCACCACGGCCATCACAGGTCGGGCGCGCGTGAATCCGTGGACACTCGCCCGAAAGGCTGGAAAGGCTGCCACCTCCACTGCGGATGAGAGCGTTGCAACCGATCAGGGGGGGTTGCGTGTGACGGCGGTGCCGTCGGCGATCGGCATAGCAGCGGATGATGCCTCCGTGGGCTTGCACAGCACCAGCACGCAGCGTTCTCCATCAGCAGAAGGGACCGAGCCCGTGGCACCGACGACCCTTGCGGGAGCCATGCCCCCAGCAGCAGCAGCCGTGCCGCTAGCGCCCACCGGTACGCTTCTCCATCTCCCCGAGATTCTCACCGAGATACGTGAGCTGCCAGGGGGCAGCGTGCCGCTAGCTCGTGCAACGCTCGGCCCTCTGCCTGTCGCAGCTGTTGTAGCTGTCGCCTATGCGGCGGATGCTGCAGATGGTGCTGCTGCCGCCGCCGCACCGAGTGGCGCCAATGTGGCGGGGGCCGAGCTCGACTCGGCGGCCGCCGTCGCCGCGGCCGTTGCAGCGAGCGAGGCAACGCGCGCGCGCTACGAGGCGTGCGCCGCAGCCTTCGAGCCGCTCACCGCCGAGAATGTCGAGCGCAAGATGCAAAGCTTCAACACGGCGCTCGAGGCGGTGTATGGCGAGCTGCCGTTCACGCGGCTCGATTGGTCCACGTCAGTGTTGGGCACGCTGGTCGGGCTCATCTGCGCACAGACGTGCCGGAACTCGTGGTCGTCGATCGGGTACGCCAACCTGGCGGCCACATTCCCGAGCGCCGAGCTTCCCAATGAGCCAGATTGGGATCTCATTCGTCAGCGCCGACCCGAGGATATTGAACCGTGCATCTGGCATGGGCCGTACTTTCACATGAAGGCGGAGCGCATACACGCCTTGCTCGGGCGCGTGTTTGAGGACTCGGGTGGCGTGGCGACCTCGCTCGAGAGGCTGCATCAGTGGCCATCCGACCAAATACGTAGGTACCTGCTCAGCTACAATGGTCTCTCCGGCAAGTCGATCGCGTGCCTCCTTCTCTATCGCATGGGGCGCGTCGACTTTGCCGTCGACGCCAACGTGCTGCGCGTCATGACGCGGCTCGGCTGGCTCAAGCGGATCGGCATCTATGCGACCGAGGGTCTCTCGAGCGTCGACCGGCGCTCAGCACAGCGCGCGGGCGCGATCCTGCCCGTTGGGCTCAACGATCGGCATCTCGCGAGATGGCTGCCGCCGCCGCAGCCTAAGCGTCGCCTGGGCGTGGGAGAGGCATTTGGCGCGTCTCGCGCTCTCAAGGTACCTCGCCTCGCCGCCAACGCGCCGCCAGCTTCCCCAACAGTTTGGGTGACGCTGCGCCTGGGCATCAGAGGGTCGGCGCTCGCGGGCGGCAACGTCAGTGTCAGCGCGTCCCTCGCGCTCGTGTGCCGCGGCGCGCTTGTTCTGGCACCCCTCGACGGAACGCCTGCCTCGAAGGGCAAGGGTCCCAAGACGGCACATGACATCTACGTGGAGGCGATGCGGCCGGCGCTCTCTCTCGAGCGGCCCAAGTGCTCGCGCTCCGAGCTGCGTACGCTGCTGCTGCAGCAGTGGAAGCAGATGGACGCCGCGGAGCGCGCGCCGTGGCTCGCCAAGGTGCCGGTCTCAACCGCCGCCCCCGCTTCCAAGGCACTCGACGCTGCCGGTGCGGCGTCTGCCGCCGCCGCGCCTCTGCTTCGCCCCGAGGCAGACGACGCGCTGCTCTCGCCGCCGCGAACTCCCGCGCTCGCGACGCGCCCTGCAGCCAAGCATACGCCACACAAGCGCGCCGGACCGAGCTCATTCGCCAGGATCGCCTCGGCCGTGAATGAGATGATGACGGTGGCAGCGGCGGCGGCGGCGGCCAGGGATGGCGCTCGGGATGGCGCTCGATCCGGGCAAGTGGAAGCATCCGCGCCGATGGATGAAGACGCGAATGTGCACACTGCGTTCGACGTCTGCGCAGTCGACGCAGCCCCGGCCAGCTTACTGCAGGAGGAGTCGATGATCGACGTGCGAGGCCTCACGAAGGCGGCTGGCCAAGTGGGCCGCGGTTCGGTCAACTTGGCCTCCAATGAGTACCTCGCCGCTGACGGCAGCACGCCACTTCGGGTCGTCGGCGCCCCGCGACGGTACTGCAAGAAGCACGGCAAGTACCATGTGTGCGACGGGACGCGCTGGACGGCCGCTGCCGACATGTCGGGCTCTGGCGGCGGCGACGGCGCAGCGGTAGAGGACGAGCCTTATGCGTTCGGCGAGGGCGAGGGTGCTGTCCCGGGCGAGGGCGAGGGCGAGGGCATCCCCGTTGGCAGCGGCAGCACCTTGCAGGGAGAGGTGCCAGCAGCACTGGCCGGCGCCTCCAAAGCGAGGGCCAAGGCTACTCGACCAAACAACTCACGGGTTGGCACGAGCGGCAGCGGCACGGAGGACATCGAGGACGGCCCGCGCAACCTGAAGCGCTTCTCGAAGCGAGCGCAGGACTACATGTATGAGGTGCTGCCCACGAGCACGCCCCCCGGCTCGGCGCTCAGTGCACTGCTGTATCGCTCGCACGTGTTCATGATCACGCACGGCGCCATCCTATGCGGCGAGACGCCGCAGTGCGGTGACTGCCCTCTCCGAAGCAACTGCGAGTACGGTAGCCTTCTCCGCGCCGACGACTCCACAGGCAAAGGGCGCGCCTGCTTTGCGGCGGACTCGGCTCCGCTCGCTGTCGTCGCCACGGCCGCAAGTGCAGTCGCTCCGTTAATTGCTCCGTTAATTGCCGCTGCTCCGTTAATTGCAGGAACAGTCGCTCCGGCCGCAGGAACGGTCGCCATTGCTGTGCCCATCCCCCCCGCCGGCACGGGATCGAGTGACGTGGCACAGCAATTAACGGAGCCCTTAACGGAGCACACCCACGCCGGCACGGGATCGAGTGACATAAGCGCCATCCCCATAGAGGACCTCGATGACGGCGTGGGTGTGCAACACCTTGCCACCGTGGGTAGTTTTGCAATGATGTCGATGGCGCCCAGCGAAGCTCCGATCCGCGACCCGACCGTCCCCATGGCCCTCTCTCCGCTACTGCCGTCCCTCGCGCCGGATGCGAGTGCGCCTGCCCCCCTTGCCTTCGTCTCCTCAGCGCGCCCGCTCTCGGCGTCGGCCGTTGCGATCTTCGGTTGCGAGATCGGCTCCGCGGCCGCTGCGGGCGCCGAGGTAGCCGCAATGGCGGTGGCAGCCGCGCTTGCCGCCGCCGAGGGTGCAGCGGCGCCGCCAGTCCCCCCAGTGCTCCTCGCGCCGCCGATCTCGCTCCCCGCCGCCCCATTGGTGCTCTCGGAAGCCAGTGCCACAGTCCCTCCAGGTGGTAATCCTCTGACCGACCGGATGGTGTACGCTCGCGAGGTGCACGACCCGTCCATCGCGCCACAGCACCCGGGCGACGCCACGCCGCGCCTGCTGCTGCTGCAGGGGACGGTCGGCGACTACGCGCGCGGTCGGCTCCTCCTGTCGCCGTGGACAGCCTTCCAGGGCGTCTTCCCGATGCACGGCACGTACTTTGCGCAGAATGAAGTCTTCGAGGACGAGAGCGCTGGAGAGGTGAGGCTGCCGCTCGCTTCACTCGGGCGCGAGCGGCGCGTCTTTCTAGGACGCTCCATCGAGGGCGTGCTCCGCCGACGCTCAGCTTCGGAGCTCGCCACGCTCTTCCGCCACTCGTTCGTCTGTATCCGGCGCTTCCGCTCGAGTGACCTCCGGCTCCTCCCTTTGCTGCTCGAGCCGCCGCTCCTGCTCAAGAACAAAGCAGCGCCGTCGGCACTCGCAGTGCAACTTGGCCTGACCAAGTTGGTGCCGCCCGCGCCGGCCGCACAGCCGCCGGCGAGTGCTGCCGCGAACAACGTGCCGCTACCCGCTGACGTCGAGCCCACTGCAATGGACGTCGAAGAGGAGGCCGACGAGGACGCTGCTCCCGACGATGCGACGGATGGCACTGGCGCCGCTCGCGCTGCCCACAGTGCGGCGGCGCTCACCACTGGACTGCGCCTCTTCGCCTTGTACGTGGCGGCGGGTGGAGCGCTATGTATGCGCCCCGCAGTCTGGCGCAAGCTGATGGTGGTGCTCCACCCCGATAGGGGCGGGGATGTACGCGTGTTTCAGCACGTGAGCTCGCTCAAGGCGCGGCTCGATGCCGGCGAGGACATAGGGCCTTGCCAGCCCGCGACGGCGTTGCAGAGCTCGGCACCGGGCGGCGCCGTAGTGGGCACACCTGCGCTCGCCGATGAACTCTATGCGAGGCTGCGCGCCGAGCTCAAGGAAGTCGCGCAGCGCGTGGGTGGGCAGGCGCTCAAGGCAGTCGAAGTCTTATGAGCTGTCCTTTTGTGGAGGCTTGGGGGGAGGCTGGTTGTCCGAGGGCGAGTCCCACAACGGGCTTATGGTGCTGCCGCTGGCTGCTGGGCATGTGAACGTGCCACTGAGGATTCTGGATTGCGGAATTGTGTTTTGGGATTTAACAGGGCGCTTGTTTGGGCCGTGCGTGAAAGTTCTTCTCGACGGAGCGGACGGGAGTCCACACAAGAACGCGACGAGAAGAGAAAGAAAATCGTCAAGACGGACGCACCACACTCTCACGGTGGGCCACACACACTGTGCCATCATGAGTATCAGCTACCACGGCCTTACACCCTGTGAGCGCGGTCCCGGTGGGTCCTCTGTGCTTGGAGGTCTGCGCCATGCTACCTCGTCCCCTGTGACCGCCAGCGCGGAGGACGTCTGCGAGATTGGATGCAGCCGCGTCGAGCGCGCGCCCCACCGCCCGGTCGCATGAGCAGCGTTGGCACATACTTCCATGGCCCGCCGCATACACGAGCCTACATGAAGAACGCAGACTGGGCCGACCTCTTCGACACGCCATCGTGCGAGTGTGCCCTGCCACCATCCTGGTCCGTGTCCGCCAGGTCCTTGTCTGCGGACGGGAGCCACGCACAACATGGTTGTGAGCCACCCACAACATGGACACGCGGCGCGGGCAGGCAAGGAGGGGTGGTGGCGAGAAGGCCACTCACATTTGCGCATCGCCGTCCGAATTCCAAGGCTCCTGAGCTCCAGGACCTCGCGAGCCTCCTGTGCCTCCCTCAGCTCCTTGAGCCTCGTCTGCTCGCGAATCTCCGCTCGGATCTGCAGGAGCTGGTCCTCGCGGGCCTGGTCGCCCATTGCGCCCTCTTTGGCGAGCCGGCGCGAGACGCGCACATACGTGGTGATTCCGGGGTTGGCGTTGTCAAAGACCGACGTCGCGCGCGCGTTGTCGTGCAGGTGATCGCGGTATGCCGTGCGCGGCAGAAACTGGCGACCCGGAAGCATGTCGGCATTGTCTGAGTTGCGGAGCAGCATATTCTTCGTGTCGTCCGCGAGCCATTCCGCGGCTGGGACGAGCTCGATGATGCGGTCACCGTCGCAGCGTCGCTCGCACGGTGGCGGATCCGCAGTTCCGTCCCATCTCGGCATGTTGTGCTTGGTGTTGCTCTCGCAAAGGCACCCCCTCCGAAACCTTGATGTTTCGCAACTTTGCGCAACTTACCCCTTTAGGGCACTGCACGTAACCGTCGCAAGACATTTGTCTCTGGACTCGAGCTCACTCGCGGGGCTGTTTTATCTGCGTGCAATTTTCTCGGAGTAAACGGAGGTACGGTGTGTCACATGGTGTGTGAAGACCCTCCGGGCGTTGTTTCATTCAACCATTTCGAGATGACATCTGTCCATTTTGTCGGCCCCAAAACCCCTCGTCGCATTCCACACGTCTGTCGTCTCCGGTATTCCATCCCCGCAACCTCCGTTGGGACAGGAGCGGTTCGTCCAGTGCACCATCGATCGGCACAAGCTGCCTCATTAGTAATGTACAAAAGAGCTCTCACAGCAATGCGGGCAGGGAGCATTGTCAGGCTCGTTCGGCACCGGACAGTGGCGCGCGCGCGTCTCTGAGGAGGGGCGCATCCGAGGGCAGCCGGAAGAGCGCAAAGACGACGCCGACGAGCGCGCACGCATACGTGAGGCCCATCTGCACGATGGGCGGCATGCGCTCCGACGGCACAAGCGCGAAGCCCGCGCACCAGCCGAGGCTCTGTATCATCTTGTAGAAGCCGACAGCGCGCGACTGCTCGGGGCCGTCGGCGAAGAGCTGGCGCATGAGCCAGTAAGAGAAGGCCTGCACCTGCGAGTCGGAGAGGCCCCACAGAAAGTAGGCCAGGGTGGGCCCCACAATGGCCGCCTGCGTAAAGTCGAGCGGCTCGACGCTGCAAGCTGGCCAATCGGCGCGCGCCGCGAGGAGCTCCGAATGAAAGGCGAGCGCGTAGCCGCCCGTGGTGACGGCCAGAAAGACGGCCAGGACGTGCAGCGCGCCAGTGCGCGGCCGCGTGGGGTCGCGGTCGAGCATCCACCCAGCCAAAAAGGCGCCAAAGATCTCGGCACCGTAGAAGACGATGACCTCGAGACCGTTGGCGCGCGCCGTGAAGTAGCGTGCAAACGTGTTGAGCTGGTACGGCTGGTTGAAGCCCGTGTACCACATGAGCGGCCCGAGGATCAGCATCGTGCGCGTGCCGAAGAGCTGCATCGTCGCCACAGCCTCCGAAAACCAGTCGAGAGCGGCCCGGTTGACGGGGTGCGTGGCCCCATTCACCGCGGGCGCCGCGTCAATCGGCGCGGAGTCGCGCAAGTACAGCTGCGAGCTGATCTCGCTGGGCGGGGAGAGCAGCCCGGTGAGCGCACCGCCGCCGATGATCAACGCGAGGAACACGACGTACAGCGGCCACATTTTTCGGATCCGACAAAATTTGGTGTGAAACGAGATGCGGGAGTTCGAAAATTTTGTCGGATCTCGTTTCACACCAACACGTCGCTCCAGTGGCTCATTCGATCTGCAGTGGCTCACTCCATCTGCACGAAACGCAAAAACACAGCCTCTTCGTAAGCCACTGAGCTGGTTAGCTTGTGGCGCGCCTGCGGCCTGGCCGGATGTCATCGGTGCGTCGCCCAGAGATGCACCACTCGCAATCGTTGCGCGGGAGCCTATCTGAAAGGCCGTCGATGCGCGAATGGGTGGCGGAAGGCGATGTGTGGGGACAGAGAAGAAAGTTTACGGGTAGAAAAGGAAAGAAAACAGTTGTCCATACCCACCCTTAGTGGTGGGCACCCCAAATGTTCCGAGTGTAGAACCTGGCGTAGGTTAGCACCTGGCGTAGGTCGCTGTGTTGGAGTAGAACTGCTGTCACGCCACTCCCCACACATTGCAGGATGGCACCTTCAATACCCTCCGGCCTGTCAGACAAGATAATCTGCATAGAGGTGCTTGCCATCTCCACCTCGCTGGTTGCGGCCATTTCTCGTCCTAGGCTTTTTCCTTCCATCTTCGTGTATTGGCTTGGCAGCATACTTATTGCGGGGACAGGTTGTCGAGTTGACGCCAACCTGCCCACACATTCCACAACTTTGAGTACCTTTTCCTTTTTTTTGGACTCCCTTAGAAGCTCCTGCACTCTTGGCCTCGTTGGTACTCATAGCTGGATTAGACTTGGACTCGGCGTAGTTTGCCGCTGCTGCGCTAGATGTGCACTTACCAAACGTCTTGGTGGCCACCCGCTGGACCACCTCCCACTCCCTCTCGCCCCCGGCTGCGCCTGTGGGCAAGCTCACCCTGGTGATCGTGATGATCTTGTCAACACATGTGGCCACCACGCAAGCGCCCTCGGCACGACAGTCTTCAGTGAACTTGCCAAGCAGCATGGCCGTCGGGGGCGCTTCCACTGTGAACTTGCTCCAATTGGAGACTTGTGAGCCCCTCTTACCGCCCAGCTTCCCAGCCACTGAGGTGCACTTACCAAACGTCTTGGTGGCCACCCGCTGGACCACCTCCCACTCCCTCTCGCCCCCGGCCTCGCCTGTGGGCAAGCTCACACTGGTGATCATGATGACCTTGTCATCATATGTGGCCACCACGCAAGCGCCCTCGGCACGACAGCCATCAGTGAACTTGCCGAGCAGCATGGCCGTCGGGGGCGCCTCCACTGTGAACTTGCTCCAATTGGTGACTTGTGAGCCCCTCTTACCGCCCAGCTTCCCGGCCACTGAGGTGCACTTACCAAACGTCTTGGTGGCCACCCGCTGGACCACCTCCCACTCCCTCTCGCCCCCGGCCTCGCCTGTGGGCAAGCTCACCCTGGTGATCGTGATGACCTTGTCATCACATGTGGCCACCACGCAAGCGCCCTTGGAACGACAGTCATCAGTGAACTTGCCAAGCAGCATGGCCGTCGGGGGCGCCTCCACTGTGAACTTGCTCCAATGGGCGACGTGTGAGCCCAGCTTCCTGGCCACCGAGGTGCACTTACCAAACGTCTTGGTGGCCACCCGCTGGACCACCTCCCACTCCCTCTCGCCCCCGGCCTCGCCTGTGGGCAAGCTCACCCTGGTGATCGTGATGACCTTGTCAACATATGTGGCCACCACGCAAGTGCCCTCGGCACGACAGTCATCAGTGAACTTGCCAAGCAGCATGGCCGTCGGGGGCGCCTCCACTGTGAACTTGCTCCAATTGGTGATGTATGTGCCCAGCTTCCCATTTGCGGACGCATTGGCTTGAGCACCTTGGGCGAAGCCACTGATAGTCTTGTTCAAGAGCTTGGGGACCGCTCCGCCACCCCAGCCCACCTTCATCAGCTGGTTGAGCATCAGCTGCTCCGCAAAGTGCAGGAAGAAGGACACGGACCTCACGGTCACTGGTGTGCCCCCGAGAAGCTGTGCAATCTTCTCTGGGTGGATCTCGTTGTAGCCAAAGACGATGCAGGCACGTGTCACACCTGCACGCTCGTTGGGGTGCACCTCCTTGAGCAGCCTGGCGAAACCCTTGTTGCCTGAACGGTGGAGCTGGACATGCTGAGCGGTGCGCTTCACTGGGTTGAGGCTCGCGCCGCCATACGCAAATTGGCCTGTGGCAATCATATAGCAGCCAGGAGCACTTGTGATGGTGGACTTTGCATCCAGCTCAGCAGCACCAGCGCTCTGACGACGAGGAGCTACCACTGGATGCATGTGGGTCCGTGGCCCTTGGGGCAGCACAGCTGCATACAGTGTGACCCGATTGCGCTTGGGCAGCTTGAGCATGGGGACTGGTCCAGAGCCAGGCCCAGAAGCTGATGTGCGTGTGAAGGTGAGCATGTCCACATCCCGCTGACCAGGCACACCCACCGTCTTGCGCTTGAGGGTGCCAAAGCCACGCAATTCATAGATGTTCAAGAGCTTGTCGAAGGTGGACAGGGTGGCCTCGTCTCTGCCCAGGGTGTCGGTGACCACCAGAATCCCACCATCTCTGAGTGATTCAATGGCCAGGCGAGCAGCCGGTGGCTGGAAGGAGGGCCCGGGCAGTGAGGTGGCATACATGATGAATCCAAGCTCCCCGACACTCGCATACTGCGTGTGGCCGTCGCAAGGGTGGTGGGTGACCCCCCCGCCCATTGGGTACACGTCCAGCTTGCGCACGCTGTCGACGAGTGTTTCCTTGAAGTTGCCCCACACCCCATTGCAGGCTCCGAGCCACACACCCTTGGAGCCATCGGGCACCAGGGTGTTGACTTGCTCCGTTGCGACGAGGGTTGGTCCTGATGGCCAGTAGAGTCCCCGCTCCTCGATGAGGCCACCACGGCCAACGCCCATGATCTTTTCAAAGACGTCCGGCGTGAGGGACTCCTTATTGGCCAACACAAAGGCCTGCACCCCCGCGGGTGATAGAGACCGGTAGGCTGCTTCCAGGATCTGGGCAGTGTCACCGGGTGCGGTTACCCAGGGCAGCTTGAGCCAGCTATAGTCCGTTCCGTTTTTAGGTAGTGTGGAAAGCCGCTTCTCCAAGAATTGGCACACATTGAGCAGCCACTTGGTCTCGTCGGGTGACATTTCCGCAAAGGACGAGGGGCCTGGCACTGGCGGGTTTGACGATGAGCCGGCGCCCGAAGCGCTGCTGTCGCCCATGGGCTGTCTGCCTTCGTCTTCGTCCTCCGACAGGTCCTCGTCCTCCACAGAACCACACTCGGATTCAGCCTCAGAGCTGTCCTCCTGCTCGGAATCTTCCTCTGAGTTGTAGTCTCGACCATGCTTGACCCAGCCCCTCCGGTCCACCCTAATGCCATCTTTCTCGTCCTCCTGGTCCTCTTCGCCCGTAATTGGATTGAAATGTTCCGAGTCCATGGGGACCGTATTGGACATGAATTTTGGTTCCAGGAGCCAACATAGAGTGCTCTCTACGTTTCCACCATGTGCGGCGAGGGCCTCTCCAATCTCCGACACTGTGATGTTGCCTTCCAATATACTGTCGATGAGACTGATCTTGTAGTCATTGGCCTCATTGTCTTCATTGGCAGGTGTCTCACGTTCGTTGCGAGCTGCTGCCTGATTCAGAAGATAAGAGATCGCATCCGTCACGTTGCCGTGATTCCTGGACAGTGCATCGGCGAATTGTGGGTAGTCCGCCATTGAGCCCGAAAGTGCCTCCGAGATTTTCAGAATGTCCTCCACTCGAGTCTCTGTCTTCTCAGTTTGGGCCAGGCGCCCCACAGGCATCTTCTCCCTTGCCCTTTGCGATAATTGAGCACCTTGGGGTTGGAGGGTGTTAGTGGGTTTGAGGAAATGATCCATGGGGCCCTTTGCGGCCGTGTTGTTGCCTACAGGCATCTTGCCCTTTGCAGCTTGCATTGGTGGACCCTGGGGTCGGGCAGCCACAGCGACCTGCTTGGTGGGGAGGCCAGCAGACGTCTCCCCCAAGTGTGGTACAGTGCCCTGGAGCTGCTCAACGGAGGGCAGCACTGGATCTTCTGCAGGGATCTTGGGCTCCTTCCCACCACCTTCCTCCTCCTTCTCCTCTTCCTCGGCCTCCTCCTCCTCCTCCTCCTTCTCTTCATTGTCCTCCACACCCCCCTCCTCCTCGACTTCCTCCTTTTTCACTTTGATTCTCCTGTAGTTCTCGTCAGATGGATGGTCGAGAGAAAGAGCCGTGGGGGCAGCAGCAGCAGCAGCAAGAGTACTTGTCTTCAGAGCAGCAGTTTGGTCTCCCTGCTTGCTAAAGTACAGATCCCAAGCCTCCGGCTCCACGGCCTCCACGTGCTTCTCCTCGAGGTCATGCCAAAAGGAAGATTCCAGCTCACCACTCTGCGCCGGGTACGCAACCTTGAATGAGATATTGAGATCAGCATTCTTACGACGGTTCCTGGAGGGCAACATCTGCCCACCAAGCTTCTCGATGACGCCATATTCGAAGCGCTCTAACTTGCCGGCGTCCAGCTTTGACCACCACACACGCACTTTCCTTCCTACCGAAATCTGGGTGAAGGTTAACTTTGCTTCTGGCGCATAGAAGAGTGCCTGCGATGGACCTGCCGCCCTTGATGATGGTGATGGTGAGGGCTGCAGGTTGGGTTGGGACTGCTGCATGGGCTGCAGCGAGGCTTGAAGCTGCCGTGAGGGCTGCAGCGAGGATTGAAGGTGCTGCTGCTGCGAGCCTCCACTTCTCTTGTTCCTATTCCTTTTCTTGGCTGGTTCAGTAAGCTCGGTATCCGATGGCCTGCGACCATGAATCGCGGCCCACACTCGAGCCTTTGGGTTGCTCAATCTCGCGCCCCGCTCCAGCGCGGGCAACGTACCGAATGCCCCCGCCACCGGCACGAACGGCTGCCCAGCAGGCTGCGCTGGCGGCGGTATCAGCAGCGGTGGCGGCGGCGGCGGCGGCGGCGGCGGCGGCGGTGGCTCGTTCGTCGAGCTGCCCTTGTCGTCATTGATGAGATAGTCGGCGCGGTCCATGGGCCTGCGCGACAGCCAGCGCGGAATGAGAAGCGCGGTGAGCACTGGGCGAGGGATCGCGGTGATACGAGAGCCAGGGAGCTGCACAGGACAGCACGACACGGGGGGGAGCACTGGTTGCAGCACCGGGCAGCTACGCGCGGATCAGGCAGGGCACAGTGCGGCGGTGCACAATTTTGCTCGCCGTCACGTCGACGCCCCCGCTTGCAGCGCGTTCGTTGGCGTCCTCGGTCGTGTCAGCACGGCACAATTCTGGCGAGATTGTGTGAATGTGAATGTGTGTCGGAATGCGAAAGATGTGTCAGTTGTGCGGACGTGGCAGACGCGGAAGACGCGGCAGACGCGCGCGCGCGCGCGCGCACTGTGTACTTTCTCCCCCAACCGTGAAGATCCAATTGAATGGCGGCCGGACTTGCAGGGCTCAACGACGCCTCTCCTCATGTGACGAGATGGAGCTCGGCAAGACTGTGCAAGCCATCTGACGCTCGCCTGCCACTACCTGGCCGAGTGGCCGCTGCTTATCTTAGCTCCCACGTCCATGTTGCTTGCCCTGGTGTGAGGAGCTCGAACGTTGGCGCCGAGTCTCTGTTCCCGGGCGACATCAACCTCGCGCGCTCCCACCACGTGCCGTCGCTGCTTGCTGCCGCGTGGCAAATCATGCTTCACTGGGCGCTTCTGCGGCGCGAATGTTCGCTTCGTCGCGCGCGTGCGCCTTCTCGATTTCTGCGGCTTCACGAAAGCTCCCGAGCCGCTCGATCTTCTTCACACGCATGCGCTGATACGGCACCTCAAGAGCAACGTGAGCTCACAGGCCAAGCGATGGCAGCGCAATCGTGCTCACACCGAACGGCGGGGCGGGCCGAGCTGCGCGAGCAGCGTGGCCGCCGCAGAGCTCGCGCAGCTAGGCTGAGCCATGAACAAACCCAACATTGCCCACGCCTGAGCGCACCCCGCGCGCGGGCGAGTCGCCTGGCGACCCGCCTGCGCCCTCGATTGACCCCCGCCAGCAGGTACGTCCCCCCGCCGCCTCCGCCGCCTCCGTCGCCACCGCCACTGACGCCCTCGCCGCCGCCGCCGCCTCACGCCGCCCTCGCCCCCACCGCCCTCGCCCCCCACCGCCCTCACTGACC
>Ga0210248_100315_pt1 | contig 42238 bp, 40 predicted proteins | sample ChrtobMetP3_32mM_FD_155493 | JGI IMG/M metagenome (GOLD analysis project Ga0210248, IMG submission 155493) | Chrysochromulina tobin associated microbial communities from unialgal haptophyte culture, Seattle, Washington, United States - P3_32mM | ecosystem: Host-associated > Algae > Haptophytes >...
TGTGGCGGCTCCGCATGTGCTCAACACAGCGCATGTGCTCATCCCAGCGCGGGTGCGACGTCGGCGGCGCCCTGCGGCTGGTCCGCGATGACGTGGACTCGGATGACAGGCTCATCAGCCGCTGCCTAGGTGCTGAGGCGTGCAGCTACCCTTCGGATGCGAGCCTCGACGCGAGCCTTGACGTGGCTGTCGACCTCATGTTCCCTCGCTCTCCGTGTGGCCCGTACCGCGCCTTCTTTCGGCTCGTCCGAAGCTGCGTACCGGTAAGCGTACCGGCCGAGCGAGACGGGGCCGCGGCCGTCGATGGGTTTGGTGGCATGATCGATGGCCGCCACGCCACGCAGCCGCCGAGCTGGCAGCCCGTTCACGTTCACAGCTGGCAGCCCGTGGGCTGTCGGCTCTGGGTGGACGTCGTCGTGGTGCCACCTGCCGTGCAGAGGAAGGTGTCATAGATAGGAGGGTGGACTAGAGCGAGTAGAGGGATCGGGTCCGGTATACTACTACTTTGTCGTAGCTCCACGCTCGGCTCGTACCCGTTAAGTAACTCGAATATACTCGTCGGTCCGCCACACGTTCTAGGCCCGGCCGCGGGCGGCGGGCATATCCATGGTTTGTAGCATCTAGGCTACCCTATGTAGTACTTGTGCGCTTTTCCCGGGTCCGTCATATGTGGTCGAAGGGACGAAGCACCGCAGCGCGGCGAACCTCAGGAAGCACTGCCAGCGCAGTGGTCCTTGTCATGGCTCTTGAGCCTTGTCTCGTTAACTTGTCTCGCACTCCAGCTGCACGCGCGCCGCCAACCGTGCCACGCTGCTCGCGTGCTCGGCAGAGGCTGCGCACTGCTACTTGCACAGCACCATGTGCACGGAGCCTACACGGAGCCTGATCTCGGTGCGGGCGCGGCGGACGCAAAAGAGTGCAGGTCCGGTGTGCGTGGAGGCGGCGCAGCGGCTTCCATCGTGCGACCCGGAAAGTGCGGTTCGGAATGAATGTAACACGCTGGAGAGAGGATGGTCGGATTTACGAGATCGGCGACCGTGCACTCTGCCCTTTGGCTGAGGGTTGCGCGAAGTGATGTGGTATCCGGGTATGTGCGCTAAGCAGGGGGAGCCCGCATTCCAATGATTTGATGCAATCAGCATGCGCTAAGCAGGGGGAGCCCGCATCCCAATGGAGACGGTGCCCTTCTCAAGGGTATCTTGCAAGCCGTCGCTCAGGTTGCATGCGTGGTACCACGAGCAATCACCACGGGAGGGCGCAAAGGAGACGTAGCGGCAGCGCTCGCAGCATGCGCATCTGGCCATGCAGCCCTCTAGCGTTTTGTTATCTAGGCTGCGGATGTGCCACGCCCCGCTGTCGTCTTCGGAGCAATCAAAGTCACCAAACTCCGTCTCGCCACAGTGGCCGGCGCGCAGCGCCGGGACGTCCCGCCTCATCGGCAGCGTCCGGAGGGCGTGCCGCTCGCACGCGGCACTGGGCGGCGCCCGTCCGGAGATGTTATGTGTGATGACCGTCTGCAGGCACATGTGTCGATCAATGAGCAATCAATGAGCAATCCATGCGCAACCAATGCGCAACCAATGCGCAATCAGGAGATTGGTCAGCAGCGGAGAGGGGCAACAAGGCCGTGAACAAGGCCGTGAACAAGGCGTGGCGGGAGCCAGAGGGCTGTGGGGACAGGAGCCAAAGAGGGCTGTGGGGAACGAGAGTCGGCGGCGTACCGAGCACGAGGCCGCCGCATACGGCTCGGTGCTGGCCGTGCAGCGCCGCCACGTGGCGCCGGCGCACGAGATGTACGGCTCGGCCGCGCACTCGAGCCGTACCGACGGGGGCGCACAATGGTGCCTTTGCGACCAGCGGTGCGCCCGCTTGAGGCGAGCCGACCGCTTGCCGCGGTTGTGCAGGATGAGCGTCGAAGGCGCCAGGCCTAGGCCTACGCCGGCATTGTACCACTCCTCTGCGTAGACGTGTCTGCCAATGTGGACGAAGGCAGCCGCCTCGGAGGCCACCGTGGTCGTCAACGCCCATCCAAGTAACACATCCTCCCACGGGAGCGCGCGAGGGTTCTCGAGATGGCTGAGCGCCGCCCGCATGGGGGCCGAGATGCTGTCGGCCGCGGCCATCGCCGCCTCAATCTCCTCCTTGACGCGGTGGGTGAGCAGCTGCCGTGTCAGGCTCATGGAGACGAAGAGGCAGGCGCCCTTGGCGAAGTTGAACGGCCCGATGGATTGCGTGTGCTTCAGCAGCGGATTTCTCAGCATGCAGTTGCGCTTATAGCTGAACTCGTCATCGAACCCATCAGGACGCCTTGTGACTACGTCCCAGTGGTACGACTCTTGCACTCCCCACAGCATGGACGGGCTCTCGGGGACATTCTGGATCCGCCGAAGCTCATCAAGACTGCCCCGCAGGTGCGCGGTGATGCTCGGCAGCAGAAGCATCACATCATCGTCGGCCTTACCCAGAAGCTCGGTGTTAGGCCACCTAGCCACCGCGCAATGCATCCATGCCCATAGAGTCGCGAGCGGGCCCTGGCTTCGACTCAGCCTCGATGAGGCGTTTATGAACACGAAGTCGCCATGATTGCGCGACTCAGCATGTAGTGGACTCCGCACACGGAGGCCTCGAGTGCGGGCCACGAAGCGTACGTCCAGCGAGGCCGAGCGGCTCGCTTGCGCGAGCCACGTTTTGCGCGCCTCGGTACGATGGCGATGGCTGTGTTCACTGTCAGTGGTGAAAATGCCGAGAACAGCGAGCAGCGCGTCATGCCGCACAGGCGCCGAACACTCGGGTCGAGCCTCGAGCATGGCCTGGCCCATCGAGCTCCAAGGTTGTCTGCTCATGTTTGGAGTCGTCGCCATCGCGGCTTCTGTCGCCGCGCTGACCCTTTGCCGCCGCCGCCGCCGCCGCCGCGAGGGGCCGCTGCAGTGCGCGACTGCCACCGGGGAAAAGTCGGGGTGGCCGTGAACTATTCGAGTTTGGTTTGCAGGGTCGCTCAAGCCGCATGCAAACGATGGGAAAAGGGGGAGGGGGGGATTTCGTCTGAAGTACCGGTGGGGGGTGGAGAGGAGAGCTGCTTAGCTGCAGATAGGCGCACCTTCAAAGCTGTGGCTCTCTGGCCACTGGAGGGCACTCGGGAGGTTCATCTGGCCGCCGTGGGCGTGGCCGAGCGCGAGCTGCAGGCAGCGGCACGCGCCTTCTTGAAGAAGAAGGCAATCTTGAGGTGCTCGTCTCTGCAGAGACGATGCTGTGAGTGGTCTTTTTTGGTTTCACGTGTGCTCTTGTTCACTTAGTAATCGAGTACGCACGCGCACCCGCTTACTTACACCCTCGCGAGACTCTGGTCGACTGGCGGGTCGTGTTCAGACCAGGCTACCGATGAGCACTCAGGTGCGTACACTGATCACTGCCTCGGCGACGCGAGCCGCATCAGCCCACGCTCCATCTGCACCGTTTTCACCACGTCTTTCTTGGATTCCATGTCGAATATGGCGCTAGAGGCGATGGCGTACGAGGACGCTGTGTTACCGAGAGTGCCAGAGCCCTCGGAGCCGTTGGCTGCGGCCTGGAGCAACCTGTCGAGGTGGTAGAGAGCTTATGAGGTTGGCTGCTCGTCCCGGGGGCGCCCTATCTTAAGCCCTATCTTGGCAGGCGGTTGGTTACCTTCTTCCGTTGAGCCGCGGCAGCTCGCTGCCGGCGCCTGTCTTCCGACTTCTTGGCGAGTGTCTTCTCCTTCGCCGCCATCGCATCGCTAGGAAAAAGGCTAACGGCGGCCGCCAGTATATGTACGAAGCGTGCTGCTCTTTGTTCGTGATGGTTTTTGTTTCGCAGGGATGAGCTTTCACCATAAAGTAGGAGATAAAAACAACACACACTGGGGTCGGTACATCGGTCCTCTCAAAGTTTCCCCAGCTGCAGCTCCTTCGAAGCTCGATGAACACTCCCACTGGAAGAGAAAAAGAAGCTCCGGAGTTCCCGTCGATACTTGTGAACGCCAGAACGCGCGCCGCGATGCGCGGCATCGCCCATGATCACGTCCTCTCCGTGGCGGGTCGGGTCGCCATTCGGCTCGGGCAACACGGCTCCGCGGAGCTCGCCTACCAGACGGCCTACTACTGGGAATGGCTGAGAGCCGTTCCCACCGACAAGGACGATGAGTCCCCTTTGCATTTTCCCATTCTTCGGTTTCGTTTCAATTGTAAGTGCCACCGTTAAGAGCCCTCTGTGAACTGCCAGGATGTATGAGTCCGCAGCCGCACTCGTAAGCGACCGTCGAAGAGTCGAGAGCGTGCATGAGGCAAGGTTTCGTCAAAATATTTTCGGTGCTCACGAAGGCGCATCTTCGATCGCCAGGCGATGTTGCGCAACTTCCTGGCCATCGTAGTCAGCGTCGAGGCCTACACAGTCGCACCCACGGGCCTTTCACGCAGCAGCGGCAGCTTCCTTTCATCGCGTGCGCCTGCTCCGAGGCTGCTCCTCGACGAGCTGAGCGCGTCGCCGCTGCTCTCGAATCCCGACGTGCTCTCGGCCCTGGGCGATCCCAAGGTGCTCTTGGCCCTGGGCAATCCCAACGTGCTCTCGGCCCTGGGTATCGCGGTCGCGGCCACCGTCGGCTCGGCGATCGCGCGCTCGAGCGGAGAAGCGATCGGCGCGCCGTATCCGGCGCGCGCCGACGGGTACGATCCCGAGGCGGCCGACCGGTTCTACAGCGCGCGCCTGCCGCTCGTCGTATGGCGTCTGGCGACGCTCACCTACCTGACCGGCGCCTTCAACGTGCGGCTGCTCCTCGACTACGCGCAGTACAAGCGCGCTGGGTCGCCCGAGGGCGAGCCGTGGCCCAATGAAAAGGACCGCGCCAAGGAGGCCCTGAGCATCGCGGTCGGCCTCGGCCCGACCTTCATCAAGCTCGCGCAGGCGCTCTCGATCCGCACAGATCTGATCCCGGAAGCGTACGCGCTCGAGCTGCGCCAGCTCCAGGACGCTGTGCCTCCCTTTGACTCGGCGCTCGCCAAGGAATTGCTCGCGCACGAGCTCAATCTGCCGACCGGTGGCTTGGGCGCCAAGTTCAAAAAGATCTCCGCTGAGCCGCTCGCAGCCGCCTCGATAGGCCAGGTGAGTGCCTCTGAGCAGCCCTCGGTTCGAACCCTCGATGGCCTCTGCATGGCCTCTGATTGGCCTCGGATGCCCTCTTGATTGCCTCCTTCATCAGGTATGTCTCAGTGCCTTGAATGGCCTCTGACTGCCTCTGATGACCTCTGATGGCCTCTGATGGCCTCTGATGGCCTCTAATGACCTCTGAATGGCTTCTAACTGGCTTCGGATGCCCCTCGATCGCTCAGGTGTACACCTGATTGCCTCTGATGACCTCTGATGACCTCTGATTGCCTCTAATTACCTCTAATGACCTCGATCGCTCGGTGTACAAAGGAGAGCTCGCCGACTGATGACCTCTGATTGCCTCTAATGACCTCTAATGACCTCGATCGCTCAGGTGTACAAAGGAGAGCTCGCCGACGGGCGGCAGGTGGCCATCAAGGTTCAACGGCCGAACATCCTCGATGCGATTGCACTCGACCTGTACCTGCTTCGGCTGCTCGTGCCTCTGCAGACCCGCATCTCGAACGCGGCGCGCAAGGTGCTTGAGTGCCTCTGATGGCCTCTGATGGCCTGTGATTGCGTCCCTCATCAGGTGCCCACGTACCCAGAGGGCCACAAGCTCGCGCGTGAGCTGATGGCCTCCGATGACCGGTGATTGCGTCCCTCATCAGGTGCCCACGTATCCAGAGGACCTCAAGCTCGCGCGTGAGCTCGTCGACGAGTGGGGTCGTGGCTTCGTGGCGGAGACGGATTACCTTCATGAGGCGGCGAACACGGCGGAGTTCTCGGCGGCGATGGAGCGGCGCGGCCTCGGCGCCGTCACCGCGCCGACGGTGATGGTCTGAGCGCTCGAACCGCCACGAGCCGCAAGGGTCCTTGTGTGACGAGCTTGAAGGTCTGTGAATGGACGGCTGTGAATGGACGACTCTGATCGCGTGCGAATTGCGCCCCTCATCAGGTGATCCCTGAGCTCTCGACCCGCAAGATTCTCGTGACGGAGTGGATCGACGGTACGCCTCGATGGCCTCTGATGGCCTCTGATGGCCTCTGATGGCCTCTGATGGCCTCTGATGGCCTCTGATTGCTTCCCTCATCAGGCACGCGCCTCGACCTGGATGCGTCGCCCGATGTGCCGCGGCTCTGCGGCGTCGCCATCAATGCGTACCTGACGATGCTGCTCGACACGGGCTGCCTGCATTGCGATCCGCACCCCGGCAACCTGCTGCGATCGCGCGACGGCAAGCTCGTCATCCTCGATTGGGGCATGACGCAGGCGGTGCCGCAAGACCTCCAATACGCTCTGATCGAGTTCATCGCACACGTGAACGCCGAGGACTACGACGCGATGCCGCAGGATTTCGTCAACCTGGGCTTCACGCCGCCAGAGCAGCTCGAGCGCGTACGCGCTCCCGATTTGGGCCGAATAGGCTCTCTGAGTGCAATCTGAGTGAAATCTGAGTGAAATCTGAGTGCAATCTCGCGCTCCCGATTTGGGCCGAATAGGCTCTCTGAGTGCAATCTGAGTGCAATCTCGCGTGCGTGCTGAGTGCGTGCTTGCTGAGGGCATGCTGATGGCAGGTGCGCGCCTCCAACCTGACCGAAGGGCTCTCGTTTGTGCTTCGTCAACTCTCCCAGGGCGGGGGCGGCAAGAAGCTGCAGGCGCGCGTGAGGGAGGGTCACCCTTGATGGGTTCCGATGGCCTCTGATTGAGCTCTGATGGCCTCTGATTGCCTTCGTCATCAGGCGCGCGTGAGGGAGGAGTGGCGCGAGAAGTACGACCCAGAGAACAAGCTGAGTGCCGACGAGCTGCGCGAAAAGGTGCGGAAGGAGTTCATTGAGCAGGTGAGCGCTACTGATGACTACTGATGTGACTACTGATGTCTATGGATGATCAACGGATGACCACTGATGACCACTGATGGCCACTGATGACCACTGATGGCCACATGAATCGCATGCCGTGACACTCGATTGCGCGCGCCGATTTCGTCCACCGATTTCGTCAATCAGGGGCGGCAGCAGCTGGCCCTCGAGACCGGCGAGGACGTCTCCGTGCTTGATGTGCAGAACGTCATGGAACGCATGCAGCAGCGCAATCGGGAGCTCTTCAAAGTACCGCCCTACATCCTGTACGTGGCGCGCGCCTTCTCGACCCCCGACGAGATGATGGCCTCTGATGGCCTCTGATGGCCTCTGATGGCCTCTGATGGCCTCTGATTGCTTCCCTCATCAGGTACGTGGCGCGCGCCTTCTCAACCCTCGAGGGCATCGGCCTCTCCGCCAATGAAGACTACTCCATCGTCTCCGAGGCGTTCCCTTATTTGTCCAAGCGGCTGCTCACCGACTCATCGCCGCGTGCCGAGGCGGCGCTCCGCTCGATGGTCTACGGATCCTCGGACGCGGCGATCCCGTATGAAGCGCCTCCCTCGATCGATCAGGCACGTGGGAGCCTCTCAGCTGCCTCTGATCGCCTCCGATGACCTCTGATGGCCTCTGATCGCCTCTGATCGCCTCCGATCGCCTCCGATCGCCTCTCTGATGGGCTCTGATCGCCTGCGATGCCCTCCCCCTTCGATCGCGCAGATGCTCAAGATGGGCGCCGGTTTCAATTCGTACTCGACCGTTACGTCGAGTGCTCCTGTAGAAGCTGCTGCCGCCCTGCCCGCTGCCGCCTCAGCCGCTGCCGCCTCGGCCGCCACCGGCACGGCCGCCGGGGCCGCCGCCACCGAGCCGACGGGCGCCGCCGCGGGCGCTGGGGATGAGCTCGTCGACCTGCTGCTGGCGGCGGATGGGACGTACGTGCTGCCTTTGGTTGGCCCCTTGATGGCCTCTTGATTGCGTCTTGATCGCCTCTTGATTGCGTCTTGATCGCTTCTTTTTGCGTCTGGATGGCCTCTTGATTGCGTCTTGATTGCGTCTTGATCGCCTCTTTTTGCGTCTGGATGGCCTCTTGATTGCGTCTTGATGGCCTCTTGATTGCGTCTTGATGGCCTCTTGATTGCGTCTTGATGGCCTCTTGATTGCGTCTGGATGGCCTCTTGATTGCGTCTTGATGGCCACTGATGAGCCATGATTGCCTCCGAGTACAGGTATGTGCAGCAGCTGCTGCTAGAGGAGGCCGCCAAGCTCGCCGACGCCGCTGTGCGCCAGGGAGTCGCGCGCGCAGGCAGCACGCCCCTCGCCTCGGGCGTCGCTGCGGCACTCCGAGCGCCACGCCGCTTTGCCGACGCGACCTTCGGCCGACTGCCGATGCCAGGACCGTTACGCTCCGTGCTCGACACGACGCTGCTTGCGCCCGTGACGGCGCTCGATGAGCTCGCGGCCCTCGTGCCCTCCCTCGCCGCCCGCAATGGTTCGTCTTCTAATGGCCTCGAATGACCTCTAATGACCTCCGATTGCCTCTAATGACCTCTGATGGCCTCCCTCATCAGGCACGGATGAGAGGACGCTGGAGGCCTTTGGCAAGCTGTGGGAATCTTTCGCGCCCCCCGCCGAGGGTGCGCGTGGCGCCGTCATGGGCGTCGCCAGCAGCAGCAGCAGCAGCAGCAGCAGTAGCAGCAGTAGCGTCGTCGCAGGCATGAGCCTGCCATTCGGGCTCAGCCTGCCGTCGCTGCCCAGGCCTGAACTGCCGACCATGCCTTCGGTGCCCCCGGCTCTTGTAACCGCCATGCAAGAGAATGCCGGCCCTTTGCTCGAACAGCTTCGTGACCCGTCCTCACGATTGCGCCACCGGCTGCCGGCCCTAGGAACTCTCTCGCGCCGTTTCGGTACGTCGGAGTGCCCCTGACTGCCTCTTAATTGCCTCCCTCATCAGGCACTCCGAGTGCCTCTGACTGCTGCCTCTGAACTGCTTCGAATGACCTCTTGATTGCCTCCCTCATCAGGCGCCACCCTGCTCCGGCGGGTCGCCACACGGCTGGAGGAGGATGCTGCTCGCCCTGGGGCGCCCACTATGGCGCGTACGGTTGCCTCGACGGCGGCGGCGGCGGAGCGCTCGATTGCGACGCTACTCGAGCCTGGCAGCCAGCCCGCCGAGCCCGCGTCCACGGCCTGATGAGGAGAGCAATTGGCATCGGCGGGGCAGTGGGAGGGGGCAACGCGGGGGCGGGGGTCCGGGCAGGTGACTGGTGTGGCACCCATGGACCGACTGCATGTATGGGCCTTTGTATTGGAGTCTACTCGGCAGCTGCTGCTCTCTGCAGGCTGTGGGCGGCTCCGCGGTCCACGCCGCGATGCTGTGTGTGTCCGCGGCCTCAACGGCGAACGGGCGGCTTCTGACGTGGGCAGGAAGGCGCAGCAAAATTACGGTGTAGCGCGCGGGTAGGAATGTTTATGAGGAGAGGAGAGCAAACTCGAAGAGAAGTTTCTCTCGTTGACCTTTGCCCGCGCACTCAAACATACGACGTGAGAAGCCGACCCTCCGTCCCGGCACCGGAAGATCATACCGTTCCGGAAACTCGTCTCAGATCCTGCCCCGACTAGATGCCAGTGTACACAACACTTGACTCTCCTCTGTCGCTCGCCGAGGGCAGAGGGGTATGGCAGTCGGGCGGGAGAGCAGCGGGAAAGGCGCGCTGACGCCGGTGACGCGCGCGGGGGGTCTCCATCCGAGGCAGTCGCTGCCAGTCGCCCTCTCGCCGGCCTTTTGTTGCATGCTCAGTTCGACCGCTGCGGGTTGTTCTGCAGGAGGAAGGTGGCCAGGAACTCGACCGGGTTGGGCGGACTGCGAAGCGTTGGAACACGGGGTGGGGCAAGCGCTCGCTCGAGTGAGTCGCGGCGTGAGGGCTAATGAGGGATCGGTGGCCAAGAGACTGGCAGCTCACCGCTCCTTGACCAGCGCGGAGAGGCCCTGCAGAAGGACGGGCACCACCGTCGAGTCAAGGTACGTGCGGATCGGCGCGGTCTGCAGGTTCATCTTGTTCTGCATGCCCATCGCGGCCTTCTCGGCCGAAGACGCCTGAGGAAGGCCACCGAGAAAGCGTTCGTGGTGAGGCGACAGGCGGTGACTCTCGTGCGCCGCGGCAAGGGCGCAAGCCCACATTCTTCGAGGCTCGCACGAGCGCGGCGCACCTCAGCATGATCGTCAGCGCCAGCGCCCGCCTCTGCGGGCTGGTCCTGCACGTCGATGTCCGCCATGACTGGTTGCGCGCTGCGCGCCTCGACTGTTGACTCGGGTCAAGCGAGAGAAGTCAAGTCAAGTCAAGTCAAGTCAAGTCAAGCAAGTCTTGATTCGGGTCGGGCGAGCCATGGTGAGCGCTTCCCTTGCATCAACATCGACCGATAGCACTTTCGTGTGACGCTAAGGGGAAGGCTATTTTTCCGATTTCGGTGTGAACTCTCCGCCTGCAAGCCTCCTGCAAGTGTCTCATTTCGATAGTCCTGTATCGCTTTCACAGTGGTGCCGTTTACGTGACAAGTGCGTTCATACTTATGTATTGAACTAGAACGCGCGACAGCGGGTGATTCGACCTGTTCCCACCAGGTGGTGCCTTCTTGGCGGTCGAGTGGCGTTCTTTTCGTCGCTCATGAAGCTCGCGGAGGTGTGGAGCCGCGCGAGCGACCCACTGCCCGAGGAGGTTGCCATGCGGGACTCTCCGTGCGAGACTGGACGCATTTTAGGACGCATGCCGCCTCCACTTCCACAGTCGATGGCGCGTGACTGGCAGCTCGGCCATTCCCAGACGTTTGCCGAATATTCTCAAGAGGAGCAGGACGCACTCTCCTGGGCACAGCAAAATACCATGTGCGCGTTATTCTGCTGCTCTGCTCCGAAGGGTTGGGTCGCCTGGCGTTATCTTCCTTACCAGTTTGTCAAAGTTTTCCTCTACTTCATGATGGACACCGACTTTCAGTTCAGGTTGTTGTGTAAGGAGAGATGCATCGAGTACGAGTTGGAGCCAGAAACGGATGCGTACGAGGTCGTCGTGAGCAACGACTGGGTATCCAACTTGATTGCTACGGCTGGGAGTAGATTCGGAATGATCCATTTAGGAAAGCCCGACCTCACGATTCCCGGTCCCGAGGCGAAGCGCCTGATTGGCTACATGCTCAACGACAAGGTAAATGGAGGTTCCAGTGCGGAAGTATATCATCCGCCAACGCACAAGCACGCCGAAGAGCTGCAGAACCTCTGGTTGGTCTTGCGCGACGTGGTGTCCGAGACCCCCGAAAAGGCCAAAGAGCTCAAAGTCGAACGCTTGCAGACTGTGCTGAAGAAAATGCTTCGCTCTGATGCCTCCTGGGGGCGTATGGGCGCGAACACAGTCATCTCATCGTACTACAGGACCGATTCATTCAAAGAAGATAAGATCTCAATCGATGGAGCCGATTTCAAGGACGCGGGCATGGCAATCTCGGGTCTCGTTGCCGAAATCATGAAACGGGGCGGCGACGTACTCTTGGACCCGAACGAGGACTCTTACCTCGGGGACGTGATCGACTACTTGGAGCACAAAGTGAAAGTCTTCTCGGAGACCTGGTCTGGGACCTTGGAGAACATGCAACACGCAGCTGACGTTGCCGTGCGCCTTGCGGCCAAAGCTGGCTTCCGCGAACGACGACGAAGCAAGAGGGAAGAACGACGACGCAAGATGAAAGAAGCAAAACTAAGAAAAGACAAAGGGCGCTATGGAGACCCGGAGAGGGCCCTTAAGTTTGTCAAGAGCCGTGTAGGGGAAAAAGGCAATCGGATCTGGGCGATGTTGTACTCCCTGGCCATTGCGAAGGCTGCGCAGTCGCAGAGCCCGGTCGTGGTGATCCGCAAGTGCATCAAGGGCCCGGATGGCAGGTACTTCCCAAAGTATGGACCAGGCCAGGACTTCGAAATGGATTTCTTGGAGCGCCGACGCAATCTCGATGAGGTGCGAGCGCTTTTCTGTGCACTTCCTTCCCCCATTCCCACCCGGTCCTTCATCCTCCCGTCTCCGCAGCCTACTCACATCCTTCGATCTCACTTTTTTTCTGTTTAGGTCTATGCATCTGCTGGGTGCAAGCTGTGCTATCCGTTGATGAGTGTGTTTCGGTTGAGTGCATTCGATGCTACCCCAGCTCACTACCTTGAGATGCTGGGGAAGTCGCACGTGGTCATCATCGAACACGAGGACACTCAACAAGGTTTCGCCGACCTTGTCGCTGCCCTCAAAGGCAAAAAGGTGACGATTACGATTAAAGCTTCAAACGGGGTGAACACAATCGTGGGCAACCCCGGTACGGCAACCGGTGAGGAGCTTGCTCAATTGGTGGACGGGGTCAAGGAGCATGGTGGAAAGTGGAAGCCCAGGCCGTGGGATGAGTTCGGCGGCTGCTGCTGCTGCTATCCAGTTCATTGGTTTCATGGGTACAATGTCGCGTTTGACAACCAGCACGAGCGCAACGGGCTCTTCTCGATGGTCACGAAAGCTGATGAGTGGCTCAATCAAAACGCGCACATCCGGGTGCGTAAGGCGACCATCGGCCAGCCTGACTATATTTGGACGCCTGACATTCCTGGGGTGAAGGCCTTGGACCTGCCCATTTGGGACACGAACTACCATTGCGCGGAAATGAACTTCAAGATGTTCGGCTGCTACGAGTTCTCTGGCCAGGTGAAGAACTCGCACATCTCGGACCCCCCCACGCGGTCGTGGACACGCAATCTCTCGAGGGATCTTTCTGCGCCAGGCATCAGCACAATGGTCGCGCCGGATTCGCTAGATGCTGACAGCGAGGCGTCGCCGGCCGCTGTGAACGAATGAGCCATCGATGCCTTATGGAAGAGAAGAATGGGGAATGGGAGACGCGCCGAAACGGAACCCCAACGGGTTACGCCAACGGCCGCTGGGGCGGGGCTGAGGGGTGGGGTATGAACCTCATGTGTGCATGGGTGCAAGGAGCATGGGTGGGGTACTTGGATGGATGGATTGCTCCGGACCGCCGGAATGGTGTTTGCAGGCCGAGCATCTTGCTTCTAAGCCTGGTTATTTAGCGTTGGCCGTTGACGGCGCCACGCCTCAGTCCCGGTTTGGCCGCCTGCACCGACGGCGGCATTCCGGCACAATTGCCGGTAAGGGTTGTTGGCTGGTTAATCCCAATTGTTCCTCCCTGGGACTCGAACCGCGTGCGCGTACGTTTATAGTACCGCCACTAACCACTCCACTATACCGACAATGTGAATATAGACTAGCGGATAAGCGACTATCTATACTTGCATGCATAATTGCCGTCGCGGAAAAGAACCGAGGTTCGAGTCACGCGAACGTGTCGGTCGGGTAAAAGATAACTGGGGCGCTGTTCAGCGCTGTGACCAGCATAACCGAGATCGTTGTGAGGACTCCGATTTTGCAGGCCGAGCATCTTGCTTCTAAGCCTGGTTATTTAGCGTTGGCCGTTGACGGCGCCACGCCTCAGTCCCGGTTTGGCCGCCTGCACCGACGGCGGCATTCCGGCACAATTGCCGGTAAGGGTTGTTGGCTGGTTAATCCCAATTGTTCCTCCCTGGGACTCGAACCGCGTGCGCGTACGTTTATAGTACCGCCACTAACCACTCCACTATACCGACAATGTGAATATAGACTAGCGGATAAGCGACTATCTATACTTGCATGCATAATTGCCGTCGCGGAAAAGAACCGAGGTTCGAGTCACGCGAACGTGTCGGTCGGGTAAAAGATAACTGGGGCGCTGTTCAGCGCTGTGACCAGCAGTGTTGGTGAGCCTGTCCACTGTGCGACGCGAGCGTCTCATTTGCTCTCGCGTGTGTCGGTACTGACACCTACTGAACTACGCGCGTCGTGAGGTGTCCGGCGGATGGTGGTTGGTGCCAGCTGCCACCGCACCATAATTATGTGCCATCGATTGCGGGGCCAATCATCTCTCCACTCTCTATACGATACACCTAAAGCTAAACGAGCCTTTAGCCTTGCCCCCCTTCCCCTATACGTTCATGCCCTACGTTATTTCGAGATAACAAGACTGAAGACATAAGTCCCAGGATTATGAAAATTGAAATGATGACAGATGGACACGAGACAGGCTGAACGTATGCGCTAGTGCCTGCCTATTTATTAGGCTATGTCTTCTCTGTACCTGTACGGGGTGGTGTGCCGAAACCCTGGGAATCCTAATGAGGAGACGACGAATCTCTGTGTACCTGTACGGGTTGGTGTGCCGACGGCTCACCGACCTCACCACTGCGCGTAGAAGAACATGACGAGTTGCTGCATCGCTGCGGTGAGCCCAAAGATCATGAAGACGCCAAAGAGCCGATTCCGGTCGAGCAGGTGCAGCATGCGCACGCAGCAACAGACGCTGAGCGCGAGAGGTGCCCAGGACCACGCGACCAGCCCCTCGCTCCATCGGGTCCTCCGCAGAGTGGACCCTCCACTCGACGAGTAGAAGGCAAGGAAGACGGGCGGGTGGCCAGGAGCGGTGCGCTCCACGTCCAGCTGCGTCACCGACAGCGTGAGCGGGAACGTCACCTCCGATGTCAGTGCAAAGCCGCGTCGGAAGCCGTCTCTGACCAACGGCTCTGAAATGGCACATCGATCTGCGGCCTCGAGATTGCGCTCGTGGCATGCGCCGGTGCTCTTGTAGCCGTGCCGGTGGTGCAGCAGAGTCACGAGCGTGCCCGCCGACACAGCCGCGGCGGTGCGCATGCCGTACGAGGTGCGCGTGCCGCGTCCCGGAGGTGGGATGGACTCAGGGCGGACGGACGCCGCCGTACGTGAGAGGGAGCTCATGCCACTGAGTGCTTCTGATGACCTCTGACGAGTGCCACTGAGTGCCTCTGATGACCTCTGATGAGTGCCACTGAGTGCTTCTGATGACCTCTGAGTACCGCTTGAGTGCCTCTTGAGCAGCCGTTTGAGCAGCCGCCGGCGAGCCATCGGGGCCGTCGAGTTGCGGGGCGTGCCCTTGTCAGCACCCCTCTCATCAGCGCCCGTCGGTGCACTTGCGTCGAACGCCTCAAGCAGCACCGCGCGCTCTGAGAGCAGGAGGAGGCCGCGCGCGTCGTGCAGCTCGAAGGAGAGAGTGATCGAATCCTGACTGCTTCGGAAGACGACTAAGCTCTCATTCGAACCCCATACCCAGGCGAGAGTGGACGGCAGCTCAAAGTCCTGCACCATCGATTGCACTGCCTCTGATGGACAAGCTTCGCCTACCCGCTGCGGTTCGTCGTAAGAAGAGCCCTCGTCGTAGCTCGGCGATTCTGTTAGCACGTGGCCTGTTTGGATGTAGCTCACGTAGTGTTGTCGGTCGCTCGAAGGGCAAAGTGAAGGCGCAAGCCAAGCCGTCTCAAGTCCCCCACTGGCATTGGAGCTCTCCCACACTGGCAAGATGTGCGCTGTCAGAAGCATCAGCACGAGAATCGTGCATCCAGAGCATGCCCAGCGCTCATCCGTCATGCACGGGCGCATTGTTGGCTCTGGCTTTCCCATCATGGAAATGGGTTCCCAGCCTGAGAAAACACGGTGCTCCATCGCGCAAAAAAAGAGGGAAGGTGTGAGCATTTGGTGTGAAGACCGCCTTACGTAGTCAAGTCAAGTCAGTCAGGTCTAACAGCATCATTGCCGCATGTCCATCCGAAAAACATGTTAAGAGCTTCATAAAAAGGAATCCTAACTCGAAAAGGAATCCTATCATATGCTGGTCCTTATCGACGCCTTCACAAACGAGCTGATCCGCGACCCGGTGATCGCGGCCGATGGCCACGTCTACGATCGCTCCTCGCTCCTCAAGTACTTTGCCGCCCGCAAGTCCGAAGGATTGCCGATCGTCTCGCCTCAGGACCCGGAGCAGCCCATGCGAGAGGAGTTGGGCGAGGCGCCGGCCGACGTGGCTGCGGCGCTGGCGCAGCTGCGCGCGGACGGCGAGCTGATGAGAAGGGCGCGCAAGGCACGATCCGTCACCTTCAAGAGCCTCGAGGCCCTCAAGGTGGTGTTTGATGTGCTGGACCCGCTGTCCGAGCTGCTGGCCGCGACGCTGGAGGGTTGGAAGACGCCGGTGGTGATCGTGTTCGGCCAGGAGACGAGCGGCAAGTCGTCGCTGCTCGAGCGGCTCGCGATGATGCCGCTGCTGCCGCGCGGCGAGGACACGTGCACGCGTCTGCCCATCCTGCTCAAGCTGCGTCACACAAAGGAGGCGCAGCTGCCGGTGCTGGTGGTGCGCGACAGCGCGACGGGCAAGGAGGAGGTGCGGCGTACAGTGTCGCTCGCGGGCGGGCAGGTGGATGTGCGGCTTGAGATGGAACGCGTGCTTGCTGCCGAGCAGGGCGGCCTCAGCTCGGTCAGCACGACGCGCACGATCGAGGTGCACGTGCACTCGCCGGCGGTGCCAAGCATCGACCTGGTCGACCTACCCGGGCTGAAGCTGTCGGCGGGCTCGGACGCGGCGGACATGCCGGAGAAGGCGAAGGCCCTGGCGAAGGCGCAGGTCGAGCAGCACAAGGGATCGGCCATCTTCCTCGTGAGCTGCACAGCCTCCACGCCTCCGTCCCAGTCGCTCGGCTTGCAGCTGGTGGAGGAGTTGGGCCTGCAGCGCGACACGATCGGCGTGGTGACGATGTGCGACAACATCGGGAAGCTGGACATGAAGAAGCTGCCGGACCGGCTGAGGCAGACGTCGGGCGATGCGTTTCAGCTCGCGCCGCACGGCTTCATCGGCACGATGACGGAGCCGATCAAGGGTGAGGGTTTGAGCAACGTGCAGCGGCTGGAGGCGATGGCGATGGCCGAGCGCAAGTGGTTTGCGTCGCAGCCGCTGCTGTCGCCGCTGTTGTCCGATGGCCTGCTGACGTGCGATGCACTCGTGGACAAGCTGAGCAGTGTCTACGCTCGATATCTGCGCAGCACCTGGGCACCACAGACGCTGATCCGCCTCAACGGAGAGATCAGGCGGCTGCAGGCGAAGAGCGACGCGCTCGGCTTGCCTGAGGCGGTCGAGGCGCCAACCGGCCCGGCCCTCGACAAGCTACGGGCGGCGGCGTGCCGAGCCGCCGAGGCGGTGCTGGACGAGGCGATGAGTGGGATGGCTGATGAATGCTTTGATAGCATCATCAAGCCGACGGTTTCGAAGCTGGCAAAGCCTGGTGGTGGCACTGGGCTAGCCGCGATGCACATGGCGATGGTAAAGAGCGCTATGGAGAGCCACCACAGGTTTGTGAGCCAGGCGAGGCAGGCGTTCGCCGCTGACGCCTCGACTTTCAAGTTGCAGCGCTTCCCCGCGTTTACCGAGGCGATTGTGGCAAAGCTGCAAGCGCAGGCCTCGCACGAGCGCGGCACGTTTATTTGGCGCGAGCAGTCGACGGCGGAGCTCGTGCATGAGGCGGCGAACGAGGTGACGGACTGGAAGGAAGCCTGTGCGGCCGAGCGCGTCATGATCCGCGAGCAGATGCTTCAAGTGGAGCCGGTGAAGGCAAAGACTCTCGAGGTGCTCGGAATCGCCTCGGAGAGCATTCTCACCACCGAGGAGGTGGAGCGCGCAGTGGCCAACGCGGATCCGGCTGCGGCGCTGGTGGCCTTGCTCCAAGCGTGCGCCATCGGTGCGCGGACGCCGGTGGCGAGTGGCATCGCCAGTCTCGCCGACGCACCGCCGGATCGGTCGGCGGATCCGATGCGTGGGGCACTTGCCGCGGCCGGCGCCCTCCCGCCGCTGGTGGCAATGCTCGGAGATGGTACCGCAGAGGAGCGTGCCGCAGCCGCGGAGGCCTTGGGGAAGCTAGCGCGCAACGAAGCCAACGAGGCGGCGATTGCGGCGGCGGCCGCGATTGAGCCGCTCGTTGCGCTCGTGCGCGACGGTGACGCTCAAGGCAAGGCGAAGGCAGCCACCGCGTTGCGGAATCTGGCGGGCGGCAACGATGCCATCGTTTCAGCGATTGCGGCGGCGGGCGCGATCGAGCCGCTCGTGGCGCTCGTGCTCGATGGCGACCGTGAAGGCAAGGCGAATGCAGCTGGCGCGTTGGCGAATCTGGCTGGCGACGACGATTCCAACGTATCGGCGATTGCGGCGGCGGGCGCGATCGAGCCGCTCGTGGCGCTCGTGCGCGACGGCGACGCTCACGGCAAGGCGAACGCAGCCAACGCGTTGTGGAGTCTGGCAGATGGCGACTTTGACATAAAGGCGGCGATTGCGGCAGCGGGCGCGATCGAGCCGCTCGTGGCGCTCGTGCGCGACGGCGACGCTCGAGGCAAGGCGTACGCAGTCAACACGTTGGCGAATCTGGCGGGCGGCGGCGCTTCTTTCAAGGCGGCGATTGTGGCGGCGGGCGGCGGCGGCTTAGTCTTCGGCCTTGGAGCGCCGGCGATGCCGGCAGCCGCCCCTACCTTGAATCATGACGCCCCTACCTTTCCATTTGGTTTCGGTGGCTCTGGCGCTCGTGGCGCTGGCTCTGGCGCGGCGCCGGCGTTCGGCACCGGCGGCGGCGCTGCGGCAAGCATTGGCTTCGGTAGCGCGCCCGAACCCGCCGCGCCGGCGCCATCAGCCGCGACACCCGCGCCCGCGACCGCATTTTCCTTCGGGGGCGGCTCGTTTTTCTTCAGAGGCGGCATCCCTGCCGCGCCTAAATCTGTTGCTCCGGCCACCACCCCGCCCGCCGCACCGGCCGCCGCGCCTGCAACAAATGGCTTTGCATTCTCTGCGCCCGCTGGCGACGCTGCATTCGCTGGCGCTTTGCATTCGCTGTCGACAGGGGGCTTTTCATTCGCTAAATCTGCGGCTCCGGCTGCGGCCAAAGCGAGCTCCGGCTACTCCTTTGCCCCTCCAGCTCCAGCTCCAGCTCCAGCTCCAGCTGCCGCCCCTGCTGCCGCCGCCCATGCTGCCGCCATGCCTGTCTTTGGCGGCGGCGCCCCCGCAGCCGCATCGCCTGCTCTCTCTTTTGGGGGCGGCATGCGCGGGCGCGGCCGCGGCGGAGGCCCCAGCGGCGCCGCCGTCGCGACGCTTGGGCAGGTGGCTGCCGTCGTTCTGGACACGGACACGCTCAGCATGCCAGCGCCAGCTCCTCGCCAGCCTTCACTCAAGGCGACTTCTCACCAAAGCCACGTGTCCAGCGCCGCAACGGGACACGAACCGAGCGACCTGCCTTCGCCCCTTGCGCTCTTTGGGCTGACTGGTTCGGGTTTCTCGTTCGGTGGTGGTGCCCCTATCCCAGCAAAAGCTGTCGGCTCATTTTCATTCGGGGCTCCACCAGCTCCGACGCCGCCGAAGCTGAATGCGGTCGCGAAGCTGAATGCGGCGAGACGCCGCGAGGCGCAGCGGCGCCAGCGACTCGAGGCGATCGAGGAGCCCGCTGCGCTCACTGGTACACCTGCGACAACCACGCCCACCACGGTCTTCAGCTTCAGTAACGCAACGTCCTCTACAGCTCCCGCCGCTCTGACGCCGTCAACCAAGGGCTTCGGCTTGGGAGCACCGGCGGCAACTCCTCAGCCTACAGCTGGTGGCTGCAGCTTCGGAACAGCCCCTGCCTTAGCAAGTGCCGCGCCAAGCGCCGCGCCAGCCGCGGCCGGCACGGGCAACCCACCGTAGAAGCCGGTGCAGCAGAGGGAGCAGGTCGCGGGTGCGCCCGGCCAAGTGCAGGTGTACCAGTACTACTCGAACACCAAGATGTTTCAGTACGACGCCAAATCGTTCGAGGAGCTCCGGTACGAGGATTACGCCAAGGGTGCTAACAAGCTTCTCCTTTGGTTCCTCCGCCGCGCCCGCGCCCGCCGCTGCTGCTCCGGCTACGGCCAAAGCGAGCTCTGGCTTCTCCTTTGCCCCTCCAGCTCCAGCTCCAGCTCCAGCTCCAGCTCCAGCTGCCGCCCCTGCTGCCGCCGCCCCTGCTGCCGCCATGCCTGTCTTTGGCTTTGGCAGCGGCGCCCCCGCAGCCGCATCGCCTGCTCTCTCTTTTGGGGGCGGCATGCGCGGCGGGCGCGGCCGCGGCGGAGACCCCAGCGGCGCCGCCGTCGCGACGCTTGGGCAGGTGGCTGCCGTCGTTCTGGGCACGGACACGCTCATCATGCCAGCGTCAGCTCGGTTTGCGGATCCGATGAGTGGGGCACTCGCCGCGGCCGGCGCCCTCCCACCGCTGGTGGCGATGCTCGGGGATGGTACCGCAGAGGAGCGTGCCGCAGCCGCGGAGGCCTTGGGGAAGCTAGCGCGCAACGAAGCCAACAGGGCGGCGATTGCGGCGGCGGGCGCCATCGAGCCGCTCGTGGTGCTCGTGCGCGGCGGCGACGCTCAAGGCAAGGCGAACGCAGCCCTCGCGTTGGCGAGTCTGGCGGCCGGCGACGCTGCCATTGGAGCGGCAATTACGGCGGCGGGCGCGATCGAGCCGCTCGTGGTGCTCGTGCGCGACGGCGACGCTCAAGGCAAGGCGAACGCAGCCGCCGCGTTGGGGAATCTGGCGGCCGGCGACGCTGCCATCGTAGCGGCGATTGTGGCGGCGGGCGCGATCGAGCCGCTCGTGGCGCTCGTGCGCGACGGCGACGCACGAGGCAAGGCGAACGCAGCCGCCGCGTTGGCGAGTCTGGCGGTCGGCAACGATGCCATCGAGGCGGCGATCCTGGCAGCGGGCGCGATCGAGCCGCTCGTGGCGCTCCTGTTCCACGGCGACGCTCGAGGCAAGGCGTACGCAGCCGGCGCGTTGCGGAATCTGGCGGCCGGCGGCGCTTCTTTCAAGGCGGCGATTGTGGCGGCGGGCGGCGGCGGCTTAGTCTTCGGCCTTGGAGCGCCGGCGATGCCGGCAGCCGCCCCTACCTTGAATCATGACGCCCCTACCTTTCCATTTGGTTTCGGTGGCTTTGCATTCGCTGCGCCAGCTGTCCACAGGTGGCATTTCATTCGCTAAGCCTGCTGCATCGGCCGCCGCGCCGGCCGCCGCACCGGCCGCCGCGCCTGGAACAAATGGCTTTGCATTCGCAGCTGCGTCTGCTGCGCCCGCTTTTGGCGCCGCACCCGCGTTCGGTGAGGGTGCAGCGCCGGCCTTAGGCGGGGGCTTTGGCGGAGGCGCATCGCCGGCATTCGGTGGGGTTGTAACAAATCGGCACGCGGGGAGGGAGTAAGCGTCCCGAGCCCGATTAGTAGAAGCCTGCCTGTTATGTCGTGAATTACTTACTTACTTACTCGACTTGAGGAAAAGCCTCGACCCGACCCCCGCGCGCCATACGTCCAAACACTCGGGCCGGGCTCCCCGGCCCGCGCGGTAGTCGATGAACGCGTTAGAGCAAAAGAAGGGCGTCGATCCGTCTGCAAGTAGAACCTCATTTGACGGGCTCGTCCGCGTCTCGCGTCAGCGCCGCTAGTTCGTCAGCCGCCCATGCCGCCGCCACGTTCTCATCGGCGCCCTGCGCGGCCGCCCGTTCGAGCCACTCGGTTGCCCGGCGGTTGCAGCGCTGCACGCCCTCGCCGCTCAGGTAGCATCTGCCAAGCGCTAGCTGTCCGCTGGGATGACCCTGCACCGCTGCCCGCCGGTAGAGCTCCGCGACCGCCTCAGCTGTCGCCGTCGGCGTCAGTAGCTTCACGGCCGCCTCCGCTGCCTCCTCCTCTGGCGCCCGGTACAGCGCCAATGAGTCGTCGCCGGACGACCGAAGCGGCGATGGCGCCCGGTACAGCGCCTCGCGAACGGCCCTGGCGAGCAGCTCGCCACCTACCTCGCCTGCTTGCACCATCGAGCCCAGATGCACCTGCGCGAGTGCGCGGAGGCAACCACGTGGGCACTCACGTAGGCACTCAGAGAGGCAGAGCTCAATCCGAGCTCAATCCGAGCTCAATCCGAGCTCACGCCGAGCTCAATCGAGCTCAATCCGAGCTCAATCCGAGCACAATCCGAGCTCAATCCGAGCTCAATCCGAGCTCAATCCGAGCTCACGCCGAGAAATGCACCTGAGCGAGAGCATTGCCTTGGCGCGCCGCCGCCGCGAGCCATCGCACAGCGCGGGTAAGGTCGTGAGGGCCGTAGCCAAACTCGTCGCCGCGATAATGAAAGCCTCCAAGCACGAATTGGGCTTCCGGATTGCCCGCCTCGGCCTCACGCTGCACCCACGGCGCCGAGCCCTCGCGCAATGCTCTCTCATCCTCTGAGAACCAGACCACGAGGGACAGCCGCTCGCCTGATCAGGGAGCTCACAACAATGGAGATCCACGGAGAGATCAACGGAGATCAATGGAGATCCACGGAGAGATCAACGGAGAGATCAACGGAGATCCATGGAGATCCACGGAGAGATCCACGGAGAGATCAACGGAGATCAACGGAGATCCATGGAGATCAACGGAGAGATCAACGGAGAGATCAACGGAGATCAATGGAGATCCACGGAGAGATCAACGGAGAGATCAACGGAGATCAATGGAGATCAATAGAGATCCACGGAGAGATCAACGGTGAGATCAACGGAGATCAATGGAGATCAATAGAGATCCACGGAGAGATCAACGGTGAGATCAACGGAGATCAATGGAGATCAATAGAGATCCACGGAGAGATCAACGGAGATCAATGGAGATCAATAGAGATCCACGGAGAGATCCACGGAGAGATCCACGGTGAGATCAACGGAGATCAATGGAGATCAATAGAGATCCACGGAGAGATCAACGGAGATCACTAGAGATCCACGGAGAGATCAACGGAGATCACAAGGGTTTGAGGGGTAGCCGCTCACCGGAGGGCACATGGACGCCATGCATGGTGTCGAAGCGATGCAGGAGAGCGTCGCCCGCCTCGAGCTGCACGTAGCGGCGGGAGGGCACGCCCGGCACCGCCTGCACGTACAGCCCTCCCTCGTACGCCGACGCCGCCGACAGGCTCACGATCGCCGTCGCGAACGACGACACGTCAAAGTGGGCTTCGAGTCGTCTTCTCTCCGTGGGCAGGTAGCGCCGGATGAGCACGTCCGAGACGCATGCACTAGCGGAGCCGAACCGCTCCTGCACGAAGGCTTGCAGCCTCGCGCACACGGGCGCCACATGCGCCGCGAGCGCGCCATCCATCGTCTCGCCACCCTCGACCACTCGGCACATGAAGGTTGCTTGTGCGTCGACCGTATCGAGAGCGGTGTCAAAGGCGGCCTGCCGACCATCGAGGTCGACAAGTAGCGCGCGGCGCTCCTCCGCACTCATCAACTGCGTCAGAAGATGCAGCCTTCGGCTGCCACCCAGTCCGGCGATGTGGGCCTCTGAGCCGGCGATGCCAAGGCTCTCGCTCCCAGTCCAGTCACCGATACTCGATGGCTGCGTCGAGCCGAACTGCTGGAAGAGCAGCGGCGATGGCGCTGCGAGCGCACTTGCACTTGGAAATGACGACGCGAGGAGCATAGACAAACGGCTGAGCTGGGCTCGCCTCGAGGAAGCCTCGTGCATTGCTCACACCCAGTGCCGGAGCACGGTTGTCGCGTCTGTCGTGTTAACGTTCACACTATCACGTCGGTCGTCGGTGTGAAAAATTGAAACACGCTGAGCGCCGAACCGCCGCGGTTCTACCGGGGGAGGCTGAAGATGGCATTTGGCGAGCCCTGCCCCCCGCGCCGGTTATTTATCCCCTAGGACACACGGGCAAGATACCGACCGACTGAACCGACGGAGATCCACGTACGAACTCAAGAACCGAACGGAAGCGCGCCGATTCACCGACGCACGTGCACGACCACGCACCAACCCTGGTGCCTATCGATGCTCGCGGCCCACTCGCACGCACGAGGTGGCGCCATACTCGATGCAGATGGTTTCGTACCAGGGAATCTCATCGAAGGTGCCGTAGTCGTCCGTCAGCTCTTCGCCAGCGGCAATGTCGCGCCGCGCGTATGACGACACGCCATCGCCAGTGCCATCCGGATGATTGCCCGTGTTGTGGTCTGGAGCGTGGTTCCAAACCTTGCCATCGTCCAAGATCTCGATGACGCACGGAGGGTCATCGACACATGCCGATCTGTACGAGTACACGTGCTCAAGGAGATCGAGCGCGTCGTCGGCGCTCATACCAGCCAAACGCTTGCGCAGTGACGCCTCATCGTGCTCAAGAACGTTAACGCCGACCTCATATCGCCACACTCGCGTGCCACGGGCAATCGGAGCGGTGGCAAAGATGCCCCGGCCCGCGATGAGTGAGAAACGTAGCTCGTACGGCACCTGCGAGCAGGTGGACAGTCAGTTAGCGCCGTGGGAAGCCGCTCGGTGCGATCCCGAACGTCGAAACGTACCTCGAAGCAGGATTGCGCTGCAAGCTTCATGGGCTCTTTGGCCGGTGGCGCGTCCATCATGGCATTTGTCTTAGCCGCCTCCTTGGCGAGCAGAATGTCGCGGATGCCCAGGATGGGGTCGGCGGGGCGCGTTCGCAGCACCTCGCACACCGCCGAGGCCAAAGCTGCCTGGACGCCATGCGTTGCAAGGTACTCGCGCGACATTGATACACGCGAAGCCGCGTCGGAGTACCCGACCTTCCCCAAAAGGAATGTTTCACGTGTCAGTACTCAGCATTGTGGGCTTTTCGATTACGATTTATCGTTTTTCGACAGCCGACCGCCTTCTGATACGATACTGATGAGTGAAGATCGTAAGGTCACCAGAGGTTGAACACTTGAACTTGATTACTTGAAGGGAATCATCTCTCAAGTCTCATCATCTCATATCGTTCGTCAAGCGAAGGCGGCCTACCATCAAGGCGCAAGTAGGTCCAGGAGTTTCACCGTCAGCGTGCCAGGGACCCTATTAATTAGGTGTGCTAGGACGTAGAGGGAGCTAGGTTAAGGTTCATAACGCTTAACCTTAACAGGTGTGCTGATACAGGATACATCACGTGATCGTGAACAAGCGACGACGGCATACAAGATAGTAGTCCCGTCGTGTACCCTAAAGCTTGATCTCAATGTCGTGCGGTGTCGAATGAGTGACTATATATCGGAGCGGGGGTCGGGGATTTGTCGGGGATCCTCAGGTCGTTCCGTCTGTGTCATTGTACGTCGTAGACTCTAGCAGACCCGTGGGTGGTGGGGTAAATCGCTACCGCGATCCTCCGTGCTCTGAGACTGGGGTCTCGACTCGCATGTGCTTAGTTGTTGCTCAGGTCGGTATCGATCAGCCCAAAGTAGATCCAGACGGAGCACACGCCACCCGGGTAGGCGATCGCCTTGACGGCGACGACGAACTCGACGCCATCATCCTGATTCTTATGATAGGTGGTGGATCCGAGCAGATGCTTTCGGATCTTCTTCGAGTCCTCGTACGCGTAATTGAAGGCGCGCGCCTGCAGCGTCGAGCCGCCGGGTAATCTCGTCTTCACCTCGCGTTCCCATGAGGAGAGCTTCTCGAGAGCTTTCTCGTCGCCCACGCGCTTCAGCTCCTGCAGCTCGAGGCGATCAGAGGCATTCAGCGGCGATCAGCGGCATTCAGAGGCGATCAGAGGCGATCAGAGGCACTCAGAGGCCATCAAGGGGCACATCACCTGCAGCTCGAGCCCCTTGATCAGGCTCTGTACGAGCTCGGGAGACTTGTTGATCGTCGTCTTGAGCGCCGGCCCGCGCTGCAGCTTGATCTGGGTCTCGAGCTCGCCTAAGATCTGCGCCTCGAGATTACGAAGCCGATCGGGCGCGACCTTCGGTGGGAGGCGCAGCGGTGTGTAAAAGGGGACGGGCAGCCCCAGATTCTGCTCCCGCTTCTCGACGAAGCACTCCCACTGCGAATCGGACTCGGCTGGTAGGTCATACTCAAGGAGCGCTGGGTCGCACATTCGCACGAGCTCGTCGCGTTTGGAGACCCACAGCTGCCTGTGATTGAAGATGCACTCGAGCGTCGCATACGGCAAGTCAACCTTGGGCAGCGCGAGCTCATCGTAGAGATTACGACGGCGAGCTGCGGTCGTGGCGCCGCCGCCATCGCCGCCGCCGCTCGCCTCCTCCTCCTCCTCCTCCTCGTTGTCAAAGACCCCCGCACCAGGGCGGCTGTGCGCCTTCATCTCGGCAAGCTCGTCGTCATCAAAGTAGATGATCTCGCCCAGATCTCCCTCGATCTCGTCACGGTTCAGGAGCTCGTCCATCATCACGTCCATGATGTCCGCCTCGCCCGCATCCAGAAGGTACTGATCTGTCTTGTAGTTATCGAGCGCGCCGCCGTCGCCACTCTTGCCGCCTCTCTTGCCACCGCCCGGGCCGCCACTCCTGCCACCAGCGCCGCTGCTAGGTACGATCGCTCCAGCGCCACCGTCGCCGAGGTTGATCAACTCGACCTGCTGCGGCGCAGCGCCCGTGCCCTCGCCCTTCTTCTTTTTCGTCTTTCTGCCCGCGTCGTCTGCGGCCACCACGGCTGCAGCAGCCGCTGCACTGCCGCCCTCCGCGCCCGGGGTCGCACTCGCCTCTGCCGCGCGCGCGAGCCCAGCCCGTTTGAGTCGCTCGTCCTCATCCAACGGTGGGTGCCAACGGTTACGAAGCACGCGCATCGTGCCGTTGGACGATTCCCACATGCACACCGAGCCGTCGTCTTGGCGTGTGAGCACCCAGACGTGGCGCTTCTCGCCGAGGATGGCTCCCTTGGAGCGCCCGACGCACACATACGCATCCTCTCCAAGCCCAAGGAAAAGGTTGCACATGAGGAGCGAATGGTCTTCGTAATCGCCCTTGCGCATCTCGAGGAAGAAAGGAGGCGCCTGCCACACGTCCTTTCGCGTCTCCTTTTTGAACGTGTCCGTGTCGGCTGACCAGGTGATACAGCGCACCATGCGCGCCACTTGCATCTTCGTCTTCATCTCCGACGGCGGCTGTGTGGGCGTGAGGTACTCGCACAACAGATGAACGGACTCATCCTGGTCCTCAGCCGATACGAGCCGCCGGATGTCCTGCGCGCGCAATCAGATCGCAATCCGATCGCAATCAGAGGCCATTCAGAGTCACTCAGAGTCACTCACGCACCTGCGGGCGCATCTCGAAGCCTGGATCGTCGCGAGAGAGTTCTAGCTTCAAATGGTCGCGCAGCTGGAACTGGATCGCGCTCGGGATGGCGCGCCAGAACGACTTGACGCGGTTGGCCCACACCTGATGAAGAGACAATCACAGTCAGCAATCACATGCAATCAGGTGCACTCCGAGCTCCCCATACCTCGCCGAGCTCCTTGACAGTAAGCAATCACATGCAATCAGGTGCACTCCGAGCTCCCCATACCTCGCCGAGCTCCTTGACAGTGCGCTCCGCGGATTCCTCGAGCACAATGTCCTGCGGCAGGTCCGGGCAGAAGTAGAGCTCGAGGTCGATCGTGGATGAGATCTTATTCCCAGGCAGGACGAGCGGCATCGCCTTCGCCTTGAAGACGCGCCCCTTGTGAAATCCCGCATGCTTGCCCGTCTCGTTCTCGACCTTCGCGTGCTCTGCGGACGTGATCTTATGCAGTGGGATTTCGCACGAGCCGAGCAGGTCGTGCCCCGCGGCGTCCTGGTCGAAGACCCGCACCTGTGGGAAAGTTGAGGCGCCGTAATGAGCACGTTCATGCTGCACTCCCATGCACTCATATGTTCTCATATGCACTCATATGCACTCATATGCACTCTCACACAATCACACGCAATCATACGCACCGAGATAGCTGGCTTGTCCATGAGCGATTGCAACGTGAGGGTGACCAACTTAAGAGGAAAGTAGAGCGTCTGGCGCCATTCGGGCTCGAGCGAGCGCAAGATCACCTGATGAGGGAGGCAATCGGCATGCACTCAGAGGCAATCAGCATGCATTCAGGCTCGAGCGAGCGCAAGATCACCTGATGAGGGAGGCAATCAGCATGCACTCAGAGGCACTCAGAGGGAATCAGCAAGCGCAGGATCACCTTCGTCTCCTGCTGCATCCCATCCCACTCGACGACGACGAAGGGGTCAGACGCGCCGTTGGGATCCGCCGGGATCAACTTTGAGGCCGAGTTGATCCGCACGGCGAGGAACGTGATGCCAGGCTTACGCTCGACGAGTATGCCTATCTGATGGTACTCTGGCGTCTTCCCTTCGAAGAGGATCTGGCCGTAGAGCCGCCCTGCCGGCACCGTCTTCTTAGGGTACTTGCCGCGCACCTGTGGGGAAGTGGAGGCGCCGCGGTGAGCACTTGCATGCCCGCCGGCACCGTCATCTTTGGGGACTTTGCCACTCACCTTGGGCTTGGAGGTGTCTGGTTGGTCCAGCGCCAATCAAGGGCAATCAAGGGAGATCACACCTTGGGCTTGGAGGTGTCTGGTTGGTCCAGCGTGAGCTCGACTTCTACCTGCCCGTACCTGATGAGGGAGGCCATCAGGGGCGTTCAGAGCGCAATCAAGCGCCCAAGCAATGGTCATCAAGCGCAATCAAGAGCTCTCCAGGTGCAATCTGGGGCGATCCACTTACTCGAGCAGCCCGCTCAGGGGCACGTCAGCTTGACCGATGAGGTCGTCCGACGAGAAAAAGTCCCAGTCATGCACCTGTGTGTGGTGTGAACGGCGCCGTGGTGAGCACGCGCATGCAGCGAGGATCCTTAACTGTGGGATTCGAAGAAGCCCCAATCAGGGGCAATCACGTACCCGGATGCGCAGCAGCTCGTTCTCGAGCTCCGATCTCGTGCCGAGATACGCCAGTGGATTGCGCGCCTCATCAAACGTCGGGTTGAGCGTGTTGGCCTGCATATCCGTGCGTACCTAATTGCAATGAGGTGACGTTGAGCGGGCATGCAATGAGGTGAGAGGGGCAATTAGGGGAGGTGGCCGGGCATGCAATGAGGTGAGAGGGGCAATTAGGGGGGCTGGCCTGCATGTGCGTGCGTACCGTCCTCCCTGGTCAGCAGGTACGCATGCAATGAGGTGATAGGGGCAATTAGGGGCAATTAGGGGCAATCACGGTGCGTACCGTCCTCCCGAAATAGCCGCCATGACGCAGAATCTTGCACCCGGGGTGCGCGGGAGGGTCGATGGAGAAGACGATGTACGGATCGGACGTGGCCGCCATGTACCTGTGGGGACACGACGCTGTGGTGAGCACTTGCATGCAAGGCGGGTCATCAGGTGGCAATCAGCGTACTCCTTCGGATCGAAAGTGCGCTTCGCTTCTGCTTTCTTAGCCTTGTCCAGGCGCTCCTCCTCGCGAGCGTCTTGCTGCTTCCTGAGGCGTCGCAGGCGTTTCATCTCTCTTTGGAGTTGCTCCTCCTTCTGGTCCGCGTCGCGCTGCTTCTGCAGCTCCACTCGCTCCTGGAACGAGAGCTTGCCCTTCTTCTTGGCTCCGTCGCCGCCGCCACCGCCAGACTTGCCGCCTATCCCAAGGGCCGCGAGCCAGCCGCGCTTGGGCGGCTGCGACGGCGACGCACCGTCGTTCAGAGCGTCGCTCTGGGGCCCCGTGACCAGTTTCTGGTGGTCGTGCTCGCCGCCGCCGCCGCTCGTGGTTTCGTCAGAGGCGCCCGCGCCGGCGCCCGTCTCGCCCGCCGGAGCGTTTGCTGTCGCGCCCGTGCCCCCACCGTCCTCTGGTGGGGGCAAGTACCTGCCTCCGGACTGCGCGGCGCGTTGCTTGTCGATCCGCATGCGACGATTGCGTTCCTGAGGAGGTCATCAGCAAGGTCATCAGCGAGGTCATCAGCGAGGTCATCCCCGGATCCGCATTCGGCGGCTGCGCACCTTTTGCTTGCGCTTCAGCTCGAGCCGCTGCTTGAACGCCTCGCGCGCCGCCTCGATCTTCGCCTTCCGCTTGGACTCTAAATCCTCGCTCTTGGCCGAGCGCTTCTTCTTCTTGGGCGTATCCGCGGCGATCAGCCCGACGCCCTTCCACAGCACGAATCGTAATTGAAAGACGAAGAGCTCTTCGAAGTAGACGACAAACGAGATGCGGAAGAGAGCGCCGCCGGACTTGGCGCTACCGCTGCCGCCGCCGTCCTTCTTCTCGTCCTTCAGGACAAACTCCTGCATCACCGAGCCCTGGGCAAGCTGCAGGAGAGAGAGCTTCTCGCCGCATCGCTTCTTGCCCTTCTTCGCCGTGAAGCTCTGGAACACCTGTGGGGGGCGACGGGGGCTCGCGCCGTGGTGAGCGCATGCACGCCATCGTGGGGACCGTGCCGACGGCTCACCTCGATCTCGATCTCCTCCATCTCGAGATCGACGTACGAGCCCATCCAGTACACGGGGACGCCGTATCCGAACTCGTTCTTGAAGTAGTGCGGCGGGTCGTTCACGTCGATGCGCGGACAGGCGGGCGTCTTGAACTGCGCCCCTTTCTTCGTTCCGCTCTTGACGAGACCCTTGCCGGGCACCTGTGGAAAGTGGAGGCGCCGTGGTGAGCACTGGCATGCTGGCCGGCACCGTCATCTTGACGAGAGCCAAATGCCGGGCACCTCTCGCTCCGTGTAGTCGCCGCCGACCATGATGCGCAGGTAGGAGCTGAGCCTCTCCTGGGTGAGCGCCTCGAGCTTGATCGCCTTCATCCGGAACTGGAAGACGCGCTTCGTCGTGTCCGGGTTCTTCTGCAGTAGCCGCTGGTACTTTTCACGCTTGGCTGCCAACCGCGATGACTCCTTCGCCTCTTCACGGTTGCCCTTCTCTTTCTCGATGTCATCCCTCTTCTTCTTGGCCTCGGCAAGCTCCTTGTTCTTCTGCTCCGTGGCCGCCCGCCTCTCCTCCTTCTCCTTCTCCGATTCCTTGGCGAACGGGTTGAGCTTCGTCAAGAATGATAATCGACCCTTAGGTTCCTTTTTCGGGGTGTCGCCAACGCCGCCTGCAGCGCCGTCGCCGCCACTGGCCGCCACGCCCGCATCGCCGCCATCCGCCATCGCTGACTCGCTTTTCCGAGGACTACTTTTCGCACTGCTCGCGCCGCAGCCCGCGAAGGAGAACGAGAAGGTGCGCCATCTTTGCCCCACGCTTAGAAAGGCAACGCGCTGCAATGAGCATTCACGTTCACAGGCAGCTGGGGCTGGTTGCCCACTGTGCACAAAACATGCCACACGTACAATAGTAAGCCACATCGGGACAAGACACCCATGAAGACCGACCGGCGCTTCACCGGACGTTCCACCCGTGACCCGACCTACATACAGACCTTTCGATCTGCGGTTCTTCCTCCCTCATCGAACTCTCTGTCCGTACCAGATCCGTGCTGCGCCGTGTGCTACACGCGGCCAACACCAACTCCACCCGCCGTTGGCATGAGGAACGTACCCCATGGCAGCTTGTTCAGCTTCACGTCCTCGGGCCGGCGCATGATGGCAAGGGATGGCCTCCTCCGCAACCCAGAAGTGGGCGACACGGGCGGCTCCTTGAAAAAAACGGAGAGCCGCTGCTGCTCGAGCCGCTGCCGTCGTTCTGCGGCGGCCTTGAGAATGTCAGCGAAAGCGTCGACCAGAGTTGGTGATCCGCAGACCAGTTTGATGAATTCATCCATGTCGAGGGTCCCGCTCCCATCGGTGTCGGCCGCGGCGAACAGTGCACGCGCGTGGGCCTCGTCGAGCTTTGTCTCGGCGACGGCGTAGAGAAACTCCTCTACGTCGATCTCTCCACTAGCGTCCAGATCTGCCGAGCGAAAACACGTGAGTATCGAACTGCCGTGCTGCGACTTAATGCTGGCCGCCCACTTGCCGCGCATCAAATCGGCAATCTGGGGTCCCACAACCGCTAACATGGCAGCCAACTGCGGCGCAGTCGTTCGGAAGTAGAGTTTGAGAACCAAGGCGAACGCTTTTCGGATTTCCTCGGGCGACTCCCACGAAGTTGGCTGGCCGAGGCCTGGAAAGTGCTGGATGATGTTGCTGCTTCTAGGATCGACGCGCCCCTCCCGGATAGCGTTCGGCCGCGTTGCGGCGAAGGCGCCGAAGAGCTGCTTCACGTCGTACTGCAGGTGCATTGGGATGTCCTGAAGGGCGTCTGGGCCTTGCGCGGCTGTCCGCAGCGACTTGGTCGGCGCAACTCCTGAGCCCGAGCGACGCGTCTGCGTACCCTTCTGCTCCTGCTTCTTCTCGTCTGCAGGCGGTTGCTCTTCCTCGTCAAACAAGGATTTCACCTCGAAAATGGCTTTGGACTGCACGGCCAGGTTTGTGAAGCCCTCGTCCGACCAAGACGGAGCGATTAGGTGTGGCTGACTTGTGGCGCTCACGGCCGGCAGCAGGCGCACCGGCGCATCTTTTTGGGATTGCTTACCCTTCATTGGTGATTTGATAATTTCAATCGCGTTGCTGAGTCGAAATGCCCCACGGCCCTTCAGTGGTGATTTGATCAGCTCGATTGCGCTGCTGCTGCGTGCGATGACATTGTCGAGCAGCTTTCCGAGTGGCCGCCGCTGCTGGCCCTGCGCGGCGCGGCGTCTGAGGAAAGCAGTTGGTGACATGAATCCACTGCTTGAGCGGCGCAGCTCGCGCTCAAATTCGTTGTGGTCGATCGACATCGAGGCGTCTTGTCGGGGCAGAGGGCGGTCGGTCGCGCGCACGGCAGGAGGCGTCGCCCCCAAAACGTGCCTGGAGAGATGAAAAGGCGAGCTCCGACCATCCATTTTAAGACCGCGTTTGGTGTGCTCGTCGTGTGAGTATACAACGCACCAGACGGGTTTAGTTGAGGGTCGAGGATCGAGACTCCTAATGTCACACTCGCTTTCGTTCTGTTCGTCCTTGAAAATAGCGAGCATCCCTGCGAGAGGAGAGGAGAGTCCGCCGCTGGTGCAGGGACGGCAGCGTAAAGATGAACCTTCCACCGCCGCCACCACCACCGGACTCACACCGGCAAACGAATTCGCACGAGGCCGCAGCGGCGACGACGAGCAGCAAGGTGCTCGGAGGCGCAGCCGTTGCCGGAGGTGTCGTCGGGCTGGCATTGGTGGGTCCGTTGGCAGGGCTGGTTGCTGCGGGAGCGGCAGCGTACGCAGCAACTCGGAGCGATGAGGTAGGCCAGGTGGCGCAGGCGACGGGCAAGGCGACGGTGGCGATTGGTGACAAGGCCGCTGCGCTTGATCGTGAGCACCACATAAGTGAAAAAGCCAAGAAGGCGGCGGCGGACGCTGCAAAGGCTGCGCAGGACTTCAATGAGAAGCACGACGTGACCGGCAAGGCGCTGCGCGGCATGACGGTCGGCATGAACTGGATCGCGGAAAAGGCTGGAGGTAGCTCTTCGAAGTGAGGGAATCCGTGCCTATTATCAGCGCGACCAGCGGGATGAGATGGACTCGACACTCGAGGTACGCGAGCACGCCGCGCTCGCACCCGGCCTTTTACGGCATGACCCTCGTGGGCGCGGGCGCCCACCATACAACACACCATGCGGAGCTCCACGGGTGATTGCAGTGAGAACCGTTGCTTTTGTTCGACTGTGCTGTTGTGCGGTCAGAGCGTCCAAGCAGCATGCGGCTGGCACAACAAGGCGGGGCGTGGCGCACGCACCGTAGCGCGACTCGCGGATGGCGGTTTGAGGCCGTTGCGAGAGGGCTCTGGGCTGTGCGAACGTCCCTCCTCCCTCGTCCGCGCTGTGTAACGTCCGCACGGCATCCCTTTGGGGCTTCGGCGTGCGGCGTGCGTCTGCGCGGTTGGGTGTCCTCTCGCTCCGACCTCCGTGGACCGTGCGCGCGGTCGTCTTGGCCGTTCGTGCCGTCTACCGCTCCAGCCCCTCCACGTACTCGAGCCGAATTTTTCCTAAACGATACCCGCTGCGTAGGTACGCACCCGGTACACTTGCGCGTATACGCACCCACCTGCGTATACCGCGACCAAAACTAAAAATACGCGCACCCGCTGGCGCTGCGTATACACATCCAAGTTCCAACGATCCAACCTCGCATGTATACGCACCCACCTGTGCGCGTATACGCCCCCGGGTGTGCGTGAACCCGCATGGTGCGTATACGCACCCACCGCCGCATCTATACGCATATGCGCAAACGCAGCGCGCGGTGCGTATACACGCACCCGCGTATGCACCCGACGCTGCGTATACGCCGGAACGCGACGAACGTCATGTAACAACATGCGCACGGGATCGGGGGAGGCGGGAGTGACACACCACATCTCGTCCAGTGAGCGACCATCTCACCACATCTCGTCCAGTGAGCGTCACTATCACGTACTTTGGCAAGGCTCGTGCGGGAGGCGCCGTTGAGCACCGTCCTGAGCGTCACCAGACCCCCCCCTGAGAGCCTCCAGATCCCTCGTAGAGTCACCCCAGCTCGGAAAGCGCCGTCCTGAGCGCACGCACGTACACGTCTCTCACTTAAGGATCTCGTTGAGCGCCGTGTTGAGCGGCGACAGGTCGTCGAGGGCGGAGGCCGCGAGCGACAACGAGCGAAAGTCCCCGAACCCCCGCCGCTCCCATCCTATATCGTCGTCTTGATCGTCGTCATCTTCCGAATCGTCGTTGATGAAGGAGCTCAACGAGCTGCCGCTCATGGAGCCGCCCCCGGTTTCCTCATCGAGCTCGTCCTCGTTCTTGCCAGGGCCGTGGCCCGCCCCATGATGGTTTGACCTCTCCTCTCCGCCATCAATCCACACCCCAACGGCAAACTGCTCGCGAGCTGCACGCGAGTTCTGCACAACTCGCACCGGGGCACCGGCCTGCTGCGCCTGCTGCGCCTGCTGCGCCTGCTGCGCCTGCTGCGCCTGCTGCGCCTGCTGCATTCTCTGCTGCGCCTGCTGAATTCTGACCGGGTGGCCTTGGCCGGCAATGAGCGAGGCGACCGATGGCGCTGGGCCGCGCCGAACAGCCTGCATGAGCGGCACAGCCTGCACAGCCGGCATGAGCGGCACGAGCGGCACGAGCGGCACGGCATGCACGGGCGGCATGAGCGAGACGACATGCACGGGCGGCACGAGCGAGACGACATGCACGGGTGGCGCGGGCGGCACGGCATGCACGGGCGGCATGAGCGACGCAGACGGTACGGGTGACCCCGCCTGCATGGGCTTGGGCGGAGACGGCGGCGCGGGCGGGCGCGCACACGCCGGCGCGACCACGCTAGAGGGTGGCGTGACCACGCCAGAGGGGAGCGCGACCGCGCCAGAGGGGGGCGCGACCGCGCTAGAGGGGGGCGCGACCGCGCCAGAGGGGGGCAAGACCGCGCCAGAGGGGGGCGCGCCCGCGCCAGAGGGGGGCGCGCCCACGCTAGAGGACGCGGCCGCGCACGCCGCTACGGCCTCCAGGCATTGACGCTTGGCCGGAGATCTCGGAGATTTCGGCTTGGTTCTTCGCGCGTGTGCCTTCGCAGCAGCGTCTTCTGCTAGCTGCGCAGCAAAGTCCAGCGGTGCTTCGTAAGCCATCGCCTCATCCATCGCCTCGGCATGCTTCACAACGCTCGGCGTGCCTGCATCCTCGCACTTGACGAATCCTTGCTCTTCTCTGCGAGCCGCTTTTTCCATGCACTTCTCTGCCAGCCGCCGGAGGGCATCACAGAGCTTCGGGTCGTACGCGTTCGGGTTGAATCCATCGATGAGGTTCCCCAAGCCCTCAATGTCGGACATGAATTCTTTCGTACGCCACGCCCCGAAATTCGGCAACTTTATCTCGCTCCACTTCTCGGTTAAGATCGTCCGCGCATACTTCACCACCTTGGAGAGCTTGCTTCCGAGCGGGGCTGGCTTCTCCTCCTCCGAGAAGCGGCACTCTTCTGCAATGCGACGCCACAGCGCCTGCACCGTCGAGTTGCCATCGGCAGCTTTCTTGCCGCAGCCTTCTTCAATGATGTGTGGGTTCCTTCGTGCGTACACCAGTGCGACTGCCACTTCGAAACGAACCTCGTCTTTAACCTTGTCGTTGATCACAGACGTCATGTCACCGGCCTTGATCACCTTCATACATAGCTCGTCAAAGTCAGACGGCCCAGCCGAGGGGGGCGGGAGCGACGCGCGCGGCGGAGAGTCGAAGGCGGCTGGATACGGCCACTCGTTGGGCTCTTCATTCCACTCCATCTCGTGCCGCGCTCGAGGCACACATGAGACGCCGATCAAGAGTAGTGCACGATAGTTTGCACGATTCTAGAATACGATCGTGCTTTTCCTTTTTTCGAAGGAAGTCGTGTCTAGTCAGGCCTGGCCGCTCTTGACCTGTTGACTTGACTTGACTAGACTTGACTTGCATATCTTTTTGATGAAGGGGATGATGTCTGTCTCCTGGCCTGAGCGACTGCGTTCGGTGACGCACGCCGGCATTAGGCTATTCTGAAGAAATACGCCATGTGGCATCGCCTCGGTAGGGTTGAACAATGGAAGCGCGCCGTTCCCAGTCGAACCCACCTGCGCGTGCTTCGACGGCATTGGCACGATGTTGCGACACCGGGGCGTTTGGGTGATGCGACGGCATCCGCCCAACTTCCACAAGCATTGCGAGTCTACCTCCGCTTCCTGCACAACCGTCCGTTGGCGGGTGCTGCAGCAGGATCTGCACTTGCTGCCGCAGCAGGCGACGTGCTCTCGCAGGTCGTGCAGGTGACGGGGTTGGACATGATTGGCGACGCGTACGTGCGGCATGACAATCCGTATAGTGCCATGGCAGACTTGGCGTCGCGGCCGCGGCTTGCAGCAGACGCCAGCCCCGAGTATGGCGTGGCGCGGACGGTGCGCTTCGCTGCCGTCGTGGGCGGGCTCGTCGGGTGCGCGGGCGAGCTTTGGTACCGTCGTCTGCTCGTCTCCTTTCCGGGCTGGACGTATGAAGTCGTGCTCCGTACCATTGTCGATCAAGCCCTTTTTGCACCAGCAGTGCTCGGCCTGACAATCGGCGCTGTAACCGCGGCGTCGACGGCTGACTTAGAGTACGCGCGCTTCCGCATCCGGCACGACACCATCGACCCTCTCGGCCGGATGTGGACGCTCTGGGGGTGCGGTCTCAGCTTCAGCTACCTGTCGCTGCCCAGCCCGTGGCAGCCGCCGTTCGCCATGGCGCTTGGTGTCGTGTGGTGTGCGATAGTCTCCACGCGCCTGCATCGCCCGATCGTGGCAGAAGGCGACGATGTTGAACGCAAGGCGTCGCACTTGCGCGGGCAGCGCGCGTTCGAGGGCACGGGCAGATCGGATTGAGATCAGATGGAGGGATCGGATTGAGATCGGATTGAGATCGGGGCTGCGCGAAGTCTGAGGCTCGGCCTGCCATTACTACACCACACGCCGAGACGCACAGAGAGGGTTGACCCACATCGCGCGGCATTCGTGTAGGGGTCGGACTAAGGTCGGACTCCCGGAGCGAACCCCGCGCGCATTACCGTTAGCGCTTACGAGTTACGTACAATAGACCTCGCAACGCTCAAGCATTAATTGTACAGAAAAAGCCACGAGGGTGAGAGCCGATTACTATGACGAGGCGCCACACTATTCATAAGTGCGCAATGAAGTGACAAGTGTGAACAAAAGCCCTGAAGCTTCGTGAAGCTGTCCGATCCGCTCTGTGAACGAGTGTGAATGCGCTCACCTGTGAATGCGCCGCGCGAATGGGAAGCGTCGCCACCACACCGTCGTCCTCGTCCGCCGCGCCGCCCGCCTCGCCTCTCCACCCATGTCAATAAGGGCCGCACCCTGCAGCAAACGAGTTCTCTTGGCGGACAGGAACGCTTTCTTGGCACGCGCCGTCTCAAGCGCCGTCACCGCCCGCGCCTCCGCAGCCGCGCGTTCTCTGCGCTCCTCCTCCATCGCACTCTTCCACAGGGCATACGCACTGCTCCCCACAGGCGGCGGCGGCGGCGGCAGGTCGCGCAGCTGGCGCGCATGTACGGAGGGACTCAGGAGCTTGCTCGCGCGGGTACGCTCTTCGGCGAGTTCTCTTGCAGCCGCGGCCAGAACCACTATGTCCTCGTCCTCGTCCTCGTCCTCGTCCTCGTCCTCGTCCTCGTCCTCGTCCTCGTCCTCCTCGTCCTCCTCAACCTTATTCTCGCCATCGTCATCCGCTGCCTCCTCCTCTGCTGCCTCCTCCTCCTCCTCTGCCTCCGCTGCCTCCGCTTCACCTCCCCACGGCTTCAGGCCGACCCGCCGCATCCGCTGCTCGCCGTCGAATCCGTCATCGGCCGCGTCCTGCCCATTGGCGAGGAGGAACTCGCGGTCGGCCGCGTTCACGCCGTCGAAAAAGTCGCGCACCACCTTATCTGGGTCCTGCTCAAACACGGAGTCCTCCTGGTATGACTCCGCCGCGCGAAGGCGCTCGTACCCCATGTCACGGTAGATGGCGTACTTGGCGGGGTCTCGAAGCGTGAGGAAGGCCAGGCACGTCTGGCGGTACCTCACGACGTCGGCGGCGTACTCCTCGACGCCGATGTAGCGCTCGGGAGCGAGCGGTCGCGTGCGTGTCGACAACTTGTAGAACTGCGCACGGCAACGTGTGCCGCCTCCAATGATCGTGCCGTCCGCCACGCGGTGGACACCAAGCGCGGCGAACAAGTCGAACGCCTCGAGCTTTCGGTACCACGGCTCCTCAAACTCACTCGTGCCATCCTCCTCCTCCTGCTCCTCCTCGGCATAGTCATCCTCGTATCCATCATACTCTGCCCGGCTCTGCTCATCTATCAGCGTGTCGTACGCTTGCTGTATAGCTCGCCATGAATACGGATCGCCGCCAGAATCAGGATGCAGCGTGGCGACTTTCTTTCGGTATGCGGCGGCGATGTCGGCTGGCCGCGCGTCTCGAGCAACGCCCAGCGTGCGATAGAGGTCCATGTTCGTCACGTGTCGGCTGTTGAGGGTGTGAATTGGGTGTCGAATTCTAAACATTGGCTGTGAATTGGCAGTTTCATTACTCGGAAGGTCTAAGGAAGGGCACTCTCGAGACGTGAAAGTTAGTGCGAAAATCACGTGTGAACTGACTAAACAACACGCAAATATTGACCGCCAGGCGCGAGGCAGTAAAGTCGTGGCGAGTAGCGGCCGGCCCGCTCGGATAGACGTAGGGATTTGTGGCGTGCCGCCCATGCATGATGCCGCTATATTGCATCTTTGCGTGCGAGCGGGTGGTGGCGGCAGGTCGCGAGGACAGGCGAACCCGAGGCTGACGAAGCCCGAGGCTGATGCCGCGCGCGCTCACTTCTTCTTCTTGCCCTTGCCCTTCTTGCCCTTCTTGCCGCCGCCCGCCGCCGCTTGACGCTGCTGGTAGCCGCGCCAGAGCGCCTGGCACTTGGTGGCAGCCCATAGATTTCGCTCCTCCTCCAGCCTGCGCGCGCGCTCCGCCTGTGCCTTGAGTCGTTCGGCCTCCTCCCGCCGCTGCTTCTCCTCTAGCTCCTTGGCCTCGCGTTCCGTGTAGTCGTTCAGCTTGATCAGGTCCGCCGCTCGCGCCTCTTTGAGCGCCTCGAGCGCCTGATCCTGCGCCTCGAGATCGTGCTGATACCTCTCCTCCCAAATTTGGACTTCCTTCATCAGGGCCTGGGTCTTCTTCTTGACGAAGTCCTCGGTCTCGCGGTTCGCGCCGATCTCGATCTCGAGCTCCTTCTTCACGTGCCAAATCTGCTCCTCGAGCTCAGAGGTCTGCGAGTTGTACGCGCGGTTGAGCGATTGGCCGCGCGCCTTCGCCACCTTGTGCAAGTACTGCGTCTCGATCGACGACTTGGTACGCACGGCAACAAGCTCCTCCTTGAGTTTGGCGATGATCTCGTTGCGCTCCTCCACCTCCTGCTCGTGCATCTGCTTCTCCGTCGTCAGATCGATCTGCAGCCGCTTGACCGACGCAGAGACCTCCTTCTCCTTGGCGATCACCTCGCGGATCATCTCGTTGCGCGCCTTCTCCTCCTCGACGGTCGTCGTGAGCGTCGAGAAGGACGACTCGCGCAGCTCGCGCAGCGTCTTTGAGAGCAAGTTCTGCAGCGACGAGCGCTCCGTCTGGATCTTGGACAGGTTCTCCGCAATGTTCGGATTGCCCTTCAAGTTGCGGCAGAGCTCCATCGTCGACTCGCGCAGCTTGCGGGCGACATCCTTGACCTGCTCCTGGTTCTCAAGGAACTTGGTCTTGTTAGAGAGCGCCTTGAGCGAGGTCCGCTGCGCGATCAGCTGCTCGTACCGTGTCTCGAGCGAGCGCTGCTCCTGGATGATGCGCGTGATCTCATCTCCCACGATCTGTGAGAGCTCGTCCCGATGGGCCATCACGTCGGGCGTGATAGAGGCAAGGAAGGAGAGCTTCTCGAGCGCCTCCTCCACGATCGCCGATATCCTCGCCGACTCGATGATCGTGAGCTTCGCCGCCATGGCGGCCGAGTTGGCGGCCGGGCTAAAGAGGAGCCTTTCCCCTCTCCTGACAACGTCGGAAACGCCCGAAACAGCGCGATAGATCATGAACACACAAGTGTGAATGGAAGGGATTCGTTATCCCAATACAATGTAAGCGGAGTGAGCAACCCGGTGATAAGCGCCCTGGACAGCTGTGAACCTCAAGGCGCTCTTCTGCTCTCTGCCCCTCACTCTCACGGGCGCCTCCACGCGGGCTCCTCGACCTCAATCTCGAAGAGCTTCGGCCAGCACTTACCCGTCACAAAGAGGCGGTCGCCGCGCGCATCGTGCGCGATGCCGTTGAGCACCTCCTCGTATCCGAGCCGTTGCCTCTCCTCCCGACCTAGCAGCCCCGACAGATCGACGAAGCAGCGTACGGCGCCACTCAATGGGTCAATAACCGCCAGCCGGTCCTGACGAAACAGATTGGCCCAGAGCTCGCCGTGGATCCATTGCATGTCGTTGATGTCGGCGAGCGGCCGGCCGGCGGCCGTCACCTCCACCGTCCGCTTCACTTCGATCGCGTCACCCTCTAGGTTGCCGCCGAGCACGTGGATCGTCGACGTGCCGTCGGAGGCGTACAGCGTGCCTCGGTCGTCGGAGGTGAGCCCCCAGCCCTCGCGCATGCCCGCGGGCATCGGCAGCGTGCGTCGCAGCGCGAGTGTCTTCGCGTCCCGCACAAGGCACACGCCTTCTCGCCACAAGAGCTGCAGTGCCATGCCGCCGGTGGCGACGGCGAGCCCCTCGCCAAACCACTCGTCGGGTAGTGCGTGGTACTCGAGTACGCGGCCGCTTCGCAAATCCACGCGCCGCGCCGAGGAAGCGCCATACAGCCCGGTCGATTCGAGTAGTGTGTCACGTCCAGCCTCGTAGTACAGGCCTTGCGTGAATGCGGATGGGTCGTGCGAAAAGGTGGCACGCACGCGGTGCCGGTAGGTGGGAGGCTGCTCGCGTGGTGCGAAGCTTGCGGCGAGGGATGAAAGGGTGGCCAGGAGGGCGGCGGGCTGTTTCATTCGGGCGGGCGATTCAGAAAGCGCGAGAGGAGGAAGAGGACACGCATATGACTCGAAGAGGACCCTCGTGAATAATTTGTGAACTCCGTTACCGGTACCCCTTCGAGAGAATGAGAGCGCCCTAGGCGCGCGCGCGCAGTGCGGATGTGTTTTCCCCTATTCTTGCGAGCACGTGCGGAGGTTTGTGCGTCGTCGCGTGAACCAATGAGGAACGCCTCGGCCACGAGCGAGAAAGATGCCGGGTCGCAGGAAGATCGATCGTAGTAGAGCGGCCGTCATCATCCAACGGGCCGCACGGCAGCGACCACGGCACTACGACCCATCGAAAGATGCCTTGCGCTTCGATGCTGGCGGCGCCATTGTCGGCTTGCTCACCGCCACCGCCTGTTTCACGCGCCTGTGGAATCTGCACGAGCCAGCAACACCAGTGTACGACGAGACGCACGTCGGCCGCTTTCTAAATTGGTACCACGACGGGGCCTACTTTTTCGACGTGCACCCACCTCTCGCCAAACTGCTCATGTACTGGACGGCAACCGCGCTCGGCTTCAAAGGCCGCGCCTCGTGTCCTTACGAGGAGACCGCGCCGTTTGCAGCCGCGTGTACTCTCGCTGCACAGCGGCTTGTGCCGGCCATTTGCGGCGCGCTCATGGTGCCGCTCACGTTTGCCACATGCTGCGCCATGCGTCTCCATGTGCTCGCCGCCCTCCTCTGCAGCTGGCTGGTGCTCATCGATCCCCTCTGGATCGGCCTCTCGCGCTTGCACCTCAACGACATGGTGCAAATGCTCTTCATCGCCCTGACGCATTTGTTTGCGCTATGGGCCTGTGCGCCGCCGCCGAAGCCAGCGTGCACGCTGCAGCGCGAGCGCCAGAGGTCCGAAGAGCCGTCGGAGCCAGCTTCGTCAGAGGTTCGTCAGTGCCAGAGGTCCGAAGAGCCGCCGGAGCCAGCTTCATCGGATCCCCTCACGCGCTCGCCGCCGCCGCCGCTGTCTCCTCCTCCGCCGCTGCCTCCTCCTCCACCGCCACGATTGCCGCCGCCACCATTGCCACCGCCACCGC